>WNGF01012602.1_pt1 | contig 11260 bp, 10 predicted proteins | sample 5400641 | NCBI WGS metagenome assembly WNGF01 (sample SAMN13153371, study PRJNA577476) | soil metagenome | isolation source: 80 cm soil or saprolite under grassland replicate 2 | place: USA:California | collected 2016-06-15 | reverse complement strand
TCCCCGCGCCGATCAGGTTCATCGAGCGTTTCGGCAACGTCACCGAGTTCGTTCGGATGCGACTCCGTTCAAGATCGCGACCGTCGAGTTCCAGGGGCCTTATGCGGCGAGTACACGTGCATCAAAGCGTCACCGCGAATCCGGGCCGGAGCGTCGTGAGGTGAACAGAAGGCCCTCCTCGTGGTCGGCAAACGAGGCCCACGGCCATTCTCCACGGCTGGGCGGGGGATTGCCGCCATCCGCGCTCGAGCGGCGGCGCCTCTTCGCGGCCTCATCCCACTGAGCTGATTGTGAGGGGGGAGTCGGACCAGACTTCCGCAGAATGTTGCGGCTCCGGCAGCGCCTACGGCTACGACTGAAGAAGACACGCCCTCGCCCGTAGGGGCTTATCGCCAGTCGTGTCCATCAGAATCCCATCAGGCCCAATGTTCGCTCGACTCACTCACCGGACGACGACCCGCTGCGGGAGCGGGTCGGTTCACGCCGGTCTCGTAGGCGAAGATTGCTATTTGGACGCGGCTGCGGAGTTCGAGCTTCATCAGGATTCGCTTGATGTGGCTGCGAATCGTGGACTCCTCGACCACGAGCTCCGTGGCGATCTCGCGGTTCGAGAGCCCCCGCGCGACGAGCTCGAGGACCTCCCGCTCGCGGGGAGTGAGCTCGGCGAGCTTGGCCTGATCGGCGAGCTCGGGGATCGGCTGCTGGGCCATGCGGTCGATCACCCGGCGGGTTACCGACGGCGAGAGCAGGGAGTCTCCGCGGGCGATCGTGTGCACCGCCGCGACCAGCTCCTCCGGTCGCGCTCGCTTGAGCAAGAATCCCGAGGCGCCGGCGCGCAGCGCGCCGAAGACGTAGTCGTCCTGCTCGAAAGTGGTGAGGATCAGGACCCTTGCCCGGGGGGCGGCACGCGTGAGCTCCCGGGTGGCCTCGATCCCGTCCAGGTCGGGCATGCGGACGTCCATGAGCACCACGTCGGGGTGGAGCCGGCGGGCCCGCTCGACTGCCTCCCGTCCTGTCGACGCCTCCCCGACGATCTCGATCTCTGGCTCGCCCGAGAGGAGCTCGACGAGACCCGCGCGCATGAGATCGTCGTCGTCGGCGATCAGCACCCGCGTCATGAGCTCGCACCTCCGTAGGGAAGGCGGGCGCGGACGCAGAACCGGCCGTCGGCGCGCCCGGCTTCGAGGGTGCCGCCGAGCAGGGTCGTGCGCTCGCGCATGCCGATCAGCCCGTGCCCGCCGTTTGGTCTCGGGGCGCTCTCGGCGGGCGCGGCGTTGTTGATCGTCAGCTGAAGTGTCTCCTGGCCGAACGAAAGCTCTATCCAAGCCTCACCGGTTCCGTGCCGGGCGGCGTTGGTGAGGGCCTCCTGCAGGATCCGGTAGGCAGCCTGGTCGACTGTGCTCTCGAGCCGTCGAGGCTCTCCCTCTCTCGCGAGGCCGACGTCGAGCCCGGCAGCGGCGTGGCGCGCGACGAGTGTGTCGAGCGACGCGAGCCCGGGTGGCGCATCCACCGCTCCATCCGCGGAGCGGTGGTCGCGAAGCGTGCCGACGATCTGGTCGATCTCGCCGGCCGTCTTGCGCGCCAACTCCTCGATCGCTTCCAGCGCCGCTTGGGAGCGCCCGGGGTCCTTCCGCATCCGGGCGGTCCCGGCCCGCACCGCGATCACGTTGATCGCGTGGCCGGCGGCGTCGTGGAGATCGCGGGCGATCCGGGCGCGCTCCTCTGCGACGGCGAGGCGACGCTCCCGCTCTGCCTCGCGCTCGGCGCCGAGAGCGCGCTCCCTCAGCTCGGCGATCCGCTCGCGTCGGAGGCGGGTCCGCTCGCCGGCGAACCACGCGACGGCGAAGTCGAGGCCCGTGTGGAACAGCTCGCCTCCCGGGAAGCCTCCCCGGCCGTAGGCGGTCGAACCGAGGATCGCGAGGTACAGCGCGAGGACCCTCCCGGTGTCCCGTCGCGTCCAGGGGTTCTTTTCATCGCGACTCGCTGCGAGCAGATACAGCGCGGCGGCGGGCCCGAGCGGTAGACCGATCGGATAGCCGAGGGTGCCCAGCAGCACGATCGCGGCCGCGGTGAGCGCGAACACCGCGCGGGGAGCGCGGCGCCACGCGACGAGGGGCACGGTTGAGCATGCGATCAGCAGCCCGCCGATCCAGTCGAGCTCTCTCGATCCCGGCTCCGAGGCACCGAAGCCGGCCTGGGAGAGCGCCACCGAGCCGACGAACGCCGCGGCACCCGTCGCCGCACCGACGAGGGTCTCCCATCTCGGCCGGGCCGCAAGCACCCGACGCGCCGTAGCCGCCACAACACCCGAGGCTAGCATCGCCGTTCCGGCCGCGAATCCTCCGCGCAGATGATCCTGCTCCACGAATCGGGGAGCGCAGAGTTCCCCCCAACGGGCGTTTTCGGCCAGCCCGCTGCAGCCATAGCTTGGCGGCCATGAGGCAATCCATGAGCGGACTGACCCACTTCGTACTGGTCCGCCGTCGCTGGATCGTGGTGACATGGCTGATCGTGGCCGCGGCCGGATTCGCGAGCCTTGGGTCGACGACCAAACGGTTGTCGAGCGAGTTCAAGCTCCCCGGCGAACCGAGCTACATCACAGACACCAAGATCTCCGCTCTCTACCAGGACGAGGGTGGCGGCGACATCGACTCGCCGCCGATCATCGTCGTGGCCATCACCGCCCCGGCCGGGCGCACGGCGACCCCGGCCGGCGCCGACCAGGTGCTCAGGGCCGCGGCCGCGTCCATCCCCGAGTCCCGTCTCGCTGATCAGTTCAACACCGGGGACCGGCATTTCAGCACCAGGGACGGGCGCACCAGCTTCGGCCTGGTGTTCACTCCCAAAACGGCCGTCGGCGAGGGTTCCGGCCAAGGTCTCGCCTCGACCATCACCGCCGCCGCGGCGGCCGTCGCTCCGCCGGGATGGCACACGGGCGTGACCGGCTTGGCTCTGCTGGTGAACGGTGGGTCCGGCAGTGGGACGAGTCTGCTGACCGAGACCCTGATCGGTGGGATCGGGGCCCTAGCCGTGCTTGCGTTCGTGTTCGGCAGCTTCATCGCCCTCGTGCCCTTGCTGATGGCGGTGATCGCCATCCCCACCACCTTCCTGATCGTCGGCGGACTGACCCACATCACGTCGGTAAGCGTCATCGCGCAGTACCTCATCGCCTTGATCGGCCTCGGCGTGGCCATCGACTACTCGCTGCTGGTCGTGACCCGCTGGCGGGAGGGGCGGGCTCACGGCCTCGACAGCCACGAGGCGGTGGTCGGGGCCATGAACTCCGCCGGGCGGGCCGTGGTGTTCTCCGGGCTGACGGTTGGCTTGAGCCTGCTGGCCCTGGTGGTCCTGCCCGTGTCGTTCCTGCGCAGCATCGGGGTGGCCGCCTTCCTCATCCCCATCGTGTCGATCGCGGTGGCGCTTACCCTCCTTCCTGCGCTGCTGGCCGCCGCCGGACCGTTCCTCGATCGGCCCAGGCTGCGCCGCGAAGTCCACGCCAGCCGGCCGTGGACGGCCTGGGCCGAGGTGGTGTTGCGGCACCGCATCGGCGCCACCGTCGTCGGCGGGGGCATCCTGATCGCCCTGACCGTTCCTCTGTTCGCCATCACCCTGGGCGAGCCAAAGACGTCGGCCCTGGCCCAGTCGGGGCCCGCCCACGCCACCCTCGCAGGCCTGGAAGCCGGTGGGGTCCCCTCCGGGATCCTCGAGCCGATGGATGTTCTGGTGAAGGACGGACAGGGGTCCGCCGTAGCCTCCCGAATGGAGAAGGTGAAAGGGGTCTACGCGGCCGTCGCGCCGAACTCTCCCCAGTACCGTCGGGGAGGCACCTCAATCGTCGAGGTCCTACCCTCCGCCGAGCCCAGCAGCTCGGCGGGTGGGGCCACCATCTCGGCGGTCCGTTCCACCGCAGCCCACTCGCCCGGTGTGATTGGGGTCGGCGGGCCCGGACCGGAGCAGGTGGACTTCATCCAATCCGTGTACGGGTCGTTCCCGCTCATGCTCACCTTGATAGCGATCGCCACCCTTCTGATGCTCTCCCGGGCGTTCCGCTCGATCGTTCTCGCAGCCAAGGCGGTGCTGTTCAACATGCTGTCGGTCGCCGCCGCCTACGGCGTGATGGTGCTCGTGTGGCAACAGGGCCACGGAAGTCAGGCCCTATGGTCCATCCCCGCGACCGGCTCCATCACCGTGTGGGTGCCGATCATGGTCTTCGCCTTCTTATTCGGACTGTCGATGGACTACGAGGTCTTCATCCTCTCCCGCGTCCGGGAGGAGTACGACCGTACGGGATCAACCGATGGTTCCGTCGTCGTGGGCATTGGCCGGACCGGGAGGCTGGTGACGAGCGCGGCGCTGATCCTCTTCCTCGGCTTCCTTTCCCTGTCCACCGCCGGTGGAACCGACCTAAAGGTCATGGCCACCGGTCTCGGGGTCGGCATCCTCCTCGACGCGGTCGTCGTCCGCAGCCTATTGGTCCCAGCCCTCGTCGGCGTGCTCGGCAAGTGGAACTGGTACCTGCCCGCCTGGCTGGCCCGGGTCCTGTGGGTTCGGGAACCGCAGCGGCTGCCGACTGCCCGAGCTTCCCGATGAATCTCATACCTTCCGGAAGGCTCAGGATCGAGTCGGGGACCCCGAGGACTCAGCTGCCTTCGGTCCTGACTGAACGACGCGGTCCCCTGTTGTCGCATGTTTGGTGTGCACGTTCTCGAGGGGGAGTCGGACCTGCGAAACGCACGATGCTGTGTCGATTGCACGCGCGTCTCCGCATCCCGGCGATGTCGCGCGTTCGTCGATGACGATCCTCGAGGAATCGAGGCCGCGATGAACTGCGAATCCGGACCAGATCCCGCGCTCAGGCCGGTGCGAGCACCTCGATGGTCTTCGCGGCTGCCGCGTTGCCGAGACGAACGTCGTACGCGCACACCGCCCCGAGGTCCCGGCCGAGGGAGATCGCCGTCGCGAGATGGATGGCGTCGAGGGTCCTGAGCTCGGGCGGCCCCAGTGCGGCCGCCCTCTGCACCACATCCTCGTCGAGGTCGACGAGGGCGATCCTCGAAAGGACGGTCCGCGCCCCTCCGGACCCCGCCGCCGCCGATCCGTCTCGCCACCCGCTCCACCGCGATGCGAGCCACCAGGCTCGACACCCGCTCGGGCCACGACCTGAGGAGCTCTCGAAGCGCCTTCGTCTCCGCTTCGGGGACGACGAGCTTCACGATAGCGGAGGAGTCGAGGTACAGGAGCTTCCCGGCCATGGGTTAGGTGCGGTCTTCGCGGAGCTCCCGCAGGGGCGTCGGTCCCCTTGGTCGTGAGCGGCCCCTTCGGTGGAGCGAGGTCGAGGAGGTCTCCTTCGGGGGGCCTCGCCCGTCCCGAAGCCACGAGCTGTCGGAGGGCGGACCCGGACTCATCAACTGGGCCAAGCACTGCCACCGTCTTGCCGCGCTCGGTCACCTCGAGTCGCTCGCCCCGCTCCACCCGCCGCAGGTACCGGGAGAGGTTCTGGCGAAGCTCTCGGACACCCACTCGGTCGGCAGCCATGTGTACACACAATGTAGCATCCTTGGCCAAACTTTTGCCCCACTGAGCTGATCTGAGGCGATCTCAGACGACATCAGATAACCTGTGAGCAGCGAAAACGATCTCAGAGCACCCCGATCCCCTCATAACCCAGAGGTCGCAGGTTCAAATCCTGCCCCCGCGACGAACCAAAACCGCAGGTAGATGAAGGTGCGCGGCGCGACCGACGCCGTCGCGCGAGACGCGTTGATCCGGCTCCGATACCCGTCTGATACCGGTAGCGCTCGCCTACGCCGCCTTGCTCCCATCCACAAGCGCCGCGAACCGGGCGATCGCGTCCTCCTCCAGACAGGGCACGGCGTGCTGGTAGAAGAGCTGGGTGATGACCGGGTTCCGGTGCCCGAGGATCCGGCTCACGACCTCCGTCGGGATGCCGGCCTTCAGGCTCAAGGTGGCGAACGTGTGCCTGAGGTCGTGGAGGCGGATCAGGGGCAGCCGAGCCCGAACGGCCAGTCGCCCGAACGTATGCGTGACGACATCGGGGTCCAGGGGTCGCCCGTCGGGGCGGCAGAAGATCAGTCCCTGGTCCTGGTAGGTCTCGCCGGCTGCCTTGCGCTCTTCGAGCTGTCGACGGTGATGCTCCTGCAGCACTCGGACCGTCTCCGGATCGAGCGGCACGGCCCTCCGGCCGCGATCGGTCTTCGGCGGGCCGAATCTGGGCGGTCCGCCCCTCGGGCCCTTCACGAGGGCCTGGGTCACGTGGAGTCGACGGGTGATCGGATCGAATCCGCGCCAGGTGAGGGCGAGGACCTCTCCGCGTCGCATGCCCGTGGCCGCGGCGGTTCGCCACAGGGCATGAAGGCGGTGCTCACGCACCGAGGCAAGAAACGTCGCGACCTGCTCCTCCGTCCACGTCTTCATCTCCGGGCGCCGTACGGCCAGCTTGTGGGCGCGTCTGGCGGGGTTGGCGGGGATGAGGCCGTCCTCGACGGCGTCCTCGAGGGCCTTGCGCATGACCAGGTGAACGTTGGGCACGGCCTTGGGGTGCATGGGCCCCTCGCCCCGGATTCGTGGGTGGCGACCTTCCGCGACCCAGCCGGAAACGTGATTGGTGTCTGGCAAAAGGGGCCATGGCGACGAGTTGAGCAAAGAGGCCAGCCGTCAGCAGACCGGCACACGAGAGGCTCCAGGACCGTGCAGGCAGGAAGAAGGTCGAACACCGGAGATCGTGCCCCCGTCAGTTTCAGAATCGTGCACTTTGCCTTACATATGCCTGAGTCAGCGGTAGCCCGACTACGGGGGACAGCACCGACTGACCGCTACCCCGTTCCGAAAGCCTCCGCCATCCGGACCGCTATGAGCTTCTTCACGAGCGTCTTGGGGAGGGGCTTGTCGATCGGGAAGTGGAGCGATCCCTTTGTGGACGTGTACCTTTCAGACTCTTTGGCCAGCTGGGGAATGACCGACCCGCTGTGCGGCAGGTAGCTGAGGTGGTTCTTGAAGGCAGCGAAGCCCGCGATGGTCTTGCCCCGAAGCTTGAAGGCTGGCATGCCGTAGGAGATGCACTCCTCGGCGTCGGGGACGATCGCCATGATGGTTTCCCCGCTGCGCCAGCGTGGTCCGCTTCGGCTCCTCAAGGGTGTCGCGATAGTCGTCAATCTCGTTCCCCGACACGACACGGCATTGTACCCGTGGCTCCTGACGACTACGGCGCTAGGGCCAGCTCCTTCCCCGTCCGGGAACCGCCTGGCCCGCACACGCAGTACTAGAGGCCGGAGGAGTGAGGGACGGATGCAACGTACTCCGATGATTCGACTGGCTGGGGCGGCGACGTTCGTCCTGACGGCATGCACCAGCAATCCAGCTCATCCTGCGTCGCCACCGGCGGGATCGCCTGAGCCTTCCTCCACGGTCTCTGCGCCGCCCGGCGGCTCGGGGGCCATCGATCTCACCTCACTCTCTGGCCGGATCGTCTTCGACAACTTCCAAGACGTATGGTCTGTCAACGCAAATGGCACCGGACTCAGGCGCCTCACCCGGCCACCCTGGCCCGAATTCGACCCGTCGTTGTCGCCCGACGGGCGCTTCATCGCCTATCGATCCGAACCCCACGAATATCCCCAGCTCTGGGTCATGAATGCCGATGGATCGGGGCAGCACCGGCTGACCCGGGACGGCGGCTTCCCGACCTGGTCTCCCGACGGCTCGATGATCGCGTACGCGCCCGGCGGGGGGCCTTCAGGCATGAGCTGGATCGCGATCATGAACGCTGATGGATCCGGACAGCGCCGCCTGCCCCACACCGAGGGAGGGGAGTACCCATCGTGGTCGCCCGACGGCAAACGGATCGCCTTCAACTCCAATCTCTCCGGGGAGGCCAAGTTGTTCATTGTCGACGTCGATGGTTCGCGGGTGGTGGATCTCTCGGGAGTGGGGGAGGGCGGGCAGCCCGCTTGGTCGCCCGACGGCCGCTCGATCCTGTTCGCGTCGCATCGAGATCATCCGGACAACTACAGGGATATCTATGTGATGCCTCCGGACGGGTCGGGCGTGAGGTGTCTGACAAGTGCTCGTGCGGAATTTCCGGCGTGGTCTCCGGACGGCCGCTACATCGTCTTCTCCGCCGGAGGGCTCTTCATCATGCGGGCGGATGGCTCCAGCATCACGTCGCTGCCGGTCGAGCAAGCTGGGGAGGTGAGTTTCCCGGATTGGCGCTGAGATGGCGGGCCTTTGCATGACGGGGTCCCCGCTGGGACCGCGTCGTGACCCTCACGGGTGGAATTCTGCCAGCCGTTCGGCCTCTTCAACCGAAACTCCCGCCGCGGTGGCCCGATCGACGGGCCGGAACGCCTCCATTCGTGTGGGGGGTCCGGTTCAACGCCACCTGCCTCGGCGGCTATTGCAACTCAGGAGCGAGCCGGATCCGTGTGTTCGTCAACGGCAAGCCCGTGCCTAGTGACCGTCCGGCCATCAAGCTCACGCAACACGTGGACATCGTGGTCACGTATGGGCCAGCCCCCGAGTTCCCGGAGCCGATCCCGTCCAGCTACTCGGCTTCGATCTCCCGCACCTGTGCCCCCCTGCTAGAGGGAGCGAGCGCGCCAAGCGGGCCCGACCGATCCGTAGAAACACCCAGCTGCAGGCTGCAGGTAGTCAGAATTTGTGACCGCGCGAAAGGGTTCGAACACCGTAAGGGTCGTACGCCGGCCGGAACCAGACGAAAGGGACGAAAGCCACCGAGCGGGTTCGCGCAGGTGGAGGCCACGTACGGACTCCGAGTCGATTGAGGCGCCCGATGAGGTCGCTCCTTCCATCGACAGCCACCGTCGGCGAACGAGGGATGCAGCTGTCTACCCGCCTGCCCTGTCAGTGGCGATCCATCCCTGTCAGACGTGTTCACGAGGATGCGCATTTCGCTCCGCCAGCACGCGGCTGGGGCGTTGGCCAACTCGGAACCGAGCCGGCGATGGCCTCCAATGAGGAGCAGATGGCTTCGGAGAACCGATCGGTCGAGCACGGCTTCATGCTCAAGAACAGAGACGGCTCCGTCAGTTCGAGCTCACTGAGGATCGGCCGACCGTCCGGCCCGGGAATCAGGTCAACGCGCCCATACACCAGGCGGTGAGCCCCACCGGGCACGCAGCACAGGGCACGGTCGGCGAGCTCTCGCTCGGCCGGCGTCGCGTCCCTGGCCGTGACCTCGTACGCGCTCTCGCTGAACCGACGATCCCCGCGGGTGGTCGGATCGTGGAGCACGGCCTCCTTTCGGATCGCGTGGCTGAACGCGCCTCCCAGGTAGATGAGCCCGGTCTCCCCGTGGGAATCGACCGCGCGCTGGTACGGCTGGGCCATCACGACGCGGTCGGCGGCCTGCAACCGGCGCACGTGGTCGACCGCAAACTCCCGCTGGGCGGGATCCGACAGCAGGTAGCTCCTCGCATCGAGGGCGGCGTTGCTCACGGCGGGCTTGATGACCCACTCGCCGTCGGGTGGCGGAGCCCACGGCTGATCGGGTTCGAGCCACGTGGTCGGCACCGTCGGGATCCCGACGGAGGCCAGATCTCTGAGGTAGCGCTTGTCGGTGTTCCACGCGATGACGTCGGCGGGATTGACGAGCCTGGGGACATCGCTTGCCCACGCGACGAACTCGGCCCGCCGTGTGACGTAGTCCCAGCAGGAGCGGACCACCACCAGATCGAGCCCGGCCCAGTGCACGCTCGGATCGCTCCAGATCGTCGGCGCCGCCGATATCCCGCGTGCGGCGAGCGCTCGCCTCAGCCCGCGGGTCTCGTCGTCGAGCTCGGGGAGCTCGGCGCACGTCGCCAACGCCAGCCTCGCGGTCCCCTCGACCATGGCATCTCCATCGTTGCTTCGAACATCTCGAGACCCGGTGCTGCGGGGCCGCCCGCACGGTCGCGGGACGGCCCCGCAGCGGGCGTCAGGCTTGCTGCAGCACCAGCATGTTGCCGTCGGGGTCGTAGCAGACGGCCTCGCCTCCGGGCGCGTACGGCTGGGGCTCGGGGGGCCCATCGAACCGCACGCCCTTGGCCGTGAGCGCCTCGTATTCGGCCTCGAGGTCGTCAGATGTGAACACGAGCCCTCGCATCGATCCCGGGGGCATCGTCTCGAACCACGTGACCAGGCTGAGCGAGACGGTTCCCCCCTCCGGGGCCACCTGGACCCACCTGATCCCAGGTACGGATGTGTCCTCGCGGACGAGCTCGAAGCCCAGCGTGTCCACGTAGAACGCCCTGGCCCGATCCTGGTCGGAGACCGGGACGGACACCACGATCACCTCCTGCAGCGCCATCGCTTGCACCTCCTCTCGCCGCATCGGAACCCGAACATTGCCATCGTGTAACCTTTCTGGCCTCATGAACAGGGCCAGCCGAGCAACCGATCGATGAGGCCAGGGGCGCGCGAGAGCTACTGCTCGAGCTCGATCTCCGACGCGGGCGGATGCGGCGCTCGCTCCGCGAGGCGCTGCGGGCCGCGATTCAGGACGGCCGGCTCCGCGCCGGCACCGCGTTGCCGTCCTCCCGGCGCCTGGCGACGGATCTCGGAGTGTCCCGGGGCGTCGTCACCGATGCCTACGATCAGCTCGTCGCCGAGGGCTATCTCAGGGTCAGGCCTCGCTCGGCGACGGTCGTTGCGGCGGTGGTCGCGTCGGCGCCGCCCGCCCCCGAGCCCGCGGGGCCGAGCTGGCGCTTCGACTTCAACGCGGTCACTCCCGATCTGCGGATGTTTCCCCGCCGCACGTGGATCCGGGCCGTCGAGCGGGCGCTGCGAGACGCCCCGGACGCGGCCCTCGACTACGGCCATCACCTGGGCCGGATCGAGCTCCGAATCGCCCTGAGCGCCTACTTGGCACGTGTGCGCGGGGTACGCGTCGACCCGTCGCGGATCGTCATCACCCAGGGGTTCACCCAGGCCCTCGACCTGCTGTGCCGCGTGCTCGTCGAGCGGGGCGCGACCACGCTCGCCATGGAGACCCCGTCGCACCCCGAGCTGCGGAAGACTGTCCGGCAGGCGGGCCTGAGCGTCGTCGGGTGCCCGGTCGACGATGAGGGGCTGCGCACGGATCGACTGACGCAGCTCGGCCCCGACGCGGTCCTCGTCGCGCCCGCGCACCAGTTCCCGACGGGAGCCGTCATGGCTCCGGCGCGAAGGATCGATCTCGTCGCCTGGGCTTCGAGACGTCCGGGGCTCGTGATCGAGGACGACTACGACGCCGAGTTCCGCTACG
>WNGF01030195.1_pt1 | contig 11262 bp, 6 predicted proteins | sample 5400641 | NCBI WGS metagenome assembly WNGF01 (sample SAMN13153371, study PRJNA577476) | soil metagenome | isolation source: 80 cm soil or saprolite under grassland replicate 2 | place: USA:California | collected 2016-06-15 | reverse complement strand
GGATGTACCTGTGGCAGAGCGAGACCTGGCGGCCGGAAGACGTGCGCGCGGAAGAATTCTTCCTGGTGAACTGGTCTGTTCCCTTGGACCTGGCGTGGTCGCGCGATGGCGAACTGCTCGCCCTGGCGTCAATCCGGGACCAGGTACATGTCTGGCCACGCCGGCCCACCCCGATCGATCCCGTGTGGCTCGGGCGGCACTCCGGGGTGCTAAATGTCGCCTTCTCGCCGGACGGGCGGCTCCTCGCGTCCGCCTCGGACGACCGGATGGTCATCATCTGGGAGCTCGGCTCCAGACGGCAGCGGGCCAGGCTGGCGCATGCCGGCGGGGTCACATCCGTCTCCTTCTCCCCGGACGGCCGGTTGCTCGCCTCGAAGTCGACCGACCACACCATCCGGATCTGGCGCTGTGACGACTGGCGCACGGTTGCGGTCATCGATGAACACACCCACCGGTCGTTCATCCGGATCGCGTTCCACCCCACCTGGAATGTCCTGGCAACCTATGGCCAGGACGAACACGTCGTCCGGATCTGGGACGTGGATCCGGACGTCCTGCTGTCCAGCCCCGGCTGACCGGCGGGGTACCCGTTGAAAGATCTTGTACTGGCCGCGCAGGTCCTCGCGGACGCTGTCGGCGTATCGGTAGCGAAGCGCCGGGATGGGCACTGGGCAGCTGTCGCGCACCTATCCGTTCTGTCGGGAGGTCGCGGTGCTCGCACGGTTGGTCGGGTGATCCAATGGTCTAGAGGCATCGGTACACGTTGTCGGACACCGACCCATCGACGGGTTCAGCGTTTAGTGGCTGGGGGCCCGCGGAAGACGAATCCGCACCGCACGGAATGTACCCCGACACGTTCCGAGGGGTCCTGGCAGCCCGGCCGAAAGTCATGATCCACGGAATCCGCAAGGTAACTCTGACCGAGTACCGGCTCGATCGTTCAGACCTACCTTGCAAGTCGCAGGCCAGCGTGCTCGGTGTCCGCAACCTTTGGTTGGACAGGACAGGCGATGTCCTTTCCGCGCCTAGTAGTCCAGCCCGGGATCGTTATGTAGATGTAGATCGATGGTTGGTCGGTGTCAGCTCGGGTGGGTAGTGGCTGGTCCGGGCGCGGGCTTCGTGGATGCCTTGCGATCGGGGCCAGTCCAGGCGGAGGTTGGTCGCCCATCTGGTGTGGGTGATCAGCCCGGAAAGGGCGCCGCCGCGGGGAGGGCCCGCTACGCGCAGCGCGGACGAAAATCACTCGCGACCATCCGAGTTCGCATTAAAAGATCTTTCGTATTTTGGGTGAGTCGCTGCCGGTCGTTCCCGTTGGCGGGTAAGACAATCATGGTCATGCCTACCCCGACCCGGGCGTCCGGTCCGCGCCGCACTGTCCGTCGTGACGTGAATGCGTTGCGGGAACGGCGAATGCGGGCTGTCGAGTTGTTCGAGGCCGGCATGCGGCAGGTCGACGTGGTCACCCAGTTGGGGGTATCGGCGCAGACCGCGTCGCGCTGGTACCACAGCTGGCGTACCGGCGGTCGTGACGCGCTGGTCGGCGCCGAGCGGCTGGGACGTACCGCGCGGCTGTCGGAGCAACAGCTGGCCGAAGTGCAGGCCGCGCTGTTGGCCGGGCCGAAGGCCCACGGGTTCGCCACGGACATGTGGACTCTGGCCCGTATCGCGCAGGTCATCGAGCAGGTCACCGGGGTGCGGTATTCGCCGTCGCAGACCTGGCTGATCCTTCGCCAACGCCTGGGTTGGACGCGGCAACGCCCGGCCCGCCGAGCCAGCGAACGCGACGATGCGGCCATCGAGGCGTGGGTCAAGAAGGACTGGCCGCGGATCAAAAGGGGGCTCGACGCACAGGCGCGTGGATCTGTTTCCAGGACGAAAGTGGATTCTCGCTGCTGCCCGTCGTGAGGGGCACCTGGGCGCCTCGTGGCCAGACACCGGTGCTGACCCACCGGTTCTCCTGGTCGCGCATGTCGATGGCCGGCGTACTGGCCTACCGCCCCGACCGCAGCCGAGCCAAGCTGATCTTCCAGACCAAACCGGGCAGCTACAACACCGAAAGCCTCATCGCGTACCTCACCGACCTGCGCCGGCACCTGCGCGGCAAGCCGGTGATCCTGATCTGGGACGGGCTGTCCGCGCACCGCTCCAAGGACATGAAAGCCTGGCTGGCCACCCAACGCCACCGGCTGCGTGTCGAGGCGCTGCCCGGCTACGCCCACGACCTCAACCCGATGGAACTGGTCTGGGGCAACCTGAAAGCCACCGAACTGGCCAACCTGTGCCCCGAGGCCCTCGACGAAGCCGACACCGCCGCGCACACCGGACTGCGCCGCATCGGCGCCAGCTACAGGCTGTGCTTCAACTTCCTTGCTCATACCGGCCTTCGCCTCTGACCGACCATCACCCAAAAATCGAAAGATCTTTAGTTAGCCCTTGTCGCTCCTACGGCACCTGGCTTCGCGACGATGGACCGACAACGGCACGCTTCGTGGGGCGACGCACTCTTATCGGCGGAAGAGGATGCGGCGTGTGCCGTCCCGTCAGTAGGCCGAGAACACCGGAAACTGGTGGCGTCGTGGGTCAGGCGTTCGACTGGGGGTGGTGCGCTTGGTAGGCGGCCCAGATGTCGGGTGCAAGCCGCCCGCGTGGGGGCACGTCAAGTCCGGCGGTGCGGGCCCAGGCTCTGACCTGTGCGGTGCTTGGCGGCGCGGCGGGCGGCGCGGTGGGTGTGGGCAGGTCGGCGAGGCGGGTGGTGGTGTCGGTGTCGTCGAGGGTGTGGCGGGCTGCGGCGGCCAGCCACCGGTAGGTCCACTCCTCCGCGAGGGGCCGGGTGTCGGTGAACACGATTGGGATGGCCGGCCAGGCGATCTGCAGTTCGGCGAGGGCGTCGGCGACGACCGCGGGGCGGATGCGGTCCAGCTTGAACACCGACGCGTAGCGGTCCTCCACGACGATCGCCGCCCGGGGCAGTGCGGCCAGGTCGGCCAGCTGGTACTTGAGCCGGTTCCCGGAAATCGACGAGACCAGGTCGGCCAGGGATTTGCGTTCCACGCTCGCGACGATCTGGTCGGCGACGGTGGTGGCGTAGTCTCCCGCCGGCAGCGCCCGGCGGACTATGTGGACCCGCTGGTCGGCGAAGCGGTAGGGGTAGCGCTCCCGGATGTCGACCAGGATCTCCAGCCGCGCAAGGCCGGCGGCGCGGGCGGTCGGGCGGCGGACCCCCGGTCGGGACTGCTTGACGGTGCGCGGTGATTGCCAGAACACCACCTCGCGTCCACGGGCGGTGGTGAACACGAACTGGGAGCGGTTCTCCCGCCCGCGCGCCAGGACCAGGTCCACGGCGGCGCCGCGGCGTACGCAGGAGCGCACCGGCAGCCGTTCGAGGACCTCGGCGTCCACGGGCCAGTCGTGGATGGGGTGGCAGTAGACCGCCGCGGTGCGCGGCCAGGTGTCGCCGGCCTTGAATATCAGGCCACGCTCGCCCAGCGGCACCCACAATAGGTAGGGCAGCTTCGAGTCCGCCTCCGGGTTGCGGGCTACGACCAGCTCGTTCATGGTGTCCAGTCTGCGATGCGGTGCCGGGCCGGCATGGAAGCTCAGCGGTGGTCAGCCAGGCGTGTCACGTTGGGTTCACGGTTTTCCAACTGTTCCCGTAGCTGCTGGTTGTGCTCGTGCAGTTCGGCGTTGGCCAGCGTGAGCGCCTGGATCTGGTTGGCGTAGATCTGCACGGTCTCCTGCAGCGCCCGCAGCGTGTCGTTGCGTTCCCGGGTCATCCGCTGGTGTTCGCGCTTGATCTCGGCGGTCTGCTGGCGCAGCGTGGCCAGTTCGGGGCGTTGGCCGACCTGGTTGGTCCGGGCCGCGTCGAAGGTCGACTTGAACGTCGGCGGGGACCGGTAGTACGAGTCGCGGCCTACGCCGGCTTCCCGGCACAGGTTCGTCACGTTGAGCTGCCCGTCGGTGAGGGTGGCCTGGCCGGCCAGCAGCCGGGTGAGGGCTTCGTTGAGGCGGGCGTTGGTGGACAGGCGTGTCATGGTGTCCCCGCGTGGTCGAGTTCGTTGATGATCTGGTCGAGTTCGGCGACGTGCCCGCCGATCGCCTGCTGCTGCAGCACGGGCATTGGTCCGGCTTTTCCGCACTGTTTCTGCAACTGTCGGGCCTGCTGGCGGGCGGCGATCAGGCGAGGGCGGTGGATGCTGGAGCGTCGGGCGTTCGGGCAGCGCAGGCACATGTTGTGCTGGGGCACCGGCCGGCCGATGACCTTGGCGCGTTTGACGCACACCGCGGTGTCCGGGTTGAAGAAGCAGTCGTTGAGCACGCCGGGGTGCAGCGTCTTGGTCAGATGCCGCAGCAGTGCCCGCAGCCGTAGCGGGTCGGCCACTACGCCGGGCAGGTCGCCGACTTCGCGGCGGATTCTGTCGAACTCGGCGTCGATGCGCTGCCCGGCGGGTCCGGCGGAACGGGCGCCGTCGTTCCAGTCCCGGTAGAGTTCCTCGACGTAGTCGAGCATCGCCACGGCTTCCTCGGCGGCGACCTCGGCGGCGAAGCCTGAGGCTGAGGTGCCGGCGTACCCCTCAAACATGGCGATCTTGGCGTGTTGGTACTGGCGGGCGCCGGCGACCACGCCGAACGGTTGATGGGCGATGTGCCAGGCCAAGGTGCGCCGCCACTGCGACGGCGTGAACGGCCACGGCTGGTCGCCGTCGAGCGGCACGAAGGGCTGCTGCCGGGTGCCGAACAGCTGGTTGATGTGATCGCGGAACTCACGTAGCCGCCGCGTCGGGTCTTTCATGAGCCGGTGTGCCGACTTGCCGTACTTGCGGCCGAACAGGTGGGTCGGGTCGTCGTTGAGCTGAAGCAGGACCTCGACGGCCCGGTGCACGACGTCGAGTACGACCCACTCGGCTTCGTCTCCGGACAGCTTGCGGTGTTTGAAGATCACCGATGGAGGTGGCCGCGCAGTCGCGGCGAAGCTCGCGGACTACTGGTGGAGGGCACCTATTCCAAGCATGCGCTATTCCTCTGGTGTGGACATCACCGCGCCACCGCTGCGGTCGCGGCGATCTTCAGTGGTTGAGCCAGGATGATCGAGGCTGGTTACGCTCCGGCGCGACCTATGGGGTCCGTCCTCTCATAGCTGGTGAGCGGTCGTTCGCTCCGCTGCCGGGTGGAGTAAGGACGTCAACGGCGGTGCAAGAGCGCGCCGGCCATCCGGTGAATGGGACCGGCCGATTGCGGCGCAGTTGACCGCATTGTTCGATACCAGTCTGTTGACGTCGTGACTATGGTGGCTGGGCATCGACACCTAGCGTTAGAGTCCCGATGACGGGAGGACACGTGCTGGCCGCTGAGATCGCCAGGATCGATGGAGCCCGCAGACTCGACCGATTGATCGAGGCCGAGGAACTCGGCCGGGAGGTGCTGGTCGCCCATCCAGGGTCCGATGCCGCGCGTGTGGCGCTGGGCCGAGTACTACTGGCCACCGGTGACGACGCGGGCGCTCTGGAGTTGTTCAAGGCTGCGGCCGAGGACGGCGACGACAACGCAACCGGCTGGTCGGTCGCGGCGCTGAGCCGGCTCCACCGGCACGCGGAAGCGGAATCGCTGGCTCGGACCGCGATCACCAGCGATCCACATGCTGTCTACACAGTGATCGCCCTGGCCCGTTGCCTCGAAGATCAGGGCCGGGCCGAGGAAGGCTTGACCGAGCTTCAGCGGTTGCACGACACGCAACCCGATTGGCCTCGGGTCGCGCAGTGGCTCGCGATCGCCTGGTCGTGGATCGACCGGCACGACGAGTCGGCGGCTGTCGCTCGGCGCCTGGTTGAGCGCCATCCCGCCTTCGGGCCTGGATTCCTGGTGCTGGGACAGGCGCTGGCCGAATTGGGCGATATTGAAGAAGCTGAGTGCAGCCTGCGGACTGCCGCTCAGTGCCTACCCGATGATCTGCGGTGCGTCGTCGCGCGACTGGAGGCGTTGCGCGCCGCCGGCCGCCTCCAGGATGCGCGGACCGCTGGGGCCGACGCGGCTGGGCGATTCGACAGCAGTGCCCGGGTACACAGGGCGGTTGCGCGCGTCTTGCTCGACCTGGAGGAGTACGACGAGGCGTTGGGCCTCTACGAACGTGCCCTTGAGCTGAATCCGGCTGACCAGGAGGCACTTGAGTGGCGGACCACCGCCCTGCGCTATTCCGAGCGGCACGCAGAGGCCGCCGAAGCCGCCAGGGCCGCCGTGGCGGCGCATCGGGGCAGCATCCGCCTGGCCCTCGAGGAGGCGTGGGCGCTTGACGCACTCGGGCGCCCGCAGGAGGCGCTGGAGTATGCCGATGCGGTGCTGCGCAGGCATTCCCGGCATGTCTGGGCGCTGCAGTCGCGCATCGCCTTTCTGCAGTACGTGCATCGTTACGCCGAGGCGGGGGAGGCGGCCTGGGCGGCCCTGCAGCTTTGGCCGCGCAGCCCTGACGTGCTGGTGAGCACAGGCTGGGCGCTTAGCGCGCTGGACCGGGACGCTGAGGCCATCGAGTTGTGCGAGCGCGCCCTCACCGTCAACCCCCGCCACAGCGGGGCGCTGCGCGGCCGAGTCGACTTTCTGGGCAACGCCCGGCGCTACGACGACGCCCTGGCCGCCGCCCAGGAGGCGGTCGAACAGCGCCCACACGACCCTGACGTGCTGGTGAGCACAGGCTGGGCGCTTAGCGCGCTGGACCGGGACGCCGAGGCCATCGAGTTGTGCGAGCGCGCCCTCACCGGCAGAAGAACGCCGCCCGCACGACCCTGACGTGCTGATCAGCGCGGCGTGGGCCCTCAGCGCCTTCGACCGGGCCGCCGAAGCCGCCGACCTGTGCGACCGTGCGCTTGCTGTTGACCCGGACAACGCCTCGGTATTGGCGTCGCGAATCGACGTGCTGCGCACCGTGAACCGCCACGCCGAAGCGGAACGGGCAGTGCAGGACGCCCTCGAACGCCGCCCCGGCAGTCCAGACGTGCTGATGAGCGCCGCATGGGCACTCAGCGTGCGCGATCGCGACGTAGAAGCCGCAGGGCTCTGTGACCGCGTGCTGGCTGTCGATGCCGGGCATGGCCTGGCGCTGCGCTCCCGGATGGACTTCCTGCGATATGCGAGTCGCTACGCGGACGCCGAGCGGGCAATGCGGGAAGCCCTCGAACGCCGCCCAGGCGACCCGGACGTGTGGGTGAGTGCGGCATGGGTGCTTAGCGCGCTCGACCGGGATGGCGAAGCCGTCGAGCATTGCGACCGTGCGCTCGCCATCGATGCAAGCCACAGTTGGGCGCTGCGGAGCCGGGTCACCTTCCTGCGCTATGCGCACCGCTACGCCGAAGCCGAGGCGGCGAGCCTGACCGCGCGGGAACGGCGCCCGTTGGATCCGTGGGTGCAGCTTACCCACGGCTGGCTGCTCGACGACCTGGAGCGCCCCGACGACGCGGCGCGCCAGTTCGAGGTCGCGCTCGGCTTGGACAGCCGCAGCGAATACGCGATGCAGTGGTTGATCAGCTCGCTCGCCGAGGCACGCCGCTTCACGGAGGCCGAGTCGGTCGCCATCGATGCGATCAGCCGACGACACCGTTCTCCTGACGTGCTGGTAGCCGCCGCATGGCTCTTCAACGCGGTCGACCGGGTCGACGAGGGGATCGCTATGTGCGATCGCGCTCTCGCCATCGACGAGCGGCACTCCTGGGCGCTGCGCTCCCGCATCGGGCTCTACCGCTGCAGCTGCCGCATCCCCGAGGCGCTGACGGCAGCGGCAGAAGCGATTGCCCGCCGTCCGGACGATCCGGACGTCCGCGTCGAGGCGGCCTGGTTGTGCAGCGAGACTGGCGAGCACGCCCGGGCGCTGGCCGAGTGCCAGCGGGCACTGCAGATTGACCCGCGCAACGGCGACGCGCAGCAGTGGGCCGGTGCCGCGCTGCGGTTCGCGCACCGCCTGGACGAGGCCGAGGCTCATCTGCGCGGCGCGCTCGTGGCCAACCCGGCGTCGGTGCAACTGTGGGTCGAGCTTGGCCGCACCTTTGACGACCGGCTCGCCTACGATGAAGCGTTGTCCTGCTTCGGGCAGGCGCTGACACTGCGACCGCACGACAACGAGGCGTTGATCGCGCGCTCCGCAACGCTGCGTTCGCTGCGCCGGTGGATGGAGACGGAAGCCGACGTCACGGCCGCGGTCGGCACCTACGGTCATGACCTGAACCTGCGACTGGAGCTGGCCTGGCTGCACCTTGACCGGCATCTGCTCGATCCGGCTCACGATGCGTTTAGCCGAATTGAGCAGGACGCCACCACCCGCGTCGACCTGGCCGCAGCGAAGTACGGGCTGGGCTGGACCTGCTTTGGCCTGGGTGAGTTCGGCATCGCGGAGGCGCATTTCCGACGAATCTGCGAATGGCAGCCGCATAACGATGAGTACCGCCTTGCGCTTGCCTGGTCGCTGGTTCGGCAGCCGACGACCGCTCATCTGGCGGAGGCGCACAAGATTGCCGAAGGCATCACCGACACCCGCCACGTCGCGACGGCTGCGGTCTGTCTGGGTGTCATCGCGTTCCAGCGCGGCATGCTTGCCTCGGCCGAGCACTACTTCCTGTCCTCGATCCGGCTCGACCCGTTCCATGGCAGCCACACCGACCTCGGCGCCCTCTACATCCAGATGGGCCGCTACGACGCTGCCGAACGCGAACTCAAGAAGGCGCTCGACCGCGACCAGCACGATGTGCAGGCCCACGTTGAGCTCGGCGAGCTTTACCTGCAGCGCGGTGGCGACCGGGTACCCGACGCCGAGCAGCACTTCCGTCAGGCCCTGGCGATTGAGCCGGCATCGGGCGACGCCGCGCTCGGACTGGCTGAGACGAAGTCCCGGCGCGGTGACCGGCCGGCAGCCGAAGCCGAGCTCCGCAAGGCACTGCGCCGGCAGGACATCGACCAGCGATGGCTGCTGCACCTCGAGCTCGCCCGCTTGCTCATCGAGCGCGGCGAGCATGACGTCCAGATCTGCGGCGACGGCTACACGCAGGCGAAGCAGGCCATCGAGCGAGCGCCGGACGATGAAGCCGACCCGCACTTCCTTGCCGGTGTCGCGCTATACCGCGTCGGCGCCCTCGTCCGAGACGTGCGCAACAGCGCCAGCTATCGTCGCCGGGCGATGCGGCACTTTGGCCAAGCGCTCAAGCGGGACGACACCCATGTGGAGGCCCGTCGCAACCTGCTGCTCCTGCAGCAGGAGATCCGCACCGATCTACCGGTGATCTGGGGCGGTCTCGTGGTCGGCATGGTCGCGATCATCCTGCTGGCCGCCTCCTGGATCGCGTTCTTCGTCTCTGACAAGGTCACAACCGTGCTGCTGAGCACGACGACCCCGCTGCTGATTGGCCTGCTGATTGTCGCGGTGGTCCTGCCGTCGCTTATCCGGCTTAAGCTGCCCGGCTTTGAGGCCCACCTAGACGTCGGTGCGCGCGGCATCTCGTCGGGCCCAACCGGTGACGTGACGCTGAAGCCGGGCCGGCTTAACGTCGGCGGCAAGCCCACCGGTCAGATCCCCCGTCGGGGCCATCACCCGATCCGACTTAGCGCGTAGTTTTGGAATCAACGGTGGTGCCTGCGGTCATCGTGCCGTGAACGTCCGCTCTTGCTGTTGATCGAGAGCTATTCATTCCGACTGGGGCTGTCGCGCTCTGCGGCACGGGCGGCGAGGTAGTCGGTCCAGTCGCGGCGTACGTAGGTGACCCAGCGGACTGCGGTGTTGATGTGCATGCCGAGCAGGTCGGCGAGGATGGCTGCGGGGAGGTCGGCGGCTAGGGCGGCGAGGGCCCCGTTGCGGGCGGGCCGGGCGCTGATGCCGTGGCGGTTGAGCCGGTTGGTGAGGCTGTGGTTGTCGATCGGCTGTCCGGGTACCCGGCCAGGAAACAGCCAGGGGGGAGCTTGGGGACCGTGGTGGATCATGAGCCGGGTTGGTGGCTGATCGGCCAGCTTGCTCATGAGCGTGCCGAGCCGGGGCGGAAGCAGGATCGGGTGCGGGCCGGTGGTCAGGTAGGTGTTGTCGTCGCGGTGCACGACGTGATCGGCGCATAGGTGCCGGATGCGTTGGGCCTGGAGACCGAACAGGAGGATGAGCGCGCCTGCGGCCCGCACGTCGACGGGCAGGGTCTCGTCGGTCAGGCACCGTTGCAGCAGCTGCCAGCGTTGCTCATCGCCGAGCAGATCCGCCGGCTGCTGGCGTGGAATGAGCGGGACAGTCAGCGGTTGTGTGAGGCCACGATCGGTGGTCCAGTTCAGGAAGTAGCGGATGCGGTTGCGACGCTGGGAGTCCTCCTCCTCGAGCCAGCGGTCGAGGTCGTCTTGGCACAGCTCCTTCAGCGTGGTGCCTTGTTCGTCGAGCCAGGCCAGCAGTTCCAGGGCGACCAGGACGCGGCGGCGCAGATCGCGGCCGATCGAGACCGGGTGGCGACGTGCGGCCGCGCGGTTGCGGGCTCGGCGCAGCAGGTACCAGTTCAGGAACGGACGCACGAGGTTCGCGTGCTGGGCCGGCTTGTCGGTCAGGTGATGCTCGAGCCAGGACGGGACCCGTTCGATGTCTTCGTGTCGTTGCGGCAGCACACCGGTCTGCACCATGACCTGCCTGATGTAGTGCAGGCCGCGGGTGGGTGGCAGCTCGTCCAGCAGTCTGTGGCTCAGCGGCCGGCCGTCGGTGACGAGCCGGGCCAACAGCTTCGCGTTCGGGCTCTGGCGGATCCATCCGATCGCGGTGAACGGCAGGCGGACCTGGGTGAAAGCCTCGACCAGCGGCTGCAACTGAGCGGAGATCGTGCCATCGGGCCCGGTCAACAGGTCACCGACCTTGTCGGCCAGTGCGCAGTGGGCGCATCTCCCGTTTCCGTAGGGATTTCCGGCGCGGCCGCATCGGCGGCAGGTGTAGTCGATGTCGTACCCGGCGCACGGTCCGCAGACGCCGTCACCGTCGTCGTTTCGGGCGATCAGTGGCTGAGTGCTCCGGCAGCGGGCGCATTCGGCCGGGGACCGGAGGATCGCGGTGTAGCAGGACTGGCAGACGGGCCCGATCGGCCAATGAGCCATCACCGGACGATCGCGCTGGCAGCGGCAGCAGGTCACGCGGGGCCGCTCGTCGCCGGCGTAGCACGTGTGGCAGATCGGGGCGCCGGAGTTCACCCGTTGACAGGGGCGGACCCGGCCGCAGCGCGAACAGGTCGTTTCCGGCCCCCGGTAGCAGCTGTCGCACAGGTCGGGGTGGTCGCCGGTGGC
>WNGF01018749.1_pt1 | contig 11263 bp, 5 predicted proteins | sample 5400641 | NCBI WGS metagenome assembly WNGF01 (sample SAMN13153371, study PRJNA577476) | soil metagenome | isolation source: 80 cm soil or saprolite under grassland replicate 2 | place: USA:California | collected 2016-06-15 | reverse complement strand
CAGGATGACCCCCTAGATGCAACTGAGAACGCTAAGTCCACGAGCTCTTTTTCACATGGACGCAGGTTTCTGGAAATCGCGGCGGGTGTTCCTGACCGGGCACACGGGCTTCAAGGGGAGCTGGCTGGCGCTGTGGCTGCAGGCGCTGGGGGCCGAAGTCTGCGGCTACTCGCTGGAGCCTCCGACGGAGCCGAACCTGTATTCGGTGCTGCGGCTGGAGGGCCAAAGCAAGGGAATGATCCGCTCGGTACGCGGAGACATTCGCGAACTGGAGCCGCTCCAAGCCGCGCTGGCGGCCTTTGCTCCGGAGGTGGTGCTGCACATGGCGGCGCAGCCCTTTGTGCGGCTCTCCTACGAGCAGCCGGTGGAGACCTACGCGGTCAACGTGCTGGGCACGGTGCATCTGCTGGAGTCGGTGCGGCGCTCACCCAGCGTGCGGTCCGTGGTGGTGGTCACCAGCGATAAATGCTATGAGAACCGGGAGTGGCAGCAGCCCTATCAGGAGCACGAGGCGATGGGCGGGCACGACCCGTACAGCAGCAGCAAGGGCTGCGCCGAACTGGTGACCTCGGCCTACCGGCGTTCGTTCTTCCATCCCGACAGCGGGCGTGGGCACCAGGTTGGTGTGGCTTCGGCACGCGCGGGAAATGTAATTGGCGGAGGGGATTGGGCCCCCGACCGCCTGGTGCCTGACATTGTGCGCGCCTGGGCCGCGGGTGAGGCAGTGATGATCCGCAATCCCGACGCGGTGCGGCCCTGGCAGCATGTCTTGGAGCCGCTGTCGGGATATCTGCTGCTTGCCGAGCGGCTCTACGCCGACGGCGCGGCCTATGCCGAGAGCTGGAACTTTGGGCCGGCCGAGGCGGACGGACAGCCGGTGCGCGATGTGGTGGAGAAAATGGCAGCGCTTTGGAATGCCGGAGGAGGCGCTCCCGCGCGATGGGAGTTCGACGCGGCGGAGCACGTTCATGAGGCGCACCTGCTGCGATTGAGTTCGGCCAAAGCCTGCTCGCGGCTGGGCTGGTCTCCACGCTGGGGACTGGATGAAACACTGGCGCAGACCGTGGAGTGGTATAAGGATTTCTATGGCGGCCGGGATGTGCGTGAGCGCAGCTTGAGGCAAATCGAGGCCATGATGCAGCCCGCGCAGCTTTCCCAGGCGCCGATTCCGCCCCAGCACGCCAACAGCGGGCGCGCTGGGGACCCCTTTGGGAGTGCATGACAACCGACGAGCTACGGCAACAGATTCTGCAACTGGTGACCGAGTACACCAGGCAGCGCCACGCGCCGCGCGAGTTTGTGCCGGGGGAGACGACGGTTCCTCCCTCGGGAAAGGTCTTCGGCGCCGAAGAGGTGTGCAACGCGGTGGACGCGGCGCTGGACTTCTGGCTCACCACCGGGCGCTTCAACGCGAGCTTCGAGCGCAAGCTGGCGGATTTTCTGGATGTCCGCTGGGCGGTGACGACCAACTCAGGCTCCTCGGCCAACCTGCTCGCGCTGGCTGCGCTGACCTCGCCCAAACTGGAAGACCGCGCGGTAAAGCCGGGCGACGAACTGATCACGGTGGCGGCGGGTTTCCCGACCACGGTGAACCCCGCGGTGCAGTACGGGCTGGTGCCGGTCTTCGTGGACGTGGATATTCCAACCTACAATATTCAAGCTGACAAGATCGAAGCCGCGATCACTGAAAAAACCTCGGCCATCATGGTGGCGCATACCCTGGGTAATCCGTTTAACCTCGGCGAGGTGATGCGCATTGCGAAAAAGTACGACCTCTGGGTGATCGAGGACTGCTGCGACGCGCTGGGCTCGAAATACAATGGGCTGCTGGTGGGGACCTTCGGCGATGTGGGTACGCTCAGCTTCTATCCGGCCCACCAGATCACCATGGGCGAGGGCGGCGCGGTGTTCTCCAATGACAATCAGCTCAAGGCGCTGGTGGAGTCATTCCGCGACTGGGGACGCGACTGTTGGTGCGATCCCGGAAATGACAACACGTGCGGCAAGCGCTTCCAGTGGCAGTTGGGCGGGCTGCCCTTCGGCTACGACCACAAATATGTGTACTCGCACATCGGCTACAACCTGAAGATCACCGACTTCCAGGCCGCGGTGGGTCTGGCGCAAATGGAGCGGCTGCCGGACTTTGTGGCCAGGCGGCGGGCAAACTTCGCATACCTATACGAGCGTCTGGAGCCTTACAAGGAATTCCTGATCTTGCCCGAGGCGACGCCTGGTTCCGAGCCGGCATGGTTCGGCTTCCCGATTACGGTGCGGCCCGAGGCCCCGCTGACAAGGCTGGAGCTGCTGACCTACTACGACGAAAACAAGATCGGCAGCCGGCTGGTGTTCAGCGGAAATCTGACGCGGCAGCCGGCATACAAAGATGTGCGCTATCGCATCTCGGGTTCGCTTGCGAATACCGACATCGTGATGAACCAGTCGTTTTGGCTGGGAATTTATCCGGGGATCACGCGGGAGATGTTGGACTTTGTCGCCGAGCGCACCGGCGCTATGGTGAAGCGTGCCCTGGCGCGCGGAGCGAGGGCGCGGTAGGGAAGAGCGGGTTTCAAAGTTCAAAGTTTCAAGGTTTCAAGGTCTTCAAGGTTTCAAGGTTTCAAACTTTCAAGGTTCAGAGCAAAGCAACAGCAGCTGCGACTGCCCCACGCAGGCCAAGCATGCATGGGGCCACCGTCGAGGCTCTTCGCGACATTGTGACGGAAGAGGCCAATTGGACGTTCTGAGTTCGAAGTCTTCGCAATCTTTCTCGCCATCTATCTTGGCTCGGCCTTCACGCCCGCGCTGCAGGACGACGTGGACACCTCGCACGCCGTGGCGGCGCGCGAGATGCTCACCCGCGGCGACTTCGTCACCATGCACATCAATGGCGTGCGCTATTTGGAGAAAGCCCCGCTCATGTATTGGCTGGTGGCGGGCAGCTTTCGCCTGCTGGGGATGCGGGACATTGCGGCGCGCCTCCCCACGGTGGCCGCCATGCTGGGGCTGGTGCTGCTGGGCATGGCGTGGGGAAGGCGAGCATTTGGCGAGCGCGCGGGAGTCTACACGGGATTGTTCACTGCGACGGGCGTTGGCTACTTCCTCTTCACCCGCGTCCTGATCCCCGAGGCAATCTTGAGCCTGCTGGTCGCCGCCGCGTTCTATTGCCTGCTGTGCGCGTTGGAGAAACCGAACGCAGTGCGCGAATGGTATGCCGTCTACGCGCTGCTTGCGCTGGCCGTGCTGACCAAAGGTCTGCTTGCGCTGGTGGTGTTCGGACTGACGCTGCCGGTATACCTGACCATCACCGGCGAGTGGCGGCGCTGGCGCGAATTCCGGCTGGGCACCGGGCTGCTGCTGTTCTTTGCCGTGGCCGCGCCCTGGCACATCCTGGCAGGGCTGCGCAACCCGGCCACCCCCGGTCATCACGGCTTCTTCTGGTTTTATTTCGTAAACGAGCACTATCTGCGCTTTCTGGGCAGGCGCATTCCCAAGGACTACAACAAGCTTCCGGGATATCTGTACTGGTCGCTGCACCTGGTGTGGCTGTTTCCGTGGAGTTTGTATCTGCCTCTCGCGGTGCATCGGCTGTGGCGGGAGATGCGGGGCCTGCGAGCGAGCGCTGCGACTGCGGGCGCAGGCGCCGGCTCGCGCGTTCTGCCTTCCCACCTTAGCCGCAAAAACAGCGGCGAAGGTGGGGCACCCAGCATCCCACATCTGCTGACTGCGGCAGATGTGGGGCACCCGAGCGCGCCTCTGAACTTCACATCGCGCACACGCTGGATCTGTATCCTGTGGGCTTCGGTTACGCTGCTGTTTTTCTCCTTGTCTACCAACCAGGAGTACTACACCTTTCCTGCCTACCTGGCGTTTTTCCTGCTGCTCGGAGCGGCGGTGGCGGGTGAGGAACTCGAGGAGGAGCAGGCGGGAGTGCGTAAGCCGTGGCTGCTGGCGACATCGGCGGTGAGCGGCACGATACGACTGATCTTTGCCGCAGTGCTGATCGGCGGGCTGTGGTCGTCGCGCCATCTGCCGTTTGTTCCAGACATCGGCGCGGTGCTGGCCCAGACCAACATGGAGACAAACACGCTGTCGATGGGGCACATTCTCAATCTCACCGGGCAGTCTTTTGCCGCGCTGCGGCTGCCTGCGATTCTGGCGGTGGTTGCGCTCGTCGCCGGTTCGCTGGAGGAGATCGTGCTGCGGGCGCGGAGCAGGCACTTCGCTGCCACCTGGGCGCTGGCCGCGACGGCGCACATTGCGCTGGTCCGCTTCGATCCCTTCCTCAGCTCGCGTGGGCTGGCCGCGCGGATCCAGGAGCAGTTGCGGCCCGAGGACCGGGTCTTGATCTATGGCGATCAGGCCTTTGGCTCCTCGCTGGTGTTCTACCTTCCGCACCAGGTGGAGCTGGTGAACGGGCGCACAACCTCGATGTGGTTCGGTTCGACCTTTCCCGACGCACCGAAGATCTTCCTGGAGGACGAGGACCTGCGGCGGCTGTGGAACTCGTCCACGCGGGTCTTTCTATTTGCGCCGGATTTTCAGCAGAAAAATGTGCAGGCGTTGCTGGGCGCCAGAGCGCTGGTCTATGCGTCAAGCTCTGGGAAGATTGTCTACACCAACCGAAACTGAATCGGAGTCCTTCGAGTTTTTCGCCGGATGCAGCAGAAGCATGCGTCCGCCGGGGGACAGGCGATAGCTCTCGCCGCGCCAGACCACGGTGTCGCCCGTGTAGCTCGCCAGCCAGAAGCCCAGGCCCATCAGGTCGCGCAGCGGGTAAAGCCAGCAGAAGGCCAGGGCGCGCCAGTCGCGCACTGCTCCCCAGCCCACGGCGATCGACATCAACATGCGATTGAGCACGGTCCAGCCGAGCAGCGCGCCGCTCACGACGGGGTGTCCGCCTAGCGCGCCGGCGAGTGCGGCGAGCAGGCCGAAGGGCATGGCGAAGGTCAGCAGGGAACTGGCATGTCCGGCAGGAATTGAGAAACGGGTGCTGAGCATCCAGCGCGTCTGGTGCTGCAGAGAAGCACGGAACGAGCGATGGACGACGTAGTGGTCGATGACGTGATGGCTGATGACGACCTTGTGTCCGGAGCGGGCGACCATGTTGCCTAGCACGTAGTCGTCCGCACAGTAGTCGGCCAGCACGCCGATCCCGCCGAGTTCGGCTACCAGCTGGCGGCGGGTTGCCATCGTGGGACCGAGTGCGAAGTCCACCTGGCTCAGAAGGGCGGCGGCGAGCACTCCGCCGGTCATCTCCACCGACATGCCGAGAGCTTCGAGGGCAGCCCACAGGCCGCCGGTGGGCGCGCCGCGATAGAGACACATGACGAGCCCGACGCCGGGATCGAGCAGCGGCGGAACCACCTCGCGCAGGTAATCGGGTCCCACGCCGACATCGCTGTCGCTGATGACGACATATTCGTGCGATGCCTGGGCAAACATCTCGCGCAGAGTGCAGACCTTCGCGTTGGGGTGCGAGGGCTGGCCGGAGTAGACGATCTTGACCGGCACCTGGGGATAGCGGGCGCAAAGGCGGTGGACGACCTCAAGCGCGGGATCGGAGGCATCGCGGGTGCCAAACAGGATCTCGAACTGGGGATAATCCTGCAGAAAAAAGCCTTCGAGATTTTCTTCAAGCCCGGGCTCCAAGCCGCAGAGCGGCTTCATCATGGTCGTCGCCGGCAGAACCAGGTTTGCGGATCTGGCGGAGGAGCGGGCACGACGTCCCTCGGCAGTATATCGGGCGACGGCCAAGAGCAGCACCACGAGATAGCCGCTGGACGCCAGCACGCCAGCGGCGGCAAGTGCCAGAAGCGCCTTCCAGACAAAGATCATATCCACGTCGGGGTCATTACGGTCTGATGGATCCAGTATAAGGCGTGAGAGGTGCGCGGCTGAAGCGCGGGATGAGCTCGGCGGGAGGATGCACGTCAAAAAACCGGATCAAAGGCAAGAACAAAAGTCAACAACTCCACCTTGGCCAACGGAAGGTTAGGATGGGGCATCCTCGCAAAAAACAAGAATCCCACCCTGGCCAAAGGAAGGCAAGGATGGGGCATTCTCGGGACTGCAGTTTTAGGCGAAGACCTCGCCGGGAAGGCAGCTCAGAGTGCGCGATTTCAGAGTGTTGGTGTTCTGGCGCGCGAAGACTGAGACCGGTATTTCGCGCGGCTCGGAGGTTTGCACCTGGCTCATGTTCTTGCGCTAGATGCGCAGCTTGAGGGTTTTTTCGAAGCGGCGCAGCTCGATCATCTCCGCCCCGCTGACGATGCTTGACGCCAGACCCGTCTGGCCGGCGCGGCCGGTGCGGCCGACCCGGTGGATGAAGTCTTCGGCAATGTTGGGCAGGTCGTAGTTCACCACGTGCGCCACATCGCCGACGTGAATGCCGCGCGCGGCGACATCGGTTGCGACCAGGACCTGGATGTGGCCCTTCTCAAAGTCGGCGAGGGCCGCCGAACGCTGGCTCTGGGTGCGGTCGCCATGGATCATGGAGGCGGCAAAGCCGTCGCGCATCAGTTCCTTCGCCAACCGCTCAGTGCCCCGCTTGGTGCGGGCAAAGATCAGGGTCTTGCCGCGCTGGCCATGGAGCAACTCGCGCAGCACGCTCGGCTTGTGCATGAGTGGAACTTCATAGGCCTGAAGCTGCACGCTTTCGGCGGGCTTGAGGATGTTGCCCAGCGAGATGCGGACAGCATTGCGGGTGCACTTGAGCAGCAGGTGCTGCACCGACTTCTCCAGAGTGGCGGAGAAGCACAGTGTCTGTCGCTCGGAGGGCAGAACGGCGAGGATGCGGGTGATGGCGGGCAGGAAGCCCATGTCCAGCATGCGGTCTACCTCGTCCAGCACCAGCACGCGCACGCCTCGCAGATCGACGATGCGGCGGCGCATGTAATCTTCCAGGCGGCCGGGAGTGGCTACCACGACGCGCGCGCCGGCGCGCAGGGCGCGGATCTGCACCTTTTCGCTGAGGCCGCCGATGACCAGGGCTGCGGGCGGAGCTTTTTTGGAGCGCAGCGCTTCGTATTGTTCGTGCACCTGGATCGCGAGTTCGCGCGTAGGCACCAGGACCAGGGCGTCGATTTTGCCCGCGGGCACGGCTGCCAGCATCTCCATCATGGGGATGAGGAAGGCAAGGGTCTTGCCGGTGCCGGTCTGCGCCGTGGCGATGATGTCTTTGCCCTCAAGCGCGGGCGGAATCGACTGGGACTGGACTGGGGTGGGGTTTACAAAATCGTTCGCCGCAAGCGCCTGTTGCAGCTGCGCCTGGAGCGGCATTTCCTTGAATATGCTCATTCTATCGGTGTCTTCTTCTCTCTTTTACACTGTGCGCGCCAGTGGGTGTGTGCGCGCGGAAACACATTGTGCCTGCATTCTCTGTCGGGAGGAGATTTTGAGAGGGAATCGCAGTACGCCGTCACAGGGGTGACAAGGCGGGTCACTCAGAATCGCGCATCCAACTTCGCGTGACATTCACGCGGGATAGCCACATGTACTGTGCACATAGTATCACAAGACATTGTGATCTCGCCGGGAATTCTGCAGGGTGAAAATCAGGGCCCATGCTGTTGACTTGGAAGCCAATTAAAGGTAATCTTTAGAGCTAAGTATGGTTCGCACCGCTACAGCCCCGATTACAGCAACACCGGCGCTCGACGCACGTACACAATGCGTTCAGAAGCGAATTACCAGCCGGTAACGGGGAATAGAACCAGGCCATCACAAAAAAGCCCGAGTACTACTCACCCGCCAACCACCGAAACGGCGGGTTTCGTGTCTTTAGCTTGTTGGCAGCCAAGCCGGCTGGCAACGATCCAGTAAAGCGCAAGACGCGCAGGGCGCACGGGAGAACAATGCGAGAGAACAGCAAAACGCACGCCGAAGACCACCTGCAACCGCAAACCGTCGGACTGCCGGCCGCGCAGGGGCTCTACGACCCGGCCAATGAGCACGATGCCTGCGGCATGGGCTTCGTCGCCAGCATCAAGGGCGAGAAGAGCCACGACATCGTGGCCCAGGGCATCGAGGTGCTGAAGAATCTGGAGCACCGCGGGGCCTGCGGCTGCGATCCGGAGACAGGCGACGGCGCCGGTGTGCTGATTCAGGTTCCGCATGAGTTCTTCGTTAAGGAATGCGCCGCGCTGGGCATGCAGCTTCCCGAGCCGGGCCGCTACGCCGTGGGCATGGTCTTTCTCCCAGTGAGCAAGCTGGAGCGCCTGCAGTGCGAAGGCGTGGTGGAAAAGATCGTCGGCGAAGAGGGTTTCGAGGTCATGGGCTGGCGCGATACGCCGGTGGACGGAAACGCAATCGGGCGGGTGGCACGCGGCTCGCAGCCCTATATCGAGCAGATCTTCGTGAAAACTCGCGAGCCGCTCGATGAGAAAGACTTCGACCGCAAGCTCTACGTGGTGCGGCGGCGCATCGAAAACGAGATTGCGCAGAGCGACATCGAGGGTAAGGCGAGTTTCTACATTCCATCGCTTTCCTGCCGGACCATCGTATACAAGGGGCTGCTGCTGGCCCCCCAGATCACCAAGTTCTATCCCGAACTGCGCGACCCGCTGGTGAAGAGCGCGATCTGCATGGTTCACCAGAGGTTTTCGACCAACACCTTCCCCAGCTGGCCTCTGGCCCATCCCTACCGCCACTTGGCGCACAACGGCGAGATCAACACGGTCAAGGGCAACATCATCTGGATGAATGCGCGCCAGAGCCTGCTGGAGTCGCCGCTGTTCGGCGATGACCTGCGAAAGCTGTTTCCCATCGAAGTGCCGGGCGGGAGCGACTCTGCGTCGCTGGACAACGCCGTGGAGCTGCTGCTGCACGCGGGACGCGAGCTGCCGCACGTCATGGCGATGCTCATCCCCGAGGCCTGGTCGCGCAATCCGCACATGGATCCGGCCAAGCGCGCATTTTACGAGTATCACGCTTCGCTGATGGAGCCGTGGGACGGACCGGCGGCGCTGGCGTTCACCGACGGGCGAGTGATCGGCGCCACGCTGGACCGCAACGGCCTCCGTCCGGGGCGTTACTTGGTGACCACCGACGACCTGGTGGTGATGGCCTCCGAGGCCGGAGTGCTGGAGGTCGCGCCGGAGAAGATCAAGTACAGAGGCCGTCTGCAGCCGGGCCGCATGTTCCTGGTGGATACGGTTGCCGGACGCATCATCAGCGACGACGAGATGAAGGCGGAGCTGGCGGCGCGCCAGCCCTACGCGGACTGGATCAAGCAGAACCAGATCACGCTGGAGCAGTTGCCGGAGCCGACGCGCGTCCACGGCTCGGGGCACGAGACGATCACCACTCGTCAGCGGGTCTTCGGCTACACGGAAGAGGACATCAAGATCATTCTGGACCCCATGGCGCGCAACGGCGAGGAGCCGATCGGCTCGATGGGCGTGGATACGCCGCTGGCCTGCCTGTCGGACAAGCCGCAGCTTCTGTTCAACTATTTCAAGCAGCTCTTTGCGCAGGTCACCAACCCGCCGATCGATTCCATCCGCGAAGACCTGCTGATGTCGCTGACCAGCTACATCGGGACCGAGCGCAACATTCTGGTGGAAACCCCGCTCAACTGCCACACCCTGAAACTCCCCGGGCCCGTGCTGACCAATCGCGACCTGGAGAAGCTGCGCCGGGTCTCAACCGGCGACCTGCTGGCGACGACGCTCTCCGCGGCCTTCAAGGTGGACGAGGGCGGCCTGGGGCTGAAGCGCGGACTGGAGGCGCTGACCCGCCGTGCCTCGCTTGCCGTGGCCTCCGGCTACACGCTGCTGATCATCTCCGACCAGGGCATGGACAAGGACTATGCGCCCATCCCATCGCTGCTGTCGCTGGCCGCGGTACACAACCACCTGGTGAAAGAGAAATCGCGCACCAAGATCGCGCTGATCGTGGAGAGCGGCGAGCCGCGCGAGGTGATGCACTTCGCGCTGCTGATCGGCTATGGCGCCAGCGCCGTGAATCCCTATCTCGCCATCGAGACGCTGGAGGACATGGTGCAACGCGGCCTGCTGCCGCCGGAGATCTCGGCGGAGAAGTCGGTGAAGAACTTCTGCAAGGCCATCGACAAGGGCCTGCTGAAGACCTTCTCCAAGATGGGCATCTCGACCCTGCAGAGCTATCGCGGCGCCCAGGTCTTTGAGGCCATCGGGTTAAACAAGGAGCTGGTGCACGATTATTTCTTGGGCACGGTCTCGCGCATCGAAGGCGTGGGCCTGGATGTGATCGCGCAGGAATCGGTCCTGCGGCACGAGCACGGCTTCCGTCCGCGCACCTTGTCGGAGCTGGAACTGGAGGTGGGCGGCGCCTACCGCCACCGGATCAACGGCGAGTACCACCTGATCAATCCGCAGACCATCAGCAAGCTGCAGCACGCGGTCCGGCAGAGCAGCGCGAAGACCTTCAGGGAATATACCGACCTGATCGACACGCAGAACAAGCAGCTTTGCACGCTGCGCGGGCTGCTGCAGTTGAAGGACTCAGCGCATCCGGTGCCGCTGGAGGAAGTGGAGCCGGCGAAGGAAATTGTGAAGCGCTTTGCCACCGGCGCCATGTCCTACGGCTCGATCAGCAAGGAGGCGCACGAGACGCTGGCGATCGCCATGAACCGCATCGGCGGACGCAGCAACACGGGCGAAGGCGGCGAAGACTCGGAACGCTTCAAGCCGGATGCGCAGGGCAATCTGCGGCGCAGTTCGGTGAAGCAGGTCGCATCGGCGCGCTTCGGCGTCACCACGAATTACCTGGTGAACGCCGACGAACTGCAGATCAAGATGGCACAGGGCGCAAAACCCGGCGAAGGCGGACAGTTGCCCGGGCACAAGGTGGACGAGACCATCGCCAGGCTGCGTCACTCGACTCCGGGCGTGGGCCTGATCTCCCCGCCGCCGCACCATGACATCTATTCGATCGAAGACCTGGCGCAGCTCATCTACGATCTGAAAAATGCCAACCCCAAGGCGCGCATCAGCGTGAAGCTGGTCAGCGAGGTGGGCGTGGGCACGGTGGCCGCCGGCGTCAGCAAGGCGCACGCCGACGTGGTGCTGATCAGCGGTGACAGCGGCGGTACGGGCGCATCGCCATTGAGCTCGATTCGGCACGCGGGCATTCCGTGGGAGCTGGGTCTGGCCGAGACGCAGCAGGTACTGCTGCTGAACGATCTGCGCAGTCGAATCAGGGTGCAGACCGACGGCAAGCTGCAGACCGGACGCGATGTGGTGATTGCGGCGCTGCTGGGCGCCGAAGAGTTCGGATTTGCCACCAC
>WNGF01010814.1_pt1 | contig 11264 bp, 10 predicted proteins | sample 5400641 | NCBI WGS metagenome assembly WNGF01 (sample SAMN13153371, study PRJNA577476) | soil metagenome | isolation source: 80 cm soil or saprolite under grassland replicate 2 | place: USA:California | collected 2016-06-15 | reverse complement strand
CCCGACGGGAATGAGCCAAGCCTTCGGCCGGTCCTGCACTGGCCCCCTTCTTGCTCTGTCAAGGGAGTGCGGTGGAGTCCCAATCGTGAGGGCCCGGCGGGATCAGTCATGAGGACAGCGAATTACCGGTCAAACAGGGTCATGGCGGGTTATAGCATGCTGGAGCTGGCGCTCGTCATGGCGATCGTGGGCCTCCTCAGCGCGCTCGCCACGCCACTCTTCCTCACCTACTACCAGGCCTCCAGGCTCCGCGTCGCGGCCGAGGAAGTGGCTGCGTTCGTCAACCAGGGGCGCCACCTCGGGATCCGCGAGAACAACGGCGTGTGTGTGCACATCACATCGACGGCAATGCACTACCACTTGGGCAACTGCGCAGGACCCCGCTGGGTCGGGCCCGGCACCGACCCCGCCGGGAATATCCCGGTCCCACAGGGCATCACTCTCGCGACTTCGGACAACCCGCCGGTCTTCAATTACCTCGGCGCCGCCACCCCGGCGGCGAGTTATACGCTCAGGAACTCTCAAGACAACCGCACGCTCCGGGTCTTCGTTGCCGCCTCGGGCCGAGTCAGCATAGGACCCTGACGAGAACGCGCCCATGTTGAAGCTCGTCGGGAATCAGCTGGGGATGACGCTCGCGGAGATCCTCATCGCCATCACCATTATCGGCGTCGGCCTGGTGGCGCTGGCCTCGGCCATTCCGATCGCCGCCTATGGCATCCAGGAGGGCAACCAGCTGTCCACGGCCACCTTCCTGGCCAACCAGCGGCTGGAGCAGATCCGCAACGCGCAATGGACGGCATGCCCTCCGATCGGGTCTATCACACCGGTGGACAATCTCGGCGTCTCGGCATCCCCGACCGCGGCCCCTCAGAGCGGCGGCATCGCCACCTTTCCGGATGAGAACCCGCTGCCCGCGCCATACGCCGGGTATAGCCGCCAGGTCCGCATCACCAATTCTCTCGGCCCCGCTACCTGCCCGGGCGGCGTCCTCACCGGGACGACGGGACTGCGTCAGATCACGGTGACCGTGAGCTATCGGAGTCGGCTATCGTCACCATGTACATCGCCCAGAGATGACGACGATGCGGCATTGGCTCGTGAACCAGCGGGGCTTCACCTTGGCCGAGCTCTTGGTGGCGGTGGCGGTGATGGGCCTCGTGATGGCCGGTGTCTTCGTCGTCCAGCGAGGAGGGCAGCAGGCCTATCTTCTGGGATCGAGCCGGGTCGAGACCCAGCAGAACGCCCGCGTCGCGCTCGACCTGATGACCCGCGAGCTGCGCTCGGCCACTTCGGTCGTGACCCTGGGGAGCGCCACCGACTTGACCTTCAAGGTGTGCGGGGATCCTCCCCCGATCCCCGTTCCGTGCGTTAACCCCTCCACTATGCGCTACGCACTCTCGGGCACGACGCTTAACCGGACGGTGGACGGGACCACCACCGCCCTCATCGGCGGGGTCCAGTCGCTGACATTGACCTACTACGACAAATCGACGGTCCTCTATACGGGGACCGATCCCACCAAGGTCTGGGTCATCAAGATCAGCATCGTGACCAGGACCGAGGAGAGCGTGGCGCCGGGCTCACCCGGCGACCAGCGGGCCACCATGGAATCCACGGTCCAGTTGAGGGGGAACCTGTTGTGAGGAGAGGAGCCATGAGAGACCGAACCATGCTGCTGACCGACCAGCGCGGTGTGGCGCTGCCCATGGCGATGCTGGCCCTGCTCATCCTCTCCGCGCTGGTGATCGGCTTCTCGGTGCTGGCATCCACCGAGCCCACAATCGCCAACAACCAGCTCATGGTGGCCCAGGCCCGCGCGCTGGCCGAGGCCGGGGTAGAGCGCGCCATCTGGGCCCTGAACAACCCCAGCCACCTTAATGGCATTCCTACGTCCCTGACGGGGACCGCATCGGCCCCGTACGACAGCAGTCAGCTCGTCCCGGTCTCCACCGGCGGCACCGCCATTGGCGGTTTCCGGGTGACCGTGACCAAACCTCCATCGAGCAACTTGGAACGCATCATCACGGCGGTGGGGTGGGTCCCGAACGATACAACGACAAACCCGAAGGCGCATCAGAGAATCACGGTCAAGGTGGTCTTCCCGCCGGCGTTACCCGCCCCCCCTGCCGCGCTCTCCGTGCGCGGCGCGCTCGAGATGGGAGGCAACTCGCTCGTCGACTCGCGCTCGGACACGAGCTGCGGCAAGAAGGTCGGGACCTTGACCACCGGGAACACGGACATCACGGGCAATGCCAGCGACATCTGGGGTGCCGCGGATGAAAACGACACGCGCAACGAGATCACGGACGCCAACAACGGCCCCCTCCCCGCCGATGCTCACGACGTCGTCAAGAACCTTGCCACCTCCTCGTTCGACCAGTTCGCCTTGAGCGACGCCGACATCAACGCGCTCAGGGCCTATGCCAAGGCGCACGGCACCTATCTCCAGGGCACCGTGACCTTTGACGCGGACAACAAGATACCGAACGGCCTCGTCTTCATCGACACGACCGACGGGCAAAACATCACCCAGGAGGGCGTGAGCCCGCAGACCCCCCCCTCGCGCTACGCCAATGTCGCGATCCACGGCAATCCTCCGGCGGATCCCAGCGGGGTCTTCAGCGGCTGGCTGTTCGTGAACGGCTCGCTCTCGATCGACGGCAACTTCGTCATGCACGGCCTGGCCTACGCACAGAACGATATCAGTTACCACGGGGTCGGCACCGGTGGCGTCTGGGGCGCCATGATGAGCCGCAACATCCGGGACTTCGTGTCCACCAGCATCGACTCCGACCTCCTCGGCAATGCTCTCATCAACTACAACTGTGCTTACGCCAGGAATGGCGGCGGGATGTTCCAGACCTGGGCGATCGAGCCGGGCACCTACAAGGAGGTCAGCGACTGATGCAGCTAGGCGGCCGCTGGCTGGTCGTGCTGGCCTTCGCGCTCGCCGCCTGCCAGGCAGCGCCCCCGCCGCCGCGCCCCTCGGTGAAGGACCCCGGGTCCTTGGCGGCGGAAGCCCTGGAGGGGGGGGACTATGCGAAGGCCGCCGACCTCTACCGGAGCGCTCTGGCGGCGGACCCCGGGAGCTTGCCCCTTCATTACGGCCTGGGCGTGGCGGCGTCCTACCTCGACCGAAGGGCCGAAGCCGTGAGCGCGTTCACCTGGGTGCTGGAGCGAGGCGAGGCGGACTCCACCGAGGTGAAGGCGGCGCGGCGCTGGCTCCTGAGCGTCGGAGCGCTGCGCCGCCCCGCTGCGGCCACCTCGGCCTGGCGTGAAGACTCCCAGGAGCAAGGTCAGCAGAAGCCGGCTCTCGCCAGCGTGCAGGGCCGCGTGCTCTTCGGCGAGACTCCGAACGATGTCGCGCCGTTGGAGCGCATGCAACTTTTCCTCTACGACTATCCGAACCGCGTCGTGTACCACCGCATCCGCACGGACGAGCAGGGCCGGTTCCGCTTCACCAACCTGCCGCCCGGGATCTACCAGATCACGGACCGGGCGGCCGGACCGCCAAGGTGGCGGCTCCGGGTGGAGGTCAAGGCCGGCCAGGATGTGACCCTGGATCTGAATCCGGCCAACAGCACCCGGGTTCGCGACGATTTCCCGAGCCCGTCCTAGTGATGGGGCTTGGTCTGGCCGAAGCTCACTATCTTTCGTTGACAAATTCTGTCAGCCGTATTTAAACTGCCGCGGGCGACGGGGTCGCCCGCCTAGAATCGCTCAAGTCACCGTTGAGCGCCCGCGCCCGGAGCCTTGGGACGTGCGCCGGAAAGGCGGGGAGCCGCGAATGGGGCTGTTCGGACTGGGCAAGAAGCCGGCAACCTTCGGGTTGGACATCGGATCCAGCTCGATCAAAGTGGTCGAGCTGGTCCCGGCCAACGGCGGGTACGCGCTCAAATCTCACGCCATGGTGGCCTTTGCCCGCGATGCGATCAGCGAGGGCACCATCCGGAAGCCGGCGGTCGTCACCGACGCCATCAAGGAATGCGTGCGCAAGGCGGGGATCAGCACCACCGCCGCGGTGGTGTCGGTCTCGGGCCGCGACTCCATCGTGAAGCGGGTGCCGCTGCCCAAGGTGACGCCCAAGGAGCTGGCAGACGCCATCCTCCTCGAGGCGGAGCATCACATCCCGTTCGCCATCGACGAGGTCTTCCTCGACTATCAAGTGGTGGGGGAGACCGCCACCTCCATGTCCGTGGTGCTCGTGGCCACCAAGAAGCTCAAGGTGCTCGAGTACGTCGCGGCGGTGGAAGACGCCGGACTCGAAGCCACGGTCGTGGACCTGGACGCCTTCGCCATGCAGAACCAGTTCGAGCTGAATCACCCGGACGACGGGAACGAGGCCGTGGCGCTCATTGACATCGGCGCGGCCGTCATGAAGACCAATGTGGTCCACGGCGGCGCCTCCATCTTCGCGCGGGATGTCCCCTTCGGCGGAAACAACTACACCGACGCCATCGCCCAGCGCCTCGGCATCCCCGTTGAGCAGGCCGAGGCCGCCAAACAGGGGCAGGAGGTGGGCGTCAACTGGGACGATCTCGTGCCGGCGCTGGAGGCGGTCTCGCGCGAGCTGTCGCTCGAGGTCCAGCGCACCTTCGACTACTTCGCGTCCACGGCCGAGTCCGAACGCATCGGCAAGATCGTGCTGTCGGGGGGTTGCGCCAAGCTGGCCGGCATCGAGGACTTCCTCGCCTCGTCCTGGGGCGTGCCGGTTGAGCTGGCCCGCCCCTTCGACGCCATCGACTGCGACCCGAGCCAGATCTCCGACGCCGAGCTGCGGGACCTCGGGCCTGTCTTCGCAGTGGCCGTCGGCCTCGGGCTGCGCACACCTGGAGACAAGTCCACGTGATCAAGATCAATCTCGCCCCAACCACGGCGAAGGAACGCGCAGTCGTCACGCCCGGCATCAACCTGGGTATCGTGTTCGGCGCTCTCGGTCTGCTCCTTGTGGTTGCCGTGGGCGCGTATGCGTGGATGCTGTCCGCCGAGGTGGGGGGGCTCCGCCGCGATGTCGAGCAGAGCCAGGCCGAGGTCGCTCGGCTCAAGCCCATCATCGCCGAGGGCCAACGCTACCGCCGGGAGAAGGAGGAGCTGGAGCGCCGCGTGAACGCCATCGAGATCGTCGCGCGCAACCAGGCCCGTCCCGTGTACCTGCTGGACGCGCTCATCGACATGCTGCCGGCTAACCTGTGGCTCACGCGGGTGGAAGAGAAGAGCCAGCAGATGCGACTGGTCGGCACGGCGTACTCGTCGGTGGCGCTGTCAGACTTCATGGCCAACCTCAAGGCCTCCGGGAAGTTCAAGGACGTGGACCTGGTCGAGTCGCGCCAGGACCTGACCAAGTCGCCGCGCACGATCACCTTCGAGGTGACGTGTCGCTTCGAGATCTGAGCCATGGCGTTCCTGGATCCCATCACGAACGCGCCCCGGCCCCAGAAGATCATCGCCGGCGTCGTCGGCCTCGCGCTGGTGGCCGGACTCGGCTACTTCCTGCTGATCTCGCCGAAGATCACCGAGCGCGCGAGCCTGCGGCAGCAGAGCGAGGCGCTCCGGACGGAGATGCTCAGGGCCCGCGTCGACGAGGCCAATCTCCGGCCGTTCCGACTCCAGGCCGAAGCGCTGCGCAAGCGTCTGCAGGCCGCCAAGGAGCGGCTGCCGTCGGAGAAGGAGATGCCGCGACTTTACCGGCAGATCACCGACGTGGCCTTCCAGTCGGGCTTGCAGGTGGCCCTGTTCGCTCCCAAGCCGCCGGAGGACCGCGAGGACGTGGCCGAGGTGCCCATCGCGATGACCTCCGAGGGCGGCTATCACCAGCTCGGCACCTTCTTCGCCCGCATGAGCCGGCTGCCCCGAATCGTGGACCTCGGCGATTTCCGGCTACTGGGCATCGAGCGTCCCACCGGCACGGTCCGCGCCGAACTCTCTCTGGCAACCTTTATCTTCCGTCCGGAAGGAGCCCCACCCCCGGCCAAACCCGGGGCCGCATCGGCGCCGGCCGCGGCGCCCGCAGCCCGGCCGCCCGCCAATCCGGGAGGAAAAGCAGGCCAATGAAAATGAAGGCGTGGCGGAGGGTGCTCGGCACATTGGCCGTCGGCTCGCTGGCCGCCGGTTGCAGCGGCGGGCCATCGGCTCCCGGCGAGACGAACAAGGTTGTGGCAGCCGAGCAGCCGGCGAATCCGGCAACGCAGAAGCCGGCCACGCCCGCGGTGATGCCAAGGACGCCGGAGACGGGCCCGCCGCTCCCCCCCCTGGCCTACCAGCCCAAGGGCCGCCGCGATCCCTTCGCCCCGGTGGTGGTGGCCAAGGAGAAGAAGACTGCCGGCCTGGAAGTCGGGACGGTCAAGCTCGTCGGGATCATCAGGGGCAGCCAGCGCTTGGCCTTGGTCGAAGCTCCTGACGGGCTCGGGTACATCCTGAAGCCGGGTGATGCGCTCGGCAACGGACGTGTCACGGATGTCAGCGCTGACTCGGTCACCTTTGCGATCACCGGGAGCGCGGACCAGCGGGACACGAACCTGACGCTGAGGCTCGTCAAGGACTAGCAGCGCGTCGAAGAAAGGGCTCGTGCGAGGTGATCCGGGGTCGAGCGCCGGCTCTGCCGGCGCAACGATTCCTGGGGGGGAGGCTTCGGAAGGGGGGCGAAGCCCCCCTCCGAGTTTCCTCGGTCACCTTTGCGATCACCGGGAGCGCGGGCGAGCGGGACGCGAACCTGACGCTGACGCTCGTCAAGGACTAGCTGTCTATGAGAGAGGGAGGTCGTCCGATGAGAAAGATCCTCTTGGCGGGGCTCGTCATCCTAGCGGGGGTCTGGTTCGCAGGTATCGGCCTCGCCCAGACGGCGGACGCCCCCCCGCGGTTCAAGGGCGTGAAGGTCACCGAGCTCCCCCAAGGCCTCGCCGTCATCCTGGAGACGTCGGGCCCGCTCCGGTATCAGGCCACTCTCATCGACTCCCCCAACCGGATCGTCATCGACATGAACGGCACGTACGCGGCGCCCAAGATGCGGTGGGTGCCCACGCCTGAGCCGATCAGGGAGATCCGCGGAAGCCAGTGGAAGCCTGCGACGGCGCGAGTGGTCGTGGAGCTGACGCGGCAGGTCACCTATCGAATCCATGAGGGCGCCACAGCGCTCACCCTGACCATCGAGGGGTCGCGGGTCGAGACAGCCAGGGCGGAAGCCCCGAAGTCGCCCGAGATGGCGGCGGCAGCGTCCAAGTCGGGCGCGCTGAAGCCCGATCGGCCGACCCCGAGCGAGCCCAAGAAGCGCGATGAGATCAGGCCCGATGCGCCCAAGGTCGATCGGGCGGGCGCGAGTGCGGCCAAGCTCGATGCGCCGAAGGCAGAGGCAAAGACCCAGCCGACCGCGGCGGCAGCGCTCGCGGCGCCTGCGGCGGCGCCGGCACGTGTCGCCCAGACGCCTCCACCCCAGCCGGGGACATCCCCCACGCCCGAAGCTCAACCCCAGGCGCCCAACGGCTCGAAGCTCATCACGCTCGACTTCAAGGACGCCGACGTCATCAATGTGCTCCGGCTCCTCGGTGCCGAGGGCGGCCGGAACATCGTGGTCGGAGACGACGTCAAAGGCAAGGTGTCGGTCTCTCTGCGCAACGTGACCTGGGATCAGGCCCTGGAGACCATCCTCGAAGCCCGCGGCCTCCAGAAGATCGAGAAGGGCGGAGTGATCCGCATCGTCTCCAGCGAGCAGCTCGCCAAGGAGCGCGAGATCCAGGCCCGGGCGGAGGAGGCCAAGCGCAAGGCCGAGATCGAAGTCCGTACCAAGATGGTCGAGGCCCAGCTCAAGGAGTCCGAGCTCGCGGCCAGGAGAGCCGCGGCGGAGGCGGCCGTCGCCGAGGCTCAGGCGCGGGGCCCGCTGCGGGAAGAGGTGGTCCGGCTCTCCTACGCCGATCCCGAGGAGGTGGCCAGGACCCTGCAGGGCATCCTCGGCATCCCCCCCGAGGGCACCCTGCCGGTGGGCGGGCCGACGGGACCGCCGGCCGTGATCCCGAGCATCGGAATATCGGGGCCGCCGTTCATCGCCGAGCCCCCCTTCTCTCAGCTCTACGGGGCGGGCCTCCAGCCCCGGCCGGCAACGGTCGTCTCGGTGAGCCAGGACGTCCTCGCCAAGGGGATCACGATCAAGGCGAACAAGGCGACGAACAGCATCTTCCTCCGCCTCTATGAGCAGGATCTGGAGCGGATCAAGAAGCTGGTCCACGAGTACCTCGATGTCCCGCTGCCTCAGGTGAAGATCGAGGCCCGCATGGAGATCCTCGACCGCACCGCCCTCGAGGCCATCGGCATCCAGTGGGGTGGAGGCGGCGCCACGACCGCCGGAAAGGCAACGCTGGTCGGACAGGGGTTCGCAGACACCAACACCGGCGGAGGGATCGCTCCGTCCAACCTCAGTCCCGCGAACCCGAACCTGAGCCCTCTCTCGAGTCTGCTGCCCATCTCGTCCATCACCGGGCTCCCGCAGGGCGGCAACCTGGTCAACCTGCCCCTCGCGGCGCTGCCGAACTCGGCCGGAGTGCTCCCGGCAGCCGGCCTCGCCTTCGGCATCGTCGGCACCAACTTCAACATCAACCTGGCGCTGCAGGCCCTGGCCACCCTGGGCAAGACGCGCACCCTGGCGCGCCCGGAGATCGTCACCGTCGAGAACAACAAGGCCGCCATCTCCCTCGGTGAAGAGATCCCCTACGCGACGGTCAGCTCGGCCGGCACCCAGGTCCAGTTCAAGGAGGCCGTGCTCAGGCTCGAAGTGACGCCGACCGTGATCAGGGAGAGGACCGACAGCCAGCAGCAGACGAAGATCAAGATGGTCGTCGTGGTTGAAAACAACTCGCGGGGCGACGTGGTCAACCTGGGTACGAGCGGCTCGCCGCCGGCCATCAACAAGCGCAAGGCGGAGACCCTGGTGCTGATGAACGAGGGGGAGCGCCTGGTCATCGGAGGCGTGACCACGGCAGTGAACCAGAACACGATCCGGAAGGTGCCCATCTTCGGCGACATCCCGGTGCTCGGCTGGCTCTTCAAGCAGAGGGAGAACTTCGAGACGGGGCGGGAGATGGTCGTGTTCGTGACGCCCTCGGTCCTCAAGGCGCTTGTTGCGGCGCCCGGGCCCGGCAAGTAAGATGATCGGGTCGTGGCGTTCCGCTTTCTCACCGCCGGGGAGTCTCACGGGGAGGCCCTGACCGCCGTCATCGACGGCGTGCCGGCCGGCCTTCCTCTGACCGAAGACCACATCAACGAGGACCTGGCGCGGCGCCAGCGCGGCTATGGCCGCGGCGGCCGCATGAAGATCGAACGGGACCAGGTCCGCATCTCCTCGGGCGTGCGCTGGGGTCTGACGCTGGGCAGCCCCATCAGCCTCACGATCCAGAACCTCGACTGGGAGAACTGGAAGAGCACCATGGCCGTGGGGGCTCCGCCGCCCGGCGCTCCCGCCAAGACGGTGACCCGGCCGAGACCCGGCCACGCCGACCTCGCCGGCGCCATGAAGTACGGCCACCACGATATCCGCAATGTCCTCGAGCGGTCGAGCGCCCGTGAGACCACTGCGCGGGTCGCGGTCGCCGGCGTGGCCAAGCGGCTTCTCTCCGAGTTCGGGATCTCGATCCTGAGTCATGTGACGGAGATCGGCGGGGTCCGCGTCGGACCGCTCGAGCTGCCCTGGGAGGACATCCGGCAGCGCGCGGAGGCGTCGGAGGTGCGGTGCGCCGATCCGGCCGCCGAGCGCGCCATGATCGAGGCCATCGACCGGGCGAAGGCGGGTGGCGACACCTTGGGCGGCGTCTTCGAGGTGGTAGCCCTCGGTTGCCCGGTGGGGCTGGGCTCGTATGTCCAGTGGGATCGCAAGCTCGACGGTCTCCTGGCCCAGGCCTTTTGCTCCATCCACGCGATCAAGGGCGCCGAGATCGGGCTGGGCTTCGAGGCCGCGCGCCGGCCGGGCTCGCAGGTCCACGACGAGATCCTCTTCGCGGAGGACGTGGGTTTCCAGCGAGCCTCCAATAGCGCCGGGGGGCTGGAGGGTGGCGTGACCAATGGCCAGCCGGTGATCGTGCGAGCGGTCATGAAGCCCATCTCCACGCTGCGCAAGCCGCTCCGCTCGGTGGACGTGGCGACCAAGGCGCCCGTCGAGGCCGTGGTGGAGCGCAGCGATGTCTGCGCGGTGCCGGCGGCCGGAGTCGTCGGGGAGGCCATGATGGCCATCGTGATGGCCCGAGCCTTCCTCGAAAAGTTCGGCGGCGACAGCATCGACGAGATGCGCCGCAACTACCACGCGTATCTGGAATACCTGAAGAGCTGGTAGCGCCGACCCCGTCGTATCGACGGGGCGATGAGCGCCGCAGGCCCGAAGAGGCCCCAACGTCAAACCGAGGTCAGTCACATTCATTGGTTGCATTCAAGCGAGACGAATGATCACGATCCCGGTAAATCTCGCGGCGCGGTCGTACCGAATCCTGGTCGGCCCCGGGGCTCTTGCGGCGGTGGGACCAGAGCTGGCCAAGCTCCGCCTCGGCCGCAAGGTCGCCCTGGTCAGCGATCCCGCGATCATGCGGCTCCACGGCCGCAGCGTGACCGAGAGTCTTCGATCCGCCGGCTTCGACGTCGCGGAGATCCTCCTGCCCGAGGGCGAGCGGGCCAAGACGCTGGAGGTCGCCCGGCAGGGCTGGGATCGCCTCCTCGAGGCCGGCTGCGACCGGATGTCCACGGTGATCGCGCTGGGAGGGGGCGCCGTGGGCGACCTCGCCGGCTTTGTCGCCGCCACGTACATGCGGGGGATCAACTTCGTGCAGGTGCCGACGACCCTGCTGGCTCAAGTGGACGCCTCGATCGGTGGCAAGACCGCCATCGATCATCCCCGGGCCAAGAACCTGATCGGCGCGTTCCATCAGCCGCGCTTCGTCCTCGTCGACCCCGCGGTGCTGAGGACGCTGCCCGAGTCCGAGTTCCGTTCCGGGCTCGCGGAAGTGATCAAGCACGGCATCGTCCTGGACGCCGACTACTTCGCCGACCTCGAACAGTCCCTGCCCGCGCTGCTCCGCCGGGATCTGCCTACGCTCGAGCGGGTTGTCGCGGGCTCGTGCCGCATCAAGGCCAGCGTGGTCGAGCGCGACGAGAAGGAGGCCGAGCTGCGCCACGTCCTCAACTACGGGCACACCATCGGCCACGCGCTCGAGGCCGTGACGGGCTATGGCCGCTGGGCCCATGGCGAGGCGGTATCGCTCGGCATCGTGGCGGAGGCCCGCCTCGCCGAACGG
>WNGF01016290.1_pt1 | contig 11265 bp, 7 predicted proteins | sample 5400641 | NCBI WGS metagenome assembly WNGF01 (sample SAMN13153371, study PRJNA577476) | soil metagenome | isolation source: 80 cm soil or saprolite under grassland replicate 2 | place: USA:California | collected 2016-06-15 | reverse complement strand
CGAATAAAAAATATCCGCTGAAGTTTTTGATCCATGGCGGGCCGCAAGGGGCGTGGGGCAATTCGTGGACGTATCGCTGGAACGCGGAGTTGTTCGCTGCGACCGGAAATTACGGGGTGGTGATGATCAATTTCCACGGCTCGACCGGTTACGGACAGAAGTTTACCGATTCGATCAGCGGCGATTGGGGCGGCAAACCGTATGTCGACTTGATGAAGGGACTAGATTACGTGGAAAAAACGTATCCGTTCATTGACAAGAACCGAGAGGCAGCGCTCGGCGCGAGCTACGGCGGTTACATGGCCAACTGGATCCTCGGCCACACGAACCGTTTCAAATGCATCGTGTCACACGACGGCGTGTTCAACGCAGAGTCGGCTTACGGCACGACGGAAGAACTTTGGTTTGCCGAGTGGGAATTCAAAGGCCCGCCGTGGAAGAATCGAGAACTTTATCGGAAGTGGTCGCCTCACGAATATGCGCAGAATTTCAAGACACCGACGCTGGTTGTGCACGGCCAGAACGATTACCGAATCGATGTTTCACAAGGCTTCGATCTTTTCACAACGCTTCAAGTGCTGAAGGTGCCATCCAAAATGTTGTACTTTCCAGATGAAGGCCATTGGGTGCTCAAGCCGCAGAACAGTCAACTGTGGTACAAAACCGTGAACGAGTGGGTAGACCTATGGTGCAAGCAACGCTCTGTCATGTCGACCGAAGTGGAAACTTCTCTAGATATTTCTGATCAGAAACAGCAAAGAGATTGAAACCGTTCGCCTCCCGATTCTCTCGCCGCTACCCTCATGGCATGACCATCCATGTCGCTCGTTCCGCTCGCTCCATTCCTCGACTTCGCTCGGGATGACAAAGAAGGCGCGAACGAATTACGTCGCTTGACTTTTTGCGCGGCTTGCGCATTAAGAACGCCGTCGAAATTTTATGGATCATCCGTTGTCGGGTCTTTTGAGGGTAGTTGTTTGTGTTGGTCTCGTTCTACTGGTCACAGGGTGCGGCGAGGACCCGCGTTATTCGGCAAGGACGCAATATTTGGGCGGGACGTACGGCGGCGCGGCGGCCGGCGCCCCACGGGACACTGTCTCGTATTGGGACGGAGACAGCGTTGGCGGAAGCCCTTCCGTGAAGATTAGCCTCGGAGAACAGCGCGCCTATTTTTACAAGAGCAGCGTGCTGGTCGGGGTATCGCAATTGTCAACCGGCCGCGAAGGACTTAACACTCCGATCGGTAGTTTCAAGATCATTCAGAAAGACAAGGACCACGTCTCGACCTTATTCGGGGACTACGTCGATTCAGCGGGAACTGTGGTCGTGCCCAACGTTGATGTGAATAAAGATCCAAAACCACCGGGCGCTCACTTCAAAGGCACGCCCATGCCGTACTTCATGCGGATCGTGTCAGGGACAGGCATGCACGCAGGTTATTTGCCGGGCTATCCGGCCTCGCACGGATGTATCCGCATGCCCGAGTTCATGGCCGAAAATTTCTTCAGATCAGTCTCAGTCGGAACGCCCGTCACGATCACCCATTAGAGTCTTCAGCGGGCTCTTGTATCCGGGCTTGCAGAAAATTGCGGGTACCGGCATTCTGATTGTCCCGCTGCCAGAAATATGATCGTCATCACGCAACCCAACGCCACCGAGGAACAGATCCAGCGCATCGTCACGCGTGTACGCGAATTTGGCTTGGAAGCACAGATTAGCCGTGGCGCATCGCGCGTGATCATCGGCGTAATCGGGCCGGAGGCACTCCTGCGCGAAAAGCCTCTGGCCGCAATGGCCGGCGTGGAAGCGATCGTCCCCGTATTGAAGCCATACAAGCTTGCCGGGCGCGATTCTCGCGGTGCCTCTTCGGTCTCAATTGGTGACGTGCGCCTGGGTGAACAAGAAGATGTTGTTCTCATTTGCGGCCCATGCTCGGTCGAAAGCAGAGAGCAGATTCAGTCGATCGCGACAATCGTGAAAGAATCCGGCGCAAAAATTCTGCGCGGCGGCGCGTTTAAGCCGCGCACGTCGCCATATAGTTTTCAGGGATTACGCGAAGACGGCCTTCGCTTTCTCGCTGAGGCGCGCGCAAAAACTGGCCTGCCTGTGGTTACTGAGGTGATGGATCCGCGCGATCTCTCCATGATCGAGAAGTACGCAGACTGCCTTCAGGTTGGCACTCGCAACATGCATAATTTCTCGCTCCTGAAAGAAGTCGGGCGCAGCAGATTGCCAGTGGTCCTCAAGCGTGGATTCAGCGCCACGATTTATGATTTGATCATGAGCGCGGAATACATTTTGAACGAGGGCAACTCGAACGTGGTTCTCTGCGAACGCGGCATTCGCACGTTCGAAACGGCCGCCCGCTACACACTCGACCTGAGCGCGGTTCCAATCTTAAAGTCTAAAACGCATCTGCCAGTCATTGTTGATCCGACGCACGCGATTGGACTACGCGAATTTGTCCCCCAGATGTCGCTGGCCGCGGTCGCCGCAGGCGCGGATGGGCTAATGATCGAGGTACACGATTCCCCAGAGCTGGCCAAGAGCGACGGCAACCAGGCGCTGACGCCTGAAATTTTCGCCGAGCTCGTCCCGCGCCTTCGCGCGGTCGCCGCAGCGATCGGGCGCGCCCTGTAGCCGCGAACGCGCGTCACGGCTGTAGAGTCCGCTGTCCTCAGCGGATTTGGCGCGCGAAACTTATGCGCTGAGGACAGCGCACACTACAGCAAAGCCTGCAATCTTTGAACTTCGGCGGCTTTTTGGCGTAAACTCGTTAGTGGAAAAATCGATAGGCAGGCAGCTTCTGGAAACTGTCGCAGCGACCGAACCGATCGGCCGCAAGCTTCAGGAGCTGCAGGAGGCGCAATGGCCTGTACGATTTTCGCTCGTTATCCAACCGGCGCAGCCCTTTCTGGCCGCCGTAATCGCGCACGCGTACCATAGGCGTCCTACGCGTGATCGCCGGTCTGCCGATTCCACGATCTGGGTCCTTTGTCCCAGCGTTCATTCTCAGGAATTATTTTACGAAAGTTTGCTCAACTGGCAGCCGGACGCGCTATTCCTGCCGGAAGCGGAGCTTGTCGCAGTAGAAAATGTTTTGCCTGATCCTGAAATCGCGGCTGAACGACTAGCGCTGTTGACGGAAATCGAGCGCGGTAATGGTCCGCGTATTATCGTCGCGACGTGCGCAAGTTTGGATCAACCTGCGCCAAAGCGCGGAACGCTCCAATCTGCTGTTACCCAGCTTCGACGCGGCACAACCCTGGAGATGGAACAGCTTCTCGACCAACTCGTGGGCAGCGGTTATGAGCGTGCCGCCCAGGTAACCACTCGAGGGCAGTTCGCGGTCCGTGGTGGCATTGTCGATCTCTTTTCGTGGCAGGCGCCATTGCCCTTCCGGCTGGAATTTTTCGGCGATCAAATAGAATCGCTGCGCGAGTTCGACATCGATAATCAAACGTCAGTGCGCGATTTAAGCTCGGCCGATGTTCTGCTTCGAACAGCGGATGACCAGGCCGGCGTCATTCGCGATTACGTCGCTCCAAATCATCTCATCATCGACATCGAACGAGCAATGGAGGGCGGAGCTCTCGGGACGCCGGAGTCGCGGGAGCGTGTCCCTTCACACATCCAAATCAGTGAAGGCTGGATTGAAACCGGTCCGGAAGATTTTAGCGGCGCGTTCGAAGATTGCGACATCGGAGAGTTTGCGGCGGGGGATCTCGTGCTCGCCGAGGCGAAACGCGCCCAGTTTGTCGACCGCTTAAACGAATGGCGCGCGAACAACGCGGGAATCGTCATTTATTTTCAGACCGAAGGCGAGATTGAGCGCTTTCGCGAAATCATGTCAGGCACTATCGAGGGCGTCGATTTCGTCGAAGGAACACTCGCACGCGGATTTTGTTTCCCAGCAGCCAACCTTGTCGTCCTCTCGGCCGCTGAATTATTTGGACGATTCGCCGTCCATGCGCGCAGGCATTTGCGGCGGGCGGAGCGCCATCGCGCGCAGATTGATTTTAGCGAACTGAACGAAGGCGATCTCGTCGTGCATCTCGAGCACGGCATCGGGCGTTTTCTCGGGCTAATGAAACTGCCGGTCACGGAGGGGCGCACTGCTGCAAGCCCGGCGTCGCTGGATCTCCGCTCTCCAGAGAAGGCGCGATTGGTCGAAACCGAAGTTCTCGCGTTGGAATTTGCAGACGAAGCGAAGCTCTATGTCCCGCTCGAGCAAGCGTACCTTGTTTCCCGCTATGTTGGCGCAGGAAAAAAATCGCCGACGCTAAGCTCGCTCGGCGATGGGAGATGGGCCCGCGCCAAAGTAAAAGCCGCAGCTTCCATTTTCGATTACGCGGGGAAAATGCTGGCGATCCAGGCCGAAAGGCAAATGCACCCCGGATACGCATTCGCCCCTGACACAAAATGGCAGGCAGAATTTGAACGTTCATTCCCGTTTCGCGAAACGCCGGACCAAATGAAGGCAATCATTGACACGAAAATCGACATGGAACGTCTTCGGCCGATGGATCGCCTGATCTGTGGCGATGTCGGTTTTGGCAAAACCGAAGTGGCCGTGCGCGCCGCGTTCAAGGCGGTGATGGATGGTCGACAAGTGGCTATGCTCGCGCCGACCACGGTTCTTGCTCAACAACATTTCGAGGTGTTCCGGCAACGCATGCTCGATTACCCCGTGCGGATCGAAATGCTCAGCCGCTTTCGTTCGCAATCAGAACAGAAGAAAGTGCTACAACTGCTGCGCGAAGGCGGCGTCGATATCGTGATTGGCACTCATCGGCTTATCTCCGGCGATCTCGTATTCAAAGATCTGGGCCTGGTAGTGATCGACGAGGAACAGCGCTTCGGAGTTCTTCACAAAGAGAAGTTCAAAGAGCTCTTCAAGCTGGTCGATGTGCTGACGCTTTCGGCCACGCCTATTCCACGCACTCTCTATCTTTCACTCGTGGGCGTGAAAGATATGTCCACGATTGAGACTCCGCCGCTCAATCGGCTACCAGTAGAAACGGTGGTGTCGGCCTACGATGAACGAATCATTCGCGCTGCGATCGATCGTGAACTGGAGCGCCAGGGGCAGGTATTTTTTTTGCACAATCGCGTAGCGACCATCGAGCGAGCTCGGGACCGGATCGTCCATCTTTGCCCGCAGGCCAGAGTCGAAATTGGCCATGGACAAATGGACGCGGACGAACTGGAAGCGGTCATGGCGCGATTCATAGCCGGCAAAACCGACGTGCTCGTTTGCACCACGATCATTGAAAGCGGCCTCGATATTCCGAATGCCAACACGATCATCATTGATCGAGCGGATCAGTTTGGCCTCGCGGATTTGTATCAATTGCGCGGACGCGTCGGTCGAGCCGAGCACAAGGCATACGCCTATCTGCTTCTTCCCAGCGAGATGATGACAATCGGCGCCGCGCGCAAACGCATCAGCGCCATCAAACAGTACAGCTCGTTGGGCGCGGGTTTTCGCATCGCCATGCGCGATTTGGAGATTCGCGGCGCAGGTAGCATGCTGGGTACGGCGCAGAGCGGCCACATTGTAGCGGTCGGTTTTGATTTGTATTGTCAGTTGCTCAAGCAGGCAGTGGCGCAGTTAAAGGGCGACAAGCCGCGGCTTCGGCTGGAGGTCGATTTACTACTCGATTTCGTCGTCACAAATGAAGCGGAGTTCGTTGCGCCGCCAAAAGTCCCTGTACAGCAAACTGATAGCTTCCCGCACAAGATTCCCGCTTTCATCCCAGTCACCTATGTCAGCGATCCTGCCCTGCGAATACGAGCCTATCGTGATGTTGCGGAAATCACGTCGCATGCGCAGCTGGACCGACTCCGCCGCGAATGGCGCGACCGATTTGGCCCGTTTCCTCCGGCAGCTGACAATTTATTTGCTCTTATCGAAATCAAGCTCGCCGCAGCGGAATCAGGAGTTACTCGGGTGGAAGTACGTGAGCGCAAATTGATGTTGACGCGGCAAGGGGATTTTATACTTGTCGCGGGCAAATTCCCCCGTTTAGTTGCAACGAAAACCGAGCAGCGCCTCGGGGAAATTGTGGAACTGATCAAAAAATTATGAGGGACCTGATCCGTCAATTTGGCGTCACAATGCTGGCCGGCTTCGTGCTTGCAGTCTGGCCGATTTGTTGCGCTGCGGCTGCTGAGGAAGCCCAGGTCGTGGATGGCATCGCCGCAGTTGTAAACGGCGACGTCATCACCTACTCGCAAGTGCGCGCATTGTCCGCCCCGCGGGAGAAACTGCTGCGGCAGCAATTCACCGGACAGGAACTGGAAAAAAAAATGATTGAACTGCGCCAGCTTGCCTTGAAAGATTTGATTGACCGACGCCTTGTGATCCAGGCGTTCAAAAAGGAAAGCTACCAAATCCCGGACCACATCGTGGACGAACGGATGCATCAGATCATCCGCGAATCATTTGGCGGCGACCGCAACACCTTCATCAAGACACTCGAGGCGCAGAATTACACGTTGGGCGAGTTCAAACAGAAAGAGACGGAACGAATAATGGTGCAAGCCATGCGCAGCCATAACGTCAAGATGAATTCGATAATTTCGCCTACAAAAGTAGAAGACTACTACAGAAAGCATCGCGACGAATTCACCAGCAAGGAACAGATCAAGTTGCGAATGATCATGATTTCTGGCCAAAAAGACACCGCGAGCGCGCCCGCACAAAAGGCGCTGGCCGAGGAAGTGCTCGGCAAACTGGCCGGCGGCGCAGAGTACGATCAGACGGCGCAGATCTATTCCGAGGACAGCACCCGCGACAATGGCGGGGACTGGGGGTGGATCGAGCGTAATACTTTGGCTGCCCCACTCGAAAAGTTCGCGTTCAACATGCCAGTCGGTCGAATCAGCAACATCATCGATTACGCCGGCAATTATTACATTCTCAAAGTCGAAGATAAACGCGGCGGCACCACGAAATCGCTCGCCGAAGCGCGGTCAGACATTGAGAAGAAACTGATCGAAGAAGAAGCACAAGGTTTACAGGAGCGCTGGATCGCCAGTCTCCGCGCAAAGGCTTACATCAAGACTTTCTGAGCGATTCCGCTCTTCCTCAGTCTTCGTCTTCTCGTTCTTGCTCCCAAACCTGCTCGTGCTCGATTGAGCAAATTCGATTACGATCGGGAGCATGAGCACGACAAAACCGCGCATCGGAATCACGCTGGGCGATTGCGCTGGGATTGGGCCTGAGATTGTCGAACTTGCACTCAAGTCAGGACGCGTTGCTGATTCTGCCGAATACGTGGTGATTGGCCGGCAGCCGAATTGCAAACCAGGTGAGCCGACAATCGAAACCGCGCGTGCCGCAGCGACTGCGCTCGAAGAAGCGGTCACACTCGCGCGGCGCGGCCAGCTCGACGCGATTGTGACCGGGCCGGTTCACAAGGCGCGTATGTACGAAGCCGGTTTCAAGTTCCCAGGACAAACCGAATTCTTCGCCGAGCGCTGCGGGGTCAAGAATTTCGCGATGTGTCTGACCGGCGGAAAAATCACGGTCGCGCTCGTCACAACCCACATTCCGCTAAGCAAAGTTTCAAGAGCGCTTAAACAATCCGAGAAACAATCCGAGATTGTTCGGGTCGGCTTATTGCTAGCCGATTTTCTTTGTTCTCGATCAAAAAATCCTCCGCGCATCGCCGTGGCCGGATTAAATCCGCACGCCGGCGAATCAGGAAGAATCGGCCGCGAAGAAATCGCAGTCATCAGCCCTGCGGTGTCCGAGCTTCAATCGAGAATCGAGAATCGAGAATCGAGAATCGTCGGCCCCGTTTCCCCTGACACGATTTTCCATCGCGCCGTTGCGGGTGAATTCGACGCGGTGCTTTGCATGTATCACGATCAGGGATTGATCCCACTGAAGCTGCATGCCTTTCACGAAGGTGTGAACGTCACGCTGGGCCTCCCATTTCCTCGCACCAGTCCCGATCACGGCACAGCATTTGAAATTGCCGGCAAGAGAATCGCTCGCCCCGACAGCATGATCGCCGCCATTAATCTCGCGGTGGAGCTGGCTGGCGTGAAGCAGTAGCAGCGTTCTTAGAGCGCGTATGTGTTTATGGCGCCAAAGGCGCGGGATTCATCGCCAGCCTGGGGCAGCGCCCCAGGGTTTATCGCCCCCCAAAAAACGCGAGCGCTGAAAGCGCGATTCACTTCCGACGTCATTTCGTTCCATCATTGACATCGGATTGGCTTCAACCAGCGGCCTGCCCGCAGTGCTACAGCGTTGCGGGCAGGTATGTTTGGGATTGAAAACCGCCAATCCGGCTAAGCTGAATCGCGCTTTCAGCGCTTGGCTACCGGGGGCAATCGGATTCCTGGGGCGATGCCCCAGCTGTTCTCTGTGTTACAAATTGTTTTTTCATGGGAGTTGTTCGCTGATGTGAGGAGTGGGGTTGGGCATGAGGGCCAATACCCAGGAGCCGTGTTTTTGTTGATTGCGGGCGTGCAACTCAGCATCGTAAGGCTTGCGCTCTGTGAGCATGCGAAAGAGGATTTTGAGCAGCCGCTGGCCCAGGCAGCGCAGCGCACAGGCGTGGCTTTTGCCATCTTGGCGTTTCTTTCGGTAGTAGGCTTGGCCCCAGGCGCTGGCTTTGCGAAAGCAATCAGCCCACAAGTGAACGGTGTGACGCAGAAATTTATCGCAGGCGCAGCGCACTTTGGCTCTGCGGAGTTGGCCGCTTTGAAAACTGATCGGCGCGGTTCCAGCAAAACTCTGCAGCACTTGGAAGCTGCCGTAGCGCTTTGGATCTGAGCCGATGGCGGCAAGGAGCCGGGGAGCCAGTTTTTCCCTGGCGCCGGGCAAGCTGCCAAATAGATGGTGATCGGGATGGGTTTCAAACAAAGCCTCGATCTGTTTGCGATATTGATCTAACTGCTCCTGGAGCGTGCGCAGCAATTTGCACAAGGAAAGCGCCAACTGGCTTTTGGCCCTGGTGATGGCGGCTCCCGCTTTGAACTGATCGGCCTGGGCGAAAAGGGCGAGGCGTTTTTCCAGCGTTTGTGCTCGCCAGAGCCGATGGGTGTGAAGGAATTTTTTCCACCGTCGTTTGCCCGCTTTGACCAACGCTTCTGGCGTTGAGAACTGAATAATGAAGTCCCACGTCGAGGGCATGGTCCAATCTTCAAAGGCTTCCAGAGCCGCCGGATAATATTCCAGTAAGGCTTGCTGAAGCTGGTTAACTAACGCCGTGCGCTGCTCGATCAAAGCCACTTCATCGCGACAGAGCAAACGCAACTGAGCGCTCAGCTCATCCATTGGAGCAAGCGCTTTCCAACCATGGCCATCCACCCGCAACGCATCGGCCAACGACCAGGCATCCAGATGATCGGTCTTCGTACCGCTGGGGGCTTTGCGTTGCCGATAGCTGGCCGCCGCGGCCGGATTGACCGGATAGAGCGTGTATTCATACTGAAGCAGCTGATCCACCACCGCTCCCTGACTCGTCTCGATCGCCACCGCCACGCTCTCAAGAGCGGCAGTTTTTTGGCGAAAGCGTTTCCATCCTTCGACCGAATGGTCGAACTGGAAGTCGGCAACAATCTGGCCTTGCCGGTCCACCACCACTACCACGTGATGATCGCGTGCCCAGTCAAAGCCAGCATAATGAGTGATTTCTTTCCATTCTTTCATGGGTTCTCCTTTTTTGTTGTGCATCGTGGCGCGGTCGAACGTCAACCTGATACAAGGAGCCTCGCGGGCTATTGTTCTCTCAGACTTCGGGACCGACGCCGCCAGAGGGACCGGTGCGCTGGGGCTAACCTTCGCAAGGTGTGGCTTGCAGGACCGTGATCCCGCCGGGGCGATGCGACCGGCCCGATCGTGCCTGAGTCGCGAAAGTTTTTCACTCTTTTTCATTTTGGTCGCCGCACAGTTATTCACCGCTGGCCTCTTCTGCGGGGAGCTCTTGGCAGCTCCTCTAGCCAGCGGCTGAATAACTGTGGAAACCGTATCAGGCTTGCAATGAGGCAGCGCCTCTGGCGCTAAACAGATCCCCTTCGCTGTCTTCGTTTCCTTCTGTTAGGCTCTTCTGTTAAATTAATCGATCTGCGCAAACCGCGACGAGAAATACCGCGCTCACGAATGCATTTGTCTGAAAGAACGCGCGATTGATTCCAGCGAGATCGAATTTCTCAATTTTGTGTTCGTAAACCAGCGCCGCTGCAACGAGCAGCATCGGGCAGTAATAAACCCAGCCAAGCTTCGCCACGAGACCAAAACCGACCAGCGCGGCAAGCGTGAGAAGATGCAATAGCTGCGCTAGCTGGAGACTCCGAGCAATCCCGAGTTTCACAACCAGCGAACGAATGCCTTCGCGTCGGTCGAAATCATAATCCTGTGTGGCGTAAATCAGATCGAACCCTGCTACCCAGCAAATCACACCAAACCCGAGAACGATCGGCGCAATATTGACGCGTCCGGTCTGCGCTATCCAGGCGCCGATTGGAGCGACCGCCAGCGCAAGGCCGAGAAAGAAGTGCGTCGCGCTGGTGAAGCGCTTCGTGAGCGAATAGAAAAAAATCATAAACAGCGCGACCGGAGCCAGCAGGAACGTCAGCCAATTAATTGCCGCTGCGGACGCTACAAATCCTGCAGAACTCAGGGCAAGCAATGCAATGGCCGCGGGTTTCGAAATGAGCAAATGACGCGAAGCAGTACGAGGATTCCGTTGATCGAGCGACCAATCGATCAACCGATTGAAAAGCATGGCTGCCGTGCGGGCGAGCACCATGCAGACGAGCACTAGCAGCAGAATCCTCAACGACGGCCAACCATTTGCGGCCACCACCAGCGCGCCCAGAGCAAACGGCAAGGCAAAAATTGTGTGCGAAAAACGGATGAGCCGGAGAAATCGCGACATCGGTCCGCCAAGTCCGGTCCGATCATCTTGTCGGTATTTCAAGCTCACAAGCGCGACGATTCAAGACAGCAACACTTCTATTCGTGTCTATTAGTGCCTGCCAAGCCGTAACTGTGTGAAGGCTGGTCCATTCGTGGTTAAATGCCTGCCATCGGTCTCCCGTGTGAGACCATCGGCACTCAGACCACGCTGCTCAAGCTTGTAAGAGCGTAAAGGCGAAGGTGGATTGGCTTCTCCGAAGACGATGCCAAAAACCACCGCCAAGGACGCAAGATTTCCGCTCCCGCAGCCTCGCGCAACCATAAGTCCTGCGGGCAAAGCCGGATTTGTTTCCTTACGCGTTGAGGACAACGCGTTCCACCTGGTC
>WNGF01013764.1_pt1 | contig 11265 bp, 7 predicted proteins | sample 5400641 | NCBI WGS metagenome assembly WNGF01 (sample SAMN13153371, study PRJNA577476) | soil metagenome | isolation source: 80 cm soil or saprolite under grassland replicate 2 | place: USA:California | collected 2016-06-15 | reverse complement strand
GACTCGGTGATCCAACGCCGGGCAACCAATGAAAAGAGCACACGGTGAAGGCGCGTGGCGATCTGCCGATATGCAGGCATCGGGCCGAAGTTACCGGCGCGTTTCAAAAAGCGGGAACCTTGCACGAAATCCGCCCGATTCTCGGCGATCGGCTCCAAAAGCAAGGGAATCTCCTCCGGCGCATCCTTGTTGTTCCCAGCCACGGTGACGGCGACGTCATAGCCGTGCTGGACCGCATACTCATATCCCGTGTGCAGTGCCGCACCCACACCGAGCGTCGCACCCATTGATATAACCTGCGCACCAAATGAGCGCGCCACTTCGGCGGAGCGGTCCGTGGAACCATCGTCCACGACCAGAACTTCATCCACCACTTGTCGTGGCATACGGCCTATAACTTTTCCAATCTTCGCCTCTTCGTTAAAGACCGGCACGATCGCAATGAGAGATAGACCGCGATACATGTTTAGCGCTCCACAGCCGATCGCCGCCGCAGATCAACTGCTGCCGGGGACGATGCGCCAGGACAGAGTACGATTCTGTCAGAATTCACGCGCGGGTTCAAGTCTGCGGCCTCAAGCTCGAGGAGTGCCGGCGCGCTAGCAGTTCGCGCGGCCACTCTGGCTGCAAACGGCTACGAAGAAGGCGCCCGGAACGGCGCGCGCCTCCCCGGAGCCAACCCGCTCTTGCCTGAGGAACGCGCTCTCATCGCTCCGTTACTGGCCGACCAATCGAGGACTGATCACTGATCTACTCTGCGCCGTTATCGTGGTGGCGGGATCGTGATCGATGTTCGTAGCTCCGCGAATACGCCCCTTCTTCCGCTCCGTAGCCATGCGAAGCGTAATAATAATAGTAGCCAACGCCGCCGCTCCGGCGCAATCGATTGAGAATGAGGCCAGCTGGACGAATCCCTGCGCTCGTTAGCAAGGCAATCGCGCGCCGGACTGCCGGGCGCGGCGTTTTCCCGGCGCGAAGGACAATGCACACAGTCTGGACATGCGGCATCATGAGCAGCGTGTCACTGACCGCGAGTATCGGCGCACTGTCGATCACGACTCGATCAAACAATCGCGCGGCCTCCGCAACTAGTTGACCAAAGAAAGGGCCGGCCAAAATCTCAGCTGGATTGGGCGCGCGTCGTCCGCCTGCAAGGACGGAAAGTTGCCCTCCAGTCGCAGTGAGAAAGTTTCCCTCGATGGCGATTTTACCGGAGACAATATCGATTTCCCCGGCCGGAATTGGACGTGCTGCCGAGGCTACATCCGCTTCCCCCACCAGACAGTCCATAACGCCCGGCGCGCCATCCTCCGCCTCGGAGTTATTTGTTTTGGCGGGCTGCGGGAAGTGGAAGATTCGATGCATGTTCGGCCGGCGCAGATCGCCATCGATGAGCAGAACGCGATAACCTTGCTGCGCGAGCGCAAGCGAGTAATTGGCGCTGGTGAAGCTCTTTCCTTCATTCGGCACAGCGCTGGTGAAAAGTGAAACCTTACGTTCGGCTTCCGGTCCCAAAAGGGAAAGGGCCGCGCGCAAATTGCGAAAAGCTTCCGCGGCTGGGCTCTCAGGGGTTTTTACAACAACGCGGTAGTTTGAGGTTCCCCAGGTTCTGCGTTGCCGTTTTAAGCGAGGCCCTGCGCCTTGCTCGGTCGTTTCCGGAACAGCCGCAAATACGGGTAGCCCGAGCGTATTTTCCGCTTGATCAACGGTTTTGATGGAACGGTCCAGTGTGTCGGCGCCGAAGACAAACGCGAGCCCGGCCACCAATCCAGCCAGCAGGCCGAGCGCGATCGCTTTGGTAGGACTCGGACTAACCGGCGAATGCGAAACAGGGGAACGCTCGACCACGCTCACCGCGTTCGTCTTCACGTCTTTTGTTAAGCTTGTCTCTTTGATCTGGCGCAGAACGCTTTCGTAGAGCGCGCGATCGGTCTCAGCCTGCCGGGCCAATTCCTGGTATCCGATCGCTGTGCGGTTGAGCGCGACAGCCACGCCCTGCTGGTCTTGCAACGCCCCTTGCAAACTGGCTTCGGTCGCCTTGGTCTGCTCGATGGCGTTACGCAGAATGGGAGGTTGCGCCATGGCTGCTTGACGAAGCTTTTCCCTGGCCTCTGCCAGAGCGGCCCGCGCCGCCATCATCCGGGGATGCTTTTCCTTGTATCGTAAAGACAAAGTGGCGATGGAAGCTTCTACCTGCGTGACACTGCGTTGCGCATCAGTCACCAACGCTGCGGCGGAGATACTCGGGATCGCGAGCAGTGCATCGATGTTGTCCCCGGCCTGTTCGATCTGGCTGAGCTCGCCTTCAAGGCGAAGCCGGTCGGCTTTTGCCGCCGTCAACTTGTTGTTTATATCTTGCAGCTTGTCCTCGACCAGGCCGCCCCGAGGACCACCAGCCCCGGCGCCCGATCCTTGCTGCGACCCTGTTGCGGCGGTGCCGCCGCCAAGTTGCAAAGCGTCAGGATTTGTCGCTTTGTATTCCGCAGCGGCCGCCTCGCTTTTTTGCAGATTGACTTTCAATCGTTCTTCTTCTTCGAGCAGATAACGCAATGACTCCTCGCTAAGCGAAGCGCGGCGTTCGATGGAATTGCGGATGTACTCGCGTCCGATCGCGTCGGCGAGACGCTGTGCGATGACTGGGTCGCGGTTTGTAACGTACAAGTCGATCAGACGCGTGCCGCGACGAATCACCGGTCTTACCATGCCCGCTAGCGCGCGGCCCAACGCTTCTTCAAGCGGCGTAAAAGTCCTCACACCAACAGCGCTCTGAGTTTTGGTCGCGTCCGGCGACGGACCGGTGTCCGACGTTGCGCTGGTTTTGCTGCTGCTCGCAATATTTTCGCCCCCGAAAAGCGCGCGCCCATCATCTTGGGCCAGCCCTTCAGAGCGCACGACTCGGGTAAGAAGGGTTTGATTGGTGAGATTCTGCTCGATGGTTCGCAGCGCTTCCTGACTGGCTAGAAACGTCGGGCGCATGCGCGCCGCGGAGTCTTCCGTTGTCACAAGGGTCGGCTCCTGAAACTCCACTTCGAGCACCGTATGGCCCTGATAGAGCTTTGGCGTTCGCGCGAGATAACCCAGCGCGACGAAAAAACCGGCCAGCACACACAGGGCGACGATCCAAATCCGCTCGACGAAAGAATGCCAGAAGCGCCGAAAATCGAACCCGCCCTTCAGCCCTGCGAATTCTATCGGCAAATGCGATAATGCCCTGGGACCCGGATTTGGCGTATTGGCGGCTATTGCTTCAGGTAAGGATGGATCAACCACAAGAAGAAAATTTAGCTCGAACGACATTCTACACCCGAGCAGTGCGCTCGAAAAGGTGCAGTCGCAAAAAGTTTTCGGTTAAAAAATACTTTCCCCGACGGTGATGGTATCCCCCGGTTCGACGTGAAAACCGCCGCCGCTCCCCTTTGTGAACCGTTTTGCATTCACCTTGAAAACCTGATCGCCACCAGCGCCTTGGCGGCGCACGGTTATCCTTTCTGGCGCAGCAATGCGCGTGTAGCCGCCAGCCATCGCGACCGCTTCCAGCAGATCGATCCCCCCAGGACTGCTGTCGGGCATTTCGTAACTGCCGGGCCGATTTACCTGACCCAAAATCGAGAAGCGCCGCTTCGCGTAGCCGAGGAGCATGACATTCACTTTTGGATTTACCAGATAATCCCGACCGTAAAGATCCGTGAGTTTTGAAGCGGCCTGGGTTAGGGTCATTCCGGCCAGATGGATTGAACCGAGTAACGGCACACTCAAGTTGCCTTCGGGATTTAACCGTCCATTCGTGCGCAAGTCATCCTCGCCGAAAACCTCGACCGACACCTGATCGTTCGCGCTCAAAATGTAGCCGGGCGGCGCGCTAACGCTGCCGCTTGGGCTGGTTGGGTTGAATGTGGAAACCGCAGCGGGCTGCGATGTGGAGGCAGGAAGGGAAGGCTGTAAGCCGATGTTTCCCGGAGGGAGGATCTGCGCCAACAGAACGCCCGGAACCAATGAAAAGGCCAGCGCAGCCGGCCACCACCGCCGGTATGCTTGAGATCGAAGGCGATTCAGACCCTCGCTAAAATCTAAATGTTGCCCGAACACCAACCTGATTATCATCGAAACTGAAAAAATCGATATTGCTGTTGTCTTCACGGTGGAGGTAATAGGCGCCGACACTCAGCCATCGGGTGATCAGCACGTCAACGGAGGGTGAGACAAAAAAGTAATCGTCATTCCGCGTTGCATTCACTCCGCTAGTTGTGCCGAAATAATCCGAATTCTCATACCCGCCCGCTAGACCGAGGTAAACACGCCGGAACAAGCGCTGTTGAAATCGGCCCACCACATAGGTAGTCGCAAAATCTTGATCGAGAAAAAATCCGGAATTTAGGATTCGCCGGCCGGCCGCCAGGGTGATGGTCGTGCCGTCAAATGGGTGATAGATCGCGCCGAGCTCAAAGACTGGTGATACGTAGTCGCCCCGGTGATCGTCGAACTGGCGGAACTCCGCGCCAGCGGAGGCAGACAGACCTAATTTGCCTGTCACCTGGTAATTGATGCGAAAATTCGCCTGCTCGAAGGGTTGGTCCACATTCGGATCCTCCACAAAATCATAACCGAAAGTGCCACCGGCACCGATCGTCAGCTTGGGCGTTACATTGTAGTTAATGTAGAGGCCGCCTGAAATAATTTGGGAGCTGAAAAAATCGTCATCGGGATAGTCGTAAATTTGGGCATCAAATTCACCGGTCAAAAATAGTTTCGCGCTGAGCTCGTAATTTGCTCTCAGGCGTGTGATATAAAGATTCAACCGCGTGGGCTGGCTCACGTCGAGGTTTGCAAACAGTCCGGTCGTGTCGACAATGCTATTAAGGTTTGTCCCATCGAGTATATACACCTCCTGACTCAGACTCAGCGTTAAACGGCTGAACCGATACCCACCCTCGAGGCGGATGAGATGACTGACGGCATTCTCGTTCGAGTGGTCGGCGTAAAGAATAATACTCGGCATGTAGTCCAGACGAAGGTAGTTGTCGTTGCGTCCTTCGATATCGCCAAATCCAACCGTGAGCCTCGGTTCGATTGCAAAATACCAATCGTTGACGCGATTCGTATGACTGATAAAGATGTTGTCGTCGTAAACCGCCCGAATGGTCAGCCCAAAACTGTAGTGAAAGCGACGCGGTTCCCCTCCATGTAATTCCGATGGAGATACAGTCTCACCACCGAGCGTTAGGTTCCTCGAGTCGAGGCTGCCAGGCGAAGTTGCCGGTTGCGATGGAGCAGCGTCGGTCTGCGCTACGGCGTTATCGGAAGAAGGCAATGGCTCTTCAGCAATAGAATCTTCTCCGCGTACCGCAAAAGCGCATGCAATGAAAATTCCCACGAACAACGCAAGGCTGGCGCCGCTCGATTGACCCAACTTTCCGGTAGCGGTTGACTTGAAAAAAGGAGATGGTTGGTACGACATGGCGACGAGGCTAGGATGCCGCCGCTAGGCCGTCAATCAAAATATTTCGCCCAAATAAAACTTGCTAAAGCGGGCGGCGATCCCGCCCACCGGCGTCCAGTTCGAGCAACTCATTTTCAATTCCGAGCGAGTCCATAATATCGATTTGCGCCGCGGCATCTTCAGTCGCGGCCACCGGCTCCGGACGAGTTGATGGCCACCGTTGAAAGTAGCCGGCGCCGATTGCGATTGGCGGCTGCGCTGCAACGGCTGCATAGACTTTCCCTCGCACGCAAGTTACCCGGGTGGTCCGATCGTCCCTCTGAACACGAAACAGGCAATCCGAATCAACCGTAACCCTTACCGCTGGCGTGCTGATCGCAAATTGTGTTCTGCTTTGATCGCGCCCGCTGACCAGGACGGTGATTTTTCCCCGGCTCAATTGTATCCGTGCGCTTCGGCCGCGCATGCCGCCGCGAGTCTGGTTGCCGTCCTTCGATATCCTTAATTCTTCGACCTTGATTTCAGAATTGCTCGACATTTGTGCGAGGGCGGGGGCAATCAACCCTAGGTCGAGCAGCGCCCCGTCTGATGTTCGCACGATACTGCCCTCTTGGATCCGGCTCTCGCGTGTGACCGGCTGAAACTTGTTTTGTTCTACCATTCCGAAAACGACGTCTCCTTTCACGGAAAGAACGGTGGCCGCCGTTCCTCGTGTGACGCCTTCCGAGCATCCGTTCGCCAATCCGCAGCAGAACGCGAGCAAAAAAGTGAGAGTAGGAAAGCGCATCAGTAAGCTGTTCGAGGAAAAAGCAGCGCGTACGGGAGTCGAACCCGTGCACCAGCCTTGAGAGGGCTGTGTCCTAACCACTAGACGAACGCGCCGTGAATCGAATGTGCATAGAATAACTGCATTGCGTATGGCCTGGCAAGGCGGCTGCGCAACACTATTTTAGGTGCTTTTTTTTCTTATGTTTACCCGCAGGCGTTGGTTTTGGCGCCGGCGGGGGAGCGCCCGGCGAAGGCCGCACTTGCGGCTGAGATAATCGATCCACATGGGAAGTCCTGAATCCTTCTAATGCCAGTTTCATTTCGGCGCTCGAAGCCAAAGCCGTCATTCGCTCGTAATAGACATTGTAGTAATTGCGCAGTCGATTGCGTTTCTCCAGATCTGTCCGGGCAGCTTGCGCGGTGGCTTTTGCCGCGCACACTTCGGGATCGTTCACCACCCGGTTTTTCAGTTGTCTCCATTCGATATGGAGCCGGCGTTCATCAACCTGTTTGCCCACTGACCTTTGTTTAAAAGCTTCGTCAAGCTGCGATAACTCGGGCAACTCGGGGCCATTGGGTTCCGGAAAAGGGGTGGCTGTAATCTCCGGCTTTTCCTCCGTACCATAAAGATCGACAGCCGGAGGCGCGGCATCCTGCCCACGTAATAGCAGTGTCATGCCGCCTAGCAATGCGGTGAAAATTAACCCTTTTATCTTCATTCCCGGTTTTCGCCCCAATGTAACCGAATTTCCGGATGCGGGAAGGCGCGATCCATGATAAAGAATCACGCCGGATCCGGGGCGTAGCTTAGCTTGGTAGAGCGCGTGGTTTGGGACCACGAGGTCGGAGGTTCAAATCCTCTCGCCCCGACCACTGTGGATCAATGTTCCACTGTTACGTTCTGCGAAGTCTGAAGACGGGGCGTCGTTATGTAGGATCGTGTGAAGATTTTGAGCGACCGCGTTCATCGACACGATTCTGCGGAGTCGAAAGCCACCAGGCACGGTGTGCCATGGATACTGATCCGAAGCGAGACTTTCGCAACGCGGCGAAACTTTGGCGAGAGAGCGTTTTTACAGGACGCATCAAGGCTCCTCCGCTGAATCTGTGTTTGATCTGTGTAAATCTGTGGCTGACAACCTGAATGCAAAATCCGGGAATAACGTTTGCTATCGCCTCCATGGCGTGCGACACTGCAACCTCTGATTCAATTGCCGGTTGGCTGCTCCCTTCTCGCCCACCTCGCCGTATGTTTAAGCACGAAAAACTCAATCTCCTTATTTTCGTCGTCCTCATCCTGTTGCAACTCCTGGGAGTTATTGGACTCCTGACACGCTTCCATCCTTTTTATCTGTTCATCATGATCCCGTTGTTTTTCTGGGGCGGAATCAGCACCACCCTTTATCTTCATCGTTACCTGACCCATCGCGGTTTCGAGATGCCGGAATGGCTCAAGTTCATATTCGCATCCGGCTCGGCCGTGACGCTAGCCGGTGATCCCGTCACGTGGGTGGGGGACCATCGCTATCATCATTTGAAATCCGATACCGACGAAGACATTCATAGTCCGGTGCACGGTTTTCCCTACGCCCACATGATGTGGCTGATCCGCAAGCCGGCCGCGTTCCGCGAGCGCTCCAAGCGGTACGCCGCCGATGTAAGTAAAATATGGTATTGCCGGCTATGGGAGCGTTCCTGGCTCTACGTGCTGCCGCATCTTGTCGTGGCGCTGACGCTGTATTTCACACTTGGCGTGGCCGGGATGCTTTGGTGTCTCTATGTGCCGATGCTCGTGATTTATAATGTCACCTGGTCGGTCAACTCGATCTGCCACATGCGTCAGTTCGGTTATCGCAGCTTCGATACGTCCGATCATAGCCGAAACAACTTATGGATCGGCGTCCTTGGGTTCGGCGAGGGCTATCACAACAATCATCATGCGCAACCGCGTTGCGCGGCGCACGGACTGTGCTGGTGGGAATTCGATCTTACGCGTTACGTCATCTGGATGCTCGAGAAGTGTGGTCTTGCCTGGAAAGTGGTCTGGCCCGCGAAGGAAGCCGAACATTCAGACGCTCTTTCAACTAAAGGCACCGCCGCCTTGCTGTTAACGAGCGCCAAGGCAAAGAATTCAATTTAAGCCTCGTAGCCTAAATTCGGCGCCAGGCGCTTCTCCACCGCGGCGATCGTCTCGCCTCTTCGCGAAGCATAATCGATCACCTGATCCCGCCCGATCTGGCCGACGCCGAAATATTTTGCGTACGATTCCGTCAATCTGATGCCCGCGTTGTTCTCCGCATCGAGCAAATCGAATAATGTTCGTTTCTCCGCATGATCGGGGCAGGCTGGATAACCGGCGGCCGGCCGAATACCGCGATATTTTTCGCGGATTAGATCGACGTTGGACAACTTTTCATCGCCCCCGAACCCCCACGCGACGCGGGCTTGTTTATGCAAATATTCCGCGAATGCTTCCGCCAACCGGTCGGCGAGCGCCTTGGTCAGGATTGCGTTGTAATCATCATGCTGATGCTTGAATTCTTCCGCGAGCTCGTCGGCGCCGTGAATTGAGACTGCAAATCCGCCGAGGTTATCAGCAGGCTGGGAGTTGAGAGTTGATAGTTGAGAGTTTCCCGGAGCAACGAAGTCGGCCAGGCAGTGGTTCCATTGCCCGGCCGGTTTTTGCATTTGCTGACGCAAAAAATAAAACGTGGCGAGTTTCTTCGTCCGCGCGTCATTAATGTAAAGATCGACATCATCGCCCACTGCGTTCGCCGGCCAAAAAGCATAAACGCCGCGCGCGACGAGCAGGTTTTTCACGGCGATCCGATCGAGCAATTTCTGCGCATCGTCGAAAAGCTCACGCGCCTGATTACCGATCACCGGGTCATCGAAAATCGCAGGGTAACGGCCGCGCAGCTCCCAGACATGAAAGAACGGCGACCAATCGATCAAATCCGCGAGGGTGCGCAACGAAATGTTCCGGGTAACACGCGCGTCCCGCGTGCTGGTGGAGCCTGTCCTGAGCGTAGCCGAAGGGGCGTCGCGCCGAAACACGCTTTCCTTGACGCATTGCTCTTGTTTGACTTTCGAATCCGAAGGAAAAGTTCGCGACGGCGAGACACTGTCGCCAACACGCGAGACGCGTGCGCTACCCAACGCACTGCTGAACACACGCACTCCTAAAAACTCGGGTTTCGGCGGGACATAGCTTTTCCAGTCGATCGGTGTCCGATTGGCGCGCGCTTTTTCCAGCGTGAGCAACTTTTTCTCGCGCGTTTTTGCCGAATGTTCCTCGCGCAATCGCGCATAATCATCGCGCGTTTTCGCATCGAACTCCGATTTCAATTCCTCATTCAACAGCGAATTGACCACGCCCACCGCGCGCGAGGCATCGAGCACGTGCACCGTGCTGGCATGATAATGCGGCGCGATTTTTACCGCCGTATGCGCCCGGCTCGTGGTCGCTCCGCCAATCAAAAGCGGCAAATGAAATCCTTCGCGCTCCATCTCCTGCGCCACGTGCACCATCTCGTCCAGCGACGGTGTGATCAGCCCGCTCAGCCCGATTACATCCGCTTGTTTCTCCCGCGCCGTCTCCAAAATTTGTGCCGCCGGCACCATCACACCGAGATCGATGACGTCGTAATTGTTACATTGCAGCACAACGCCCACGATGTTCTTGCCGATGTCGTGCACGTCGCCTTTCACCGTTGCCATCACGATGCGCCCCTGCGGTTTCGCGCTCGCGGATTTTTCCGCTTCCATGAACGGCATCAGATAGGCAACAGCTTTTTTCATCACCCGTGCACTCTTTACTACTTGCGGCAGAAACATTTTGCCGGAGCCAAACAGATCTCCCACCACACTCATCCCGGCCATGAGCGGACCTTCGATCACTTCGAGCGGGCGCCTGCATTTTTGCCGTGCCTCTTCGGTATCGATGTCGATGTAATCGGTGATGCCTTTCACCAGCGCATGTTTGAGGCGTTCTTCAACGGGTTCTGCACGCCACACTTCGTCTTTGACCGGCGTTTTGCCTTTTGCCTTTACTCTTTCTGCGAAATCGACCAGCCGTTCGGTCGCGTCGTCGCGCCGGTTCAACAACACATCTTCCACGTGCTCCCGCAACTCCGGCTCGATCTCTTCGTAAACCGCCAGCTGTCCGGCGTTGACGATCCCCATGTTGAGACCGGCACGGATCGCATGAAAAAGAAATGCAGCATGCATGGCCTCGCGCACGGTGTTGTTACCGCGAAATGAAAACGAAATGTTGCTCACCCCGCCGCTGACGCGCGCGCCGGTAAGATTCTTTTTGATCCAACGCGTCGCTTCGATGAAATCGACCGCGTAATTGCGATGTTCTTCCAGACCGGTGGCGACGGTCAGAATGTTTGGATCGAAGATAATATCGCTGGCGTGGAACCCGGCTCGCTCGGCCAATAATTTGTAAGCGCGCGAGCAAATGTCGATCTTGCGCTGAAAGTTATCGGCCTGGCCTTGCTCGTCGAATGCCATCACGATGACGGCCGCGCCATAACGCCGGATCAGTCGCGCCTGGCGCAGAAATTCCTCCTCGCCGTTCTTCAAGCTGATGGAATTCACTACCGCTTTGCCTTGCACGCATTTGAGGCCCGCTTCAATCACGCTCCACTTTGAGCTGTCGATCACAATTGGAATGCGCGCGATCTCCGGTTCGCTGCCGATCAAGTTCAGGAAGCGCACCATGGCCGCTTCGGAATCGATCATTCCTTCGTCCATATTCACGTCGAGAAGGTTCGCGCCGCCTTGGACCTGCTGGCGCGCGACTGCCAGCGCGCCTTCGAAATCGTCTGCCAGGATCAATTTCGAAAACCGGGGCGAGCCCGTGATATTGGTTCGCTCACCAATCACTGCAAAACCGAACTCCGAGGTAATGTTTAGCGGCTCGAGGCCTGACAATTGTAGAGCGTTTCTGTGAAACGCCGTTTTGCTTAGGTCGGCGTCTGACACAGACGCCCTACAATTTATTTGCCGCGGGGCGCAGCCGTGCACCGCCTTTGCAATTACGCGGATATGTT
>WNGF01009363.1_pt1 | contig 11265 bp, 7 predicted proteins | sample 5400641 | NCBI WGS metagenome assembly WNGF01 (sample SAMN13153371, study PRJNA577476) | soil metagenome | isolation source: 80 cm soil or saprolite under grassland replicate 2 | place: USA:California | collected 2016-06-15 | reverse complement strand
TAAGATTACTCTTACATAACCCGCTGCCTGTGTGGGTGGTACTTCCTATTACAATAAAACAGAATATACTGTAGTTATTTCAGTTTTTGTATTTTATTAAATGATGCACAATAGAACCCTGAATAAAAGCTGAGCAGCATAAAAGAATATTTAACCTCGGGGGGATTAGAATCGCAATCGTACAATGAATGTCTTGTAAATTTTCTATTCTGTTCGCAAACTCTTCACAGGATTTGCAACCGCAGCCTTGATAGCCTGGAAACTAATGGTGATAATAGTAATTATTATAGCAATGATCGCTGAAACAACAAACACACCTGCTCCAATGCTGATGCGATAATCATATTTTAATAGCCAATGCTGTAAAAAATAAAATGCTATAGGTGATGCTATGACACAACTGATAATAACGAGTACAATAAAATCTTTTGAGAGCAGCAACCACACCTGTGATATAGATGCACCAAGGACCTTCCGGATACCTATCTCCTTTGTGCGTTGCTCTGCCATATATGCTGCAAGGCCAAATAAACCAAGACATGAGATGAAAATGGCAAGCGCCGCAAATAAACCCGCAAGCTTGCCAATGAGTACTTCAAGATCGAACTTCGTAGCATAAGTTTCATCAACAAAATGATAGAGATAAGGAAATGATGGATTGTATTTATTGAATATGGCTGTAAGCTTCGTAATGGCATCGTGTGTGTTTACACTGGGTGATAAACGATACATAATCGTGTTCTCCCATGTGGGCTGATACACAAAAAAAGTTGGCTCTGCAGGAGCAAAGGGAGACATCATCAAAGCATCTTTTACTACACCTATCACACGCTGTTTACCAGATGTCCACGTAATATTCTGATTCAAGGCTTCTTTAAAGCGTAAGCGCTTTACTGCAGCTTCGTTGAGTATAACAGTTAAGGAGTCTGCTTTTATATCACCTACAAAATTTCTCCCTTCTTTTAACTTCATTCCGAGTGTTTTAAAATAATCAGTATCTGACACTGCGATCGTTGCCATGCCGCCCAATGTTTCGCTCGGTAGTTTTCCTTGCCAGTCGTCCACATGATTGAATGACCATATTTCAGTCACCGGGTTTGATGCCTTTGTAACGCTTGTAACAATGCGACTTTGTAACAATTCATTTTTCAGAGCATCATAGTTACGACTTAGATCTACGCTTACATCTGTCATCATTAAGCGATTGACATCATAACCTGTTGGTCTTTCTTTCGCATATTGTATTTGTCGGTAAACAATAATGGTGCTTATGATTAAGGCAATGGAACAGGTGAACTGCATCACGACTAAAATTTTTCTTGGCAATGCAGCAGATTTACCGATCTGAATGGAGCCTTTTAAAACTTTGACAGGCTTGAATGAAGAAAGATAAAATGCTGGTCGGCTGCCTGCAAGCAATCCCGTAAGCAGAACATAACTTATCATGATAATCCAAAAAACAGTATTGTTGTAAGGGATGCTGATGGTGGTTTTGTTGAGAGCATTGAAAGCGGGTAATGCAAGTTGAACAAACAACAGTGAGAGAACAAATGCAAGAATAGTAATGACAATTGATTCGATTAAAAATTGAAAGATTAAATCTTTTCTTTGCGAACCTACTGCTTTTCTTATACCCACTTCTCTGGCTCTTTTTTCTGAACGTGCGGTAGAAAGATTCATGAAGTTGATGCAGGCAATTAATAAAACAAGAAAACCAATAATGCTGAACATTTTTACGTAATCAATAAATCCGCCAACAGCAAAACCATTTTTAAAATCAGAATACAAATGCCAGTCTTTCATAGGCTGCATAAACACCTCTGCTTTTGTTGGCTTGTATATATCAGAAGAATATTTAAGCAACAAAGGTTTAATTTTCGGTTCTACCTGAGCATAAGAAACATTGGGCTGCAGTGTCACAAATGTTTGAAAAGAATTATTGCCCCAGTCTATAGCAGAATTTTTTACCCATTCTGAAGTTGCGCTGTAATAACTAAAAGGAATCAGGTAATTAAACTGAAAAGTTGAATTGCGCGGAATGTCTTTCAATACAGCAGTTACTTTCAAATCATTTATATTATCGAGGCGTACCGTTTTATTGATAGGATCTTCTTTGCCGAATAAAGATATTGCTGTTGACTCTGTAAGCACAATAGAGTAAGGCTCTTTCAAAGCTGCATTTACATTGCCTTTCAGTAATGGGTATTGAAACATTTTTAAGAAATCTTTGCCCGCCATTGCACCGTTCAGGTATAATTTTTTTTCTCCTGCCTTGAGTCCATGATGACCCATCCAGTCTGTTTGAACAACATATTTAACTCCGGGCACATCCTTTTTTAGCACATCGGCCAAAGGCAAGCAGGTAGAGTTCTGCGTAAATATTTCTCCGTTATTGTTGGTCCTGTATCTTACCTGATACACATGGTTATAACCTGGAAGAAAACGGTCATAAGAGAATTGGTAATTCACCCAAAGACCAATCAATAATGCAACAGCCATTCCTGTGGCAAGACCGAAAATATTGAGCACACTGTAAACTTTATTGTTTACAAGATTGCGCCATGCCGTTTTGAAATAATTGCGGAACATAGAAGGATTTTTAAGTTTAAATACTGCAAATTTTTAGGCACACCTATACCTTACCAAAAAGTGGTTTCAACGGTTATGCCAATGATAAAAGCCTTTACTAATAAGGGTTCCAGAAACAAGAGGTATTCAGTAGTGTGCGAAAGCGGACGGTTTACTGTACGGAATCGGATAATATTTAAAGGACTCGTGTGCAAAAACAAACAAATAACTTCATAGAAGGTTTCTGCAATACTAATTTTACCGTGAACAAATTTTGCAAGCCACTCTACCATACTTATTGGTAGCATCTTGTAACGATACTTTGTAAATACCATGAGTACATCTGTTTAATCCCCAGCAATCCCGTTGTATATGATAAGCATACGCAGAAGGACTTTTACAGACATATACGCTGTCGCTTGTTTGATGTACGGGTGAAATAATTTTGTTTAACGAGGAGGTAGGTAAGAATGCTCTGGTAGAAAGAAGCAGCAAAAATAAAATAATAGCCCTCATATAATAGGTTCGGTTGATTGCATAAACCTACTTACAATTTTTAGAATGTGCAGGCGTTTTGGAATTAAATTTAAACACTTTAAGCAAAAGGGCAAGAATTATCGTATCTTAATCGTGCTTGCCGCAATTGACTTACCAATCACCTGCACAAAAGTCTGTTATGGAATTACTTTACGGAGGTGTGCGCGATTTAAACATTGGAAACCGGATATACAAGATCCAGTGCGTTGGCGGCGAGTTCAACGTGTTCGTAATAAAAACGTCTGACCAGCAGGTGTGTAAATTATTTCTCAACGAGGAAAATGAATGGCGAACGAATTGCCATCTGCCCAGTGGGGATTTGGGTGAAATACTGCAGGTGATAAAAAGGTGTTACGAATAATAAGCGGTCAGCTATTGCCTAAATCAATGTCCCGCGTTGCCCTTGGGTTGTTTTTGGCATACAGCGAAATTACGGCGCAGACATCTGGATTAATTTAATCGTTCCAATCTTGCTTTTGTTTGTTAAGTAGGGGTTTGGCTTTAGTGAATGAGACTGTTTCCTTTTCTCTCCGCAACAATAGCATAGCAAACACAATCAGCCAGAGCATGGTCGCGCAGATGTTGATACGCTCCCACACACCCATCCAGGATGTAGGCAGGTTGGCTTCAAGTTGAGGAGCGTACAATCCTGTCAAAGCGCCAAATACGAGAAGGATCAGGATCGTTGTAATGAAATACCGGCTGAACCACTTTCCAAATGCCGCTGCTCCAAAAGCCATAGCCAGCATCATAAGGAGACCGGTTACTGCCGTAAAAACGATATGCATGGTATCGGTCATTGTTTTTCCTCCCGCTGCCAGCACCTCACGTTGGTGCATCGGGGGCCAGAGGCTGCAAACAAGTCCATAGGCAATCAACAGCCCTCCAGCGATACGCAAGGGATGACTTCGACGTGCTGATAGTAAAATACCGCATCCAAAGGCAATCTCAAGCACGATGAAAAGTATGCCCAGTATATTCCATAATAGTCTTGTTGGAGCACCTATTGCAGATAGCTCGCTCACGGTTTTAGAGAAAGAGTTATAGCCCGGGTAATACATCGGCACTATAGTATTCATGACAATATAGACGAGCGAAGCGAGAATACCACAAGCCAGCAGTGCTTTCCTGATTAAGGGCCGGGAAGTAACCAGCGAAAGGCCCGCAAGGCCGCCTGCGATAACTGGGAGGCCCCACATGGCATGTAACCAATGGACTTGCTACAGAATGGCAATCTCGACCCAGAACCAGATGGCCAGCCCTCCCAAAGCATGCCATAACGCCCTCGAAACGGGTGTTGCGAAGAACTGCGAAAAAGGCGGCTGTGTTCACGATTCCCAACCAAAAAGAATGATGCCGGGAATCAGGAAGTCACGGAAGGTACCATGCATAATATCTACCGGCATGTCCATGAACCTACCGTTTAGAAGTATAAGTAACGGGGCAATGCAAATTCTAATGACATAACATAACGAAGATCATTCCTATAACTGACGAACGTCATTCAGTACCCGTGCGAACTGCGCCTAAGCTTATAAACCGGCAGTGTGGGTTGGCACATGTTTTTTGTAGCTTAAGAAAACAATTAACTTATAGTAAGACGGGCAAGTTTTCAACCTGCCTATCAGCAAAAAAATTCCAGTACCAAATAAAATCTATAATAGCAATGGAAACACAAAACAAAATGCAAGACCCAGTGGAGCAATATGAGAAACCACCGTACGAAGAACAAAGTCAACAGCCTGTCCCCGGAACAGAGAAGCAAATGGTACCGAAAGCGGACCACGGTGAAACATCTTACAAGGGTTCAGGTAAATTGGTAGGTCGTAAGGCAGTAATAACTGGCGGTGACTCGGGTATTGGACGTGCTGTAGCAATCGCATTTGCCCGTGAAGGGGCTGATGTGCTGATATCATACCTGAATGAACATGACGATGCAAAAGAGACAGGTAAATACGTGAAGGAAGCCGGAAGAAAAGCTGTTTTGGTGGCTGGGGACATTAGCCATGAAGAACAGTGTAATGAAATAATAAACCGGGCAGTAAAAGAACTTGGGGGAATAGATATCCTCGTAAATAATGCTGCTTATCAGATGAGTCATGAATCCTTGCAGGAATTATCCGGTGAAGAATTAGATAAAACTTTCAAAACAAATGTTTATGCCATGTTCTATTTGTGTAAGGCAGCAGAACCTCACATGAAGCCGGGAAGCACAGTTATTAATACCACATCGGTAAATGCATATAAACCATCTCCTCAGTTGCTTGCGTATGCGGCCACCAAAGGAGCTATCCAGAACTTTACTGCAAGTTTAGGGCAATTATGGGCAGAGAAAGGAACACGTGTTAATTGTGTAGCTCCTGGTCCCATTTGGACACCACTTATTCCGTCCACAATGCCACCGGAAAAAGTAAAATCATTTGGTGAAAACGTTCCACTTAAAAGAGCGGGGCAGCCTGTAGAGCTTTCAGCAGTCTATGTATTACTTGCATCGCAAGATTCAAGTTATATGACTGGATCAACTGTACAGGTTACAGGTGGCACTCCAACGATTTGATGTTATGTTTTATCGACCATGACATAAGATTCGGAAAAGAGCTTTTAATAGATATGAAAGAACAAGCTATAAGACAGACAAAAAGCAAAAATAGAACAGTAAGAGAGCCTGGCGAATATGCGCTTGAAAACGCAGATGAAGGTAAGGTTAGTTTATACGCCAATCAGTTCACCGTCGAGGGCGAAGCAATTAAGAACTATCACATCGTAGCCTGGGACTACATCACTAATCAACAAATAAAAATTAGAAAAAAATATAGGCAACGCCCAATGGAATTGGATATTGTATCCATCATAAAGAAGGTTTGCCCCGATCTAATTCAACAATGTAGAAACATCGCTGGACTAATGTCGTCATTGTCGGAAAACTAAACCCTGTGAGGCGGCAGGAGGAATATGTTCTAAACATATATCAGAGATATTGTTTCCATCACATGTTTCTAACTCAAACACTCCGCTGTCCCGCCCCCCAAGTGTGAACGATACCTCATATTCATCTCCGAAGACAACTTATTAAAATGCGAGCAGTATCCCCGGCTCTTGCTCATTGCCTCTGATAAATAATGCTGCGCGTAATGAGGTGGAATACTGGGGGTGGGATTAGAATACAAGTCAACTGTCTTCCTCCTCATATAACAATATCCCTGAGTAATGAGAGAAAACATGAGGGTGTTATCTGTTATGTTTATAACGCGTTACTCTTCCCCCTGGAGTAACTTCTTTTGTTTGCATAGCATAGGAGAAACAAGTTGTACTAATCTGAACACCAATTTAATTTCTCAGAAAACAAGATGCAGGATATGACATGAGCATTTCCCTTGCCAATTCAGTTGTTGATAAACAAGACTGCGTGTGATAGTAAAAACCGGGAGGGGCCTAATTTGGGCTGGTGTGTGTGATGGTGTAACAGGATGTGCAGGTGTTATTGGATACAACGAATTCGATGTTAGGACAGAAGTGTTTCAAGTATTGCACGAATATTTCATTCATATGCAGTTACCATCCTGAATCAGTTTATCAGTTTAAACCAATGAGTGTCTATTATTTTCATGAGTGTATACAATAATCTGTTGATAATGGATGATGCCCTCCTTGCTGACATACTATTGACTGTAGTCCGTGTTTTGTTTCAGAGTCTCAGAGTTAATAAAAATTATCTTTATACCACCAAAACCAACTGAAAAGAATGATAAAGTTTTTAATATTCGCAGGGAGTCTCTTTATAAGCTGCAGGACGACAGTAGACCTCAATCGCAAATACCACATCGATACGAAGAAGCCTGTAATTGACTATTCTATGGAAAAGACGACAAGGAAAATGAGGAAGGCAAATCCGCTAATGTTATATTTCGATCTTCTGGACTCAACTCAAAAAAAGCTTTTCCTTGATTCGCTGAAAACGAGAATAGACTCGATAGAATATAGAAGGTTGCATATTCAAATTTGATAAGACTAATGCAGGAGAACGATAATCAGGGAAACATTTCTTACGTGAGCGCAAAAACCGGGGGGATAAATGAGGCACTGATAACAAGAATAATGCAAATCACAAGGCATTATATTCTGCTCATGATGTAAACCGGGGCAGGGGGGATTAGAAGTTGATAACACCACCTATAATGAACATTAGGACAATTGAAACAACAATATAACGAGCAGATAGATTATATCAGGAAGCAACATTCAGCAGGCTAATGAAACAACGAATATTGAAATCGTATTAGCAACCAAAGCTTCAAAACCGGGAGGGGAAAACGTTATTACACGTTATTCTCTTCTATATTGCTTCAGTTACGTAAACCGGGAGGGGGAATTATCATATACAGTTGTTATAACCCGATATTCGCGGATGCAGGAATTCTTAACTGCCTTGCATTTCTGAATCATTATTGATCTTTCGGTATTCAAGATAAGAATACACAACAGGTATAATAACCATAAGGAACACTCGTCAAGACATTACAATACCAGCACCTTGCGGCGCATCACTCAAAAGGAGTATTTTAAAATGGTTTACAGAAAAATAACTTTGCGCGGTTATTTTCCCCTTAAATAACTGCAATCATTTATGCTGGGAGAAATCATCATATTCGAAGACAATGAGCAATTGAGAAATTCACTCGCAATACTACTTAATAACGGTAACAGTTATAAAGTTATTGGTGACTATGCAACAGCAGGTGAAGCAGCATCTATTATTCGCCGTTACAAACCCGATTTAGTGATTATGGATATTGATTTACCTGGTAAGAGCGGCATACAAGGCGTTGCAGAAATAAAAGAAGCAAGACCCGAAACACTTGTGGTTATGTACACCATGTTTGAAGATGATGAAAAAATATTTTCAAGTCTTTGCGCCCGGTGCCAATGGGTATATTTTGAAAACAACCGCACCGTATAAATTATTCGAAGCTATAAATGAGGTAATTGAAGGCGGTGCACCTATGTCGCCATCAATTGCCAGACGTGTTTTGCAAAGCTTTGTGACGAAATCTGCAGGGTAACAATATTTTCTTACTGATCGTGAAAAAAAGATACTCCGATTGCTTATAAAAGGCCGGAGCGTAAAAATGATTGCTGCCGAATTAAAAATTGCTTTCGATACGTCTCGAACACATTTGAGAAATATCTACCATAAACTACATGTAAACTGCGGTAAAGAAGCTATTGCCAAAGTGCTGCGTGAAAGAATTATTTAATAGAATCAGACCCTTAACACGAAAACCACACAGGCACATAATAACATAGGTTTTCATATAGAACTATGTGTATTTCCTGTCCGGCTTTTTGCACCTTCCTTAGCATTATCACGTTATTGCCCTTTGCGTTAGTGCTTGCCATAGCCTTCTCTTTCGGAGGGCATCACTCAAAAGGAGTATTGCCTTTGTTAAAAGCATATTCAATATTTGTATCGGAAAATTTTTATCAAAAGGAGACGAAAAAATCAGCCGCGCTTAAGCGTTCAGGGATGTTTTAAAACAATCTTAAAAATAGTTGCTACTCCAAAAGATTGCTTCTCGATTTGCCATCCGTCAGAGCATGTATGATCCTTCGGAAAACAAGATTGGCGAACGCATATTAAATAATAAAGCAAAGACAAATGCGGGATGTTTTTTCACAAACATAGACTGCTTTCAATTTTCAAATTCTGCAAATATTATTTCTTCATCCTAAAAAAATTTCAAACATGAAAACGAAATACTACTTGTGCTTTGCTCTCTCTTTACTTGCTGGCATATTTTTACAACGAGCAAATGCACAGGCAAATACCCGACTTTCGAATCTTGTTTTCCCGACTGAAGTAAATCAAAGCCTGATCCCCTACCTACACAATTCAAAAGATCTTGGTACAACCAACAATTCATGGAGGACAATTTATCTCGCTGGTTCATTATACCTGAACGGAAAGCGCTTTCTTAGCAGCTACGGGAGTGGTTCAACCAATGTTTTTATTGGCACTAATGCCGGAAATAAACCATTAATTGCTCGAAAAACAGGAGAATTTAACACCGCCTCTGGCTATTATGCCCTTTATTCTTACACTACCGGAGAGCGCAACACCGCTAATGGAAATTATGCACTTCGTGACAACACCACCGGAAGTCGCAACACCGCTAATGGAAATTATGCACTTGGTTACAACACCACCGGATTCGACAACACCGCTAATGGAAGTTATGCTCTTTTTTCCCAAAGCACCGGATATTACAACACCTCTAATGGATATCAGGCGCTTTATCGCAACACCACCGGATATAAGAACACCGCTAATGGATCTAATGCACTTTATGAAAACACCATCGGAAATTACAACACCGCTACTGGATATAGCGCAGGTTCACTTAACGACAATAACGCCGGCTGCACTTTTATAGGTGCTGATGCTGATCAGGATGTAATAACTGATTTTTTCAATTCAACGGCGCTTGGCAACACATCACGTATCACTGCCAGCAACCAGGTGCGCATTGGCAACATCCTCGTAACCTCTATTGGCGGCTATGAGCCATGGACAAACTTAAGCGATGCCCGCTTCAAGAAAAATATAAAAGAAAATGTACCGGGATTAGCATTTATTAATCAACTGCACGCTATTACTTATACAATAGATGTAACCAACTTAAGAAATTTCTTGGGTGAAGACAGGCAGGATGAAACTACAGCTGAAGGTAAAACGGTTCGTGAAAAAAATCCTGAAGCAGAGGCATTGATTCAAAAAGGAATTCAGGAGAAAGAAAAAATTATTCGCACTGGTTTTGTAGCACAAGAGGTTGAAGAGGCAGCAAAAAAGATGGGATATGATTTCAGCGGTGTAGATAAACCTGCAAATGAACACACTCCTTATGGCTTACGCTATTCCGAGTTTGTAGTACCGCTGGTGAAAGCCGTGCAGGAACTTTCACAAGAAAACAATGACCTAAAGAAAAGAATAGAAAAACTTGAAGCAATGATGAATCGCCGACAATCATCACTGAACGTTTCCTCTGCCGCACTTGAACAAAATCTTCCAAATCCCTTTACCAATTCAACAACCATTCATTACACACTACCGGAAAAGTTTTCATCTGCAAGAATCATTATTACGGATAAGTCTGGCAAGTCTCTAAAAGAACTAAATGTCTCAGGCAGCGGTAAAGGAAGTATAAATGTCAATGCGGCGATGCTTTCATCAGGCGCTTATCAATATTCATTGTATATAGACGGCAGATTGATTGACACAAAGCAAATGGAGCACATTAAATAAAAAAGATTAACGACATCCCGATAGCGTTATCGGGACGGTTTTGACACTTTCATTAGGAACATATAATTACTCTCACCCAAATGAGCAGTGCTAAACTTTATTATTCATCACAAAAAAGATTATTATGAAAACGAAACTTTTATCTATTGTTTGTTGGATGGTACTTACCTGTTACGCTGTCAACAGCAATGCACAGGCAAATACAAAGCTCTCCAATTTAGTTTCACCTACCGCCGTAAACGTTAATTTATTACCGGGCGGTACTACCGGCACAAAGAATCTAGGGTCTGATACCAAACGATGGAAAAACGGTTATTTCAATGGTACTGTTTATTGCTATGGCACTGGCAATGCATGGAGCGTTTATGGCGCTGGTGGTTCTTACGGCGTTTTTGGCCAGGGCAGTTCGTATGGCGTTTATGCTGTCGGCAACTCGGTTGGCGTTTATGGCTCTGGCAATTCGTATGGCGTTTTTGGCTCAAGCAGTTCGTATGGCGTTTATGGGCACAGCAGTATATGGGCAGGATATTTCAGTGGAAAGGTTTATTCCAGTGGTGGCTTCACTACTTCTGATCAAAAGCTAAAACAAAATATTCGTGATTTTACCAGTGCCATGGATATTATTAACAAACTAAAGCCTAAACAATATGAATTCAGGCAGGATGGTAATTACAAACTCATGAACTTACCACAGGGCAGTCATTTTGGATTAATTGCACAGGATGTGGAAAAAATATTGCCTGACTTGGTAAATGACACAAAGTTTGAAACTGCCATGGCTCAGCCACAAACCACAGAAGCAGCATTACAGCAAGCACAGGAATCCGGGAAGACAGAAACGAAATCGGAAATCATTGAGT
>WNGF01009359.1_pt1 | contig 11268 bp, 15 predicted proteins | sample 5400641 | NCBI WGS metagenome assembly WNGF01 (sample SAMN13153371, study PRJNA577476) | soil metagenome | isolation source: 80 cm soil or saprolite under grassland replicate 2 | place: USA:California | collected 2016-06-15 | reverse complement strand
CGTCGATGACGAGGTCGCGCTGGAGGCGACCGGCAACGCGCTCGGGATCGCGCGGATCATCGAGCCGCACGTGGGTCGGGTGGTGCTCGCGAACCCGAAGGCGGTTAAGGGGATCACGCAGGCGGGCGCGAAGACCGACAAAATCGACGCGCGCACGCTCGCGAAGCTGCTCGCCGGCGGCTTCTTGCCCGCGGTCTGGCTGCCGGACGAGCAGACGCGGATCCTGCGCCGCCGGATCTCGGCTCGGGCGCAGCTGGTGCGGCAGCGTACGCGGGCGAAGAACCAAGTCCATGCGACGCTGATCCGCAACCTGAAAGGCAAACCGCCGGTGAGCGACCTCTTCGGCGCCCGCGGACGGCGCTGGCTCGCCGCGCAGGACCTGCCCGCGGACGAACAGGAGACGGTCGCGGCATGCCTGCGCCAGATCGAGTTCCTCGACGCCGAGATCGCGCTGGTCGAGCGAACGCTCGCCGAGCAGGTGCTAGTCGCGACGGAGATGCGGCGGCTGCTCACCCTGCCCCGGGGTGAACTTCGTCACCGCAGCCGCGCTGATCGCCACGATCGGCGACATACGCCGCTTCCCGACCGCACGGCAGCTGGTCAGCTACATCGGCCTCGACCCGCGCGTGCGCCAGTCCGGCGCAGAGCCGGCCCGGCACGGGCGGATCTCGAAGCAGGGACCAGGCGAGACCCGCCACGTGCTCGTCGAGGGGCCTGGCACGCCACGCGCACCCCGGGCCCGTTGCGCGCCTTCCACCAGCGGATCGCCGCCCGCCGCGGCAGCAACATCGCCACCGTCGCCGTGGCGCGCAAGCTGGCCGTGATCGCCTGGCACATGCTCAGCCGCGGCGAGGACTACGCCTTCGCCCGCCCCTCGCTCACCCGCGAGAAGCTGCGCCGGCTCGAACTGATGCTCGGCGCCGAACGCCGCCAAGGCAAGCGCAACCCCGACCGCGTCTTCGCGACCCGCGAACAGCACCAGCTTGACAAGGAACTCGCCGCCCAGGCCGAGCTCGCCTACCGCCGGCTCGTGAAGGACTGGCAGCCCGCGATCAACAAGGGTGCGGGTGCCGCACAGGGCGCGCATCTTGTGGGCCGTCAAGCGGCCAAGCAGCGCGGCAGGAGACAGCCCCACCTCCTGCGCTTCAGCTCGCGGTCACCCGCACCCAACCGGAACTCTCGCAAAGGAGCCACCGTCCGTCCAGCAACTTGACTTCCATCCGTAGTGGGTCACGTAGCGGCGAAGCACATATTCAAGGTGACGGCGGCCGAAGATCAGCAGCCAATCGAGACACTCGGCGCGGACGGTGCGCACGAACCGCTCGGCGTGGGCGTTCGCCTGTGGCGCTCGGATCGGCGTGTGGATCACCTTGATCCCTTCGTTGCCGAAGACCTCGTCGAAGTTGGCGCTGAACTTGCTGTCGCGGTCGTGGATCAGGAAGCGTGTCCGCTCGAGGACACCCGTGAAGCTGAGGTTGCGAGCCTGCTGCGTGACCCAGGCGCCGGTCGGGTTGGTTGTGCAGCCGGCGAGGTGAACGCGACGGCTCCCAAGCTCGATGAAGAAGAGCACGTAGTAACGGCGCAGCGTGATCGTCTCGACCGTGAAGAAGTCGCACGCCAGCACGCTCGTCGCCTGCTGGCGTAGGAACTCACGCCAGCTCGGTCCGTTACGCCGCGGTGCGGGCTTGAGTCCTGCCGCCAGCAGGAGCCGCCGGACGGTGCTCGGCGAGACATGCACGCCGAGCTTGAGCAGTTCGCCAGCGATCCGCGGGTAGCCCCAGCGCGGGTTCTCCCGCGCCAAGCGCAGAACGAGCTCGCGGACGCGACGCTCAACCGGTGGCCGTCCCGCAGATCGCTGTGCTGCGTCCACCTGCTGCACACCAGTTGCCTGTGCCAGCGCAGCAGCGTCTGCGGCGTCACGATCAGGCCTGGCAGCGGCACCGGGGAAGGATTCGGCTCAGTGCGGCGAGGAAGGCGCGATCGGCCGGCCGAAGACGCGGGCGCGGCTGCTGCCGACGGAGCACCGCAAGCTGGTGACGCAGAACCAGCAGTTCGACGTCCTTGGTGAACTCGCTGCGACGGCCCCACACGAGCAACCGCAGCAGCGTCGAGAACGCGAGATACGCGAAAGAAAGGAGCATCCGTCGATGCTCCCAGAGGTCGCCACCGCCGCGATCGAGAACCGCAACCTGAGTTTTGGAACCCCTCGGGTCCTCGCCGACTTCAGCGGGCCGGTCCCGCAGGGGACGTTCACCGCCACCTCGCCGCTCTGCCCGAGTGGCACCTTCGTCAGCGAGCCGATCGCCGGCGGTGGAGGGCCCGTCGCCTTCGCGTTCACGGGCCTTCAGCACTTCAGCTGCGACGACGCGAGCGGGACTTTCACGATCCAGTTCCACCCCCAGATCCACCCGCCCGGCTTCATCGACGGCGGCCCCTGGGCTGCGCTCGGCGGGGCGGGAGCTTACGACGGCCTTCGCGGTAGCGGCGACTTCACCTTGATCGGCTTCATCTCGCCAACGACGGCCGTGGCGACCTTCACCGGCGAGGTTCATTTCGACTGAGTTCGTCGGCGAACTGAAAGGGGCCAAGGTGGAGACGTACCTCGGTCAGATCTGGGTTCGATCCGACGAGGGGCGCCAGCCGCGGCGACCTGCGCGGGTTCGTGGAGCACCTCGGCTCGGGCCGGGCGTGAGCCGTTCCGAGACTCACGCGAACTCGTCGCCTTCTTCGAATCACAGCAAGATCCACAGCCACAGGAGGTGGAGCGATGAAACTCCGACTGTCAATCCTCAGCGCGCTCGCCGCGGCAGCACTTGCTGTCCCGGCGGCGGGACTCGCCGACACTAGCCGCGTCTACTACGTCGCGCTCGGAGACTCGCTCGCGACCGGGGCCCAACCGGCCCATCCGGAGAGCTGGGCGTGCCGGTGCATAAACCCGCGCCGGCTCGTCGAATCGACGGATTTGCAGGAAACCGAGTTTTATGCACCCCACACGCCCCGAGCTCAGCTCGCCTGCGCTTGCGCCAGAAGAGAAGACCGCCGACTACGCCGCCGACAGCAGCAACTATCGCGAGAGGCGCTCCCCCGGCCCGGGCGGTCGCCGCGAGCGCGCTTGCGACGCTTGAAGATTGCGCCCTCCGATCGCGACGAAATCGAGAGCGACTTGCTAAGCGATCCTACGCCGACGAGCGTCCAAGCGAGCGACGGCGGGCGGCGTGGTCGCGCCCAGGAGCGCGAACAGTTCGAGCTCGCTGGCCGTGCCGCCGCTCGTCGAGAGTAGAACTCGCCAAGTCGACAGGGGCCGCCGGCGAGATGCCGGCGGCCCTCAGCTGCCTCAGCTCATGCTGGCCATAGCCTCCTTGCCGCGCTCCAAGATCTCCTCGGGCGTGAGGTCCTGATTGTGCGTGGCGATCTGCCACTCGTGCCCGAACGGATCGGCGACCTTGCCGAACCGGTCGCCCCAGAACTGGTCTTCGACCGGCATCGTCACCGTCGCGCCCGCGTCGATCGCCTGCTGGACGACCTCGTCGACGTCCTCGACGTACAGGAAGATGCCCACGCTGGTGCCGCCGAGCTCTTTCGGCGGCTTCAAGGTCGACTGCGGCATCGGATCGGCGAGCATCAGCACGGAGTCCCCGATCTCGAGCTCGGCGTGAGCGATCGTGTCCCCCGGGCCGGGCATGCGCGCGCGCTCCTTCGCGCCGAACGCCCGCTTATAGAACTCGATCGCCTGCGTCGCGTTATCCACGGCGACAGTCGGCGTGAGGGCGTGATAGCCCTCCGGAATCGGTTTCGCCATGGTCCTCCCTCCTGCGGTAGTGATGGACCAACGTTCCTATTCCCCTTCAGGCTTCTCCCACACGTGTGCTCCTCGTCACATGATCCGACGACATGTGCGAGTTCGAGCCAGCAGGTTCGTAGCGAGATCGGACCCGCTGGCCCGGCGTGGCCTGAGCCAACCTGGCCGCGAGTTGCGGCGCGGCGTGGGCGTGGTGGCCGCCTCTTATTTCCTGCCTCGCGCATGCGGGGTGTCGCCTGTGCGGTGCGCAAGACTCGGTTCACCTGCAAATCGTTGCAATCGGTGCGGGTCGGGCCACCTACGGACCCTTCCTCACGCCCGGCCGATCCGGGTCGCGATCGGCGATTGCCTCGCGACCGCCGCATATATACAAGGAGAGGACCCGCGAGGGTGGCGTTCGTTCGATTCTGAATCAGTCGGGACAGGCCCTGATCCGTAGAGTCGGCCGCCCCCGTCCCGTCGTCTTCGGAGGAGCCGTTTGTGTTCTCGGCGACCAACTCGGCGGACTCATCCATGAGTACTACCGAGCCGCAGCATGAACCGAGTTTTGAAACCCTCAGGAAATCGCGAGACGTTGCGACGGTCGAACAGACCGCCGCAGGCGTTCTCAAATTTGGCACAAACCGTCGTCAAGTTTGGCTACAAACGTAGCCTCAACTGACGTCAGCGAAGGCCGAGAACCGCATAACCATACGGTTTCTCGGTGAGGCGGAGGGAGAGGGATTTGAACCCTCGTCGGACCTAACGGCCCGAAACGGTTTTCGAGACCCTGCGGAAATGGTAAGCGTTCACCTGCCTTGAAGGGACCCGCTTGAGCGGGGCGAACTTGAGGTTGTGGAGCGGGCCGAGGCGGAGGCGATCCTCGACGGCGACCGGGAGACGGCGGTCGCGTTGCTGATGCGGGTGGGCGAGCTGGTCGAGGCGAACCAGCGGCTCGAGGCGCGGGTGGCCGAGCTCGAGCGGCGGTTCAACCGCAGCTCGCGTAACTCCTGATTGCCGCCCTCGCAGGATCGGCCGTCGGCGCCGCCGCGTCCGGGCGGGAAGCGGTCGGGTCGAGGTCGGGGCGGTCAGCTTGGGCATGAGGGCAGACACCGTCGGTTGCTTCCGGCCGAGCGCGTCGACGAGGTCGTCGAGCATTGGCCGGAGCGCTGCCGGTCATGCGCGCAGCTCTTCGGTGAGAGAGACAGGGTTGACGCTGCAGAACCGTCGCGTCACCAGGTCGCGGAGTTGCCGCCGATGGCGGTGCGGGTGAGCGAGCATCGCCTGCACCGTGTGTGTTGCCGCGAGTGCGCTGCTCAGACCAGGGCCGAGCTTGCCGCCGGCGTGTCCCGCTCGGCGTTCGGGCCGAGGCTTCAGGCCGCGGTCGTGACGCTTGCGGTGCGGGACCGTGTCTCCCGCCGTGACACGACCGAGCTCGCCCGTGAGCTGTTCGGGCTCGAGCTGGCGACCGGGTCGGTCGACGCGATCGTCCAGCGCGCCGGTGAGGCGCTCGCCGCGCCGCACACCCGGCTTGAGCAGCAGATCAAAGCAGCCTCGGTCGTCAACATCGACGAGACCGGCTGGAAGACCGCCGGCGGACGCCGGACGCTGTGGGGCGCGTTGACGAGCCAGACGGCGGTCTTTCGGATCGCGGCCGGCCGCCACGCCTGCGAGGCAAGGCTGCTGCTCGGCGAGCGGTTCGCCGGCATCGTCTGCTCAGACCGCTGGCGCGGCTACGACTACCTCGATCCCAGCCGGCGGCAGCTCTGCTGGGCCCACCTGCTCAGAGACTTCACCGCCCACAGCGAGGGCATGGGCGACCAGCAGCAGTTCGGCAACGACGGCCTCCAGATCGCACACGATCTCTTCAACGCCTGGGTCGCCTACCAGCAAGATGGCGACCGGGCTCGTCTCCGAGCCCAGACCCCGCCGCTCCAAGCGAAGCTCCGCGCGATGCTCGAGCACGCAGCGCGGCAAAGCCCGCGCACCAAGTACCACCGCGTGTTTGCCACCAACCTCCTCAACCGCTGGCCCGCGCTCTGGACCTTCACCGACACCGACGGGGTCGAGCCGACCAACAACCACGCCGAGCGCGGCCTGCGCGGCGCCGTCATCTATCGCAAGCTCTCACTCGGCAGCCAATCCGAGCAGGGCGAGCGCACGATCGAGCGGCTGCTCTCAGCCTCGCTCACCTGCCGCCTCCAGAAGCGGTCGCTCTTCGCCTACCTCACCGACGTCTTCCCCGCCAACATCCGAGGCGACCCGATCCCCGCGCTCACCTGACCTCGCGGGGCACCTGAACGCTTAGCGGAAATGCCAACGGCTGCAGGACTTGGTTGATCGTTACACACGCGCCGAGGACGGCCGGTGATGTCTGGTGATCTTCAGCGCCCAGGCCTGAGGGGCCGCACCCCCCGGTGACGGCCGGCCGGGCCGCTCGGCCGGCCCGGCCGTGTTCTCGTGGGCTGAACCTGGCTCTCTACTCTTAGCCGCCGTGGCCGCAGGGGGTCACGTTCTCGGTGCCTGGAATGGCCTCATGGCTCGGCACCGATACGCCGCGTCCGGTCGTCTCGGGGACGCTTTCGTGAGCGTTCATCGTGCCCCCGTTGCAGGCGGCGGCCGGCAGCGTCTGCGTTGTCGAGACGTCAGCAGAGGCCGGTAGCGCTGTGGCGCCCGCGAACGCGCCTGCTAGCGCGAGGGTGAGTAGTGCTCTCCGCATCGTTTCCTCCTTGGGTCGGGTTCCGTGGTCAAGCACTGGGTGTAATGAGCGGCGAGCCGACTCCTACCGCCGACAGCAGTCCGAGCATCGTCGGAATGCCGATTGCAAGCGTGAGGATCAGGCCGGCGCGGCCGGGCGGTTGTGCGTGCGCTTGCGCATGCAGGGATGGGATCAGGAGCGCGAGGCAGCCGAGCGCGAGCAGCAACTCGAAGCTCGATGCGGCGGCGTCGGCGAATCCGACCGGCTCGGGTTTCCAGTGCTCGGGTCCGATCGGCAGGCCCCAGATCCGGTCGACGGCCCAGAGTGCGGCGATCAGCAGGTTGCCGGCCGCGCTGAGCATGAGCAGCGGCCGGACGGGGCGGAAGAGCACGAGCAGCGGCCAGGCGAGCTGCACGGCGCTGCTGAGCAGGAAGAAGACGCCGAACAGCGTGTACTCCTCGAAGTGGCTCTTCGCGACCGCCAGATGGATCGCCGCCGCGCCAGCGGAGAGCAGCGCGACGTCGAAGAGGAGCAGGCTGCCGAGGCCCGCGTGACGGGCGACCGTCGCCCGGGCGGCGACGCTCGAGGCGAGCGGCACGATTGCGACCGCGACGCCCGTGGCGATCACCGCGGCAACCACCTGGGCCGCGGTATCGTCGCTCGAGTAGCCAGGAGAAAGCGGGAAGAGCCCCGGCAGCAGCGCCGCGAGTGACGCCGCGACACCGAGCCCAAAGCCGGCGGCGATCCAGCGCGAAGGCGGCCGCGGAGCGCGCGCAGCCTCCGCGCGCTCGCCGGCGCTGATCTCGTGCCATTCCCGCACCAACGCCGGCATCTGATCCCGCATGTTCGGCGCTTGTGTGTCGGTCGCTCGCGTGCATGTAGCGGCCGCCATTGCTACCTCCCGACCTTGACGATCGGGCAGTTGAGGACGATGTCGCTGTGCTGCTCGTTGAGCTTTCCGGCTTTGATTGCGTTCTCGACGTCGGTGTCGGAGGTGAGCCGGGTGGGCGTCATGCCAGCCTTCCAGGTGACGATCACCTCGTGCCAGAGCGGCGAGTAGTTGCTCTCGCCGGGCTCGGACGCGAAGACGGGGAGCTGGCGCGCTGCGGTGGGGCCCTTGAAGAGGTACATCTCCGGGGTTGCCGACTCCGGGACGCGGGCAAGCGCAGCCGAGAAGTTGATGTGCATCTGACGTGCCTGCGCGCGGTCGGATACGTCGGTGCTAAGGAACGTATCTTTGTGCCCGTCGTAGTAGCCGTGGAAGGCCGGGCGTAGGACACGTACGGTCGGGCCCATCCCAGGACTGCCGTCGCTCGCTGCGAACGCCGCCAAGGCCAACGCGAGGCTGGCGGCTGCGAGCGCGATCGGCAGACAGAGCTTTCTCGTCATCGGAATCCCTCCAGTGCAGATTTCGCGCAGCTTGCGCGTGGCCGGTTAGTAGCCACCGCCATCGCCCCTGCTCGAGACGAGCACGAGGACGACGATGACGGCTGTTACTGCGGCCAGGATCGCCGTGACGACGATCGTTCGGGTGCTGATCCATCTCATGCGGTTCGGGTCCCCGGGGCGATCAGGTGGAAACGGTTCATGAAGGAACTCTCATCCGCTCTCGTGGCGGCGATTCGAGGGCGCGAGAAGGGGAAACGTTCGATCGTGATGACGCGCGTCCTACTGATCGAGGACGACGGTCGCATCCGCCGGATCGTCGAGACGGGCCTTCACGCGCACGGCTTCGACGTCTACTCGGCGCCCGACGCAGCGACGGGGATCAAGGCGCTACGCACGCTCGCGGTGGACATCGTCCTGCTCGATCTCGTCCTTCCCGACATGCACGGCCTATCGCTGCTGCGCGTAATCCGAGCGGCCAAGCCGCGCTTGCCCGTGATCGCGCTCACCGCGCTGGACGACGAGCGGTCGAAGCTCGAAGGCTTCGACCGGGGCGCCGACGACTACGTGACGAAGCCGTTTTCGATCGCTGAGTTGGCCGCGCGGATCCGCACCCGCCTGCGCTGGCGCGAGGAAGACGGGGCGGTGCTCGAGGCGGGTCGGCTACGGCTCGACCTCACGAGCCACCGCGTAACAATCGACGGCCACTCCGTGCTGGTCTCCGCGCGCGAGGCCTGCCTGCTTGCCGCCTTCCTGCGCCATCCCGATCGAGTCCTATCGCGCGAAGAGCTGCTTCAGCTCGTCTGGGAGATCGACTTCGATCCCGGCTCGAACGTCGTGGACGTGTACGTGTCGGCGCTGCGGCGGAAGCTGGGCGCCGAGGTGATCAAAACCGTACGCGGGCGCGGCTACCGGCTGCTCGCGGGGTCGCCTGCCGCGGCGGCGGCTGTTCGATGAGGCTGGCGGCGGTCCTGTTCGTGGCCGCTGCGGTCTTTGCGGCCGCTGTTGTCGCGGGCGTCATTCGGCTCGGCTCCGCGCAGCCCGCACCGCCGGCGATTGTGGTGGGCGGCGGGTCCAGACATGTTCCACCGGTCGCCGATCGAGCTCCCACCCGGTCCGCACGCTCGGCAGTCCTGGAGACGGTCGAGCACACGAGCATGTCCCGGTACGAGCAGCCGCGAGTTGGAGGCAGGGAGCCGTGACGGTCACGCATCCGACGTCGATACCGGCGGCGATGTCCGAGGCGGCCACGCTCGCGCCGACGCGAACGGCCAAACGACCCACTGCGGCCGGCGGGGAGCGGAGCGCGGACCGGGAGACGCGCGGGATGTCGCTCTCCCTCCGGCTCGCGGCCATCTACGGGCTCCTCATCGCTGCGACCGTTCTTCTTGTCGCGGGCGTGACGGTCGCGATCGCGCGCTCTCAACTCGAGCACACGCTCGACGCGCAACTGCGCAGTACCGCGCACAGCTTCCAATACGGCCCAGCCGCGCGGGCGCGTGGCGCCGACGAGCTACGGGCGGAAACGCGGCGCTGGCTCGCTGAGCACCCGCTCCCTCAAGACCAGATGGCCGCGATTCGGATCTTAGGCGGTCGCGTCTTGACGAGCGTCGGCGGGCTCGACCTCTTCGAGGTGGGGGATCCGCGGTCGTTGCTCGCGGCCAAGCGCGCGGCCTGGTTGAAGCTCGACGGCTCCGACGGAACCGTCCGCGGCCTGACGGTGCCCATCCGCGCGAACGGTCGCCAGCTCGGCACGCTCGTGCTTCTCGCCTACGAACGGCCGCTGCGGCGGACGCTCGACGCGCTTCTCCTGGGCATCGCCGTGGCGAGTGCCCTCGGAATCGCAGTCGCCTTGTCGCTCGGCGTACTCGTCGTGCGGCGGTCACTGAACCCGCTGAAGAGAATGGTCGGACAAGTGGCCGCGATCGAAGCGACCGGCGACCTCTCGCGCCGGGTCTCAGGCGGCGACGAGACGGACGAAGTCGCGCTGCTGGCCAAGGCCTTCGATCGCATGCTCGTCATGGTCGAGGCCGCGTTTCGGTCGCAGCGACGCTTCCTCGCCGATGCGTCGCACGAGCTCCGAAGCCCGTTGACGGTCGTGCGCGGCCAGCTCGAGGTGCTCGCGAACGAACTCGATGACGGCGTCCGCGGTTCGCTCTCGACGGCGACGGGAGAACTCGACCGGATGGCCCGGATCGTCCACGACTTGCTACTTCTCAGCCGGCTCGACGAAGGCATGCAGCTGCAGCGCGAAACCGTCGAGGTCGAGCTCGTGCTGCGCGAAGCGCTCCTGCGGGCAATGCTGCTCGCGCAACGAGACGTCCGCGTGCAGGCCGAGCCGGGGATCTACGCGCTCGCCGACGCCGATCGTCTCCTCCAGGTCGTCACCAATCTTGTCGCGAACGCCATCAACCACACGGACGCGACCGGAACGATCGCGCTCTCGTCGCGCCGCGAGAATGGCCGCGTCCTTCTCCACGTCTCCGACAACGGAAGCGGCATCCCCCGTGAGGAGCTTCCACATGTGTTCGAGCGCTTCTATCGTGGAGGCAAAGAGAGAGCATCCACGCCCGACGGCTCCGGCCTGGGACTTGCGATCGCCCGCTCACTCGTCGCCGCGATGGGCGGCTCGATCGAAGTGCGCTCAACGCAGGGAGTAGGCACAACGTTCGCGGTCACCTTGCCGGCGGCAACCGCGGAGCCGCCCTTAACGTGAGGTCTTCGGCAGCCACCGCCGACCGAAGCGCCGCATCGCGTCGACGATCGGAAGCAGATCGCGGCCCTTGTCTGTCAGCTCGTACTCGACGCGCGGCGGCGCCTCGGCGTACGTCCGGCGGACGATCAGCTGCTCGTGCTCGAGCGCGCGCAGCCGTTCCGCCAGGGTGCCGCGGCTGATCCCTGGGCAGGCAAGGCGGAGCTCCGAGAAGCGCCTCGGCCCCTCGGAGAGGTCGTGCACGATCAAGGCCGTCCACTTTGCGCCGACGATCTCCGCGCACGCCGCGACCGAGCAGGAACTCACTTCGTGCACCGCGTTCATCGTGCGCACGAGCGAAAGTGTACGGCCCGCGCTAGGCGACCTCCCGGAGCCGGCCGCTGCGAACGTCGTAGACGAAACCGGTTGCATCGAACTCGTCAGGCAGAAGCGGCGATTCCTGGATCCGGCGCACGCTCCCGCGCACGCTCTCGTCGAGATCCGAGAAAGGGAGAAATCGACTTCTTTGCCCTCGGGCGGCAACTCGCCGTGCAGCACGTCGTTGGTGAAGGTGAGCCCAGGCTCAACCAGTCGTCGCAACAGTGGTTTGTTGACTTGATTGTAAATACTCATTCAATGCTTCCGCCGGCGTCCGCCAGTCGAGCGTCTTGCGGGGCCGGCTGTTGAGCGTCGCGGCGACCGCGGCGAGGTCGT
>WNGF01009357.1_pt1 | contig 11270 bp, 11 predicted proteins | sample 5400641 | NCBI WGS metagenome assembly WNGF01 (sample SAMN13153371, study PRJNA577476) | soil metagenome | isolation source: 80 cm soil or saprolite under grassland replicate 2 | place: USA:California | collected 2016-06-15 | reverse complement strand
CGGCGCGCATTACGAGATTTTCGAGCCATCGGCCGCTGTACCCGGCGATCAATCCGAGCAGGGTCCCGACAACCCCGCCGAGGGCCACAGACAGGACACCAACCAACAACGACACCCGCCCGGCGTACAGCACCCGCGCAAAAATGTCCCGCCCAAATGTATCCCGCCCCATGAAGTGGACTGCGTCTGGACCATCCATGCGATTCGCGGCGCTCTGCTCGAACGGATCGAGCGGAGTGATTAGCGGTGCACCGATCGCCGCGAGCATGACCAGGATGGCCAGGGCCAACCCGAAAACGGCGATGCGATTGCCGCCAAAAACGCGCAGCAGGCGAACCCGTTCGCTGCGCACGCGCGGCGCCGCCGGAGTCGTCGGCGGCGCCGCCTGGGCTTCCGCACTCATCCGCTCGCTACGTCCTCCTGATGCGCGGGTCGACGAAGCCGTAGACCAGATCCGTAACCAGGTTGATGCCGACCACGAAGAGCGTGTACACGACCATCACTGACTGCAGCGACGTATAGTCACGCTGGAGCATCGCGCCCACCATCATTTTGCCGAGACCCGGCCGCGAAAAGACCAGTTCGGTCGTCACCGAATCGCCAATCAGTGCCACCGCCCAGATTCCGGTCAGCGAAACAATCGGCAACAGGGCCGGGCGCAGCGCGTGCAAAAAGAGCACGACCCGCTCGTGCAGGCCTTTGGCGCGCGCGGTGCGCACATACTCCTGCGTCAGCGCGCTCAACATGGCTGAGCGCGCTAAACGCGCGACGGCAGCGGTCATTACCAGGCCCAACGTCAGCGCCGGCAACACCAGGTACGTCAGCATTTCCAGCGGTGTGTTCGGATTACCGCCACCAATCGCGGGCAGCCACTTGAGCTGAACGCCGAACAGGAGAATGAGCAGGATGCCCAGGTAGAAGGCCGGGATGGACAATCCGGCCAGTGACAATATTCGACCGAGGTAGTCGGGCGCGCGGTTGCGTTCGACGGCGGTATAGACACCCGTCGGGATGCCGAGCACCAGGCCGACCATCACCGCCGCGACGGTGAGCTGCAGGGTGAACGGCAGGTTGTATGCCACCTGATCGCGAATCGGCGTGCCGTTGATCATCGAGACGCCCAGATCCGCGCGCAGAAGGTCGCCCAGAAAGCGCACGTACTGGAGCGGCAGCGGCGCGTCCAGCCCCAGTTTTGTGCGCAGTGCGTCGACCGCCTCCTTGGAAGCGTAGTCGCCGAGAACGGCCTGGGCCGGATCACCCGGCAGCACGCGTACGACCAGGAACACGATCGTCACCACGCTCAGGAAGACCGGCACCGATAACGCGAGGCGCTGGACGATGTAGCGGAGCATGACTCGTCAGTGCTTCAGGGCGCGCTGGCGGTCCGCTGCGGGTAGCTCACTTGTTTAGTTTGGTCTTCTCGTCGATACCCGGGTAGAGCTGAATGACGGACTTCAACTCATGGCCGTAGTCGACGGCGGCGGAGCGCGCGTAGACCTGGTTGGTGTACATGATCGGATACGCCACCATATCGTCGAGCGCTTTAATCTGAGCGTCCTTCCACAACCCCTCCTGCTTTGCCGCGTCAGACTCGTTGCGTGCTCTGTCGATCTGGTCGTCAATCTTGTCGTAGTGGGCAAAGTTGGTGTTGGGGTTCTTGCCCGTTACGACGATCGCATCTGAATGGAAAAACTGAGTGAGGTACGTATCCGCGGTCGGGCGGAAGGCCACATAGACGACAACCGGGTTCACATCTTTGCGGATCTGATCGTGCATGGTCGTGTGGTCGACCACCTTGACGTCCATCTTGATGCCCACCTTGGCCAATTGCGCCTGCATCGATTCATAGATCACTTTGTAGGACGGAAGCTCGGACGTCACGACGCTGAAGCCAAAGCCGCCAGCCATGCCCGCCTCGGTCAGCAGCTGTTTGGCCTTGTTCACGTCCAACTTGTAGTCGAGGTTCTTGGACGTAACCTCTTGCTCGCTGAGACCACCGGCCATGAAGGCCTGCGGCACCGGAGAGAAGACTTTGTTTGCAACCTTGGTGCCATACAGGGCCAGAAACTCGTCGCGGCTCAAGGCGGATGCGACCGCTTGTCGCACCTTGAGGTTGTCGAACGGCGGCTTGGTCACATTGAAGTAGATCGTCGAGACTTCGCCGACGCCGAACACGTCAACCTTGACGTTCGACGCCGTTGACATCTGATCGACCCACTTGCCATCGCCGGTGCCGTTGATCACCTCGAGCTGGCCACCGCGCATGCCTAACTCGCGACTGCTCAAGTCGGCCATATAGCGATACTCGACACCGTCAAGTTGGGGCTTGCCGCGGAAATAAGCGTCGTTGGCGCCGAGGTCCATCTTTTCTTTGGGGCTGTAGCTCCTGAACATAAACGGACCGGTGCCCACCGGATGCGTCTTCAGGCCCTCGGCGCCGAGCTTTTCCGCGGCCTTCTTGCACATGATGTAGCCGCCCGAATAATTGGCCACGCGTGGGTAGAACAGGGCCGTCGAGAGCGGCTTGTCCAGGCTGATCGTGACCGTGTACGGGTCAGTCGCGGCAAACGTCATACCGGCGTAGTCGCCGGAGTAGGCCGAGGTGTCTTTGCTCGCCGCCTTCTTCAACGAGTACACGACGTCGTCACTGGTCAGCTCATAGGCCGGCACACCCTCCGACGCGTGACACATGACACCCTTGCGCAGTGAGATGGTCCACGTCTGTTGACCAGCAGCATCCGTTGTCGGGCTGGGCAGTGCGGTTGCCAGGTCCGGCTCGAACTGGGTGGTGTCGCCGGGCTTGTAGCGGACCAGGCCGTTGAACACCATGTCGACCAGGGCGCGATCCTGGGTTCCACTTGCAAAGTGCGGATCGACGGTGCCTACGTCGCCGGCGCTCTGGCCGAAGCGCAGGATGCCACCGGATCGAGCGGCCGCCGCTGGGGTGTTACCCGCGGCCGGCTTGGCCGTTGCGGAAGCGCCCGGCTGGGCCGTCGGCGCGCAGGCGACCAGGACGAGGCATATGAACGCAGGGATCGTCGCTCGCAGCCGGGTTGACATGGGTTGTTCCTCCTGGATGGCTAGCCGTGTAGCCCCGACTCGACTTCGTCGGTGATGTCAGCGAAGCGGGAACGGCGGAATGACTCGATCGGCAAGGTGGTCTCGCCCGGCGTGACCAGCTCGCGTATCAGCTGACCGGTAATTGGGCCGAGGCAGAAGCCGTGACCCGAGAAGCCCGCGGCGATGACCAGCCCATCGATCTCTGGGCTGCGTTCGATGACCGGCAGAGCGTCAGGCGTGTTATCGATGAGGCCGGCCCACACGCGTGCAATCGGGATAGTGGCCAACGCCGGGATGATCGCCATCCCGCGTTCCAGCAGCGCGTGGATGCCCGAGATTGGTGGCATGACAGATTCGGCGCCCAACTCATGTTCCGGCCACGTCCAGGGCAGCCCGCCGCTTGTAAAGCGGAATCGACCACTGACCTCCTGCCGTCCGGCGAAATCAGCATTTGCTACACCGAGCACCTGGCGAAGCAATGGCGGCGCAGGAACCGTTTGCACGACCGCAGTCAAGCTAATACGTAGGGGCAGGTCAAGTCCGACCCCGCTCAGGAGACGGTCCGAGTAGACCCCAGCAGCGACCACCACGACATCCGCGCCGATGCGGCCTTGCGATGTCTGAACCCCAGTGACGCGTCCGTTCGATGTCTCGATCAGCTTCACTGCTTCGCCGGTGTGAACCTGTGCGCCGCGACGTGTTGCCGCCGCGGCAAAGGCTTCGACGGTGGCGGTCGGGTTGGCGTGACCGTCAGAGGGGCAAAACGACGCCGCGTGGATCGACTCGGCAAGCGCCGGTCCCACTTCGCGTACCGCCGCCGGATTCGGCAGGTAGTCGAGGTCGAGGCCGAGGGCGCGCTGTTCCTCGACCAAGCTGCGAATGGTCGGCACTTCCTCTTCGGTGCGCGCCAGCCGCAAGTTGCCATCCTGACGGTACTCGACGTCGGCGCCGAGCTCCTCCGAAAGTGTCTCCCAGCGCTTGACCGCCGCCATCGCCAGCGGCAGCTCGGCTGGATGGCGGCCCGACTGCCGCACGCCGGCCAATGTCCAGCCGGAGGCCATACTCGCCAGCGCCCCCTTTTCGACGACGGTCACCCTCGCGCCAGCCCCCGCCAACTCGTACGCCGCGGCCACGCCGCTAATCCCGCCACCAATAATGACGACGTCGCTCCCTTTCACGAGCGCACTCCGGTCAGGCCCACCAGCCCAGGATACTTATTAACGTTAGCGGGCGCCGGCGCTTGATCTATGATGAACAAGCCAGCGTGGCGACCGGCGCCACTGGGGCTACGAATCGGGAGCTGACCGTGGACCTGGGGCAGGTCTTGCCCCGAATTTAGGCACGCCTTCAGGCGGGCAGGATGCGGCTGTGCCAACGGGTTCGGGCCAGTCGACCAGATCAGTTTTTCGACGGCCGTTGTGAGCACAAGCGGGCGCGTGGTTGTCCGACAGGTTCAGCCGCGCTGCTGAACTGTCTGACATAACCCGCACCTACCCGCGGCGGCGTCGATCAATGGCAGCAGCGCCCGCCTGGCTTCGCAAGTGTTTACGTGCATCTCGCCAGCACACGTGGCACCGGCCCATACTGAGCGTATGCGGTAACCGCCTGTACGAGGCCCCGTTTCCGTCGGGTCTCAGGTGCCCGAAAGGAGGTGGTCACATCTGCACCCGGGCGAGCCGAGCAGGGCCGTAGTCAACCCGGTCGCCAAATGTGCGGAGGAGGTTTGCATGCCAGAGCAGACAACGATGCCGATCAAACGGGAAGACACCGCGCCAGCGCCGCGGCGCTGGGACCCGTTCGAGATGTTCGAAACGCTCCAAGAGGAGATGGATCGTCTTTGGCGCCGCCCCAGCCCGTTCTGGGCGGGAGCGTTCCGTTCTTCCGACGTGCCACCGGCCAAGGCATGACGTGGGCGCCGCGGATGGATGTCTACGAGAAGGACAATACGCTGATCGTCAAGGCCGACCTGCCTGGGCTCAAGAACGAAGACGTGCAGGTTGAGTTGGACGATGGCGGCCTGGTCATCCGAGGCGCGAGCGCAGCCGAGAGCGAGATCAAGGAGGAGAATTACTACCGCATGGAGCGCAGCCTTGGCACGTTCTACCGCCGGCTGCCGCTGCCATTCGCGGTCGAGCCCGACCAGATCCAGGCCACGATGAGGGATGGCCTGCTCGAGGTGCGCATCCCCAGGCCAGCCGAGCAGAAGCCGAAGCCAAGCGCATACGGGTCGCGTAGCAATTCGGGGGGCGAGTCATGGCGGTACCGCCATGACTCACCTCTCTGTGGTGCTCGCGTCAGTTGCTTCCTTCGCTATGTGGGGGGTGCGATGTGGGTGCAGTGCTCTGAAGGCCACTGCTTGCTGCCGCGGCGTGTGTGGTCGGTTGCGCTGATCCGCAGCGGGCCGATCAGCTCCTCGGGGGACTGGCATAGGCAGAGGCTCATACAGCGAAAAGTCAACATCCTGGGCACGGTGCTGTAGGCCGCTTCGAGCGCGGTGGTCCACTCGCCACGCAGCGTCCGAGGTAAGGGGGCGCAGCCGGGCGACAGCCGGCGGTCGATCGCGCGAGCGCTGGGACTGGCGCGCAAGACGGTCGCCGCATATCAGCGTGGCGCCAAGCTGGAGACGGTGCCCAGCGCGGCTCGGCGGCGGCGACCACCAGGACCGCCCGGCGGCGCGGCACCCGCCGTCGATCGCATGCGACCGTACACCGAGCAGATCGCCACCTGGCTCACCAACGAGCACCTGCGGCTGGCCGCGGCGAAGCCGACCCCGCCTGGACGCAGCACCGCGGCGTGAGCTGCCGACGCCTCCCACGCCAGCGCGACGCTGTCAGCCCGCGACTCGACCGTTTTTCGGATCCGCGTCGCCAGATCCACGCTCTGGCCTCGGTGATCGGCCGCGAATTCGACCTGGCCCGCCTCCTGCAATGCGTAGCGTGTCGCATACCCGCAGCGACGCTCCTCGGGCGCGCCGTGAAGCAGTCCTCAGCGCGAGGACCAGGGTCCATACTGTCGCAAGGCGGTGGCGCAGGTGATCGAAGTTGTTGTGGCCGGCATCGGGATCGCTCCGCCCAGTTCCACGCCGCTGCTGTTACTCAAGGAGCGTGATGGTGACCGCCTGCTGCCGCTCGGAATCGGGCCGCTCGAGGCGCAGGCCATCGCGATGCCGCTACAGAATGTGCAACCACCTCGGCCCGTGACTCACGACGTGTTCATTGACGTGATCGCCAGCCTGGGCGGCCATCTGCGGCGCGTCGAAGTCACCGATCTGGCCGACAACATTTTCCACGCACGGCTGCTGTTGGAGCAGGCCGGACACCAGCACAGCATTGACATTCGTCCGTCGGATGCCGTGGCGCTGGCGGTGCGCACCGAGACGCCAATCTACGTCGCCGAGGCCGTTCTCGACCAGGCCGGCGTTGTGGCGCAGCAGGCCACCGAACCTGGTGACCAACCCGAATCGGGTGAGACGCCGGTTGACGAGTCGAAGCTCTCGCCGTTTAAGGAGTTCATCGACACGCTTGACATCGACGACCTCGACCCCGGGAGCGAGAGCCGGTCGTGACGTCTTTTGGCAGCAGCCGGCGGCAAGTAAGGCGGAGCTGACCCGACCAACTAGCATGTAGCCGTGAAGCAAGCACAGTCGGGTTCTGGCAGCGCTGCGCGGCGATCCCGTCGACCGAGTACCGGTGTCCTTCTGGGGGCACCACTACGTAACCGAGAACACGGCTGAAGGCCTGGCACTGGAAACCCTCCGCTGGCGAGCGTTCGACTGGGATTACCTCAAGCCCCAGTCCAGGGAGCCTCCTGCTGCCCGGCGGGCGACACAGGTCCTGGAGGTTGCCCGCTCCGAACCGGTCGCACTCGGCGCGGGCCTCGACCCATCGCGGAAACACTCCTCGGCTACGTGTCCAGATGCCTCGCCAACGGTGCGGACGGCATCTTTTTACGCCACCAACTTGGCCATCCAAGAGCTGCTTCAAGAGGCGGAGTGCGCCCGCTTCCAGCGCCCGTACGACCTGCGCATCCTGGATTCGGCAGCCTCGGCTGAGCTCAACGTCATGCACGTGTGTGGCGCAAATGCACTCTTCGATGCGTTTGCCGACTACCTGGTGGCCGCGTTTAGCTGGGCGGCAGGGGACGGCAACCCGAGCCTGGCTGATGGCCACCGGCGGACTGGCAAGGCATTCATGGGCGGGGTGCCAAAGAACTTCGCTGTTCTCGGCCCGCATGAGGTGGCCGAACGGGTGCGACGCGCCACCCGCGAGATGAACCGGCCGCTGGCTGCTGCTCGCACCTGACTGCTCGATCGACATCAACACGCCTGCCGAACGCTCGCTGGCCGTGCGAGACCTGCTGCGGAGCTAATTCGGCTCTCTCCGCTGCTGCGCAGGCAGGGCTATCGTGGCCTGGTCAAACGGCCCGCGAAACGCTCGTGATATCGCTTGCCCCGAGCGCCTCCGCCTTCGTGATCGCATCTCGGATCGTCTCCGCCTCCACGACCGTCTCGGCCAGGAATGCGATCCGGAAGCGACGTAGCTCGCCAGCCTGTGCCGCTTCCGCCGGCGGCTGCACCGCTGCGCTCGAGCGAGAGGTTGCTCCAGCAACCGGAGCGGTGTGTCTTGCATCGCCGCGCGAGGTCCGCCGCCTAATTGTGCCTCTGTTCGCTGCCGCGCCCGCGCTTGGCCGGTTCCACTGCGATCCTGGCGTGGCTGGTGTGGTCACTGCCTGAGTGCTTGCGCCACCCGCTTCGGCCTTCGGCGTTGCGGCTGCGCCAGTGGTCCTCCCGCCACGCAGGCTGGCTCCGTGCTTCTGCACCATCCGGTAGACGGAGGACTCACCGATGCCGAAGCGACTGGCGAGTTCCGATACGGGTGTATCGGTCTCATTGTAGAGACGTGTGAGCTCCACCTCCTGTTCATCCGTCAGCTTGCGGAGCGGAGAGCCGCTGGTCCTGCGTTGACGGGCCGGGTCGCTTGTTGTGTCGGTTTCGCCGACCGGAGCGTAGGGTGCGTCGTTCGCTCCTATAGTCATCGGGTCTACCTCTCCCACTAAGGGATGATAGTCAGCCACTTGGCTCGACACTGCTTTGGCCTGCCTGAGATTGCTCGCAGACGCGTCTTACTATGACTTGCTCATGAGTCGCTTGGCCTACCAGCGATTCTGGGACGGATGGCGCACAAAACGTCCACCGGCGAAGTCTGGCGGAGGCCTTCGGATGCGATCCGGTGCTTGCGATCACGTGCGCTCTCGCCGTTGAGGCGCGGCAGCGTGACTAAGGCGGGTGGCCACACGCGAGCTCAAGGTACGCAGGGTCGGCTTGTGAGCGTTTCTGCGCCTGCACATCCGGCGCGCGCCGTGGAGAGAGCGCACGATGCTCACGCCTTGAAGATCGAAGGTGACGCCCGGCGCCTGAACCAGGTGATGGATAACCTGCTGTCAAACGCGGCCAAATTCTCGCCGCCCGAGACCCCAATCAGCGTGCGTACCTTCAATGACGATGAGCGGGTACGCATCGCCGTAGCGGACCGGGGTGTGGGTATCACGTCCGAGCACCTGCCGCGGCTGTTCGACCGCTCCTACCGCGTGCCAGTTGCCGATGCTGCCGCTCCCTCCGGCTTCGGGCTCGGGCTGTCCATCGTTCGGGATCTAGTCGAAGCGCATGGCGGGCGAGTGGAGGTCGCCTCGGACGGGGCAGGTACCGGCTGCACATTCACGGTTGTCTTGCCAATCACGCTGTCGATCGAGGACACACAATCAAACAGTCGCTGGCGGTAACGTAGTACGTCTTCAGATCGTCCACCACCCCGCCAAGAAACGCTCTTGGTTGGAATCGCGCGGCCGCTTTTTCATGTCCACGTCCTTTCCCGCGCGAGGCATCGAGCAAGCGGATCGCGCCGCGGAAGCGGCGCTGGTCGATGCCTGAAACACCAACGCTTGTTCGCCTGGAATGGGCCGCCAGCCGCTACTGGCAGGACGGCCGCAGGCTGGTGACGCCGACCGCTGACTGACGAGTATCGGTGGGGCAGGGGGCACCCCCTGGACGGGTTGGATGGAACCGCCATGGGAGCAATCGGGCGCGAGGGGGCGGGCCGCTCTAGACGAGGATCGTCTCGAGCGGACTGCCGCGGACTGCCGGGCACTGGGGTGCGACGCCCACGCGGTTGCCTTCGACGTCACCAGCGGGGATGCTGTCGCGAAAGCGGTGGCGACGATCGAGGAGACCGTAGGCCCGATCGAGATCCTGGTGAACAACGCCGGGCTCCAGATCCGTCAGCCATTGGAAGAGTTCTCGATCGATGACTGGAACAAGCTCATGGCGGTGAACGTAACGGGCGTCTTCGTGGTCAGTCAGGCTGTTGCCCGTCGAATGATCTCCCGCGGCCACGGCAAGATCATCAACATTGGCTCGATGCAGAGTGAGCTGGCGCGCCCGACCATCGCTCCGTATACCGCTACCAAAGGCGCCGTCAAGAACCTGGTTAAGGGCATGTGCACTGATTGGGCGAAATACGGCATCCAGTGCAACGGCATTGGCCCTGGCTACTTCGCGACGGACTTGACCAGACCGCTCGTAGATAACGTGGAGTTCGACGCCTGGCTGAGAAACCGCACACCGGCTAGGCGGTGGGGTGAGGTAGAGGAGCTCATCGGTGCTGTTGTCTTTCACGCGAGCGACGCATCGAGCTTCGTGAACGGTCACATGCTGTACGTCGATGGCGGCATGCTTGCTTGCGTGTGACGCGACCGGCAATGCGCGCACTGGTGATCCACGGCATTCACGATCTTCGGGTTGTAGAGCGAGCGTTCCGGACCCCGGGCCCGGGGAAGTCGAAGTCGCGATCGCGGTCGGCGGCATCTGCGGCTCCGACCTCCATTACTACCACGATGGTGGCGTGGGCGACTTCAAGCTGCGCGAGCCGATGATCCTCGGCCATGAGGTGGTAGGCAGGATCGCACGCCTCGGGTCGGGCGTGACCGGATTGCAGGAAGGCATGCGGGTGGGCATACACCCTGCCCGATATTGCGGAGCATGCGGCTACTGCGTGAGTGGCCGCGCGAACATTTGCGCTGATGTCCGATTCCTCGGCTCGGCCGGACGATTTCCCCACGTCAAGGGCGGCTTCTCCAATCACCTGGTCGTGTCCGCCGAGCAGATCGTGCCGATCCCCGACCACCTTTCCTTCGAGCAGGCAGTGTTCGCCGAGCCACTCGCGGTCGGGCTGCACGCAATCCGACGGGCCGACGATGTCCGCGGTCGCTCCGTCCTGATTACGGGCGCGGGCCCGATTGGCGCAATGGTCATTCTCGCGGCCGTCCACGCGGGCGCGGCGCGGATCATCGTCACGGACATCGTCGATGAGCCCCTCGTTGTTGCACGGCAGCTCGGCGCAGCAGACGCCATCAACGTGCTGCGGAGTGTCGACCCGCTTTCAGATGTGGACTTCGCCATCGAGGCATCAGGCTCAGGCGCGGGCGTATCCACGTGCCTCAACGCCCTGCAACGCGGCGGCCGAGTGGTGCTGGTGGGAATGCCGTCCGGCGCGCCGCCAACTCCGTTATTCCAAGGTGGTGAGCCGCGAGATCGACGTCGTGGGCTCGTACCGGTACACCATCGAGTACGCCGAGGCGGTCGACGCGCTGGCCACCGGTCTCGACATAACACCGCTCCTCTCGGGCAGCTTTGCCCTTGACCAAGCTGAACAAGCCTTCACGCTCGCGTCCGACCGCAAGCGCGCCATGAAGGTATGCATGTCAGGTGCCATCCCGTGCGGATCCGACATTGCCGGCGGAATGCCCCGGCCACCACGGGATCCTGTTTTGCGCCTTCGGCCAGATGGACCGATCCGAGGCAGGTGCCATCCGACTAACAGGTGAGAGGCAGGCCATTTGACCGTCATCGCCGTCGCAGAATCATCTTGAACCGACGCCTGGACGGCGGCTGGGACGTCAACTGGCGGATCTGGGCTCCTGTTACTGGCCTCGAGTGGAGGGGCTGGCAGACCGTCCGCGCGCTACAGATCCTGGATGCGTACGGGCGGCTCCAACCTTCCGCGGGCTGAACTCTAAACTCTAGCCAGGTAAACCTGAAAGCTGAAGCGCTCGCTGTGTGGCGCCGAGGTGAACTTCAGCGGCGTGGGCTGTATGGCGCAATCGGCGGTGGCAAGGGAAGGCTCCTGAGATGAGAATGAGGGTGTTCAAGCACTCAG
>WNGF01009356.1_pt1 | contig 11272 bp, 8 predicted proteins | sample 5400641 | NCBI WGS metagenome assembly WNGF01 (sample SAMN13153371, study PRJNA577476) | soil metagenome | isolation source: 80 cm soil or saprolite under grassland replicate 2 | place: USA:California | collected 2016-06-15 | reverse complement strand
CGTGGACTTGCACGGCGGGACCGTGACCGGGAGCAGCGTCGGACTCGGGCGCGGTTCGGAGTTCGTGGTGTTGCTGCCGCGCGCCCCCCCTCCCGCCGCGCACGCAGCGGCGCCGATCCGGAAGCCGCCGCCGCGCTCGGTCGTCATCATCGAGGACAATGCGGACGCCGCATCGACGCTCGCGGAGGTGCTCACGCTCGACGGACACAAGGTGGAGGTCGCGCTGGATGGGCGCTCCGGGATGGAGCTCGTCCGCAGGGTCAGACCGGACTTCGTCTTCTGCGACATCGGGCTGCCGGACCTGAACGGCTACGAGGTCGCGAGCGCGCTACGAGGCGACGAGACGCTTCGCGCGACGCGGCTCGTTGCGCTCAGCGGGTATGCCCAGCCCGAGGACCGGGAGCGTGCTCGAGAAGCCGGGTTCGACGCCCATGTCCCCAAGCCACCGGATCTCGACGCATTGAACGCCCTGCTTGCGAGGGACGAATAGAACGGCCACTTCGAGGCCCGCTCCTCGTTCCGCGACGCGCCCGTTCAAGGAACCGCCCGAACCCTGCGCCGAAGGACGTCGTCCGGGCGCGCAGCGGCTCCGAGCCCGATCAATGGATCCGCGGCAGGAGCGGGAGGGCGCCCACGATCTCCGCCTCCGCCCGGGCGAGCGCGTCGAGGCGGGCGCGCGCGCCGTCGCCGGCCTCGGCGACCGCGAGATCGACGAAGAGGCGCTCGTGCCCCGCCTCCGACCGGGCGAGGCGCGCGTAGAGCTCGCGCAGCCGCGGATCGGGGAGCGCGCCGGCGAGGAGCAGGAGCCGCTCGCAGCTCCGCGCCTCGATGAGCGCCGAGACGAGGAGGCGATCGACGAGCGCGCCCGCGCCGCCGCGGACGAGGCGCACGAGCGCCTGCGCGTACGGGTCGCCCGGGTCCGGCGGGAGCGCGACCCCGAGCCGCCCGAGCTCGGCGAGCACGGCGAGGAAGTGCTGCAGCTCGTCCTGCGCGAGCTTCGCGAGCGCGCGCACGAGCTCCGGCCGCCCCGGGTGATCCGCCACGAGCTTCAGCGCGCTCGCCGCCGCCTTTTTCTCGCAGTGCGCGTGGTCGGCGAGCGTCGCGGCCAAGCCGGCAACCGCGACCTCGGTCCAGCGCGGATCGGTGGTGGAGCGGAGCAGGCTCGGGCGAGGCACTCCCGAGCTTCTAGGCGGGACCGGGGGCGAGCGCCGCGACGCGCGCGGCGGCGAGCACGGCCGGCCCGCGCGGGAGCGCCTCGAGGCGGAACGCCCCGACGAGGTCACCCGGCGCGCAGCGCGCGCCGCTCCCCGCGAGCCCGGAGAGCGCCGCGAGCAGCCCGACGACATCGCGCGGATCGGCGCCGCGCGCGCGCAGCTCGCCGAGCGAGAGCGCGCCGTGACGCTTCGCGAGCCGCTCCCCGTCCTCACCGAGGACGAGCGGCACGTGGGCGAAGCGCGGCTCGCCCTCACCGAGGGCGCGGTAGAGGAGGATCTGGCGACCGGTCGAGGGGAGCAGGTCGTCGCCGCGAACGACGTCCGTCACCTCCATCGCCGCGTCGTCCACGACGACCGCGAGCTGGTACGCCGGGACGCCGTCCGCCCGTGCCACGACGAAGTCCCCGACCTGCGCCGCGACGTCCACTTCCTGTGGGCCGTGGACGAGATCCTCGAACCGGACCTTCCCGGCCGCCGCCCGGAAGCGCCAGGCCGGGCGTCGGACGGCCGATCGCCGCGCCGCCTCTACGGCGGAGAGCAGGGCGCAGGTGCCGGGGTAGCGAGGCCCCTCGTCGGAGGGGCCGTGCGGAGCCTGCGAGGCGGCGGCGATCTCGGCGCGCGAGCAGAAGCACGGGTAGACGAGCCCGGTCTCGCGGAGCCGGTCGAGCGCTGCGGCGTAGCTCGCGAGCCGCTCGGACTGACGGTACGGCCCATGCGGTCCGCCGAGGTCGGGGCCCTCGTCCCAGTCGAGGCCGAGCCAGCGCAGCTCGTCGAGGATGTGCGCCTCGAGGCCGGGACGGACTCGCGGGCCGTCGAGGTCCTCGACGCGCATCACGTACCCCCCGCCCGCCGCGCGGGCCGCGAGCCAGGACACGAGCGCCGTGCGGGCGTTGCCGAGGTGCAAGGGACCGGTCGGCGACGGCGCGAACCGGCCGCGGGGGCGAAAACGTCGAGAGAGGGCCCCGGAAGGTGCCATGCCGGATGGGCGCTCGTCCTGATATCCCGCTGCCCGCGCCGCGCTCAAGCCCAAAACTTGAAGGCACGGCCGATTCGCCCCAGCGTACCCGTCCATGCCCCGTCAGGCCGGCGTCCTCCTCCCGCTCTTCTCGATCCGCTCGTCCGCCGACTGGGGCGTCGGCGAGATCCCGGATCTCGTCCCGTGGGCGCGCTGGTGCGCTTCCACCGGATTCTCCGCCGCGCAGGTGCTGCCGGTGAACGAGGCGTCGCGCGGGCAGAACAGCCCGTACGCCGCCCTCTCCGCCTTCGCCATCGACCCGGTCTACGTGGGAGTCGGCGCGCTCGAGGACTTCGAGGCGGCGGGCGGCCTCTCCGCGCTCTCGCGCGACGACGCGGCGCTGCTCGACGCGCTCCGGGCCTCCCCGGGCGTGCGCTGGGACGAGGTCCGCGGGCTGAAGCGCCGCGCCCTCGATCTCGCCTTCCGGCGGTTCGAGCGGGAGGAGTGGAGCCGCCGGAGCGCCCGCTCTCGGGCGCTCGAGGGGTTCGCCCGGCAGGAGGCGGCCTGGCTCGACGACTACGCGCTCTTCGTCGCGATCCACGATGGCGAGCAGGGCGGCCGCCCGTGGACGGAGTGGCCCGCGCCGCTCCGGGACCGCGACCCGGCGGCGCTCGCCGAGGCGCGCGCGCGCCTCTCGCGCGCGGTCCTCTTCCACACCTGGCTGCAGTGGCAAGCGGAGGAGCAGTGGCACGGGGCACGCGCCGCCGCGAACGCGGTCGGCGTCGAGACCGCGGGCGACCTCCCGTTCATGGTGGCGACGGACTCCGCCGACGTGTGGGCCTGCCGCAGCGACTTCCGGCTCGACGCGCGGGTCGGCGTGCCCCCGGACGCCTTCAGCGCCACCGGGCAGGACTGGGGCCTCCCCGTCTACCGCTGGGACGCGATGGAGCGGGAAGGGTTTCACTGGCTGACCGAGCGCGGCCGGCGGATGGCGGACCTCTACGGTCTCTACCGCGTCGACCACGTCGTCGGCCTCTACCGCACCTACTACTTCCCGAACGACGGCAGCCCGCCGGCCTTCGTGCCGGTCGGCGAGGAGGCGCAGACGAGGAACGGCGAGCGGGTCCTCGGCGTCCTCGCGCAGGGGGCCCGCGTCATCGCCGAGGACCTCGGCACCGTCCCCGACTTCGTCCGCGCCTCGCTCGGACGGATCGGCGTCCCCGGGTATCGCGTGCTGCGCTGGGAGCGCGACTGGAACGATCCCGGCCAGCCGTTCCGGGATCCCTCCGCGTGGCCAGCCCTGTCGGTTGCGACCACCGGGACGCACGACACCGACGCCCTGGCGGACTGGTACGACGGAATGCCGGCGGACGAGCGGGCCGCGTTCCTCTCCCTGCCGCAGCTCGCGGCGCTGCGCGCCCGCGGCGCGGAGCGCTTCGACGAGGGCGTCCGCGACGCGGTGCTGGAGCTCGTCTACTCTTCCGGCTCCGACCTCCTCCTCCTTCCGTTCCAGGACGCTTTCGGGATGCGCGAGCGCGTCAACGTCCCGGGGACGGTCACGCCCGACAACTGGACGTACCGGATCCCGCGCGACCTCTCCGCGCTCCACGGCGACGCGAGCGGCCGCGACCGGCTGCGCGGGCTCGCGGCGCGCGCGGGGAGGCTCGCCGGCCTGGACGGCGGTGTCCCGCCCCGTTGAGCGTCACGAGGCGCACGATGGCGTCGGGCGGCGACGCGGCACTGGCGGACGCGCTCCTCGCGGAGATCGCCCGCGAGCTCGAGCGCGGCGAGGGCGTCACCCGGCGCCCCGGCTCGACCTACCGCCTCCAGCTCCACCCCGGCTTCGGCTTTCGCGAGGCCGCGCGGGTGGTGCCGTACCTCGACGCGCTCGGCATCACGGACCTCTACCTCTCGCCCGTCCTCGCCGCCGCGCCCGGCTCGAGCCACGGGTACGACGTCGTGGACCACGGCCGCCTGAACCCGGAGCTGGGCGGAGAGGAGGGGTTCGCGGCGCTCGCCGACGCCTGCGCGGCGCGCGCGATGGGGGTCCTCCTCGACTTCGTCCCGAACCACATGGGCATCGGTCCCCAGAACCGCTGGTGGGCCGACGTGCTCGAGAACGGACCGTCGTCGGTGTGGGCCCCCGCCTTCGACGTCGACTGGACGCCGCTCAAGGCCGAGCTCGACCACAAGGTGCTCGTGCCGGTGCTGGGCGATCAGTTCGGACGCGTCCTCGAGGCCGGTCAGCTCGTGCTCGCGCGCGACGGCGGCGCCCTCGTCGTCCGCTGCTTCGACCACGTCTTCCCGGTCGCGCCCCGCTCCGTTCCGCTCGTGCTCCGCCACGGCCTCGAGGCGCTGCGCGAGTCGATGGGGGCGGAGGACCCGCACTACCAGGAGCTCGAGTCGATCTGCGTCTCGCTCGAGAAGCTGGCGCCGCGGACCGACACCTCGCCCGGCGCGGTCGCGGATCGCGCGCGCGAGAAGGAGGTCGCGAAGCGGCGGCTCGCGGCGCTCTGCGACGCGAGCCCGCGCGTGCGGGCGTTCGTGGACGAGAACGTGCGCACCTTCAACGGCCGGGTGGGGGAGCCGCGCAGCTTCGACCTCCTGCACCGGCTCCTGGACGCGCAGGCGTACCGCCTCGCCTTCTGGCGCGTCGCGGGCGAGGAGATCAACTACCGCCGCTTCTTCGACGTGAACAGCCTGGCGGCGATCCGCATGGAGGATCCGAACGTGTTCGCGGAGGCGCATCGGCTCGTCCTCTCGCTCGTGCGGGAGGGGCACGCCACCGGGCTCCGCATCGACCACCCCGACGGCCTCTACGCGCCGGGCGCCTACTTCCGGCGGCTCCAGGCCGCCCACCTCATCGAGCGCGCCCGCCTCGCCGGCGCGCGCCTCGGGCGGCCGCTCGACGCCGCGACGGAGCCCATCCTGCTCGACCGCGTCTTCGAGGCGCTCGAGGCGGGGCGCCTCGCGCCGCGGCCGCTCTACGTCGTGGTCGAGAAGATCGTCTTCCCCCCCGAGCGCCTGCCCGAGGGGTGGGACGTGGACGGGACCACGGGGTACGAGTTCCTGGCCCTCGTGAACGGCCTCTTCGTCGATCCGTTGGGGGAGCGGACCTTCGACGGGATCTGGGCGCGGGTTTCGGGCGGGGCCCGCGAGGACTTCCGCGAGGTCGTCGCGGACAAGAAGCGGCTCGTGATGTCCTCGTCGATGGCGGGCGAGGTGAACATGCTCGCCCACCGGCTCAACCGCGTCTCCGAGATGAACCGGCGCACGCGCGACTTCACCCTGAACGAGCTCACCCGCGCGCTCGTCGAGTTCGTCGCGCTCTTTCCGGTGTACCGCACCTACGTCTCGCGCCGCGGCGAGGTGGACGAGCGCGACCACTCGCTCGTGCAGCAGACCATCGCGCGCGCGCGGCGGCGGAGCCCGGTCCTCGATCCCTCGATCTACGACTTCCTCCGTGACGTGCTCCTGCAGCGTCACCCGGACGGGCTCACGGACGCCGAGAAGGACGAGTGGGTCGAGTTCACGCTGAAGCTCCAGCAGGTCACCGGCCCGGTGACCGCGAAGGCGGTCGAGGACACCGCGTTCTACGTCTACGCGCGGCTCGTCTCGCTGAACGAGGTCGGCGGCGATCCGCGCCGGTTCGGCACGCAGCCGAGCGACCTGCACGCGATGCTCGCCGAGCGCGTCGAGCGGTCGCCGTCCTCGCTCTCCGCCACCTCGACGCACGACACGAAGCGCAGCGAGGACGTGCGCGTCCGGATCGACGCGCTGTCGGAGCTGCCCGGCGACTGGCGGAGCGCGGTCGTCCGCTGGTCCCGCACAAACGGGCCGCACCGCGGCGGCGAGGAGGGGCGCCCCGCCCCGGACCGGCGCGACGAGCTGCTCCTCTACCAGACGCTCGTCGGCGCGTATCCGGACGAGGGGCTCGAACCCACCGGCGCCGCACACGCCGCCTTCGTCGAGCGCATCCAGCGCTACATGGAGAAGGCGCTGCGCGAGGCGAAGGTCCACACGAGCTGGACGAATCCGAACGAGGACTACGAGACAGGCGTTCGCCGCTTCGTCGCGGCGATCCTCGCCTCGCCCGAGTTCCTCACGGACCTCGGGGCACTCGCCGGCCGCGCCGCGCGTGCCGGCCGGATCTCGTCGCTCGCGCAGGTGGTGCTGAAGTGCGCTGCGCCGGGCGTGCCGGACGTGTACCAGGGGTGCGAGCTGTGGGACCTGTCGCTCGTCGACCCCGACAACCGGCGCCCGGTGGACTTCGAGCAGCGCGCCCGGTCGCTCGAGGGCATCGAGGCGGAGCTCGCGCGAGGACCCGCGGCCGGCGCGGCGCTCGCGCGCGCCCTCTCGACTCCGGAGGGGCTCGTGAGCGGGCGGGCGAAGCTCCTCCTCCTGCACACGGCGCTCCGTCTCCGCCGCGCGGAACCCGCTCTCTTCCGCTGCGGCGACTACCGGCCCCTCGACGCGGACGGGCCCCTCGCCGGACGCGTCTTCGCGTTCTCGCGCGCGGTCCCCGGGCGCGCCCTCGTCTGCGCCGTTCCGCGGCTCGTCCTCCAGCCGCTCGAGGCGGGCGGTGGGCGGATCCCGTGGGAGGGCGCGCTCTCGCTGCCGCCCGCACTGCCGTCGCGCTGGCGCGACGCCGTGACGGGAGCGCCGCGCGAGGGTCACTCCCTGCCGCTCGCCGAGCTGTTCTCGGACTTCCCCGTCGCCCTGCTCGTCTCCGCGGAGCCCCGATGACCCCGCCGATTCGCTTCTACCTCGTCCGCCACGGGAAGGCCGAGGCGAAGCGCGCGGACGACGCCTCGCGCCGCCTCACGCCGGACGGGCGCGCCCGCTTCGCCGCCCACGCGCGGGCGCTCGCGAAGGACCTCGCGCTCGAGCGGATCGTGACGAGCCCGTTCGCGCGGGCCCACGAGACCGCGGACCTCCTCGCGCAGGCGACGGGCGCGCCGGTAGTCGAGGAGGCGGCGCTCGCCTCGGGCGCGTCGTCGGGGCGGGAGGTGCTCCGGCTCGGCTCGAGCCTCGGCGCGGGCGTCGCCCTCGTCGGCCACAACCCGGAGCTCGCCGAGGCGATCTCGCTCGCGGCGGGGAAGGACCAGGACGTCCCGGCGGGCTCGATCGCGGCGGTGGATGCCGATCCGTCCGGCTGGCGGCTCGCGTGGCTCCGCGCGCCGGCGTGAACCGCCGGGCGACGAAGCGGAGCGCCTTCGCTCGATCCGGACGGGACGGCGGGATTGAACGCGCCTGTCGCCGGCCGCGGCTCAAACGCACTCGCAGTGACTGGACGAGGAGCTGACGGCGATCCTCGAGCGGATCGTCCGCTGCACCGCAAAGGCGCTCGTTGGATACGATGAGGCGGAGTCGGAGGCGGACGCGCTCGCCGCACTCCAGGCGGCCGAGGTCGAGCGGCGACTCCGTTTCCCCGACCCGTTCAAGCACTCACGCCGCTCCGCCTTCCTCGAAGGCTTCTCGCTCCACGCGGGGGTCTTCGCGCCAAACTCGAAGGTGCGCAGGCGGATCGTGCCACAGCCGGCGTCCCAGCCCGTGCCCGACGTCGCCGACCCCTCCTTCACGGACTTAAGCCTGCCCCCTCGCCGGTGATGCCGAAGCTCGGCGCGAGCTCATCGAGCCGACGGGATCGGCCGGGAGCGGCGTCTTGCGGGGCCCCGCACCATCTGGGAAGACTCGCTCTCCACGTGACAGTCGTCTCCGCAACGGGGATCATCGGAACCCGATCCGCGGCTTGATTCGCCTATCCGCGGACCGAGGAGGGTTCGATGTTCGAGGCGATCTGTATTCGCGAGCACAGGGACACGCGTGAGCCGATCGATCTCGGTCTGCTTGCGGAGGCGCTCCTGTTCTATCGCAGCGTTCGGATCATCTTGGATCTCGGATCCCTTCGTCAGCTCGCGAGAGCGCTGGGGCCTGATCTTCTCGTGGAGTACATCGATTCACGCCGGGTGACTTTCAGCTACTTGCAGGGGCTTCCGACAGTCGTCACGAGGAATGACCGATTCCACGCATCGCGCACCGTGCTCAGCCCGAAGTTTGAGCTGGGCTACGTGGCGCCGTTCGCGATGACGGAGGCGTTCGGGAACAGCGACAACGCTCGGCGAGCAGCGGATCGCATCATCGCCGCGACAGAGACGATCGATCCGATGGCGCCTGACGTGCGCTGGCGCCTCGGTGGAGCGTGGGACAACCCGGCATACGTTCTCGAAGCGGTGAAGCGCACGATTCGCCGTCTCGCGCCGAATTACCCGGACATCAACAGCGTACGGTTCGATCTTCCGCGTCACGGGACGGAGTTCGAGGTCGCGACGAACCTCAACTTCGCCCTGTTGGACAAGCTGCATCACGGCGGCGTCATGCCGCCGAAGCCGACGATCACGCCGCTGGATCTGTTGAACAAGATCGACATCGCTGCCGAGCTGTTCTTTGCAGCGCGGTACGATTCGGAGTTCGCCGTCGATCCAGTGAAATCCGACCTCATCCAACTCTACATGGGGCAAGCGATGTCGCGCGCTCGGTCCGAGGGGGCGCAGGGGCGATTCCAGGATTTCGTCTTCGATGATGGCCGTGCTGTTGCGGCAGCGATCACCACCGGCGCTCGTTCCTTCCGCGACCTTCTTCAACTGCTCGATCGAGCTGACAAGTTCCGAAGATGGCTCCACGGTGTGAGCCCAGATCGTGATGCCGTGAAGGAGTATTTCCGTGAGGTGACGCGCGATACGTGGGCGGACAGCCTCCCGGTGAAGCTGCTGCGCTGGGTACTCTTCACCGCGCTATCTGCCGGGGCGGAGGTCGTCGGTGGTCCGATCGCGGGAATGGCCGTCGGCGGAATCGACGCGTTCTTGATCGAGCACCTGATGAAGGGATGGAAGCCGGATCAGTTCGTCCGAACGCACTTACAGCAGTTCGTGGACGGCAGACGCTCGACGCCGGAAGGCTGAGAAGGGGAAGCCGAAGCGAATGACCAGCGGGTTCAGCCTCGGTGTTGATCCTGCGCCTGAGTCGGACCCGCCGGACGAATGAGCGGTTAGGACACAGGGCTGGTTGGCACTCCGACGCCTTCGGCAGCTCGGATCTGGGCGCTTTGCGTCCTCGGGCGGCGCCTCCTACGCCTTCTTCCAAAGCTCCGCTGCCCTCAGCCGCTTCTGCTCCGCCCCGGCCTGATCGAGTTCGTGCGTGAGCTTCCGCTGCTCCATCACGAGCGAGATGTACTCGGACGCGGTGGCGATGATCTCGCGCGAGAAGGCGAGCGGGACGTGATGAGCCCGGAACCCGTACCGGGCGAGCGTCTCGGAGAGCGGATTCGAGGTGAGCGGCTCCAACGCGGAGATGAACGCCTCGGGCATCTGGCCCGGCTTGTGGTTGAGGGCGAGCACGGCGACATCGCGCCCTGTGTGGTGAACCCACAAGTGCGACGATGGCCCGAGCGTCTGCCGGACCTGTTCGGAAATGCCGTCCACGGCGGCGGTGATCTCCGCCTTCATCGTGGAGAGGGGCGAGCCGAGCGACTCGACGAGTTCGGGCTCGTCGGTGACGCACTTCTCAGCGGTGCTCCTGTACCACTCGGCAAGATGGCGGCCGATCGCCGCTGGGAGGCTGTCCGAGATCCCGTCGAGGCGTGCCGTCACCTCCTGGATCCGTTTGGTGATCTGCGCGCGGTCCATCGTCTTCTCCCGAGTTGGCGAGCGGCGCAGTCTGCGCGACCCGCACGTGAAGGGACTGCACGGAGCGTAGCAGCGGCGCATGACAGGCGGGGGACTCGCGACAGGGAGCCGCGCCTTTGGGGCCGAGCAACTGTGCACCCCGGCCGTCACCCCCGGCGCGATCGACAAAGAAAAGGCCCCTGTCACCCCGGCGATAATCGCCTTGCGTGACAGGGGCTTACTGAGTCGGGGAGACAGGATTTGAACCTGCGACCCCTTGGTCCCGAAGCCGAGCCCGGCGCTTCGCACCCGTTCGCACCGGATCAGGCGGGCTCGCAACGTGTCGGAATGTCTCGGGGCACGAAGGGGGCGGCTTCGCACCGCGTTCGACCAGGTGCACCGGTTCGCACGCCGTTTTCTACCCGGGTTCTACCTGCAGAGCCGGTCCCCTCTGCCGCGGGCAGCCTCCGGGCCGTTCCGGACGGGCTCCTCACCGTCCGCGAGGCCGCCCGCGTCCTCGCTGTGAGCACGTCGACTGTCTACCGGCTCGTCTCGGACGCCCTACTGCCGCACATCCGCGTCGGGAACGCCATCCGGGTTCACACCGACGACCTAGCGGCGTTACGGATCTGCGGGGACCGCTAGCGTGATTAGCTGCGAAGCGTCTCCTCGATCATTCAGGCTCTCCTCAACTTCAAATGGGTAGTTTGAGCTGAAGATCGGTGCAGCAGAGCTTCAGCGCTCGCCAGAAATGACCCGCCCGCGCTCGGGAGAAGTGACCCAGCCAGCCTCGGAGTGAAGCTGGCGTAGCTGGGGGGCGAAGAAGAAACCGACCCGGCCGGCGGGGGACGATGGCCGCCATGGCGGCCCGGAAGCGTCCTTGTCGAGAGTGCCGGCGCTGGTTCCAGCCGGACGTGCGGGTGGGCGATCGGCAGCGGACGTGCTCGCGGCCGGAGTGCCAGGCGGCGCGGCGCGAGAAGACGCAGGCGTCATGGCGATCACACCACCCGGAATACGACCGGGCCCGAAGGATCCACGAGCGAGCCGCGGAGCAGGCGGCGGGCGAGGTGGTGGCGCCGTCTCGAGCGCCGCGGCCGCTCGACCGACTTCCCTGGGATCTCGCGCAAGACCAGTTCAAGGTCCAAGGGGCTGAATTCCTTCTGGGAATGGGCCGAGTCCTACGCCGGCACGCGCAAGACCAGAGGACGATCCAACCCCCCGATTCTGCTGACGGATCCCAGCGACTTCCCCCTCCGGACGCGCAAGACCAGATCCGGGATCGGCCATCGTCGCCGCGCTGAGGAGGGCACGGGCGCGCGATGGATCTCGAGTTCCACCAGGTTGACCTCAAGTACGAGGCGCTGCGGACGCGGAACGCGGCGCGCGAGGCGCGGCTGCTCGCGTCGCTCGCCGAGACGGGCCAGCAGGTACCGGTGGTG
>WNGF01009353.1_pt1 | contig 11273 bp, 10 predicted proteins | sample 5400641 | NCBI WGS metagenome assembly WNGF01 (sample SAMN13153371, study PRJNA577476) | soil metagenome | isolation source: 80 cm soil or saprolite under grassland replicate 2 | place: USA:California | collected 2016-06-15 | reverse complement strand
GTGAGCGAGGCAGCACCGGCCGGGAAGCCGCTGATGCCGGTCGCGTTGAAACCGAAGCCGGTGTGGCCGCCCGCCGCAAACGCGGGCGCCGCCATCAAGACAACGGCCGCTGCCAGCACCGCCGGCACCACCGCAATGATCTTCATCCGCATCTTCATCTTCCAGGTCTCCTTGCTTGTCACATGACCGGGGACCGGTACCTCATACAGCCCGAGGCGCCGCGCCTGCAAAAGCCAGCTTGTGAACATCCACCTCCCGGTTCGCGCTCGCCCCCCTCACAGCCGCCGGCGGGCAGACCCGCCGCGCCGCGGCCACCCGCGCCAGCGCGAGCACTACGCCGGGGACCCCGCGTAGCACAACACTAACGCCGGTCCCAGACGCCCCGCCAGGGGCACGGACTGGTGAACGGCGCACGGGCGGCCGGCGGCGAGATTCGCCGGTCGCGCAGCTGGCTACGGCCGAGTGACCACAGCGAGATCATCAACGCGTGCGAGTGCCCTCAGCGGGCTACTGACTGGAGGCGGCTTTCGCTGAGCGATCGGTGGCGGCGTGCGATCCGGCGGACGGGGACGAGCTGTCACCCGGACGGTCCAGGTGATGAGGGTGAGCACCGTGATCGTCTCGATGGTCAGGGATTGGGTGACGTATGACGCCGAGATGGACTCCCGGAAGCCGAACAGGCCCACGCTGAGGCTGATGAACAGGGCGCCGAGCGTGGAGGCGGTGTAGCCGCCGGCGAGCGGCGTAGCCGCCGGCGAGCGGCCGTGGCCACGCCAGCAATGCCGAGGCGAGGACGAACCCGGCCACCGCGCCGACCAGGAACAGCGGCCCGTTCGTGGGGATCTGGCGGTAGCCCTCCTGCCACAGGTGCAGATGGATATACCCGATCCGGGCCAGCAGCGCCACGCCGCCCAGGTGCGGCAGCAACGCGATTGACCCGCGTCAGCGGCCTAGCGGGGCGCGCTGAGATGGCGAGGGCCAGGCCGGTGGCGGTCAAGATGGTGGCGGCGCCTTCGGCCCAGGCGGAGGCGAGTTTGCCGGGTGAGACCCAGGTTGGCTCGTACATGTTGGGGATCGGCCCCAGGGCGCCGACGTCGACGTAGCGGTAGAGCATGACGGCGCCGAAGGCGCTGGCGGCAACAACCAGCGCGGCCGCCCACCACAGCCGGGACGGCCGGATGAGTAGCGCGAGCCCGACGGCGGCGGCCAGCGCGGCCTGCCCGCGGAACAGCGTTGCCTGGCTGATCACCGGCGTGGTGACGGCGGTGTAGAACCCGGCGTCGTGGAAGTGGACGTAGGCGTCGATGCCCAGCGCCGCGGCGGCCGCGGCGCCGAGGATGCGCTGGATGACGGCGGCGGGGAAGGCGCGCCGCCGCCGCGGCTGGGCGGCGGCGGCAGTGCTGTTGCTAGCCACCGGTGACCTCCGTGCCGGCGGCGGCGAGCACGTCCCAGCGGGCGCCGAAGGCTTCCAGGCCCTGCCCGGTGGTGCTGCCCGGGCTGCCGTCACCCGCGAAGCGGTACACCGGGTGCCCGGCGTAGGTGAGCTGGCGGGCGCCGCCCGGCCGGGTTGTCTCGCCGACCAGGGATTTGGCGGCGCCCCCGGTGACCGTGACGTGGGCGCTAGTGGTGGTCACCGGCGGCCAGTTCGCCGCGCACGCCCCGGAACAGGTGGACATGGTGCCCTTGTCGGCTTCGAAGGCGTACAGGGTGAAGCCCCGCCCGTCGGTGAGGATGGTGCCGAGCGAGGAGTGCCGCAGCGTGAGGGCAGCACCTTCGGCGGCGGGTGCCGTGGCGGCCGGCGGGCTGGACGCCGCAGATCCGTATGCCCCCCCGCTGCTGCCGCCGGACGAGCCGCCGGAAGAGCCGCACGCCGCCACAGCCAGTACGGCCGCGGCTGCGGCCGGCACCGCCAGCAGCATCCGAGCATGGCGTCTAGGTGCCCTCAGCCGGGCAAGTGACATGATCATTGTTCTCCTCTTTCTCTTCGTCTTCGCTGCGCAGGAGGAGCGGCGTTTCCCTGAGGCGGTCGGCGTTGCCGGGCCCGCGAGGGTATGGACCGCGCCGCGTGGGCTGAGCCGGGAAGTTGTTCCCGCCAGACAGGCTGCCCACGGCCGAGGGGGGGTTTGCCGTGGGCTCCGGGGGATGCACCGGGGGAAAGCCAGCTGCCAGCGCCCGGTGCGTGTCGGGTATCAGTCCCGTGCCTCGCCATCGCCGGGTCCGTCCAGGCACCAGGCATCGGCGGCAATGCGCCAGCTGCCGCCTTGCTGGCGTCTGACGACCGTGGCGCCTGCCCCGCTGAGCTGTATCCGCTCGCAGCCCGGGCCGGTGCCAGCGATGTGCCGCTCGCCGACAACCAGGGCAAGGCCGTCGCCTGTCACGACGGCGCGGATTCGGACAGCCAGCGGAAGCCGCAGGTCCATCAGCCGGATCAGGGCGTCCGCGACGCCATCTGTATCCCCGCCCTGGTCACGTGCCCAGGGCCGCAACACTGCCCCGACCTCGTACTGAGCCAGCGCGGCTTCCAGGTCCCCGTCGCTGACTGCCAGGGACACCAGTTCCACTGCCTCCACTGGCCGGCTGGCAACCGGCGGCGCGATTGGATCGGGCACCCGCGCACCTCCGTTCGTGTTCTGGCGCTTCCCGCCCTGGCGGGGCATGGCGTTCTCGCCGCTGCGCTAACGTCGCAGCCGATTCAGGGTGGAACAGGATGGCACCGGGGGAAACACCAGGGGTCGGCGTCAGGGCCTGCCCGCCATTCGCCGGTACAGCGCCGTGGTCTCGGCCGCTGGGGGCACGCCGACCTGCTCTTGTAGCAGCTCAACGAGTTCTCCGTAGTGCCGCACGGCACGGGCGGTCTCGCCGAGGCGCACCCAGCAGTTCATCAGCTCCCGGTGGGCGGTCTCGTTCAGCGGCTCGTGGGTGATCGCCCGGCGGAACGCTGCCGCGGCCGGCTGGTAGCGGCCGGCGGCGGCATGCAGTCGGCCAGTCGCGAGCAGTGCCGACTCGAAGCTGCGAGCTAGCTCGTCGCCGCGGGCCTGAGCCCATTCACCCGCGGCCATCCCGGCGAGGAAATCACCGCCGTAGACCGCGACCGCGCGCTGCAGGTGAGGCAGCGCGGCAGCCGCCGGGCGGGCACCGCGAGCCGCGGCGAGGGCCTGCTCGAACGTCTCGATGTCGGACTCATGTTCCCGTGCGGTGTTGAAGCGGTAGCGACCGTCGGAGTACACAACCCAACCGGGATCGCCGAGTGCGCGGCGCAGCCCGCGCAAGGCGGTATGCAGCGCGTTTCCCAGCTGCTGATGTGACAGGTCGGGCCAGAGCGCGGCGCCCAGCTGGTCCCTGGTCCTGGGCGGTGACGAGACGAGCAGGAACAGCAACTCGCGTGGCTTCGCGTAACCCCAGTCCGCCGCCGTGACGGCGGCATCCCCGCGGTGGACGGTCGCTGCGCCAAGCGCCCTGATGCGGAGCATGCCGCTGGTGGCGGCGGTCCCTGCCTCCTGCTTTCTCGCATTTACCGGGGACTTCCGGTCGGATCCCGCGCGGGCAGCAGGCGGATCTGTCCGGGCAGCCGGCAGGTCGGCCGGCCCGGGGCTGGCGGCGGTGCCAGGCGGGGCTAGGTCCGCCTGCAGGTCTTCGATCTGGGCCAGCAGGCCCTGCTGCCATGCCGCGGCGAACGCCTCGTCGCCGAGCGCAGCCCGGGCGCCGGCCATGGTTGCGGCATGCTGGGCGCTATCGCAGGGAGCGATCACGGTGCCGATCGTGAGGCGCATCGCCTCAGCCGCGGCCAGCAGACGGGCGGCTTGCTGCGGACTTCCCTGGGCGAGCACGATCGCCGCAAGGTCTTCGAGGACGCTGCAAGTACGCCACCGGTCGCGCAGATCGTGATGGATCTCAAGACTGTTGCGGAGCAGCGCCGCGGCGACCGGGTCGCCCCGGTCGGCTGCCAGCAGGCCCAGCTGCTCAAGGGACCACGCTATGCCCTCGCGGAATCCGATTCGCTCCGCCAGGGAGCGGCTCTCCCGGAGGAGCGCGGCCGCCTGCTCGCGGGCTCCCTGGTGACGCGCGACAGTGCCCAGGCTCAGCAGCGACCAGGCGATTCCCTCCACGTCACCGAGCTCGCGGAACATGCGCAAGGCCACCGCGCATTCCTCGGTCGCTCGCTCGAATTCGAGCTGCAGCCAGCAGGCGAAGCCCAGATAGCCATGGGCGCTTGCGACAGCCCACTGGTCGCCGACGGCCTCGGCTACGGACAGGCTCTCCCCGTGCAGCTCCATTGCGCGGGCGTACCTGCCCTGCTCGCGGGCCACGCTGCCGAGCACCTGCAGCGCGCTGGCCAGGCCATGGGCATCGCCCAGTTCCCGGTACAGCCGGAGCGCGGCTTCGAGCCGACGCACGGCCGGCCGGTAGTCGCACTGCAGCAGGGCAAGGCGGCCGCTGCCGAGCAGCGCCTTTGCTCGCAGCGCGGCGGGGGCATCCGGGCCTGCCGTGACCGCAGTGTCCATCCACTCGCGGATCTCGTGGTAATGGCCGCGAAGGTAGGCAAAGCGCCCCAGCGGACCGGCGATTCGAAGCGCGGCATTCGCGTCACCGCAATCGCGGGCGAACTCCAGCGCCACGCGAAGGTTCGGCGTCTCAGCGTCCAGGCGGTCCAGCTCGCGTTCCAGGCCCAGCGGACCCTCGCGGCCACCATCGATCCGTGGCGCGACCTCTTCCACTAGGCCGACAAAGCACCGCAGGTGGGCACGGCGCGCGGCCTCCTCCTCTGAGGCCTCGGCCAAGCGCTCCAGCGCGTACTCGCGGACGGTGCTGAGCAGGTGGTACCGCGCGTCGCTGGCCACGTGATCCACGCGCAGGAGCGACTTGTCGGCGAGCCGCGTCAGCAGCTCGAGCATGCGCTCTGGACGGATGCCGCTCCCGGCGGTGACCTGCTCGGCTGCGGTCAGCGTGAAGCCACCCGAGAACACTGCCAGCCAGCGGAAAACCACGCGCTCGTCCTCGTCCAGCAGGTCGTGGCTCCAGTCGAGGGTCGCCCGCAGGGCCTGGTGGCGGCGCGGGGCCGTGCGCGCGCCACCGACCAGCACCGTGAAGAGGTCGTCGAGACGCTCGGCCAGCTGGCCGATGGACAGCATCCGCATCTGGGCCGCGGCTAGCTCGATCGCCAGCGGCAGGCCGTCGAGCCGCCTGCATACCTGCACGACGGCAGAGGCATTGTCGTCGGCAAGCCGGAACGACGGAAGCACCAGCTGCGCGCGGTACTCGAAGAACCTGACCGCGTCGGACTCCTCGAGGGCGGTCGCTGCCGCAGGCGCGCCAGCCTTCGGCAGCGACAGCGACGGCACCGGCCAGCTGCGCTCCCCGTCCACGCCGAGCAACTCGCGGCTGGTCGCGAGGATCGACATGGCGTGACAAGCGCCGAGCAGCTGCTCGGCAAGATCCGCCACAGCGGAAGCCAGGTGCTCGCAATTGTCCAGGACGATCAGCATCGAGCGGTCGCCCACGTGCTCCGCGATTGCCGCCGCGGCGTCCTGGCCCGGGCTGTCCGGCACGCCGAGCCGGACCGCGACCACCCGGGCGACGATGCCGGGATCGTCGAGTGGCGCGAGCTCCACCCAGTACACGCCCTCGGGGTAGGACGCGCTTACAGCGCCCGCGGCGGCAAGCGCCAGGCGGGTCTTCCCGATTCCTCCCGGTCCGGTCAGGGTCAGCAGCCGGCTGCGCGACAAGTTGTCGACCACATCCTGCAGCTCGCGCTGGCGGCCCACCAGCGGGGTCAACCGGGTGGGAAGCCGATCGGTAATCAGCGACGGCATGTACCCGCCCTCCGCCTGCCGCGGCCAGCCCCGACCCACGCCGTGAAAGGAATGCGGGCAGCGAGGATGGACGGAAGCAATGCTTCACCCGGCTTTGCGGGCATGCCCCGTCCCCTCCTCTGGCCAGAGAGCGGACTGGTGGTCCACGGCCAGGATCGTCGATCGGGCCGGGCGCCACAAGGGACAGCGCCTCCGACATCACCAGCACATATCCAGCCAGACCTCCGGAAGGCTCCAGGCACGGGCGAGCGGAGGAAGGCCGGACGAGGAGGCCTTATCTTCCTGGCCGTCGCGGCCCTGGTGCTGGCGTTCGTCGTTCCCTCCATGCTCGGGATCAAGATCGCTGCGGTGCGCCCGTCGACGAACGCGAAGATCATCATCCTTTCCCCGAAACCCCAGCAGGTGCTGCGGGGGAACCCAGCCACCGTCCCGGTCCGGCTGCGCGTAGAGGGAGCGCGCATCGTCACCCAGACCTCCACACATCTCGTCCCGGATAAGGGGCACATCCATCTCTATCTGGATGGGGTGCTTGTCACCATGGCGTACGCAACCTCCACCACGATCTACCCCTACCCGGACAGCCATCGGCTCGAGGCCCAATTCGTGGCTGTCGACCACGGGCCCCTCAGCCCGCCGGTCACGGCTTGGGTGACCTTCCGGGTGATCCCGTGATCGCGCTTCGCCGGCCCCATCGTTGCCCCGTGGATGTCCGCCAGAAACCAGCGAGACAGTGCCCGGGCGCGGCCAGCCTGCGAACAGGCAGCCTGCGCATTTCTGCCACGTCAGGCCGGTCACCGGATCAGGGAGGGGGTGCGATCAGGCTGGTGAGGGTTTCTCTCGTGGCGGTGGCCGTCGTCTTGTCCGCTGCCGCGTGCGGCGGGAGTGGCCAGGCGGCAAGTGGGCCGCCGGGTCCTTCCACTTCCTCGCGGCCGGGCAGCGCGGCCAGGCTCACCATCATCACGCCGGCCAACGGCGAGGTGATCCATGCGCGGACGGTCCACGTCAAGGTCAGGCTCACCGGCGCCAACGCAAAGAATCCAGCCGCCATCCAGGCACTGCCGGGGTACCTCCACCTGTATCTCGACAGCAAGATCATTTCGATTGAGCCGGTGGCCAGCAACGATAGCGTCACTGAGCGGACCATCGGCCGCGTCAAACCCGGGCGCCACATGTTGAAGGTTGAGTTCGTCGGCCCGGATCACCTGCCGTTTCGCCGGCGCGTGATCGCTGCTGTGACGTTTGCGGTTCGGAGATGAACCGGCTGTCGATTCCCGCCACTCGAGCGAGCGCACGGCACCAGCCACGGCGGTGTGGTCTTGAAAGAGACTCGCACGTGCGGCCATGCCCGGCCTCCTCACTCCGCGCGTGGCGCGCCAAGTCAGCCGCATGCGGGTAGGCGCCTGGGTCCTTCCTCGATCGCCGCTGCCGCGCCGATGACGCTTGCGCCGATACCTGCTGCGCCCACCGGCGCTGCTGGACCGAAGAAGCGCACATCACCGAGCTCACCGGGCTGCTGCGCCAGGGCCGGGACGGTGGCCAGCTGGCAGGCTGGCCCGCCACGATGAGAGTGTTCGCCCGCCGCGAGTGGCCGCACCCGGGCGCCCAGCTGACTCTTTTCGAGGCCGAAGACGGCTGTCGGTACAGCCTGTGGGTGACCAACCTGCCCGCACGCAATCCCGGCTGGCGCGGCCAGCCCGCCTATATCGACGCCGCCCACCGGGTGCGCGCTGGCCTGGGCTCAGCGCGCCCGTGGCCTCGCCGAGCACGGCGCCGGAAGTTTCACTGCTCGCGGCGAGGCTGGTGGGTGAGCTGGTGAGCAGCGCGAGCAGGCGCGGCATCCGGCCGGCTGCCAGCTGGCGCATACCCGGGCCAGGCCGGCCTGGCGAGCCACGGTTGGGTCTGCGGGTAACCGGGCAGTGAACCGTCGGTGGCTCGCAATCCGGGGAGAACGTAGGGCGGTGGGACACGTGGCTACATCCGGTGGATGGCGCACGCGATTTGGATCCTGGGGCCGTCGTCGCTGGGTGGTCTTGGCCGTGCTTCTGGTCGCGGTCGCCGTTGCGGTCGTCCTTATCATCCTGTACGCCGGCGGCGGTTCCGGCGGTGGCGGCTATTAGCCCACGGCTGGCTGGGACGTGCGCCGTCTGCTTATTAACCCAAATTAGACAGTGCAGGCGGCCGCAGCGGGCCTGCGGTGAGCTATCAGCCTCGCTCACCAGCATCTCTTCTTTCACCCGTTCGCACGCGGCCGCATGAAGGCCGGGTCCCGTAAATAGCCCGGGAAGCAACGTCCGGCGGATGGGAGACGAAGGTGCTGCTGGAGAACAAGAACGCATGATCTGCAAAGCCGACGCGGCGATCGGGGCGCTGCCCCTGCGTCCTGCGGCTCACGGTCACACCACGCCGTGACGGCGCAGACGATCACCACGGGATAACGCCGACTCCTCGGGCGGCAGATTGTTCTTTATGGACGCTCGTAACCAGCCGAAGCGTCCTCGCTTTCGGCGTACCGAACGGCGGCACTGGGCGCGTGTGCGCAAGCGCTTACCAGCACGCTGAATGAACTCATGGAGACCGTGCGAGTAAGGCGGTACTGGCAGCGTTCGTCACCGAGTTCGGTCATTCGAACATTAGCGAGGCTAACGAGATCGCGGCCGAACGGGCAGCCACGCCGGGTGGAGCGGTAGTCCCGCTGCTGTCAGAAGAGCGGCGGGCGCGTGCGGGCGCAATCATCGGTGGCGTCCTCGCTGGCACGCTAAGCGCGTCCGCGAGTAGCACTCCCGCGGCAAGCGACAGCATCCCGTCGTCCTCGAGCAGCGGCAATGCGAGCCCGCCGGGACCCGGCGGCGCCGAGCCGGTCCGTCCCGACGAGAAGAGGGTATCGAGCGGCACGGCCGCGACGCTCCGTGCGGCGGCGCTCAAGGCGGTTCCGGGTGGCACCGTCTACCGGATCGAGACCGACGCCGGTGACGGCGTGTACGAGGTGCACATGACCAAGGCCGGCGGCTCTCTCGTCACCGTCAAGTTCGACAAGAACCTGAAGGTCATGAAGGTGGAGAGCGGTATGGGCGCTGGTGATCCCGCCCACGCTAGCCTGCGCGCGCCGGGCGCCGCCGGATGAGTTAGCCGGGTTCCGCTTCAGGGCGGCCGCGCCTCGGGAGGAACGCGGGCCCCAGGCGCGACCGCCCGCTATGCCCATGTTGACGCGCTTCGCATACCCGCCCCGCTGGGGCCTAGGTCCGACACGGGTCATTTTACAAGCGTCGCTGACAGATAAACAGCTGAGCACCAGGCATGACCACCAGTGGCGACGGAACTTGACGCCAAAGACCAGCCCAATAGCCCGCATGGCGCCTCCTCTTTCCGCAGTTCCTTGTCAAGGGAAGCGGCAAACGGAGCCAGCCACCCGAGAAACACGTGGTAGCACGATAATTGGGCCCCACGGCAAGGCCCAGGCCGAGCGCGTATTTCCAGTCGATCCGGGTGCGCACCGCCTCGGCGGCCTGCCGGTCGGTCAGGTCCTCCGCCATCTGGAAGATCGTCACCAGCGCCAGCCGGCCCGGCGGCCAGCCCGGCTTACCGCGCACCCCGTAGGCGCCCGCGAACTGGTCATCGGCCAGCCACTCACCAAGCTTGTCGCGGACCAGCACCGGCGGCGGACGCTCCCGCCTGCCCCGGTACATCGCCGCAACCGCCGCGACGATCTCCGCTGCGGGCTGCGGCCACGGCCGCGGCACGACAGACATCACGCACTCCATCCTGCGGCCAAGACGCCAGGAAGGCGACCGCAAGGATGATCATGCAGTCCGCAAGTGCCACCAGGACCCGATTCCCTCCGGAATTAGCAATACATGCGCCCCTTCGTGGCTCGCCCGCGGGGTGTGAAACTGGGTCGTGGGCTAGCTGCGGGCCGTAGCGGGCTGGTGTTCTTGCGGGATCGGGCGGTCACGGCGGAGGCGGAAGGTGCAGGGTTGAGCTGGCGTGGCGCCCGCTGTCACCGCTTGGCTATGGCCCGTTCGAGGCCGTGAATTAACACGGTGCTGGAACCCCGTGCCGGGTACCCCCCGCTGCTGCTGCGTGCGCGTGTGTCAACTTCCTGTTGATCTTGGGGTTCTGCGGGCGGCGCGCTGTTCCCATCCGCTGGGGGATGCCACTGCAGGAGGTGGACAGGCCGATGAAGGTGCTGTATGAGCGCGTCGCCGGGATCGACGTGCACAAGGACCATGATCAAGGTCGGGATCCGGTCGCCGGGGGATAAGCCCTGGACCCGCAGATCGGAGGTGCTGCAGTACCGGACGTTTTACGGGGTGCTGCAGCAGATGGCCGCCGACCTGCGCCAGCGGGGCGTCACCCATGTGGTGATGGAGGCCAGCGGGGCCTGCACCGAGCCGGTGTATTACGCGCTGGCCGAGCGGGACTTCGACGAGGTGGCGGTGATCAACCCGGCGCACGCCAAGGCGCTGAGAGGCCACAAGACCGACGCGAGGGACTGCCTGCGGGTCGCGGAGCTGTTCGAGTGCGGGCTGCTGCGCGGCAGCTACATCCCCGCGGCGGGCCTGAAGGAGGTGCGGGACCTGACCCGGTACAGGATGAAAACGGTGCAGGCCCGCACCTCGGAGATCCAGCGGCTGGGCAAGGCGCTGGAATCGGCCGGGATCAAGCTCGGCTCGGTAGCCAGCGAGCTGACCGGCAAGTCGGCCACGGCGATGATCGAGGCGCTGACCGACGGGGAGCGCCGCGGCCGGGTGCTAGCCGGCCTGGCGATCGGCCGGATGCGGACGGCGGGGAAGCTGGCCGGCCTGTCCCAGGCGCTGACCGGCCGGTTCACCGGGCACCACGCGCTGCTGTGCCGGCTGCACCTGGACCGGATCGCCATCTTCGACACGGCGGTCGCCGGGCTGGAGGACAAGATCGCGCTCAGGGCCGCCCGCTGGCAGCGGGAGCAGGACCTGCTGCGGACCGTGCCCGGCTTCGGGGACGCGGTGGCGTGCGCGTGGCTGGCCGAGATCGGCCCCGCCCCGCACGCCTACTTCGCCAGCCACGAGAAGCTCGCCTCGTGGGTGACCCTGTGCCCGGGCAACCACATCAGCGCCGGGAAACGCAAGCACGGCCGGACCGGCGACGCCGGCACCTACATCAAGCCGATGCTGGTGCAGGCCGCCTGGGCCGCGATCCGGGTCCGGGGACGGCTGCAGGCCCGGTACAGCCGGCTGGTCCGCCGCTTCGGCGGGGAGAAGAACCCGGCCGCGAAGAAGAAGGCGATCACCGCGATCGCGCACACCCTGCTGAAGATCGCCTACCAGGTGCTCAGGAGCGGCAAGCCCTATGAGGACCCGGGCGCCGATTTCTGCACCCGGCGGGAATCACCCCAACAGCGCCAGGCCTACCTGATGCGGCAGCTGCAAAAGCTCAACCCCGGCTGCACCATCACCATCACCCCTGCGGAGGCCGCCTGACCGCCCG
>WNGF01009351.1_pt1 | contig 11274 bp, 15 predicted proteins | sample 5400641 | NCBI WGS metagenome assembly WNGF01 (sample SAMN13153371, study PRJNA577476) | soil metagenome | isolation source: 80 cm soil or saprolite under grassland replicate 2 | place: USA:California | collected 2016-06-15 | reverse complement strand
GTCTCGGCAGGGCGCGAGGCGCGCGTACGGCGGGCCGCGCCGGGGTCAGCCTTCGTGTCGTTCTCGATGCTCACCTACTACTGTAACAGAGCCCGGAGGGGCTTCCGGAGGGCCCCTCCGGCGCGACCTCCGAGTAGGCGCGCGAGAACGGCATGGGGGAACACGATGGCGACGAACAGCACGTACCCGTGGCCAGACCAGTTCGAGGAACCGTTCGGCCCCGAGCGCGGTCCGGACTGGGTCTTCAACGCCTGCATGGACCGCGCGCCGGACATGTTCCGCTACGCCATGGCGTACCGCAGAGGGGCGGAGGTGCAGTTCATTCACCTGGCCGAGGCGGATGGTGACGAGCGCCACCATAACGACCTGGTGGTCTACCCCATCGTCTTCTGCTGGAGGCAGTTCCTGGAACTGACGATGAAGGAGATGGTCTCGATGGTCCGGGTGCTCACCGACAGGACCGGCTCGGCGGACCTCGGGAAGCACCGGCTGATGCCGCTGTGGACGGAACTGAGTCAACATCTGCCCGACCTCGGTGCTGCGCAGGCCGAGATGAACATCGTCGGGAAGACCATCGCGTACCTGGACGCCTTCGACAGGGACTCGTTCGCCTTCCGCTACCCGGCTGACAAGAAGGGCGCCAGCACGCAGAAGAGCATCCCGACCCTCATCAACCTTCGGAAGCTGGACGGCGTGATGCAGCGCGTAGCCAACTGGCTCGACGCGGGGCGGAGTGAGGCTCGCATGCGCCTCGACTGGCACTACGAAAGCCTCGCTGGCGAGTAGGGCGCGCACCTGAACCGCGAGGCGGACGGCCTCGTCTTCGCCGCCCGGCAGCCGGCACGCACCGGACGGTAATCTATTGCTCGTGGCCGACCACGCCTACCGTTCCGAGTTCGTCCGCGCCTTCCTGGCGTCGGGCCAGACGCAGACGGAGTTCTGCCGTCTTCACCGCCCGCGCGGCGGTCCCTCGGAACGGACGTTGAGGTCGTGGCTGTCCACGCTGACGAGGCCCGCCGGCTTCACGACCGAGGCGCGTGCCATCATCGAGCGAGCGGTGGCCGACCTTCAGCACCTTCTTCAGGCGCTCGATGCGGTCGAGCACGCGCAGGTTCCCGATGTCGAGGCCGACGCCGAGCGCGTCCGGGCGCAGCCGGCTGCCGGTCGTGGCCGGCAGGCAACACGAGCAGCAGCAGCACTACAGACCGTTCCCGAACCGGCAGCCGGCGAGTGTCGACCGGCAGGTGCTTCCGACCCGCACTGCGCGACCGTGACGCTCCTCGACGACCTCGTGATGACGATGCAGCACGCCAAGCGCGACCCCGAGAACTCCGCCACTTCGGAGGAGCGCGCCATGCGTGCCGCGCCGGGACCGGCGCGAGAGCGTTCGTACTTCAGCGAGTTCACGTAGCGGCTGCCGGCGACGGCTTCACCAGGTTCCAGAAGCTCCCGTGGCCGCCGACGCCGCTCTCTTCGAGGTGCTCCCACAGGGCGCCGCAAGCCGGACAGCGGTAGCGCGTGCGCTTCTCGCGAGCCTTCCCGTCGAACATCGTGTCGTAGGTGGGCTCCCCCTCGACGACGAGGCCCGGCGGCACCGTGCCCTTCTTGCAGTTCCGGCAAAGCTCCCGAGCCTTCATCGTCTCCTCCGTCGCGTCGGTCCCGGTGGGCGTCCGGCCGTCCTAGCTGTCCTGGGCACCCACCATCTCCACTGTACTTCCTCTTCATCATCACAAAAAACGGGAGGGGAAGCAGGAGAGCCAGGACAGCTAGGACAGACATGCCCTGGGCTACTCGGGCGTGCCCCCCCGCCTCGGAAGGCCATGGTAGAGCCACGGCCGCTTCGGGTTGACCGAGGAGGGCGTCCGCTCGCGAGTCGCGGTCGGGAACGCCACGCGGAGGTGCTGCCCGAGCTTCTCCTTCGAGAAGGGCTTCGTCCCAGAGGTCTCGCAGTGCTTCTGGTAGGCGATGTAGAGAGCATCGACGGCCACGCCCGAGCCGCCGTAGTCCCACCGGAGCTTCGGGCTGAACTCCGACTGGACGTAGTTGTCGGCCATCACCGCCTCGACGCCGCGCTCCTCGACTTCACCGAGGAAGAGTTCCGCCGACGACCGGCCGGCGTTGATGAGCGAGTCGCGCGCGGCGTTGTGCAGCGGCGTCGTCGCCATCTCGGCGTCCACCTCGTGGTTCGCGAGCGCGTGCGCGAAGGCGGCCATCTCGGCCTCGGACTCGGGCGTGAAGGTCCGGTCCGGCCGGAACATGCCCTTGCACATCGCCTTGTGGCCCTGCGATGCCGGCGTGAGGGCGGCGAAGACCGTGTACCGCCGGTCGTGGCGGCCCTCGACCTTCACCGGCGACATGCTGTTCGACGTGAACCACCACGACATCCGGTTCGTCACCTCATGCTGCGGCACGCCCTTCACGTTCGCGATGATGGGCGAGTCGGTGATGTACTTCTTCAGGATGCTGGTCGTGTCCCGCAGGTTGTCCTGGTTCACCACCTCATCCGCGATGACGAAGAGCTTCGTCACGTAGTGGCCGTTGAAGGACGAGTCGAGGTCCCGCTGGCTGATGAACGTGGTGTTCTCGACGCCGAGAAGGTGGGCGAACACGGTCCCGAGCACGTCCTTTCCCTTCCCCTGCTGGCCCTGGAAGACGGGCGCCGTCATGCTGCGCGCGCCCGGGCTCTGGTACTTCGCCGCCATCCAGTTGAACAACCAGGCGAAGCCCTTCGGGTCCCCCTCCGTCACGGCTTCCATGATGGCCCTGATGCGCGGCCAGTCGCCCGGCGTCGGCACGATGCGCGACGGCTTGTAGGTGTTGATGACGAGGCGACCGTCGCGCTCGAACACCGCCTCGCGCCCCGGCGCACACTCGATGTCGTCGGCCACGGGCATGAGGTCGAAGGCGAGCACGTTGCCGAGGTTCTTCTCGGTCATGCCGAGCGACCGCAGGTGCTTCTTGACGGCCATCTCCGTCAGCGGCGAGGTCACCCGCCACTGGCCCCTGGCGTCGCGCGTGAAGTAGTGCATCAGCGGGACGACGAAGCACACCTCGTCCGTCCCGGCGAACTGCGCCGCCTCGGCGGACAGCTTCGTCCCCAACTCCCCCGTCGCGTACTTCTCGGCTCGGCGCAGCTTCTCGGTGAGGTCCGCGTCGGACCAGGGAGGCGTGCAGGTCCGGTTCCAGTCCCTCAGAAGCGCCAGGGCGTCCTCGAACGGCAGCGCGAAGTCGCGGGTGAGCACGCACGCCACGCGGTACGTGGCGTCATCGCCGTGCTCGCCCTGGACGGCGCCGGGCACCTTGGCCAGGTACGCGCGCGCGCGCCTGACGGCGAGCCCGGCGGCGCCCGCGCCCGCGCTCGGCTTCGCGCAGGTCTTCGGCTCGGGGCGCATCGGCTCGTTGGCGGCCTCGACGTTCGAAGGGAACGCGGTCAGCACCTGCTTGATGGTGTAGCGGACCGGCCGAACCTCCCTCACGGTCACCAGGAACGGATGCTGCCGGTCCTTCAGGTGGAAGAACCCGGGGACGCGCATCACGCGCGGCAGGTCCTTCACCTTCGGGTCGGTACCGAAGTGCTTCGCGAGCGCCGTCTGGGCGGACGTGAACGCGGAGAGGGGCTCGCCATGCTGGAGCACCCAGTACGTGTGCGGCCCGTGCGCGCTCTCGACTACCATCGTCGGGGGCGCCGCGTCGGTCGTCGGTTTCGGCGTCGGCCCGTTCCCATCATCGTCGGTGAAGAGGGCGCGCAAGCCGGCCACGTTCTCGGCGCGGCGGCCGTGACCGTCCCCCTCGTTCACCATGACGAAGACGCCGTGGCCGGCTTCGTTCAACCGGACAAGCTCGTCGTAGTGCTGGTGGAGGGTGCCTTGGAGGATGCGCGGTCCGATGTCGGAGGGACCGCCCTCCGGGAACGTCTGGAAAGTCTCGCGCGACTCCTTGCTGTGCGCCAGCACCTCGAAGAACCGCTCGGTCTGCGAGCGGTCGTAGCTCGCGCTGCCGCTCGGGTTGTTCATGCTGCTCTTGAACGTCACGATGTAGCTCCGCTGTTCGGCTCGCCTCGAAGGCTTGCCGCCGTGCTGATGACGGTAGTCGTGGCGACCATCCGCGACGTGCTGCTCCAGCGCGTCGTAGGTCCCATGGGAAGAAAACAGAAGAACGGCGAGCGCGGCGAATCTATCGGCCTGGAGCCCGGCGCTGGGCAGGGGGCCGCAAGCTGTCTGGCTTGTGGGCAGCGACGCTTGGGCCCTCGACGAGTGACTCTACATGCGGTACGCGATGAGGATGGACACTCGCACCGCACGCCGCGTTCAGCAGCCCGCCGTCGCGCTCGTGCGCTTCTACAAGCAGCACCACCTCGGGGACCCCGTGCCGCTTCGGAACGGTCGCATCCGGCTCGGGGACAACGAGTGCAAGGGAAAGCTGCGCGCCGGCATCAAGCAGCCGGACCTCGACAGGCAGGACAACCTCGTCATCGCCATCGGCGGCAGCACGGCCAAGGACGGGCTCGCGAACCGGCTGTCCTGGGGCGGCATCCCGGCCGAGAGGCAGGATGAAGGCACCGTCGAGTTCGAGGACGGCTTCTACCTCGCCCAGCGCGGCCCGCTCGACTGGCGCGAGCGGTTCCCGCTCGCGGCCGAGTTCGTGGACACCGTGGGCCGGGGCCACCGCGTCCAGAGCATCCCGGCCACCGTGCGCGACGAGTTCATCCGGATGTACGAGTGGGGTAGGGAAGTCGAGCGGCGCATCGGGAGAACGCCTTCGCCATCCGTTCCGGCCGGGCGCGGACCGTGCCTTGCGCCGCCGTGCCCGCCGAGCCCGAGGCGGCGACGCTGCTGAGGCCCTCCCCGGACGCCACCGGATGCTACCGTAGGCGGCATGGCGGAAGAGACCACTGACTTCGGGACGATGATGCGGCAGGCCCGCGACCGGCTCGGGCTGACGCAGGCCGAGTTGGCCGAGAAGGTCGGCGTAACGCAGGTCACCATCTCGAACTGGGAGAAGGGCAAGTCCACGCCCGAGGGTGAGCAGCGCGCGCGGGTGGAGGAGGTCCTTCAACTCGGCGGCTCCGCGTTCGGGAAGAAGATTCAGAGCGCGCGGGTGCGAGCGGCGCTGACGCAGCGGGAACTCGCCAAGCGGACGGGGTTCGCGCAGCCGACCGTTTCGCAATGGGAGACGGGCTGGTCGCAGCCGAGCGACGATGCCATCGCGAAGTTGGAGAAGGTCCTGGGACCGCTCCGCGACCAGCCAGGCGGAGAGGACGACGGCGCCGAAGCTGAGGGAGGCCAGTCCGCCATCGGCGCCTGGGTGAACAAGTTGCGACAGGAGAAGGGTTGGTCGGTTGCCGAACTCGCGGCGAAGGCGGGCCTGTCGCTGCTCGCCATCTACCGCATCGAGTCGGGCCAGACCGAGAACCCGCGCAAGGAGACGCTGGCCAAGATTCAGAAGGCGCTCGGGGCCACCCTGGAGCGCGAGGCCCAGGAGGTTGTTCGCGAAGACGCCACCATCGAGGGCCTCGGGGAACTGGTGGACTTTGACCCGAACGACCTCGACGACCGTCCCGACGTGCCCGGCGTCTACGTGCTCTACGACATCAGCAAGCGGCCCATCTACGTCGGGATGAGCGACTCCATCCGCAACCGGCTGCGCGACCACTCCGAGAAGTTCTGGTTCAAGCGGCCCATCGTCGAGACTGGCTCCTACATCGAGATTCGCGATGCGAAGCTCCGCCGCCAGCTAGAGACCCTGCTCATCAAGTTCTTGAAGAGCAGCGCGGTTTCTCAACAGACAGAACGTGGAGCGGTAGGGAGGGGCGCCGATGTTCGCGCGCTCGACCTGACCCGCCATGGCCAGCGACATCGAGACGTTCTTCGGGTTCTTCAGGAAGAGGGTCCAGCACGCCAAGACCCTGTGCGCGCTCGCAAGGCGTACGCGCCGATGGAGCCCGACCTGCACGTCCTCATCAGCGCCGGGCTCGACTCCCTCGCGGTGTACTGGGTGTAGCCGCCCTCGCTCGGCTTCAGCGGCCTGCGCGCGCGCTTCACTTCACGCTCGGGAAAACCTCGTCGCGGAAGAAGGCGTCCAGCTTCTTCAGGTACTCCGGCGTGACGCGCACGTTCGCGCTGTCGCTGACAAGAGTCGCGGCGATGTGCCGGCGGGTATTGAACTCCCACGCGACCTTCGTCGAGTGCGCACCTCCGAGAACTCCGCCCTTCCAGTCCACCGTGACGAGGACTCTCGCGCTAGCCTGCGATGCTGGGTCGATGTCGATGGAGCGCGGCGTCGGATTCTTGCCCGTGGGGTGCGTGTTGCTGAGGATGGCGCTCGCCAGCCCGGCGTTCTCCCGAAGTCGCTGGACGACCTTCGCCTCGAACGCAGCGAGCGCCCCATCATCCTGTGGCGCTGCCTCGGCCTTGCACTCCGCGACCGTACCGGTGCGCCACTCCTCGTCGGTCGCCGGCCGGACGGTCACATCGAACTCCAGGTCACCCTGCGCGGTGCGTGGGTCCTGGTTGTTGATGCCAGCGAAGAGAACGCCTTCGTACGGCGAGAGGAGGGCCGCGCACGGGGTCACAAGGGCGCCGGTCGTGAGGCGGCGCTTCCCGACCCGCACCAGGGCAGCGCCCGGAGCCCCGGCCTTGAACGGGCCGTCCTGAAAGGTGTGCGAGGCCGTTCCTGCGGCGCCGGTCGGCGGCACACTTCCTGGATGGCCGGCGACGCGGTACTCGCCACGAGCCTGGACCTCCGCTACCTCGCCGGCAGTGACGGGGAGGGCGTCCACGGCGACGATGCCGTTCCGGACATCGAGGGTCTGCGTCTTGTGGCGAGGCGATGTGCTCGCGGCTTCTACGAGTAACTCCAGCTTCTCGACCCCGTTGTCAGCCATCGTGATGAGCGAGCCAGTGCTTGCCGCCGACAGCAGCTTGTCCGCGGAGAGCCGCGTCTGCCCGATGACCTCCCTGCCTTCCTCGTCCGGACCTCCGTCGTCGTTCAGAACCTCCAGCACGAGCCCTGACTTCGGAATGGCCGCGACCGGCACGACGGCACGCCACCGGAACGTGTTCGAGAGGGTTCTGGCGACCGTGTAGCTGCGAAGCATCACCTTCGCGCCAGTCAGGCGCACGTAGATGTCCGGCGAGGTCTCCATGCGCGCCTGCGCGGGGGAGCCAGAGGTAGTCGCAGCCGTGTCGCACAGCGTCTTCGCCATGCCTGCGAACGGCACTCCGACGCCGGTCAGCGCCATGCCGGCCGCCGCTACCGTGCAAAATCCGCCGCCCTGCTGCTTCTTCTCTGCGGGGATGACCCAAGTCTGGTCGGTTCCCGGTCGATGAGGCGCAATGCGCACGAGCCCCACTTCCAGAGCGATGACGGGCGGGGGTGGGTCAGCAGCGAGAACGAGGGCTGTCAGCAGCGCCGATATCATGCGGTTCGCCTCCCAGTAACGCAGCGAACTGTACCATCCCTCGCGGTGAGCGTGCGGTGACCCCGCTGACCGCCATCAAGGCGGTGGCGCGCTCGTTCTGCTACACCATCAGCAGCTTCGTGAAGACCAGGGCGAGCGGACACGACGCTGGGACCCCTGGACCAACCGGCCGAGCACGGCACGGTGGTACGGCGTGAACGACGAGGAACTCATGAACATCGCCACCCCGAGAACCTGACGCAGCCGTTGCTGTTCGTCTTCTCGAACTCGTTCGCTCGCGCGGGCTCCCGGCCCGAGCAGAAGGAGGCGTCGTGGCGGTCTGGAACTTCACGGAGCAGGACGACGGGACGGTGGTCGTGACGTACACGGCCCGTGGCGCCGCGCCGAAGCACGTTGGCTCCTCCCCGCCCGCCCTCGTCGCGGATGCGTTCGCGTGGGCGGCCGATACCTGCGAGGTCGGTGACGTGCTCGTGGTGGGCGGGCGCGCCTTCGTCCGGGCGGCGGCTCCGGCGCCGGTGCTGGGGCGCATCTTGGCGATGTAGCCGAACCTGGAGGCTACGGGATGAAGCTCGACGGTAGGCGGGTCATCGGGAAGCTCCTCGGCCTCGCGGAGGGCGAGAGCGCGCTCGTGGACGGAACGGAGTGGACCTCCCTTGGGGACACCGGGTTCGAGGTCACGGCCGACTTCGGAGAGGGCTTTCGGCGGCACGTCGAACGCGACGAGGTAGGCGGCGAGTTCGGCCTCGCCCGCATGTACGAGGTCGCCCGGTGATGAGCACGTTGCCCCGCATCGAGCGCGTCCTTCTGCGGGCCGGGACCCGCTTGTGCGTCGAGGAGGCCGGGCGCCAGTCCGCGCCGCGCGTCCTGGAGCGCAGGACCGAAGTAACCGTCATCTGCCTCGCGCTGAACCCGGGCGAGTTCGGCGTCTACGCGCTCGACGACGGCTCGCACATCTTCGTGAAGTTCGAGGACGAGGTTCGAGGGCAGGACGGATGACGGTGACGCTCCTCCCTGCCAGGACCTCGCAGGCCGGCCCGGTCGTCTCGCTCTCCTCCCTCCGCACGGCACAGCGCGCCGCTGCCTTCCTTCGCGGTTGTCTCCACGACCCCGCGTGGCTGCGGGGAGTCGCTGTCGAGGTGGTGGACGACGGGGCGCGGGTGCTCGTCGTTCTCGCGTGGGAGACCCCGCTCATCAGGCGTTGCTTGCCGCACTCCATAGACCACGTACCCGTCCACATCACCGTCGAGGAGGCCGAATGAAAGTGAGCAGGGCACCCCGCCGCGAGCCCACCCAGAAGTCGGTCTCGGTTGGCTACGAACTGCTGACGCTGGAGCACGCCGTCGAGGGCGTAGCTGCGCTCGTGGAGATGCTGCGCCTGGGCGACCTCGATGACCGAGATGCCGAGCGTGGCGTGTCGGCGTTGCTGGCGCTCCTCGGCTGCCGCGTTCGAGACCTCGGACGTGTCGTTCGAGGCGCGATGCCGGCCGACCTGCTCCTGGCGCCGCACAACGAGGCGATGGAGGCGATGAAGGGCGACGACCCCGATGTGCTGCTTCCCGCCCCGGCACGACCGCCCGGCAGGAGGAGGCAGAGGTGAACGACACCATCACCCACCTGGTGCGAGTGCTGGTCGCTCGGCCCCGACTTCATGATGGCGGCGACGATGGACCCGACCGCCGGCTCCGGACGGTCTTGCGGGGCCGCCCCGCCTTCGGCGCGGGCGCCTTCACCCGGCGCAGCAGCGCCCCCGGCTCGACGCCGAGCGCCTCGGCCAGTCGGACGATGGTATCGAAGCGAAGGTTGACGGCGCCGCGCTCGACGCGGCGTAGAAACCGAACGTCGAGCCGGCTCGCCTCCGCCAGCGCCTCCTGCGTCAGGTCCTGGCGGACGCGACGCCGGTACACGTTGGCTCCGATGAACTTCAGGTACGCGCGGACGCGGGGACTGACCATCCGTGGCCGGTACCCCACGGCCGTGGGACATAACCGGGCCAGAACGCACCCGGTTGTTGACCGCCTACATGGCCAGCCGGTAACTACGTCGATGGGCTTTCAGTTGGGTGCGGTTCGTCAGGACCACGGCAACTTCGAGAGGGGGGTAGATGGCGACGGTGAGGCGGTTCTTCAGGTGCGTGATGGCGTGCGCGGTCACGTTCCCAGTGTGGGCGGCGGCGCAGGACGCGGCGAATGAGGCGGCACCGGCTTTCACGGATGGCAACACCGCCTGGTACACGGCGGGGGTCGTCAGGGCGAAGGTCGAGAAGCTCCCGAACGAGTGCGAGCGCCGGTTCGGTGAGGCCGTTTAGACCGATATCGAACCCGCTCCGGGCTCGCGCCTCCAGTGCGACCGCACGGAGTCCATTCAGATGCCCGTCGAACTCATCAAGGAGTTCGAGAAGGTCGCGACGGCGAACCGGCAGCTACCGCCGACGAAGCAGAAGTCCGACGTGGGGCTCTGGGCTCAACTCTTGTTGAAGCCGGTCACGCCCGAAGGGTGCCCGAGGGGGATGAGGCTCGAACAGTTTCCAGACCCGCGCATGGTGTCGAACTGCGCCAGCAAGCGTGCGGACTGGGACTACTGCGAGAAGTGGGCGCCGAAGCTCTACGTGCGGTGCATCGCGTTTCTGGAGCACAAGGAGTTCTGCCCGAAGGGCGACCTCTCCCTCATCGACCGCGCCTGCTACGAGCGCACTTGTCCGGATGACTTCCAAGCACTGGAGGCGGTCATCGGCATCAAGGGGCTCCCGGGCTGCTTCAAGTGCGACAAGGGAGTGTTCGACATGGACGAGACCCTCGCCGCCGCGAACACGACCGTGCGGTCGCTCCAGTTCACGAAGAGCCCGCTGAACACGGTGCTGTGCCGAGTCGGTCCACGCCGTGCCGCCGAAGCTGAGAAGTCGGCTCCGAAGTCCAAGAAGAAGTCGAAGCGCGGCTAGGACGACGCGATGAACACGTTCCGCACCTACGGCGGCGCCCTCGTGCTCACGACTGTTCTCGCCGGCGTTGCCAGCCCCGTAGCTGCTGCGGCTGGGGAGTGCGCCGCCTACGGCAAGAAGGTCGAGTCCCAGTGCCTCGCCGCCGCGAAGGAAGGTCGAGTGCGCCGGATGGGCGTCGCCAAGACGTTATGCCGGGACGCGATGGCATCCGCGACGAAGGAGTGCAAGCGGGAGTTCGCCGCGATGAGCCAGTACTACCAACAGTCCGTCGCCGCGAAGGGCTATCGGTACACGCGGTGCGAGTACTGGGGCTGGGTCGCGCAGCAGTTCGTGTACTGGACGCACCTCCAGGACGGCGAGGGGAAGTACGCCGATGCCTGGGACGACGTGGTGCGGCCCATCTACCAGTCCATCCCCGGCATCGCGACGAACGCCTGCAAGCGCAAGCTGTAGTCGAGCCGGCTCGACCCCTACAGGAGACACTCCGATGGAAAGCTACATCGCACGCGCCATGGGCCCCTGGATTGTCCTCGCGGTCATCGTCTTCGCCGTCCTGGCCTACTTCGCTTGGCAGTACGACCAGAGGAAGAAGGCCGAGAAGCTCGCCATCGCGCGCGCGTACAAGGACGCGCTCGACAACCTCGTGCAACACGCCACGGACCCGCAGGCCCGCCTCGCGTGCCTGGAGTGCGGCAGGGCGTTCTACGCGATGACCATCCCCGACACGTTCACGCTCGTCGTCGGGGAGAGGACGTTCGGCACCCAGGACTACCAGAACAACACGGCCGGCCGGGAGGCGCGCATCGCGGCCGACATCGAGGCGCGGGTCGGGCACCTGAAGGTCACAGCGTCGTAGCCGGAGGGCAGATGGACCTGGAGTTCCTCGCGTACTTCGTCCCGATGGTCGGTGTCGGCTTGT
>WNGF01009348.1_pt1 | contig 11275 bp, 15 predicted proteins | sample 5400641 | NCBI WGS metagenome assembly WNGF01 (sample SAMN13153371, study PRJNA577476) | soil metagenome | isolation source: 80 cm soil or saprolite under grassland replicate 2 | place: USA:California | collected 2016-06-15 | reverse complement strand
CCGGGGGCACCAACTTCGTTGAAGTGGGTGGGGTGGGGCGGTCAGGGGCGATCTGCCCCTTGACCGCCTTCATCGCACGCTGGAGTCCTTCCTTGTTGGTCAGGTAGGCAAAGATGCGTACCCCGGCGTCGGTGATCCGCGTAGCGCGTTCATGAGGGACAAGAATCCGGGCCGCTTCAGGAACTCCGCGCCCCTGATCCCGTCGTCGCTGTAGACGTGGTCGTCCGCGACGACCCAGCCCTTGTCGGCAGCGTAGGCACGCGCGCGCTCGATCTGGCGCGCGACCGACTTCTCTTCGTCGGAGACGTTTTGGTCGGTGCTCTTGCGCGCGTAGATGGCGGCGATCATCGAAGTAACCCTAGCTTCCGCCACAGCTTAAACAGTTGGCGTGCCGCGAACTAGGGGTCCGTGCACTCGCCGGCGACGATGGCCTGGAGGACCTCCCGCGAGTACTGCATGGCCCGCTTCTGCCGCGCGGGGCGAGTCGTGCTGAGCTCCAAGATGTGGGAAATCGTTCGCTGCACGTCCGAGCGTGCGCATCGATCCTTCGCCAGGGCCACCGTCATCTGCGCGCCTTGAACCGTTCGCCCTCGCGCGTCGTCTGGCGTCCGCCCGCCATGTCCACCAACTCATCGAGCAGCGGCTTCAGGAGCGCGGCGCAGCCTTCGACGCTGCCCGTCGCCTTGCCCTCGTCGATGAGACGAGCCGCAAGTTCTGTTGGGGTCGCACCGGTCTTGCCTCAGGCGAGCAGATCCCGCCAGACGATGCCGCGCTTCACTGACGGGTCAGTCGCGGGGATCCGAGGGTAGAGTTGGTCCATCGTCATTCCTTTCTCCTCTGTCATTCGCCGATCTTCACGCATTGCCCGCGCTCGCTGTTCCAGTACGCGCCGAACGAGCACGCTGGTTGGTCCTTCCTTGTAGGCGCGGGAGCAGCCCCCGATTGTCCGCCTTCAGGCGCCCGCCGCTCGCTGGGGCTGGGTGTGGCGGGGACAGAAGCCGAACACGCCTCTGCTTCCCTCTGCTTCGCCAGAGCAATCAGGTGTTGCCAGGGTGGCACCTCAAACTGTCTCCGTGCCTGCGCAGTGGGCCACGGATCGGAGCGGTTGACGGCAGCCGCAAACATCTCGGCGTCGGTCCGTAGTGGCGATCCCAGCAAGACCAAAAACTGGTTCTCAGCTTGCCGGCGAACGTCCTTCATGCGTCTGCATTCATCCGGCTGCGAGAGCGCCGACGTGGCGACGGCGAGCACACAGAGGATGGCGGCCGCGAAGCACGGCCAGCGGGCGGAGGTCCCCCTCGTGGAGATGGCGGCGGTCATGTGAGCGACTCGACGGAATCGCGGGCAGGGCGGCGAGGTCCGCCCCGTTCAGCACCGACGATCAATCGGTGCTGAACGGGGCGGTCAGTCTATCGTGGTTTCATCCAGGTGTAGCTGGGCTACTGCGACTCCCGGATCCACTTCTTGAGCTCTTCGAAGCTGGTGTACTGAGCTGACGCACTGAACGCTATCGAGATCATGCCCTTGTGGAATTGGAAGATTTCCCCCACGTGCACACTCTCGACCACGTGCAGAATACGTCCAATCACGTGACCGTCTTTGCGCACCTCGACCCTCGACGGCTCGCGGAACGTCGCCGACTTCACGAAGCTAAAGTGCTCCGCGGGCATCCGCGCTCCCGACACCTCAGCGCCCGCTGGATCGCCCGGACGAAGCCGCGGGCGGTCGTGCCGAATGAGCTCACGGATTTTCACATCTCACCTACTCCCGGAGCGCGTCACACGCGGCGTGGACGCGGACGACCAGACCGCTAGTCCAGAAGCAACTGACGGTTGGATCCGGTTCGTCGCAGATCGTGCATACGTCCGCTCGTCGATCCTCCCCGTGCGGGCTGACCGCTTCTCTGGATCACCGGTGACTCATTCGGCAGGACGCCCGAGGCGATCAGGTCGCGTATCCTGGCGCGGAGCTTTGCCTGTTCCACGCGGGACAACCCTACTCCTATCCATGGGCCAGTCGTCGGCCAATCGAGCATCGCCGATGTGTCCGCGGGTGGGGTGAGTGTCCCTTCTGGAGAATCGTGCCCGAGCGCAAGCGTCCACCGTCATGGAGGGCGTGATGTAAGTGGGGGATTTTCAAGGGGCACATGGCTCAGGAGACTGCTCCAGCTGAGCTGCGGGGGACTGCAGAATCGACCACTTGCGACTCGCTGACTCGTCAGGGTGACAATGCGTCACCCGGGCTCATAGAGCATCCTCCCACCGCCGGCGGCTGAGTCCGCTCGCCACCGGCCGAACAACGCCTACCCCTCCAAGGGCCCCGAGGCCCTCCGAGAGCTCTTCACACAGTCCGCGGGGAGGCTACCATTCCCGGACGTTCGGGCTGTGGATGGTCTTAGGGCGTGGAATCAGGCGCGGACATTGGGGACCAGCTGGACGTCTCGACGATCGCCTGGCCCCGGGCCCGCTTTACCGCTTGGGAGCTCGAGCGCGGGCTCGTGGGCGAGGGAAGATCGTCGTAACTGAAGCGGAAGGTGCTAGCGCTTCCAACCGGAACGGCACGGCATGTGCGGCAACCGTCCCGCTTCATTTGCAGGAGCGCGAGACGCTGAAACTGCTGGAGGCATCCGGGGCTCCAGGCGCCCAGCGGCAGACCTGCTTCGTTTTGTCTGGCCCCTTCCTCCGGACAGCCTCCCGCTGCTGATCGGCAAACTCTGTGTCCGCCTTCGATTGATTGGGCCTTGGGCTCGCACGCTCGCGGTCCTGGCTCGACGTCTCGGATGATAGTGCAGGGACGTTAGCCGGCTGGCTGGCGCTGGAGAGGCCCGGTGCGTTCGATCCGACTTGATGCTTCTGCCCTTGGCCGTCCACATACTCGACACCCTGCGCCAGCGCCACCGCCGGACAGAGCGCCGCCAAAAGTGACGCGGCCGCTATTGTCGTGTTCCACATGGTCATCTGGCGTTTCTCCTTGTTGAAGGGGTCGTCCTTCAACAGGGAGTTGCAAGAGCGATGCCTCGTGGGGGACGAAGATGCTGAGTTCCCGACGGTCACCGCGGGGCTTCGCGCCGCCACCGTATAGGTATTGATGCGCTCGAGCACCGCCGGATCTTTGCTGGCCGGCTGCGCGGAGCGGGGCGCACAGGCCGAAGGCAAGCCTGAGAAGAAGGAGCGGGCGCCTCACGGCTGACGGAATCGCGGAGCGTCCGGGAGGACCCGTGTCACGAGCGTACCGGCAGCCTCGAGACGGGCGAGCGCGTCCGCGCCAATCTCGAGCGCCATCATGGGCAGACCGTCGAACTTGCGCGCCACCGAGAAACTCGTCCCGGCGAGCCTCGCGATCAGATCGTCCTGCGTCTGGGCGATGGCCCGGCGCTGCGCGTCCACGGCCGCGGGGCTCGGTAGCTCGCCTTCTGGTGTGAAGGCAGGCGTAATACGGAGCTCGACGATGACGCGGACCGGACCGGCGGCCGCCGCGGACCGCACAGCGGGATCGATCGCTTGAGCAAAGCCGTCACCCACGAGTACACCTTGGACGAAAAACAACAGAATCAGGAGCGGAAAGAAAAGCCGCGTTGCTGCCGAGAAAATGCGAAGCATATGAGCGCTACTCATCGCTAGCATCCGGGCACAACCCTGTCAACTCTCACCGAGCGGCGGAAGCTCCGAGCGCGAAATCGGCACGGAACGAGTGCATGCAATCCGTGTTGATGTGCGTCGGGTGTGCCCGAGGGGAGCAAAGGGTGCGCGATCACGGCGCCACGAGCACAACCGCGATGATCATGCACCGCTGGGCGCGATCGGCGGGCTCGCGTAGGCACATCCCACTGGCCACGGCTCACGTCAAGGGCCTGCGGGCGACCTCGCGCTCCCCACGCGACGGCGTGCTAGGATGAGCGCGCGGGACGCTATTTCCCAGACCGCGTCCCGGGTGTTCGGGTGACCCAGGGGCACCAGCGGGAGCAGGAAGGCGGCAAGGGGAGGCGGGATGGACGGGGAGGGATCGAGACGGTGAAGCGGTTCGTCGCTCGTTACGTCCCCACCCTCTGGCTGCTCGCGGTGCTGAGCCTCGTGGGCTGGTTCATCTGGAATGGGGACCTTGCCGGTTGGATCCTCCTCGCGCTCGTAATCGGGCTCATGGTCTGGCAGCTCTCCGGACGTGAGAAGCGGTCGCGTCACGCCCGCACGGAGAACGCCGATGGCCGCGGCATGCACGACGAGTCGTCGCCATGATGCGCCGGGTACCGCCTGTCTCCGCGGCCCTCCTCCTCGCCTGGGCCACGGTGGCCGCGGCCAGCCCCGTTGACGTCGGGTCACCCATGCACTGCTCGACGTATACCGTCGGAGCGGACACGCATACCGAGTGCTCGCCCGGCCCCTCGGCGCCTCCCGCCGCGGCCTTCACGTGCCATGACTACACCGTAGGCACGGACACCCACGCCGAGTGCAGCCCGGTGCCGGCGACCCGCCTCGCCCCCCTCAGAGGAAAGATCGCCGCTCCGCCGCCCGCCGCCACGCCGCGCTGCTACACGTACCACATCGGCTCCTCGACCTATACCGAGTGCCGCTGACTCCCGCGCGGCTGCGCTGCCCGTGGGCCCGCAGCGGGCCCGACATCGCGTATCACGATCGCGAGTGGGGTGTACCGGTCCGCGCCGACCGTCGGCTCTTCGAATTCCTCGTGCTCGAGGGCGCCCAGGCGGGGCTGAGCTGGTCCACCATCCTCGCCCGCCGCCGAGGCTACCGCGCCGCCTTCGCCGCCTTCGACCCCGCCAAGGTCGCGCGCTTCACGCCCGCTCGCGTGGCGCAGCTGCTCCAGGATCCGGGCATCATCCGACATCGCGGCAAGATCGAAGGCGCCATCGGCAACGCCCGAGCGTTTCTCGCCGTGCAACGCGAGCACGGAAGCTTCGCCGCCTACGTCTGGGGTTTCGTGGGCGGGCGCCCGATTCAGCAAGGCTGGCGCCAGTCGCGCCACGTTCCCGCCGAGACGGCGATCTCCCAGGCGCTCAGCCGTGATCTCAAGCGCCGGGGCTTCACCTTCGTGGGGCCCACCATCTGTTACGCCTTCATGCAGGCCACCGGACTGGTGAACGATCACCTCACGTCGTGCTTCCGTCACGCAGCCGTGAAGCGCGCGGGCGCTTGGAAGGGCAGGGAATCCGCGGTCGGACGCACAAGCTCCTTGAGATCGAGACGTGGAGAGACGTAAACTGAGGCCGTGGCGCCTCCAGCACGGAACGGCGGCATCGGCAACGTCTGGCGTTTTCTGGGCCTGGCGAACTCTCCCGAGGAAACGATGACGCGCTCCGCGATGCCCGCTCCTCAAGCCGGGCCGACGGATCCGGGCCGCGCCGTGCTCGGGGGCGGGCTCGCGCTCAGGGGCGAGATCAGCGGCGAGGGCGACTTTCACATCTACGGCCGCTTCGAGGGGGAGATCGACGTGTCCGGCCGCGTGGTCGTGGCCGAGGCGGCTCAAGTCGACGCCAATATCAACGCCGCGGCCATCGTGATCGCGGGCAAGGTGCGCGGCAATCTCTCCGCCACCACTCACCTCGACATCCTTCCCAGCGGGGTGCTCACGGGCACGCTCAAGGCGGGCAGCTTCTCGGCCGCCGAAGGCTCCTCCGTCAAGGGAGAGATCTGGCTGGAGCGCGCCGAGCCCGCCCGAATGGGCGAGGCGGGACCAAGGGACGACGACGACGAGGAGCGCCGGTGAATCTGGTCGAGCAGATCCGGGAGCGCCGGCCGATCCTCTGGGCCCTCTGGGCGGTGGCGGTGGTCGCCGTGATTGGCATCGTGTGGGGCGGCTGGGCGCTCTGGAAGACCCGCTACGAGGCCCAGGGCTCCATCGCGCTCACCCAGGCCCGGGCCCTGATCGCTCAGTCCCAGGCTCCGGGTGCCTCCGCGGATGCGCGCCAGCGGGCCGAAAAGGCGCTCCAGGACACGATCAGCGAGTATCCGCGGCTCTCCTCGGTCGGCCAGGCCGCGTACCTCCTCGGGAGCCTCCGCTTCGCCAATGGCCAGTACGGGAGCGCCCGGTCGGCCTTCGAGCTCGCGCGGAGCAAAGCCGGCTCGCCGACTCTGGCCGCGCTGGCGGCCCTGGACGTCGGCTACTGCTGGGAAGCCGAAAAGAACTATGAGGCGGCCGAGAAGGCCTTTCAGGCCGTCATTAGCGGGGCAAGTCCTAAGAGCTTCCTCTATGAAGAGGCCATGCTGGACATCGCCCGCGCTCAGGATCTCGGGGGGAAGCGGACGGCAGCGATCGAGACCTACCAGCGCCTGCTGAAGGACGTACCTGAAAGCCGCCGGGCCGAGGAGTTTCGCTCCCGGATGGCGAGCCTGCAGTCTCCCGCCAAGCCCTGATCTCGCCATCTCTCGAATGCACTCGAAGCGCCCCCCCTTGACCCTGGCTTATGTCTGATAAGAGGTATTATGTCAATCAAGCTTCATCGAGCCAGACGATGGGCCACGCAATGGACCTGCGCCACGAGGACACCGCCCTCGGTGCTGACTGTCACGTCATAGAACGCGGCCTGTCTGCCCTGCTTCACTTGCCGGGCTTCCGCGACGAGGCGCGAGCCCGCCACCACCGCCGTCATGAAGCTGATGGTCATGCTCAGCGCCACCGCGGGGTCGCCGTGGGAATTGCACGCGGTGCCGAAGGCGATATCGGCCACCGAGAAGATGACACCGCCGTGAGGAAAGCCCTGAAAGTTGACCATGTGGGGCTGGAGGGACAGGCGGAGGCGGCAGTACCCGCTCCGGATCTCGACGTATTCGATCCCAAGGGCCCGGGCCCAGGGATCGTCCTGCATCCGGGCCGCGAGCTCTCCCGGTATCGGCTCTTCGGCCCGTATAGGCTCTTCGGAAGGACCGGTCACTGAATGGTCGCGGTCAGGATGAAGCTCGACTCGCTGGACCCCTGTTGCTCGCGATAGCCCAGGATCTGGCGCGTGACCTGGTTGATGCCGCGCGTGCCGCCGCCGATCCGCATGGGGCGCCCGTTGGGCACGATGACCTCGGTCGCCGCTTCGTTGAACTCCACGCTGCCCCCGCCCTCGGCGGTGAAATAGCTGACCTGGGGGATGAGGCGGACCCGGATCTGTCCCTTGGCGAGGATGGTCGGACTCACCACGAGGGTGGTGCCCACGCGCTGCCAGGCCGTCCCCTGCGCCACGTAGCCCTGACCCGTGGCGTAGTCCCGAAACCAGCCCACGACGGTGTAGGGCACTTCGCTCGCGACCATCATCGACGACGTGCCGCCATCCTGGACCACCGTGAACACGCCGCTGGTTCGGGTCGTCCTCGTGGTCGTGTCTTCGACGGCCACGCCCCCACGGCCGCGGGCCTTGCCGTCCTGGATCACGACGCTGCCCCGACCCTGGGCGCCCTGACGAGTCTCCTGACCCCGCTGCTCGAACTCGAGGACGACCTTGACCTGGCGGCCGCTCTGCCCGGCGGCAGGCAGAGCGGCCAAGAGGAGGGCGATGGTGCAGCAGGTGGCCGTCGCTCGGCGCACGCCCCTACCCTGGAATCTGGGCCTCTTCGGGGAGTCGATCCCATACGGGCTTCCACTCGGGCACGGTGAGCCCCACGGTCTGCGCCTTGTCTTTCACCTCGTCGGCGAAGGCCTGGCGGACTTCGTCGTTGTCGCGCAGCTTGAGCCGATACTGGCGATACACGGCGTTTCTGGCCGAACCGGGCCGGCCGAAGATATTCATGGTGCGGATGTACCACTTGTCGAGCGTGGCCTGGGCTTCGTCCCGGGTCTTCGGATCCTCCGCCAGCTTCTTGACCCAGAACTCGCCGTGGCGAATGTGGAACTTCTCCTCCTTGAAAATGCCCTCGATGGCCCGCGCCCACGGCCCGTAGGAGCACTGCCGCACGTCTTCCAGCTGATGCCCCGCCCCGCGGTCCATGCAGAAGTTGAAGAAGATGAAATCCGCCCAGGTGTCGATCGGGTAGTAGAAGATGTTCACGCGCTTGTCCGCGGTGATGCGGGCGGTGCCAATGTCCGCCGACGCGTCGATGCGCATGGCGAAGGCCTCGTCGTGGGCCCGCACATGGGCCTCCACGTCCACCCCCAGGTCGGCGAGCAGGCCGTACATGACCGAGGCGTGGCGATGCTCGTCCTTGACGATCTGGGCCACCACGTGCTTTTCGTCGACGCCGGGCGCCTTCATGATCCACGGCACGTAGCCATAACCGCCCGCCAGCTCCGAATCGGCCTGCATGGTCATCAGATGAACGAGATTGTCCCGGTACGCCTCCGTCATCTCCTCGGCCGATTCGACGCGCTCGCCGCGCTCGATCCGGGCCAGGAGCTCCGCCTCCGTCACGCGCTGGCTCATGGTGCTCTCCTTTCCACCACCCGTACCGCCTTCCCCTCGCTGCGGGGGATGGTCTTGGGTGGCACGATGACAACTTCGGGGTTGAGGCTCAGGTGCGCCCGCAGGACCTCGCCCACCCGCAAGGCGAGCGTGGCCACTTCGGGCCGCCGCGAGTCGAAGCCACCCCATTCGCTCACCCGCTCGGGGGTGGGCTCGACCTGCACCGAGATGATCGGGAAGCCGTGGCTTCTGTCCACCATGAGCTGATAGTGCGGCGCGAGGTCGGAAACCGTCAAGAGCGCGGCCTCGAGCTGGGAGGGGTAGACGTTGACTCCCTTGATCACGAGCATGTCGTCGCTCCGTCCCTTGATCCGCGCCATGCGTATCGACGTCCGGCCACAGGCACACGGCTCGGGATCGAGCGACGTGACGTCGCCGGTCCGGTAGCGGATCATAGGCAGCGCCTGCTTGGTGAGACAGGTCAGGACCAGCTCGCCCTCGGCGCCCGCAGGCCGCGGCTCGCCCGAGGCTGGATCGATCACCTCGGGCAGGAAATGATCCTCGGCGATGTGCAGCCCCCGCCGGGCCTCCGCGCATTCCACGGCGACTCCGGGGCCGATGATCTCGCTCAGCCCGTAGAAATCCACGGCCACGATGCCCCAGAGCGCTTCGATCTGGCCCCGCATGGCGTCCGTCCAGGGCTCGGCCCCGAACAGACCGTAGCGGAGGCCCACACTCCGCGGGTCGAGCCCCTGCTCTCGCATCGACTCGCCGATGTGCAGGGCGAAGGACGGCGTGCAGGCCAGGCCCTGTGGCCGGAAATCCTGGAGGAGCAGGATCTGCCGCAAGGTATTCCCCGACGACACCGGCACCACGGTCAACCCCATGTGCTCGGCCCCGTCGTGAAAGCCGAGGCCCCCCGTGAAGAGACCGTAGCCGTAGGCGATCTGTATCATCTGGCCCGGTTCGGCGCCGCCCGCCGCGAGCGAGCGGGCCATCACCTCCCGCCAGATCTCGAGGTCGCCCCGCGTGTAACCCACCACGGTGGGCTTGCCCTTGGTGCCCGAGGAGGCGTGGATCCTCGACAGCTCGGCGGGGGGCACGGCGAAGAGACCCCACGGATAGTGCTCGCGCAGATCGGACTTGGCAGTGAGAGGCAGCCGCCGCAGGTCGTCGACGCTCTTGATCGTGTCGACGGCGACGCCGCGGGCCGCGAAGGCGCTCCGATAGAAGGGCACGCGCTCGACGGCCCACGCGCAGGCACGTCCGAGACGCTCTCCTTGAAGGGCACGCAGGGTGGCTCGGGGCGCGGTCTCCATCTCTCGATTCCAGATCATCGGGATCTCACCCCACGGTCACGCCCGTCACGAGCCAGGCCTGCCGGCCGACGAAGCGCATGAGGGTATCGATGAGCCGCGCCTCGGCGGCCGCCTCGCGTCCCACCCGATCGGGCAGGACGAAGCGCACCTCGGGATACGACACGAGCACGCGCAGCAGGGTGCGCGCCCGGGGATCGGGGGCGAAGAAGCCGCGCCGACCGGGATCGCCGGCTCCCGGATGCCACGCGGGCTGAAAGGCGGCCCGCAAATAGGTCGCGGCGGGGACCGGGCTCACGACGCGGAGCTGAGCAGGCCGCGGTACAGCCCGGCCATGACCTCGACCTGGCGCATCGCGGAGAAATCGCGCTCGGCGAGCTGGCGCGCGGCGCGGCCCATGCCGAGGCGACGGGTGCCGTCGAGGAGGAGCCCGATGGCGGCATCCGCCAGCTCCTGGGCATCGCTCTTGGTCAGGAGCCCGGTCTCGCCGTCTCTCACCACTTCGTCCACGCCCGAGGCCCCCACGGCGACTGCGGGCAGCGCGCAGGCATGCGCTTCGGCCAGAACCAGACCCTGCGTCTCCGTCTCGGAGGAGAAGAGGAAGAGATCGGCCGCGCGGTAGTACGGCGGCAGGTCCTCGCGGACCACGGATCCCAGGAAGTCGATGGCCGAGCGTGCGGGGCTGGCCGCGGCCACGCGCTTGAGCGCCGCCTCGTGACTCCCCTGCCCGACGAGGAGCAGCCGGGCCCCCGACACGGCGCCCGCGATCAGGCCGAAGGCGTCGATCACGCGCTCCACGCTCTTCTCGCGGTCGAGGCGTCCCACGTAGAGGCAGAGCGGCACCTCCGCGGGCAGCCCGAGAGCGCGGCGCGCCTCGAGACGACCGCCGGGGCAAAAGAGATCCAGGGGCACGCCGGTCGGCACCGTCGCGATCGGGGCTTTGACCCCGCCGGCCGCGAGACCATCCGCGATCCGAGCCGAGGGAGCGACGACCAGATCCGCGGAGTCGGCGAAGCGGGAGGCCAGCCGCACGGCAGCGGCGGCGACCAGACGCTCGGGGAGCGGCACGTAGTGGGCATACTTCTCGTAGCGGGTGTGGTACGTGAACACGAGGGGCCGTCCCTCGGCGCGGGCGAGCCGGCGGGCAGTGACGCCCAGGAGAAACGGGTGCTGCGCGTGGAAGACGTCGAGCTCGAGCTCTCGGGCCGCGCGGCTCAAGCGTCGGGAGAACGGCAGCGGTATGGCGAAGCCGGGATAGGTGGGGGCGGGCGCCGACGGATACCGGAACACATAGGCCGGATCGGCGTGCCGGCCCCTCCACGCCGGCGCGAACACCCACACGCTGTGCCCCAAGGCTTGGAGGCCCCGGCGCAGCGTCTCTACCGCGGTGGTGACACCCCCGCGGAACGGCAGGTAGTTGTTGGTGAAGAGGCCAACACGCATCCGCTAGTCATCCGGAGCGTTGGGATCGCGGCCCCGCTCGATCCGGCCGAAGTCTCCCGGCTTGATGGAGTCGAGCCATTCCTTGATCTTGGCCTGATCGTCGGCCTTGCTGCCCCCGAGCTCCTGCTCCTTGGCCACCTCCACGTTCTTGGCCTTGGCCACCACTTCCTCGTCGACGTAGATG
>WNGF01009347.1_pt1 | contig 11275 bp, 13 predicted proteins | sample 5400641 | NCBI WGS metagenome assembly WNGF01 (sample SAMN13153371, study PRJNA577476) | soil metagenome | isolation source: 80 cm soil or saprolite under grassland replicate 2 | place: USA:California | collected 2016-06-15 | reverse complement strand
GGGCCAGCTGTAGGTAGTGTCGAGAGAGACCCCTCCAAGCGCGAACGTAGACTCTCGTTGCCCCTTCCTCGCCCCGAAGCGCAGATGGAACCGATCGCTCGAGTTCCTCGACCAGGGCGCGTACGAGTCGGTCAAGCTCTTTGGCGGCCACCTCTGCTCCGCCTGTCAGCAGCAAGTCCATGTCAAGAGAGTGTAGCGCAAGCGAAGCGCAAGCGCAAGCAAACCGCAAGCGCCCCCCTCTGCGCAGCGAGGTTCGCAAGCGCGGCAGTGTCTGACCGTCCTGTGGATCCGCGACGGTCGGGCAGGGAGAATGTCAGCCGTGGCCGACGATTCGGAAGACCGCGACTCCGGCCAGCCATCCGAGCCGGAAGGATTCACCCTCAGCATACACACGGTCCTCGTGATAGTTGCACACGGTTATTAGATGTCGGTTATCCTCTACTCTGAGGGTGGCGGCTTCCCGAGTATTGAGTTTCGTCCTTCTGATGGTTCTTGATAGCGATGAAGCGACCTCGCCGATCGGAGACGAGCCGGTCGCACAGCATGCGGGGGTGTTGGAGGGGCAAACCACCTGACGGAGGGGGTTCACATGGACGCGCACAACGTTCGGGTCACCACCCCTCGGCGGAGGATAGGACCGGCGGGCGGCGCCTGCCGATTGCTCCTGACGGCCGTGATGGCGTTCTCCGCCGGCCTCATCGCATACGACGGTATCAGCGGGTTCTCCGAGGGCGGGCCCGGGGGTGCGCCGTGGTTCGTCATCGGCGCAGGGATCTATTACGGGCTCTACCAGACCGCGACCAGCGGATTCGGTCGCCGCTGGGGAATCCGGGCCGTTATCGCGTTCGCCGTGGTGTTGATCGCGGCGGGCGCCACCGCAATCGGGGTCGAGGGCGAGCTGTGGGCCGCGCCGCTCACCTGGCTTCTGTACGGCTTCGCGCTGGGGTTCCTGATCCTCACCGCCGTCGGGGGACTGGTCTCCCTCGCCCTCGGCACCCCCGGCTGTGAGTTCGGTGCCATCGGCGAGCTCATCCGGCGGCTCCGCGGCGTCCCCGAACCGGAGGGGGCCGCCCCGATGTGGTGCATCTTCGGGATGCACCGGCTCGATGCGTGGGAGGCTCGCCGGTCCGCTAGATCGTGAGTGTAAGGAGACCGTTCCTCCTGAGCACACGGCAGAAGTGGAAGAGAGGAATCACCCCATTCTGCCCAATCTCCACCGCGGTGATCGGAGCTTTGGGCCTCAGATACCTGAAGCACGGTCTCATCAAAAATGTAATGATCCGGGACCGGTCAGACATTGCATTCTGGTATCGCCCGGGATGACCCGGGCCATTGGCTGTAGGAGGAGGTGGTAGGGAGTGTTCGAGGGGTTCCCGTCCGTCGCCATGCTTCCGGCGTCGGACATCGAGCGCGCCAAGCGCTGGTATCAGGAGAAGCTCGGACTGACCCCGTCCGTGGAGAACGAGGGCGGTCTGGAGTACAGCACGGCGGGAGGGACCAGGTTCGGCGTTTACCCGAGCCAGTTCGCCGGAACGAACCAGGCCACGGCCATGGGGTTCGAGGTGGACGATCTGGACAAGGTCGCCGACGACCTGATCGGCAAGGGCATCGAGTTCGAGCACTTCGACCTGCCCTACGCGAAGACCGACGAGCGTGGCGTGGCCGAGATGGGTCCCTACCGCGGGTTCTGGTTCAAGGACAGCGAAGGGAACATCCTCAACTGCTACCGCATGCAGAGCTGAGTGCAGCGCCAGCTCGTAGCCAGAGGCGTCCCACCGACGGGGCGCCTCTGACGATTTCTGCTCCCTCGAGACCAGTGCTCCGGCGTCAGCTTGCGCCGGTCCGAAATGGCTGAGTGGACAGGGTCAGGACGGCACTTGTGCGATCTCAACGATGTTGCCCTCGCTGTCCTTGAACCAGGCCGCCTTGTAGCCGCCGGCCTCGAACAGACCGTTCTCTGTCTTGAAGTTCGGCAGGTCATACTCCTCGAAGGCCACCCCGCGCCTCCTGAGCTCCTCCATCAGATCCTCGATGCCGGTGACGGAGAAGCTGACGGCCGTGTTCTGGGCCGTCCCCGCGTAACCGCTCGGGGTGAGGACCACCCACGTGCCGTCGGCGCACGCGTACCACAATCCTCCCGGATCCTCGTTCGTCGGGGACATCCCGATTTTCGCTTGCCACCAGGCCTTGGCTCGCTGCAGATCAGATGCCGGAAGAACCGCGTAGACGCGGAATCGGTCGAGCATGATCTCACCTCCTGTCTCGGATGGGTGCCGTACCATAGGTCATCGGGGAGCGTCCGGACAACCGGGCTCCCGCATGCTTGTCTTACGACTATTACCTCTCCCTCGAACGGGGTATGACTGCTCCCTCGGTGAGGGTGGTCTGCTCGTTACGCAATTTGGCGTATTGCTTGGATACAAGTGACAGAGCAAGCTTGGCGAGTTAAGGAAGGACTTTTCCTCGCGGAGGTAGGGGATGAGAAGGGTGATCGTGGTCTTGCTAGCTGTGGGAGGGCTTACCATTGCGGCTCCGACCAGTGCCGCGATCGCGGATACTCGCGGCGGTCAAGCGAGCTGTATGGGGTTCGAAGCGTCGGGCATATCTCCTCCTGGGTCGAGCGATGAGATTCCTGGGGGAATGCCGGAGCTGAAGGCTTTTATCGACGCGGCGTTTCCTGGCGTTCCTCCCGGAGTGATCTTCAAGACTATTGCTCACCTGCATGAAGGCTCTCACGAGGCGTGCGACGAGGCCCTAGAGGGCTGATTTCAGGCGGGCCCTTGCCTATGTTCATCTTCGTTTAGTGAGGAACATAGGCGGCTGTCCACACTTCAACTCCCGCCGGGGCTGGGAGAGAGATCGGGGAGGCATTGGGGAGGGAGAGAAATCGGGGAGACCGATGCGGCAGGAGTCGGGTCTCATCTTCTCCTAGGGCGTGAGCTGGACTGTCCAGACCACTTTGTCCAAATAACGGGGACTCCACCCATGTTCGCGTCCCAGGCCTGCCTGGGTTCGTACGCCTGTCGGTCCGCCTCCGCAGCCGGGAATCGAACTGATTACCAAGTCGAGCGCTGAGGATCGGCTACTGGGGAAGGGTCCCGTACGAGTGGGCCCCGAGCCCGATCTCATCCGGCGACCGAGTAGGTGGCGTTTACCTGGACAAATGCGCTTATCGGATGTCTGCACTCTCGTTCGGTTCGCCCCCCGGCACCGACTCTCTTCCTCCGAGGCGCCCACCTGGGGCAGTCAGGCTATTCCGGCGCCGTACCCTGCAGCGTCGCTTCGCTTTTGCGTACTATCTCGAATCGGGGAAGCCGGAGGACGAGCTCCTTGTCATATCCATCCGACGGCCAGACGTGGCTCTAGCAGGACTGTCGCTAAGCATGAGAATCGGCGGAGGTGACGGATGGATCAGCCGCGGCTACTCGGTGTCTTCGCCCACCCGGACGACGAGGTCTTCTGCGTGGGGGGGACGTTGGCCAAGTGTGTGTCACATGGATGGGAAGCGATGGTCGTATCTGCGACCCGTGGGCAAGGTGGACAAATACGCGACGCTGGTGCCGCCACCCGGCGCACCTTGGGCCAGGTCCGAGAGCGGGAGCTTCAACAGGCCTGTTCGATCCTGGGCGTTCAGAACGCCCTGTGCCTTGACTACACGGACGGCCAACTAGCCGAGATCGACCGCGTGGTGCTTTCCGAGCATGTCCTTCGCATCACACGCGACTTCCGGCCGGACGTTGTCATCACGTTTGGCCCAGAGGGCGCCTACGGGCACCCGGATCACATCGCCATCAGCGACGCAACAACTGAAGCCTTCAGGCGGGCGCTCGTTGACAGTCCCGCCGAAGGCCTCCATGGGCCCGCTCCCTCACGCCTGTTTCACAGCCATTTCCCCCGCAGTCGCCTGCTACTCCTGGATCTCTTAGCCAAGTGGCTGGTGGAGGCCAACACCGTTTTCAAGGGGAGCGGCGACTTCGTGCATGCCCTCTCGCTCTTCGCCCAGGAGTCGACCACGCTTCGCTATGTCTCTGACACCATCGAGATCGAGTGGTTCCCACCGGGCATCTACATCCTGGAGCAGGGCGAGCCCGCCAAGAGCCTGTACCTCATCCTCTCGGGCGAAGTGGAGGTGACCAAGGAGGAGCCCGACGGCACCATGCGCCCCGCCAAGAGGATGGGCCCCGGGGAGTTCTTCGGCGAGCTTGGGATCGTCCATCGAGCTGCCCGAACCGCTCACGTCATAGCCGCCGACAGCGTCACATGTCTCGTTCTCTCGCCCCACGAGCACACTGCGTTCGCCTCCCTGGGGACGTCATTCCCTGGCCGGGAGATCTGGCCTGGCGATGCGATACAGGGAGATGCGGGGAGTGAAACCACGACCGTGATCGACGTCTCGCAGTATGTGGAGCGAAAGATCGCGGCCGTGGCCGCCCATCGCACCCAGTTCCCCATCCGGACCGACATGTTTCCGCTCTCCCTACTCACGGAGATGATGGGGAGGGAGTACTTCCTCCGCCCATACCCCCCTGGTGAGCCTGAGACGGAGCTGCTTCCTGGGCGTGGTCGGGCTTCTTAGAGCTCATGCATCTCGGGTCGTCCGTACCAAACAGGATGCGCCGCTCGACACTTCGGGCGACACTGTCTTCAGCAGTTCGCGCTCTATGGCTTCCCAGGCCACAGGGTCGGCTCCAGCTAGCCTTGGATGAAGTCTGGCTTCGGACGCCACCTCGACTTGAACCACCGCATCTGCGCCTGGGGAATCTGTGCGTGTTCCACCTCGGGCAGGAACCCGCATTGGGGCGCGCTGAGACTCACGGTATTCCCAGGCGTCGGCGTGGAGTCGAGGACCTCGCCGCCGTACGATGCGTCTGCCAACGGGCCGTCAAGACCGAAGCAGGGCCGCGTCGAGCGAGAGGGGCCGTCATATAGATCGACACCTCGACCACCCACCGTCTGCCGTCGTTGGAGGAGATCCGCGCGGCCGCCCATCGAGTTTCCCAGTGGGCCCTCCGCACCCCGCTGGTCCGCCTGAACGTCGACGAGGCCCCCGCCGAGGTCTACCTCAAGCTCGAGAACCTCAACCGATCGGCGCCTTCAAGATCCGGGGCGCCGGCAACGCCGTGGCCCAGGTCGACCCCGCCCGACTGGCCCGGGGCGTCTACACGGCGAGCGCTGGGAACATGGCCCAGGGGTTGGCCTGGCATGCGCGACGGCTTGGCATCGCCTGCACGGCCGTGGTGCCTGAGACCGCGCCGGAGGCGAAGCTGTCCGCCATCACCCGATTGGGGGCCGATTACCTCAAGGTTCCTTTCGATGAGTGGTGGCAGTGATGGCGGACCATTCCCACCCGGCCTTCCCCGGCCGGCTGTTCGTCCATCCGTTCGCCGACCAGGCGGTGATGGCCGGCAACGGCACCATCGGGCTGGAGATCCTGGAGGATCTGCCGGACGCGGACGCCGTGGTCGTGCCCTACGGTGGGGGTGGGCTTTCCACCGGTATCGCCGCGGCGGTCAAGCCCCTCCGGCCGGAAGCGAAGGTGTTCGCCGCCGAGGCCGAGACGGCCGCACCCCTCGCCGCTTCGCTCGCGGCCGGCAGGCCCACGAGCGTGGAGTACACCCCGAGCTTCGGACGGGATCGGGGGCAAGGCCGTATTCGAGGCCATGTGGCCCCTGGTCAGCCGGATCCTCGATGGTTCGCTCACCGTATCGGTGGCGGACAGCGCCAGGGCCGTGCGGGTGCTGGTCGAGCGGAACCAGGTGGTGGCGGAAGGGGCGGGGGCCGCGTTGGTTGCCGCGGCCGCGGCCGGGCTGGCCGGAACGGGGCGAGTTGTCGCGGTGGTGTCCGGCGGCAACATCGATCCGGCCAAGTTGGCGGCCATCCTGACCGGCACGCTTCCCTGAGGGGATGTCATGGAAGGGCTCGGAGAAGAGGCCGGTAGGGGCGCTGGTGCGTTGCTCGAACTCGAAGACATCGAGCGCGCCCGGGCCCGGATCGAGGGCCGGGTCCACGTCACGCCGACGATGTCTTCCACCACCGTCGGCGATGAGCTGGGCGTGCACCTGCATCTCAAGGTGGAGCTCTTCCAGAAGACCGGCTCGTTCAAGCCCCGTGGGGTGTTCAACAAGCTCCTGTCGATGCACCCGACTGACCTGTCGCGCGGGCTGGTGTCCCTGTCGGCCGGGAACCACGCCGCTGCTCTCGCCTACGGCGCCGCCGCCGTGGGGGCCAAGGCCACAATCGTCATGCCTCTGACTGCCATGCCATCCAAGGTCGAGGCGACCAGACGCTACGGCGGCGAGGTCGTCCAGACCGAGGGGAGCCTCTTCGACGCCTGCCTGGCCCTGCAGCGAGAGCGGAACCTCACGCTGGTCCACCCCTTCGACGACCTGGCCATCATGGCCGGCCAGGGGACGGTAGGGCTCGAGATTCTCCAGCAGGTCCCGACCGTCGACCTCGTCGCGGTTCCGGTCGGAGGGGGTGGCCTCATCTCCGGCATCGCGGCGGCGGTGAAGCTCCAGCACCCATCCGCCCGCGTGGTGGGGGTCGAGCCTGCGGGAGCAGACGCGATGAGTCGAAGCCTGGAGCGGGGAGCGCCGGTGCATCTGGACAAGGTCGAAACGATCGCCGATGGTCTCGCCCCTCCATTCGTCGGCGAGCACACCTTCCGGCACGCCCGGCGCTTCGTGGACGAGATGGTGAGGGTGACGGACGCAGAGATCCTCGACGCGCTTCGCATGCTGATCCAGCGGACCAAGCTCGTCACGGAGCCTTCCGGCGGCGCCGGCCTGGCCGCCTTGCTGGCGGGCAAGGTGGCCCCAAAGGCGGGGTCCACGGTCGTGTGCGTCATCAGCGGGGGGAACATTGGACTCGACCTCCTGAGGCAGCTCCTGTGAGCCGTCCCCTGTGTCGATGGCGTCCGCCAGACGCTCCATTTCGGGTCGTGCTGGGACGATCGGCCCGAGGTATGCCAACTCCCAGTCGAGCAGGCCACTGGCGAGTGCCCAGAACCGAGCATCCAGAGCCAGAAAGATTCGGGACCGCTTCAGAAGACCTCAACAACGGACACGCCGTGGACAATCTGTCGAAAGACCAGATTCCCTTGGAGGCTCCGTTGTGGTTCAGGAAGTGATCGGGCGGGAGGTGGAGTTGGAGGCGGTCCCTAGATGCCTGGATGCGCTCCCTGCAGGTCAAACTGCTTCCCGGAAAGCACCGACCATGGCCAAGACCCCAGGGGCCTCTCGTTGACCTGAACCACAGGGCGTCAGTCAGGGCCACTAGGTTATCGACCTGATTTGGTCCAGGGCATGCGAACCAGCAACTCAAAGCCCATATCAACCCGTGTGGATTCTGTAGGCGCCCGGCCCCGGGCACTGTCTATCTCGGACGCGTTCCTCGGGTGCGATCGGAGCCGCCAGGTCATCCGGCGCCACAAGCTTGAGTGGCACATCTGGATGCGGCATTACCAACACCACCTCGATGTCCCGGTTCTCCTTGAGATAGGTCACGCTCTTGACCAGACGGGTCAGGATGCGCCGACGGAGCTCGTCGGGGCCGCTGAGCAGGGCCGCGCTGAGCTCGGGTCCCGCTTCCCTGAGCCTGCCAATGGAAGCGAGCTGGACTTGTTCTTCCGGGTTTCGGGTGATCTGGGCGAGCTCCTCGCGCAGGCGGTTCTCTTCCGCCGAGAGCCGGTCGATGGACTCCCGGATGAGCGCCGGGTCGATCCCGTGGCGGAACCCGTCCAACTTTGCCAGCTTCTCCTCATGGAGGTCTGCGAGCCTGCGCTCCAGCCGGGTGCGTCCTTTCAGGCTCGCCTTCTGTCGGTCTCGAAAGGCGCTGCTCAGCTGCTGCTCGAGCGTGGCTGCCCGCAGGGGGTCCAGGAGCTCGGAACACACCACGTCCACCACGAGCTCCATGAGGCGGTCGTCCCGGAGCCAGGACCGGCACTGCTGGCACTGCCACAGGATGACCACCTTCCCGCTCTTGCGGAGACGCTGCGTCGCGCCCATCCGGCGACCACAACAGAGAACGAGCCCCTTCAGGGGCCGGCCGGTGAACAGGGCGCCTCGCGGGCGGCGCCGCCAGTCCCGTTCCGGCGTCCTCCGCATGCGCCACGCCCGCTCCCACACCTCCCTCGATACGAGGGCTTCGTGGGAGGGTTCCTCGGACCAGACCCACTCTGACTGTGGGTTGCCGCGGTTGCCGCCGGTCTTTCGGCGCCTGCGATTCCACACCTGGTAGCCCGTGTACTTGGGGTTGTCCAGAAGGCCCGAGATCGTCCCGGGGCTCCAGGTGCGGCCCCGGGCCGAGGCGACGCCCCGAGCGTTCAGCTCCTCGGCGAGTTGGCGGATGGTTCGCCCGGCGAACACGAACTCCTCGAACAGCCACCGAACTGTAGGGCCCTGCTCTGGATCGGGTTCCAGGCGGGCCTTCCGGAATCCGCGCTCCGCCATGGTCTTGCTGGGGTGGGGAAAGTAAACCTTTCGGTAACCGTAGGGCGCCACGCCGCCGGTGTTGAACCCCTGGCGGGTATTCTCCTCCATTCCTCGGCGGGACTCCTCCAACAGCTCGAGCACGTACCACTCGCCCACGGCCTGCTTGATTCGACGGGTGAGGACCGAGGTGGGCCGGCCGGGGTCGCCGTACTCGTCGGACACGTAGATGGGGATCCCGAGCGACTTCAGTTCGTGCTCGAAGTGGAGGGACAGGTACATGGAGCGGGCGAACCGCTCGGCCTTATAGGTGACCACGGCATCGAATCGCCGGTGCTCGCTGGCCGCCTCTGTCAGAAGGGCCTCGATGCCTGCTCGGTCGGAGGACCGGCCCGACTGAACGTCGGTGAACTCGCAGACGAGAGCTCCGATTCCTTTGATGCGACGCTCGCAGGCGGCTCGCTGTGTGGGAAAGGCCAGTTCGGGCTGCTGGAGTTCCTCGGTAGATAGTCGCCCGTACCATGCGAACCTAAGGGGTTGCGCTTCCTCGTCAGCCATCAGTGCCCTCTTCTTCGACTCCGGGCCCAGTCCAGGAGTTCGAGCAGATCTCGGGCCAGCAACTCGACTGCGGAAGGATCCATTCGCTCAACGGCCACCTTCGCTACTCCCCGAGGAGGAGATTCCCGGTCGCGCGAATCATAGGCGGCCGCCATGACATCCTGGCGAGCAGTCGTCTGAGGCTCGCCCCGACTCTCGGCGTCTCGGCGACGGGTCGTCTCTAGGCGCGGGTCTCCATGACTCCGGGTGCGGCGACGCGTCATGCGACTCCGCAGCTTGCGCCTGATGGCAGCTCGAGCAGCGGCAGCCGGTAAGGATGGCGGAGGGGCCACCACAGCGGGCCGAGTGGGTCGGACATGGCGCCCTCCATGGTGGTCGTGGCTATGGTGACGCTGGTCGCATACAGAGACTTCCGAGCCTCCAATTCCCTCCTCGCGCTGGGGAAGACGAACAGGAGGACGTGGGGAACGTCCGGAAGAAGCGCGACCTCTGAGTACCGCTCCAGCTTGGCCCGGAGCTGCCGATGGGTCTCGGTCCCCCGGTCGAGTTCGAAGAAGAACCGGACCTGGGCTCGCCCGTCCGACACGGACCCGACGCCGTCGGGTTCGATCCGCACCCCCCAGCCCTGCCGGGCGCGCCGCTCGCCTAGCCACTCCACGACAGTGGCCTGCCCGTGGCGCCGGCAGGCCCATGCCAGCCTCGTGAAGAAGCCGTTCGCAGCCACCAGATGGTCCCGGGTCTGGCTCCTGGCGATGCGGACGGCATCGTCGAGCCGATATCCGATTCCCTTGAGGTCGGTGTCCAGCCGCACGGCCACGAGGAACGCTCCGGCCTCATCTAGGACGAAGTGGTATGGCGCAGACCCGTATGGCCGGGGCGGCTGGAAATGGCGGATGAACCCCAGTTGGTCGAGGATTCTCAGGCGTCGCCATCCCACGTGGTAGGAGGGGAACTGGAGCTCCACGATCTGGTTGGTAGTGAGGACCCGATGCTCATGAAGGTCGAAGAGGATTCGTACGTCCCGTTCCTGAATGCGGTGGATGACCGAGAGGATGGAGGAGTCACCGGAGCGTGAGCGGAGCGAAACGCGACGGGGACGACGTTTCGGGGATCTCATCTGACCACCCTCCACGGTGCCTGACCTGCAGTCGTGCGCTCCGCTCGGTGGTCATCTCTTGGGCTGACCGGGGATCTGACCACCGGTTTGATCACCGGTCTGACCACCGGTTTTGCAGCGGGGTCCGGTCTCACGCGCCCGCCTCCCGACCCTCGATTCTGGCCACGCGTTCGCGCAGGGCCCGGATGTCGTCATCGAGCCTCTCCACCCGGCCCGCCAATTGAATGGGGAGCACTTCCCTCCCCTCGAGGTGAGCGAGACGCCCGACGAGCTGGCCGACGCTCTTCTCGAGGGCATCCACCTGACGCTGAAGGCGCTCGACCAAGGCCCCGATGGGGATCTCGCCCGCGGTGGCGATCGACTGCCTGACCGATCGGCTCGTGAGGAAGGCCAGGACCGCTGCCAGGGTCGGAGGGATGGAGGCGATGAGCGCGACCACAACCTCTGTTCTCATCGAACCCTTCCCTCGGCGAGACTCTCAGCTGCCGAGGATTCGGCTAGCAGCGGGTACCGGCCCGCCTCGATCCCTTGGTGGCGTCGGCGAATCAGAAGCTCCACGAGGCCTCGGTCGGCACCGAACCTGTTCTGTGAGGCCGCCCGGAGTACATCGGGCCGCCCTTTCTCCGGGGAGCTCAACGGTTCGGTAGTGAAGGTGAAGGCTGCCCCGTGGCCGCCGCCCACGCAGGGCCTGCAGGCGACCTGGAAGGCCCGGAGGTGGGAGAGGTCGTGCGCGGTCAGTTCGGGTGCGTAGTGATTCTCCAGGTGAAGGGCGTCCTCAGGCGAGCAGGTGAAGCAGACCTTTGTGCGTGCGTTGGCTGCAAGGGCGTCGCGCATCTCCCTCGGTAGCTGCCCGAGGTGTTGGTGGGCGAGGATCAGCCCGAGGCGATAGCCCCGAGCCTCGGCCAGAAGGTCCTCGAACGAGCGGGGAAGGGCCAGGTAGTTGTGCATCTCATCTACATAGAGGGCGGCGTCTGGACGCTCGGCCTCGGGCCGGGCCGCCCGCTTCATGGCCGCCTGCCACACGCGGGCGACCGGACCAGCTCGATCCGCTGGGTGAGGTTGAACCTCCAGGGCCAGCGCCATGGCGTCGCGCTCACGACCCGGAGCGAAGAGCCATGCGTGTGTTCGACCGGATCGGGCAGATGTGCGTGGAATGGCCGGACGCAGGGCC
>WNGF01012356.1_pt1 | contig 11277 bp, 8 predicted proteins | sample 5400641 | NCBI WGS metagenome assembly WNGF01 (sample SAMN13153371, study PRJNA577476) | soil metagenome | isolation source: 80 cm soil or saprolite under grassland replicate 2 | place: USA:California | collected 2016-06-15 | reverse complement strand
CGCGGGCTCGCGCCGGCCGCCTACGACCTCGCGGCCGCCGCGCCCGGCGCGTCCCCTGCCCTGCTCGGCGGCGTGACGCTCGCCGCCGGGGCGCGCTTCCCGGTGCGGATCGCGCTCGCCGGCACCGGCGCCGTCGAGGATCGCGGCGGGGCCGAGGCGGATGATCGCGCCGCGCGCGCTGGCGCCGGCCGCGACCGCGACCGGCTCCGCGGCGGCGCCCGCGAGGTCGCCGAGCGTCGCGAGGAGGGCGTAGCTTCCCGCGCGCGCGGGGAGGCGGAACCGTCCGTCCGCGCCGGCGACGCCGCTCGCGCCGTGGTCGGCGGAGGCGGCGCGCACGAGCGCCCCCGCGGCGCCGCGACCGTCCGCGAGCAGCACGGTCCCCTCCGCGGCCCCGAGCGGCTCGACGACGATCGCGAGGGCGTCTCCCGGCACCGCGACCCGCGGCAGGATCGCGGGGTTATGGCCGGCCGCCTCGAGCGACACGGCGAAGCTGCCTGGAGCGAGCCCGGCGAGCCGGAACGCGCCCGCCGCGTCGGTCTCGGCGATCGCGGTCTCCTCCGGCGGCGCGGTTGGCGGCGCGAGCTCCGGCCAGCGCGAGACGAGCGGCACCGCACGAACGCGTCCCCCCTCCACCGGGCCGCCGCCGGGCGTCGAGGCGCGGCCCTCGAGCGCAGCGGCGGGCTCGAGCGCGACGTCCACCCGCGTCGCCTCCTCGCCGCGGGCACGCACGACCTCGGCGAGGCCGGGCGCGAGGCCGGCAGCCCGCGCCGCGGCGAGGAAGGCGCCCGGCCGCGCCGGGAGCCGCGCGACGCCCGCCCGATCCGTCCGGCCCTCGCCGGCGCGGAACCACGGTCCGCCCGCCTCGGCGGGCGCGGCGTAGAGCCGGACCTCGGCTTCCGCCTGCGGTTCCCCGCCGGTGGTCACGCGCACCTCGACGAACCCGTCGGCGGGCGTCGCCGGAGGCGCGAGCGGAGGAGAGCGCTCCGCCGGAGCGACCGCCGCGATCGTGCTAGCGGGCGGGCTCAGCTGCCCCTCCCGCGGCATCTGGCTCACGACGAATGCGGCCGCGGCGGCGGCGGCGCCGAAGATCGCGACGATGAGGGCGAGGGGACGGACGCGCATGGGAACCCTCCGGATCCGGGAGCGTAGACCGGCTTCGAGGAGCCGGGCACAGCCCATGCGGGAGGGGGGCGCTCGCTAGCGCGTCAGGACGATCTTCGCGATCTCCGGCGGCGCGCCGAGGCGCATCGGCGGGCCCCAGTAGCCGGTCCCGCGCGAGACGAAGATCTGCCCGGCGCGCCCCTCCTCCTCGTGACGATAGAGTCCCTTCACGTAGGGATAAGCCGCCCGGACGAGCAGGTTGAACGGGACGATCTGGCCGCCGTGGGTGTGGCCGGAGAGCTGGAGCTCGACGCCCGCCCGGACCGCCTCGCCGACGCCGCGGGGCTGGTGCGCGAGGAGCACGAGCGCGCGGTCCGGCTCACGACCGGCGAGCGCGCGGCCGAGATCGAGGCCGTGCCCGTCGCCGAACCCATGCGCCGACCAGTCGTCGACGCCCGCGAGATCGAACGACGCGGCTGCGTCTCCGAGGCTCACCCGCTCGTTGCGCAGGACGCGGACGCCGAGCCGCCTGAGCTCGTCGAGCCAGGGGCCGACGCCGGCGTAGTACTCGTGGTTCCCCGTCACGAAGAAGACGCCGTGCCGCGCCTCGAGGCGGCCGAGGTGGGAGACCGCCGCGCCGAGCTCGCGCACCGTGCCGTCCACGAGGTCGCCCGTCACCGCGACGACGTCGGCGCGCAGCGCGTTCACCTGCTCGACGATGCGGCGCACGTGGCGCTCGCCGATGGTGGGCCCGACGTGCAGGTCGCTGATCTGCGCGATGGTGAGGCCGGAGAGCGCGGCCGGCAGCCGCTCGAGCCGGACCGGCACCTCGTTCACCTCGGCGGGCCCGGTGGCGCTCCGGAACGCGAACGCGGAGACGCTGGCGGTCGCGGCGACGGCCGTTCCGGCGAGCGCGCGCGCGACGAAGAGGCGGCGCGACGGATCGTCCGGCGGGTCGGGCTGCGAGCGGAGGTAGTCCGCGAGGAGCGCACCGCCCTGCGCCGCGAGCCTCGCGAGGTCGAGCGCGAGCACCGCGACGAAGAGGAGGAAGGCGATGCCGAGCCAGGTGAACGCGGCGGCGGCAACGAGCCGGTCGAGCGGGCGCGGGGCGAGCCGGAGCGCCAGCATCCCGATCGGCACCGAGAAGGTGAGGACGAGGAGCGCGACCGAGAGGCCGCGCCGCCAGGGCTCGGCGAGCGCGGGGTCGCGCACGAGCCGCGCCCAGAGATACCAGTGCATTCCGCCGAGGACCGAGAGGGCGACGGCGAGAAAGGTGGCGAAGGAGAGCGCTCGGGTCACGGTTCCCTGATAACCCCGTTCCCGGGTCCCCGCCAGCGCGGACGTGAAGTGATCGGGACGTGGTCGTGGTCGTGGACTGAAATTTCGACGACGACACGACCGCCACGACCACGTCACTCACCGTCGAGCGGACTAACAGGTTGTTGAAGAACCTTCTCGGGCAGGCGGCAGACCTCTCGGCCAGTTCTCCCTCGCCCCCGGCGCCAGCCGCGCTTCGCGGGGGCGAGGGAGGATCTTGCGGGCCGAGGTCGCCGGACGTTTCTCAAAGCCTGCTAGCGCCACGCAACCCGCTGCAGCTCGCTCCAGCGCCGCTCGAGCTCCGCGCGCCGCTCGGCGTACCAGCGATCGTAATGGCGCACCTTCCCCGGCTTCCGGGCGAAGCGGGCGTGGACCTCGGCGCGCTGCGTGTCGAGGGCCTGCAGCTCGGCGCGGACCTCGCGCAGCTCGCGCTCGCGCCAGGCCGCCTCGCGCCACGGCACCGGCTGGACGCGGTCCTCCCGGCGATCGCCTCGGTCGTATCGCTCGAGCTGGTCGCAGCGGTCGTGGTCGCCGTCGTGCGCGGTGGCGACGGCCGGGATCGTCGAGGTGAGGACGGCGGCGAGGACGAGCTTCGAGATTCGGGATGTCATGTTTCTCCTCCGGTTCGGTTCCCTTCCGCTGGAGGAGACGTGCCGCCCCCGGGCGACATTCAACGGACCTCAGCGCCGCGCCGGGGCCGCCTCCGGCAACCGATCGAGCTTCGCCGCGACGATGAGGTCATTCTCCGAGAGCCCGCCGATCGCGTGCGTCCAGAGCGTCACGTCCACCGCGTTCCAGTGGACCGTGAAGTCCGGGTGGTGGCCCTCTCCCTCGGCGACCGCGGCGAGCGCGTTCACGAACTTCATCGCCTGGACGAAGTCCTTGAACCGGTAGTGCTTGTGGATCCGGGTGCTCGCCTCCTGGGCGTCCCAGCCATCGAGCGACCTGAGGGCCTCGTCCACGGCCGCCAGCTCGAGCTTCGGGGTACCGCCCTCGCACGGGACGCACTTCCGCTGCGCGTAATCCATCCTCGATGGGTGCGCCGGAGGGAGGCTTCCCGCATCTCCCTCGGGGGGGCACTCACCTGCGTTCTCCCGTCGGGGGGACACTCGCGTCGCTTCGCGCGCTCGCGCTCCGTTATTCTCCCGGGTCATGCAACGGACCTTCCTCGCGCTCGGCGCGATCTCCGCCGGGATCTCGGTCGCGGCGGGCGCGTTCGGCGCCCACGCGCTCAAGGCGCGGCTCGCGCCCGATCTGCTCGCCGTCTTCGAGACCGGCGCGCGCTACGAGATGTACCACGCGCTCGGCCTCATCGCGGCGGCGTGGGCCGTGGCGCGCGCGCCCGCACCGGCGGCGTGGGCGGGCTGGCTCTTCGTCGCCGGGACGGTGCTCTTCTCCGGCAGCCTGTACGCGCTCGCGCTCTCCGGCATCCGCGCTCTCGGCGCGGTCACGCCGTTCGGCGGCGTCGCGTTCATCGCGGGGTGGATCGCCCTCGCCGTCGCGGCGCTCCGCGGCTGACGGCGCAGAGCGGCGCGCGCGCGGGCTCCGTGGCACACTACGCGCCCCATGTCCGCGCCAGCACCCCGAGCTCGGTCGCTGCGCTTCGTCGCCGGCAGCGAGGCGCTCGAGCGCTTCTCCTTCTACGGCATCACGTCCGCGCTCGTCCTCTACGTGAACGAGCACCTGCTCTACTCCGAGCGCGACGCGAAGGCGCATTTTCACTTCTTTCTCGCCGCAGCCTGGCTCGCGCCGATCGCCGGGGCGTGGCTCGCCGACCGGTTCCTCGGCCGGTACCGCGCCATCCTGGCGGTCGCCTGGGTCTACGTCGCCGGACTCGTCGTCCTCGCCGCGTTCGAGTCGCGCGCGGGGCTCGCGGTCGGGCTCGCGCTCGTCGCCGCGGGTGCGGGCGGGTTGAAGCCGTGCGTCACCGGGCTCGTCGGCGATCAGCTCGCCGCCGCGGACGCGCCGGCGCGGGCGCGGGCGTACCGCTGGATCTCGCTGGTGGTGAACGGCGCGGCGGTGCTCGCGGCGGTGCTCGTCCCGGCGCTCCTCGTCGCCTTCGGCCCGCGCGTCGCGTTCGCGGTCCCCGCGGCCGCTCTCGCGCTCGCGCTCGTCGTGCTGCGCTCGGGGCGCGCGCGTTACGTGCTCCCCGCGCCGGCGGGCCGGAACCTGCACGGCTTCCTGCGCGTCGTCGCCCGCGCGCTCTCGCGGCTCGGCACGGGACACCCGGGGCAGCACTGGCTCGATCTCGCGCGCGACGCGCACCCGGCCGAGGCGGTCGCGGGGGCGAAGGCGGTCCTCCGCATCGGCGCGGGGTTCGAGGCGGTGACGCTCTTCTGGGCGCTCCTCGAGCAGAAGGGCTCGGCGTGGGTGTTCCAGGCGCGCCAGATGGATCTGGCGCTCGCGGGCCGGCAGCTCTCCCCGGCGCAGCTGCAGGCGCTGAGCCCGCTCCTCGCGGTCGTGCTCGTGCCGTTCCTCGGCGCGGTGGTGTTCCCCGCCCTCGCGCGGCGCGGGCGCGTCCTCTCTCCGCTCGGGAAGATGAGCGCCGGCACGTTCGCCACGGTCCTCTCGTTCGCCGCCGCCGCGATCGTCCAAAGCATCATCGACTCGGGCCGCGCGCCGCACGCGCTCTGGCAGCTCCCGCAGTACCTGCTCCTCGGCGCCGGCGACGTGCTCGTGTCGGTGACGGGCCTCGAGCTCAGCTCCACGCACGCGCCACCGGCGATGCGCTCGACCGTCTCGTCGATCTGGTTCCTCACGGCGTCCGGAGGGAACCTGCTCACCGCGCTCGTCACGCGGCTCGTCCGGCTCGAAGGGGCCGCCTGGTTCTGGTTCTTCGCCGCGGTGATGCTCGCGGCCGCGCTCGTGTTCCGCGCGATCGCGCGGGGTTGGCGCCTGGCGCCGACGGAGGCGATCGTCGCAGAGTAGCGGTGGATCTCTCACGCGCGCCCACATCGCCCTCGTACCATCAGCCGTGGACGCGATTCGCATGCGCCAGCGTGCTACGTTGAACGCGACCCTGGGTACTGGATGCGCCAACGCATCCGCCCGCAGATCGGGTCGATCGCAGTGGCAGTCTCCTTGCTGAGGTGCAGCGTCATGAAGCGGATCGGTGTCGTCGCCCTCGTGTCTCTCTTCGCGCTGAGCGCCTGTGCCACGGCGGAGTCGCAGAAGTCGTACACGCCGAAGGTCCAGGTGGTCATGAAGGCCGGCAAGAAGAAGGTCACGCAGGCGAACTACAAGGTGAGCCCCGAGGAGTCGAAGCTCACCGGCTCGGGCGGCTCGGCGAAGTAACCGCCGCCGTCATCAGGCCGTCCGGGCGCGCGTACCCGCCGCGCCCGCGCTGCTCGTATCCACCGGAACGCCATCCACGAACGCCACGCGGTTGCCCAGCACCGCGGGCACCCGTGCGCCCGGCGTGAGGACGCCCACGAGGTTCAGCGGATCCGCCGCGGCGATCTCGATCCGCTCCGCGCCCTCGCGCGGTGAGCGCCGCACGGCGCGCAGCGCGTCCACCGCCTCCGGGAGCGCGAACTGCTCGCCCGTGAAGCCCGCGACGAAGCGGCCGCCGCGGATCGACCCGCGCGCCTCGAGCGTCCGGTAGACGCGGAGCAGCTCGCGCCACGGCGGCGGAGCGCTCTCGCGCGCGAGCAGGTCGCGGAAGACGACGCCGTAGCGCCGGAGGTACTGCGCCGCGAGCTTGTCTGGATCCACCGGGAGGGCGCTCCCTTCGCCCTCGGCGAGCTCGCGTCCCGGCGCTCGAAGGAGCGACCAGCGGCCGCCCGCGAATCCAGGGCGGCGGAAGGTCCGGCCGCGCGGGGCCGGCTCGATGAGCGCGCGCAGGCCGGAGAAGCCGTCACAGGTGACGTAGCCGGCGGAGACGAGCTCCCAGAGCGCCTGCTCCACCTCGCCGGGGAGCCGGGCGGTCTCCGCGGCGAGGTCCGACAGGAACGAGGCGCCGCGCCGCGCGAGCACCTCGACGAGCGCGCGCGCCGACGGGCCGAGCGGCGGCGGCGACCCGCCGGCGCCGGCGAGGAGCCACCCGAGGTCCTCGCGCAAGGCGAGCGAAACGGGGGCGTTCCGGGTCGGCGCGTTCCGCCGCCGCGGCGCCTCCTCCGGCGTGGCGACGACGGCGAGCCGGCCCCACGCCACCTCGCCGGCGAGGCAGAGCTCGTCGAGGAGCCCGCGCTCGTAGCCGGCGATCCGAGCCGCGAGGAGGTCCCGCTCCCAGGCGCCGGCCGCGGCGTGGAAGCCCTGCAGCTGCCCGACGACCTCGGCGAGACCGCGCGCCCCGTGGAGGCGGGTGCCGGGCGCGACGTGCTGCCAGCGAGCGAGGAAGCGGAGCAGGTCGGCCGCCGATGCGGGCTCGATCTCCTTGCGCAGTCGGCCGATGGTGAGTCGGTGGATGCGGGCGAGCACCGATCGCTCGCACCAGTGGGGAGCCTCGGGCGACCACGGCGCGCCCGCGAGGAAGCGGCCTCGCAGGACGAGCCCCTCGACCTCGAGCCGGACGAGCGCGGCGGCGACGCGCTCGCCCGCGAGCCCGATCCGGGCGCTGAGGGACTCCGCCGCGAACGGACCGATGCGCGGCACCCAGCCGCGGACGATCGCGAGGGCGGCCTCGTCGTCGTCGGCCGGAACCTTCTCGGACGGGAGCGGGGAGAGGCGGGGCTCGAAAGACGCGGCCGCTGTCGGAGTCGCGAGCGCGGGCGCGACGGCGCGGGCGAGCCCGACGCGCTCCGCCGCGACCCACCACTCGCGCTCGCCGGCCCGGAGCCGCGCCGCGCGACCGGCGTCGACGAGCGGCGGGAAGAAGGGGGAGGACTGCGCGCCCTCCGCCGCCGGGAGGATCCCGAGGTCGAGCAGCGCGTCGTGCAGCTCGTCGGCGTCGCGCACCACCGGCCAGACCTGCTCCTCCACCTCCACGATCGCCGCCGGGTCGAGCGCGCCGAGACCGTCCGCCTCCGCCGCGGGGAGGGCCCGTCGCATCGCCACCGCCCGCGCGCGCCGCTCCTCGAGCGGCGCATCGTCGAGGAACGCCCACGGCCGCGCGCCCACGATCTCGTGCGACATGGGGGACGGCTCGGCGGTGTCCACCGCGACGAGGCGGATCTCCCCGTGCTCGATCCGGCGGACGATCTGCTTCAGCCCGGGCGCGTCCATCGCCTCGCACAGGCAGTCGCGCAGGGTCTCCGCGACGAGCGGGTGATCGGGGAGCTCGACCGCGCCGGCCGGGGCGTTGTCCTGGCAGGCGACCTGGGCGGGGAAGACGGCCGCGAGGAGGTCGTCCGAGCGCATGCGGGCAATGGGCGCGGGCATGCGCTTGCCCTTGAACAGGCGGGGGATGGCGAGCGCGCGCGTCGCGTTCCACCGCCAGCGAACGCCGAACATCGGGGCCTGGATCGCGGCCTGCGCGAGCACCTCGTCGAGGGTGGACTCGGAGAGGAGCTCGAAGATCGACTCGAGCGGGAACGAGTGCTGCGGCCCGAGCGAGAGGAGGACCCCCTCGTCCGTCGCGGCCGCCTGCAGCTCGAAGTCGAAGCGGCGGCAGAACCGCTTGCGCAGCGCGAGGCCGAGGGCGCGGTTCGTTCGCGCGCCGAACGGCGCGTGCACGACGAGCTGCATCCCGCCGGCCTCGTCGAAGAAGCGCTCGGCGACGAGCGTCTTCTGCGTCGGGACCGCCCCGAGCACGGCGCGCGACGCCGCGAGGTAGTCGACGACCTGGCGCGCGCCGCCGGCAGGGACCGCGCACTCCTCCTCGAGCCAGCGCGCCGCCGCGGCGCGGTCGTCGAGCCGGCGCTCGAGCTCCTCGCGCAACTCCGAGACCTCCTGGGAGAGCTCGCGGCTGCGCCCCGGGGCCTCGGCGACCCAGAAGGGGATCCCGGGCGCCGCGCCGTGCGCGTCCTCGACGCGCACCGTGCCTGCGTCCACCCGCCGGATCCGCCATGAGGTGTTGCCGAGCAGGAAGACGTCGCCGGCGACGGACTCGACCGCGAAGTCCTCGTCCACCTGGCCGACCGCGAGCCCCTCGGGCTCCGCGACGACGGTGTACTGCGAGGTGTCGGGGATCGCGCCGCCGCCGGTGAGCGCAGCGATCCGGGCGCCGCGCCGGCCCTTCACCCGTCCGTTCACGGCGTCGCGGTGGAGGAGCGCCGTCGTGCGGCCCGGCGTCGTCGCGATCCCGTCGGAGAGCATGTCGACGACCGCGTCGAACGTGGCGCGCGAGAGGGCGCGGTACGGCCAGGCGCGCTGGACCAGCGCGAAGAGGCGGTCGAGGTGGATCGGCTCGGCGGCGGCCTCCGCGACGATCTGCTGCGCGAGCACGTCGAGCGGCTGGTCGGGGATCCGGATCGCCTCGAGGGCGCCCTTGCGCAGGCCGCGCACCACCGCCGCGCACTCGACGAGCTCGTCGCGGCTCATCGGGAAGAGCCGCCCCTTCGGGACCCCGCCCTTCACGTGCGCCGCGCGGCCGACGCGCTGCAGCGCGACGTGGAGGGCGCCCGGCGTGCCGAGCTGGACGACGAGGTCGACGTCGCCGACGTCGATGCCGAGCTCGAGCGAGGCGGTCGCGACCACCGCGCGGAGGTTCCCCGCCTTGAGCAGCTCCTCGGCCGCGAGGCGCCGCGCGCGGGAGAGCGACGAGGAGAGCTCGTCCGCGGGGATCTCGATGCCGAGGTCGAAGGCCCGCCGCCGCCCGGTCTCGACGATCGCGCAGCGCGGCCGGCCGGCGCGGTCGGCGCGCTCGGTGCCGACGAGGAAGCGCGCCATCTCGTCGATCGGGTTCACCGTCGCGGAGAGGCCGATCCGCTGGGGCCTGCGCCGCGCCAGCGCCTCGAGCCGCTCGAGCGACAGCGCGAGGTGGGCGCCGCGCTTGTCGCGCGCGACCGCGTGCACCTCGTCCACGATGACCGTCTCGACCGAAGCGAGCGCGGCGCGGCCCCGCTCCGCGGTGAGGAGCAGGTAGAGCGACTCCGGCGTCGTGACGAGCACGTGCGGGGGGACGCGCATCATCGCGGCCCGCCGCGACGCGGGCGTGTCTCCGGAGCGGACGGCGACGCGCAGATCCGGCGGCGGGAGCCCCTCCGCGCGCGCGAGGTCGGCGAGCTCGGCGAGCGGGCCGCGCAGGTTCTTCTCGACGTCGTTCCCGAGCGCGCGCAGCGGCGAGATGTAGACGACGCGGGTCTCTGCGCCGAGCCGCCCCGCGAGCGCCTCGCGATAGAGCCCGTCGATCGCGAACAGGAACGCGGCGAGCGTCTTGCCCGACCCCGTCGGCGCCGACACGAGCACGTCGCGGCGCGCCGCGATCTCGGGCCAGCCGAGGGCCTGGGGCTCGGTCGGCTCTCCGAATCGGCGCTCGAACCAGCGGCGCACGAGGGGGTGGAACGTCTCCAGCACGATCGCCTTGACATAAACCCCCGCGCGGGGCGGCGCTCGGAACCCAGGGTGCCCCTATGATGGGCCCGCGCTCTACCGCCGGGTGCGCGGGCGAGGGAGCCTGCCGGAGGTCCGATGCTTCTCAAGGAGACCGCGCTCGTCCGCCTCGTCGGCTTGCGGATCCCGATGCTCCTGTTCATCGGGCCGCGCGTCGTGCAGCTCGACGAGGAGGGGTGCGCGATCCTCATCCCGCTCACCTGGCGCACGAAGAACCGGCTCATCGGCGCGATGTACTTCGGCGCGCTGTGCGCGGGCGCCGACCTCGCGGGCGGCCTGCCGGCCGCGAAGCTCATCATGTCGGCCCACCGCGACCTGCGGCTCGTCTTCGGCGAGCTTCGCGCCGAGTTCCTGAAGCGCGCCGACGGCGACGTCCTCTTCCGCTCGCGCAACGGCCGCGCCGTCACCGACGCGGTCCGGCGCGCGGTGGCGACGCACGAGCGGGTGACGATCCCGGTCGAGGTGGTCGCGACCGTGCCCGCGAAGTATGGCGACGAGCCGGTCGCCCGCTTCTCCATGTCGCTCTCGCTCAAGGTGAAGGACGCGTCGTCCCCGGCGCGCGCGGATCCGGGCGGGAACGGCCGCTCGAGCGCGGCGGTGCACTGAAGCGTGGATCGCGAGCGGTTCGCGCTCTACGCCGGGACCGTCGCCGCCTACGGCGACATGTACGTGACGCAGTCGATCCTGCCGGTGCTCTCGGCCGAGTTCGGGGTCGGGGCGGCGCGGGCGGGGCTCACCGTCTCCGCGGTCGTGCTCGCCATCGCCATCGCGTCGAGCTTCTACGGCCCGCTCTCCGACGCGCTCGGGCGACGGCGCGTGATGGCCGGGGCGACGGCCCTCCTCGCCGTCGCGACGCTCGCGTGCGCCTTCGCCCCGACGTTCGGGGCGCTCGTCGTCCTCCGGGCCGTGCAGGGCACGCTCGTCCCCGGCATGACCGCCGTCTCGGTCGCGTACGCCGGCGACCGGTTCGGCGGGCGCGACCTCCCCGCGGTGGTGGCGGGCGTCATCGGCGCCTCGGTCGTGGGCGGGCTCCTCGGCCGCGTCCTCGCCGGCGCGATCGCCGCGCACTTCAGCTGGCGCGCCCCGTTCGTCGTCTTCGCGGCGCTCACCGCGATCGCCGCGTGGCTCCTCGCCCGCGGTCTCGCCGCCGGCGGCGGCGGCGCTCGCCGCGCCGGCACGCTCGGCGCCGCCTGGGCCGGGATGCTCGGGCACCTGCGCGACCCGCGCCTCGTCGGCGCCTACGTCGTCGGCGGCGCGCTCTTCTTCGGCTGGATCGGGATCTTCACCTACCTGCCGTTCCACCTCGCCGCGCCGCCCTATGCGCTCCCGACCGGCGCCATCTCGAGCGTCTACCTCGTCTACGCCGCGGGGGTCGTCGCCTCGCCCATCGCGGGCCGGCTCTCGCGGCGCATCCCGCCGCGCACCCTC
>WNGF01010743.1_pt1 | contig 11277 bp, 14 predicted proteins | sample 5400641 | NCBI WGS metagenome assembly WNGF01 (sample SAMN13153371, study PRJNA577476) | soil metagenome | isolation source: 80 cm soil or saprolite under grassland replicate 2 | place: USA:California | collected 2016-06-15 | reverse complement strand
GCCAAGCGGACGGCCGGCGGGTTCTCATGACAACCCAAAGTCTTGACCGATCGGCCGGAAGCGGGGAAGCCAGATGGGTCGAGCGTCGAGGGCCGTCGCCTTCGGGGCCGTTTTCGCACTCCTCGTCTCGGCCTGCACGGGTGGCGGCACCCCTACGCCGAGACCGAACGCCACCGAATCACCGATCCCCCGGGGCGGCACGCTCCGGGTCGGATTGTTCCACTGGAACAGAGACTTTCCCTACGACCCGGCGACGTTCTGGACTTTCGAAATCCTGTCGATCTACCCCTGCTGCCTGCTCCGCACCCTCTACTACTACAACGGGCGCTCCGCCGCGGAGGGGGGTGGCGAACTTCGTCCGGACCTGGCCACGGGGCCGCCAGAAGTCTCCTCCGATGGGCTGACCTGGACGTTCCACATCAGGCTCGGACTCCACTACGCACCTCCGCTCCAACGGGTTGAGATCACGGCCTCGGACTTCGTCAGGGCCATCGAGCGGCAGTTGAGCCCCGCGCCCAAGGAGTTCCATTCCCCAAACGGTCTCCTGGGGTTCGGGTCGAGCGACGTCCTCGTGATCGAGGGCGCTCAGGACTATGCGGACGGGAAGTCCGACCGGATCTCGGGCCTGGAGGCGCCCGATTCCCACACCCTCCGGATTCGCCTCACCGAACCCGATGGAGACTTCCCGTTTCGCCTCTCGCTTGTGGGAACCACGCCCATCCCCCCGAATCGGGGTCCCAGAAGATCGACTTTTCCGTGCCCCCCGACCAGCAGCAACCGCCATCCGGCCTCGACCCCCTTGTCCTCGTTCGCAATCCTTCGTGGCGGCCTTCCTCAGACCCCTTGAGGCCCGCCTACCCCGACCGCATCGAGTTCACCGCCTCCGACAGCAAGCCGTACACCGTTGACGAGTTCTTCGCCATACCCGACACAGCGGTGCGGAAGTACCGGCTGGCCTATGCGAAGAGGGTGGAAACGGGGGACATCGACGTGGTCGGGGACTGGGGCGCCACGACCGAGGAGGCCAGGCGATACCAGGCGGACCCCTCGCTGAAGAGCCGGCTCGGAGTCTACGAGTTCAACATCGTCCGCTTCCTCTCCCTCAACGTGGCGCTGCCGCCGTTCAACGACGTCCACGTGCGGCGGGCGGTCAACTACGTCATCGACAAGAAGCGGGTCCTCGAGGCCTGGCAGCTGTCAGAGGCCGGCGCCATCACGGATCACTTGGCCCCCAACGACACCGAAGACAACCTCCTCGTGAACTACCATCCATATCCTTCCCCCGACCACGCGGGGAACCTCTCGGCCGCTCAGCGAGAGATGAAGCTCTCGGCATACGACCGGAACGGCGACGGGACGTGCGACCGGCCGGCGTGTGACCTGGGAACCGTGCTGTGGCGAGGCGACGGCCCACAGCCGGACATCGCTAGAATCGTGAGGCAAGACCTGACGAAGATCGGGATCAGGTTCGTCCCGAAGCTCGTCGACTCGGGCGAGATGTACAAGGCGTGCGGTGACCCGACGGCCCACGCGAACCTGTGCCAGGTGGGATGGGTGGCCGGTTACCCAAGCGCCTCGACGTTCTTCCCGGGCCTGTACTCGACCGATGTGCTCGGCAGCTGCTGCAATTACTCCGTGGTCGGTGCGACGTCGGAGCAGCTCCGAGCGTGGCACTACAAGGTTGCTTCAGTCCCCAACGTGGACGACCGCATGAAGGCCTGCAAGGAGGCGGTCGGCATTTCCCACATGCAGTGCTGGGTGGCGTTCGACCAGTACCTGATGGAGGAGGTGGTGCCAGCCGTGCCCTTGTGGATCGATGCGGCGCCGTGGACCTTCTCCAGCAGAGTGGCCGCCTTCAGCTGGGACCAGGTCGCCGGCGAGCCAGCCCTCGACAAGATCGCGCTCAAGCCCTCGACCTGAGTCCCCTGCTGACCCGGCGATTGTCCCGGCGCCGACGCTGGGCTCGATGACGCTCCCTCTCGGCCCCACAATTCCTCCAATGGACCGATGCAAGCGAGATGGTCGGGCCTTCTACCAACGGGTTTGGGTTCGTATTGTGTAAGGCCAAGTGCACCGATGTGTGTCGTGTTCCGGGTGATGCTGTACGGTCCGGCGTCACCTGATCCTTGACACGGTTCCGGCTGATGGTTGACACCGTCGAGCCGGAACGTGCCCATGAACCGTTCCAGGTTCATCGGAGGCTCGGTTGTCTGAGTCCGGGAGGTGTAGCTGAGGGGTGGGGGTCAGTAACTCCGATCATGCGCTTGACCTGCAGATTCGCAGCGGGCGGCGCCTCGCTGCGACCCTATGGATGCCCGGGAAGCGAGTGTCCGCCGTTCAATTCGCTAGCCTTGTAGGCGGCACTGCCTTGACCGAGTACGGGCCCCCTTCCGCGCAGGACTTGAGTCCATCAGGCTCAGATCCCATCCACTCCGGTTGGCTGCAGGGGGGCACGACTCGGGCCTTCAGGAAAGGCCATCGCACCGATCTGACCGGCGGCCAGCTCGGCCGAAGCCGCTGGTCACAAGGGTGATCGGAGTTTTTGACCCCCACAGGCAACCTTCTTCCGACTCCTGTCCCTCGTTCCGGGTGCGGAACGCACACCCGATCGGCCACCGAAATGGTTCGAGTCCCATCGGGTCGTGCGCCCGACGGGACTCGAACCTTCGTGAGTTGTGGCTACGCCGCTGGGAATCACGGACTGGTACCCCAACTGGTACCCCTGGAGGTTGAAACTGACGAGAACTCGCGGAAAGCAATAAGAATAATCAGCCCTCTCATAATCCGCCTGTCGGAGGTTCGAGTCCTCCCCGCCCCACTCTCCTGACCAGCTACTTCGTGTCCGCGGCGAGCCACCGAGGACCGCCAAGGCCTCCTGTGTCAACGGATAGCCAACGCCTGATGTCGGCGGCGTCCCCTATGCGAGCAGGAGCCGTGCAAGCGCATCCGAGTACCACCGTTCGAATCGATCTGCCGACCAACCTCTGTCGGTGACGAGCAGCCGGTAGGTCTCCGGGCTTCCGATCGCGAACAGGACATCTGTCGCTGCATTCGGCGACAGGCCTTCGCGCAAGGGGCTGCCCTCGGTGAGGATACGGAGCAACGCGCGCTGGCCCTCGAATCGCTGTCGCTTGTTGAGCTCCCAGAGCGATGCGATCTCCGGGTCGGCACCCGCCGCGCCCCGGAGCACCTCGTAGACGGGCGTCCAGCGTTCGAGCATCAGCCTCCCGTTCCTCGCCAGGATCTCCAGACGATGCCGGGGGTCCGCCTCTGCCCGCATCTGCTGAACCCAACCGCGCTCGAGGATGGCCACTGGCGTGTCGTCGCCCGCGATCGACACGTCGATCAATCCAGAAAGGATCGATCGCTTGTTCTTGAAGGCCGCGTACACCGTTTCCGGCGAGACCTCCGCGCGCGCGGCGATCTGATCGATCGTGGTCGCCGCGTACCCCCGTTCAATGAACAGGTCCCGGGCCCCCCCGAGCACCGCCAACCGGGTGGCACGGGCTTGCTCGCGGCGTCGTGGGGAGTGGTAGGGGCGACGTTTGACACTCCTCGGCATTCTGCTACAGTACCACAGGTTTGGATACAGCGTATCTGTAGGTAAAGAGGAAGGAGGTCAGGAAGACAGGGAGCTGTCCAGGTTTTCAAGGAACCCTCGAGAGGAGGAGCAGTGTCCGTTTTGAGGATCGAACACCCCGTCGGTGACTTCAGCGCCTGGAAGCAGGCCTTCGATAGCGACCCCGTCGGTCGGGAGAGGTCCGGGGTCCGCCGCTACCGGGTCCTGCGCTCGGTCGACGATCCCAACTACGTGATGATCGACCTCGAGTTCAATACTCCCGAGCAGGCTCGAGCCCTTCTGGATGCCATGCGTGCCATCTGGGCGGGGCCAGCGGGCGCGATCATCTCCGACCCGCAAGCGCGGATCGCTGAGCAGGTAGAAGAGGAGGAGTACTAATCCAGGCGCGGTTCGGCTCCGTGAGTCCGCGGAGAGGCGTGTGACGGCCCCAGGGGCCGCCGAGGCCAGGCGATCGAACCGGAGGCCCAACGAGCCGAGAGAACGCCCTCGATCCGGGCCGACCACGAATTCATGGACGCACCGTCGTCCTGGGTCGGTGGATACGCCGGACAGCGCTTCGTCCCGCGAGCGGTCCGGGTCGTTGTGATCTTCCGTAGCAACGATCTGTCCCGCATCTGTCCCTCGACGGACCCGGAAACGTTGGGAGTCTGATGGGAAGCGTCCGGAACAAGAAGCCGTGGTCAGAAGCGGTTTCGGGGCTTTCGCTGGACGTCGTCGCGGTCTGTGAAACGAACTCATAATCCGCAGGTCGGAGGTTCGAGTCCAGCCCGCCCCACCGGTTTCTGCTGGTCAGACCTCTTTTTCGCCTGGCGCGATCTTGGCGACCGGTTGCCAGAGTGCCTGGTCAGGGGTGAATTCTCCCCCCTCCGGATCGGAGTCATCCAGCGGATCCTGGGGTCCGCTGCAACCACCTCTGACCTGGGGCGGGGCCGAAGTGGGCCCGCACGTGCGCGGGAAAGTCCGACCCTGACCCCGTGCGGGAACACCACCGACCGCGAAGAATCACGGCCAGGGGCAGCATTGTGGCGGCGCGCATTGGTAGCAAGTTGGGGACCAGGGCTGGTCGCTGTGAGGCAGGGGATCGGTCTCATCAGCCTTTGACGTTCTCGGGGACGCTATCGGCTGGGGCAAGCTCGATCCGCTTCGTGAGCCTGAACCTCCAGGGCCAGCGCCACGGCGTCGCGCTCACAACCCGAAGCGAGGACCCCCGCACGCGCTCGGCTGGATCGGGCATGCGCCCGTGCAGCGGGACGTGCCCGGCCCGCAAGTCCCAGATGAGCGCCCGACCGCCCGGTCGCAGGACGCGACCGATCTCGGTCAGCCCAGCTGTGGGGTCGGCCCAGTGATGCATCGAGAGCGTGCTGACGACCAGGTCGAACGATCGCTCGGGGAACGCCAGCGAGGCCACGTCGCCGACGAGGAAGTGTGGCTCTCGACTGTCCGCCGCCGAACGGGAGGCGTTGGCCCGGGCACGTTCGATCATGGCCGGATCCAGGTCTAGCCCGGTCACGTCCAGGCCGTACTGGCGGGCCAGCAGGATCGATAGGCGGCCGGGGCCGCATCCCACCTCAAGCACTCGGCCGCCATCCGGAGCAACCGCCGCCACATCCGCGGCGATGCGCTCGAAGAGGGAGCCCAGGAGAAGCCGGTGGCTCACCGCCTCATAGAGCCTGGCGTCGCCGATGAGCATCCCTCCCGGCACCCTTCGGCCCATCGCACCGCGGGCGTGCCGTGCGACCACGACCGCTCCAGCTGCGGCGGCCGCGCCGAGCAGGATCACGAAAGTTCGAGACCGGGCGTTCATGGAGGGCTCGAGCAGGGCCGCGCAAAGAAGTGGTCGCCGATGTGGAGCTCGATCTCCGCGTCGTCGGGGATCAGCTCGTTCCCGCCCTGCACGCGGCGGTAGCGGGCGAAGCCCGGCGGCAAGCCGGCCGTTTCCTTGATCTGCCTTCCTGTAACGAGCTCGGTTTCGAACGTGTACCGGTTCTGGACGATGACGGTGACCCGGATGGTTGAGGGCCGGTTCACGCCATCGGCGTCCTTCACATCGGGCACCGCTGCGCTCTGGTCCGAGCCATCATGGAAGGAGGGCGACAACATGGTGCTAGCCGACGTCTCGGTGGGAGGTGGCGAACGCGCCAGCCACGGCCGCGGCCGCAGCGTAGACGGCGAGCAGCCCGAGAGCGACGGCAGGTGCAAGCAGCGTCTCCGGCTCCTGTCCGCTGATCGCTGTGGCGGCCGAGCCGGGCAGGAACTTGAAGACGTCACCGAGACCGACCAGATCGCCGGCCAGCAGGCCCTCGACGAACAGCAGCCACGCGCAGATACCGGCCACAGTGGGCACTTGGTGGCGAACGATGGCCCCCACGCCGACCCCGATCGCTGCCCACAGCGCTGCCGCCGCCATGCTCCCGGCCACGAGGAGCACGTAGTCGCCGGAGTCGAGCCGCACGTCGATCCCTCTCGTCCGGAGCGCCGCCGCGCCCGCTGCCGCCGCAACGGTTCCGGCGACGAGCCCGAACCCAGCCCCGATCAGGACGCTCGCCAAGACCTTCGCTGCAATGACGCGATCGCGGCGTGGCGTGAACCGGAAGGTCGGCCGGATCGTCCCGTGGCGGATCTCGGCAGTGACGGAGAGCGCCCCGAGCAGGGCGGCGAAGAGCGCGCCAAGGAACTCCCCCCGGCCGAGGATCGTCAGGATTGTTCCGATTGGCCAGGGCCGCAGCGGGAAGCAAGCTGTGCAGGACGACGGCCAGCAGGACCAAGCCGGTCATGGCGGCGAACAGGCCGAGAGCAGTTCGGGTCGAACGCAGCTTGAAGAGCTCGGCGCGAAGCTGCATCCTCATGACGCCGCTCCGGTAAGCTCGAGGAACACGTCCTCGAGGGTCCCTCCACGCTCGGTGAGCTCGTCGAGCCGCCCGGTCGCAAGCAGACGGCCACGGTCGATGATCACGACATCGTCGACCGTCTGTGCCGCCTCGGCGAGCATATGGCTCGAGACGAGGACCGCCCCGCCCTGCTCGGCGAACCCGCGCAGGAAGCGCCGCAGCCAGTGAACGCCCGCGGGATCGAGCCCGTTGGCCGGCTCGTCCAGGACGAGGAGCTCGGGGTCGCCCAGCAGCGCCGCCGCCAGGGCGAGCCGCTGCCGCATCCCCAGCGAGTAGGTCCTCACTCGACGGCGGGCGGCGGCCTCGAGCTCCACGAGCGCAAGCACCTGTGCCCCCCGGGCGGGCGGGATCTCCGCCGCCATGGCGAGAGCGCGCAGGTGGTCAGCCCCGGAGCGCCCTGGGTGAAGGTCGCTTGACTCGAGCACCGCACCGACCCTACGCGCCGGGCTGTCAAGGTCGCGGTAGCGGCGCCCGAACACCAGGGCCACGCCCGCGGTCGGCTCGGCCAGCCCGAGCAGCAGCCTGAGAGTGGTCGTCTTGCCGGCGCCGTTCGGGCCGAGGAAGCCGGTGACGGTGCCTCGGTGCAGCGAGAACGTGAGGTCGTCGACTGCGACCAACTCGCCGAAGCGTTTGGTCAGGGAGTTGACGGTGACCACCGGGTCGCCACCGCCCTTCCCGGAGGGAACAAGTGCCCCTGGTTTGTCCACGCCCTCTGTCACCTCCGTGCTCCACCTAGTGGAGACCAGGCCCGAGGGCGCCACTGAGATGGAGGAAGACCATCAGCCCGACAAGGGCAATGACGACGACGACCACGAGGACGAGTCCCCAACGCGCTCTGGGCTTGGCCGCTCTGCCGGCGGGACCTCGGTGGGCGTCGTCTTCAGTCTCGGGGGAGCGGCGCGGGTTGTCCATGCGGTTCCCCTCCTCCTCCCTTTTGCAGTCTCGGGACCGCCAAATGTTATCGAGACAGATTGTCTACTGGACGAGCAGGTGGTCCGAGCGCAGCATCAAGTCCACCAGATGATCCGGGACCTTCTGATCGATGCAGTGAAGACCGGCGACGTCCGGGACGACGTGCCGCCCGACGAGCTCGCGACCTACTGCGTGCACGCACTGACGGGAGCCGGCAGCCAGCGATCGAAGACCGCGGTCGCCGCCTCGTTTCGGTCACCCTGGCCGGGCTGCGCCCGCCGCGCTCATCGTCGACGAATCGACGATCAGGACCCACGTCAAGCGGATCCTGATGAAGCTGCAGCTCCGCGATCGGGTCCAGGCCCTGATCTTCGCCATGCGTGATAGTCAATCGCTGCCAGAAGATCCATGCGAACCTGGGCCGCGCCGGGAACCACACAACGACTATACGCGGACGACCCACATCGAACTGCGATGGCTTTGGGACTTGCCGTGGCACCTCCAACGTGACTCGACCGCCCCGCACTTGCATTTCCAGCTGATGGATTCGGCAGATCCGCTCCAGGCGGAGGGCATCCCATGCGCCTTCGCCGAGTACCTCGTGGAGCGCAACGGGCACTGGGAGCGTGTCGAGCGCGGCATCCCCCGCCGGTTCGAGCGCATCCAGTCGGTCCCATAGGTGTCACCTGGTTCATACGCTGTTGCCTCCGACCGCGAGTTTCCGTACGTCGCACCCTTGCGGAGGCGGAGGTTCAACCATACGCACCAAGGCGAGCCTGGCCCAGCGCTCTGGGTGAAGTGTCGTTCTTGGGGCCGAGTCGCCTGAGTCGGCGCACCAATCGGGGCAACCGCAGAGATGGCCAGCTCTCGTTACGGCTTCGTGACACTCACCAGCGACGACGTCTCCTTGGGACCGGCCGCGTTTGCTTCCTCGACCATGCCGATCCCGGATACGTAGTACTTGAGGCCGAATATCTTCGGCTCGAGTGGCGTCCACTCCACCGTGAGGATCGCGTGTTTGAAGGAGCCGTAGGGGACGGAGATCGACCGGTTCAGGCTAAGGAACCAGGCCATGTCCTCCGCGTGCCCCTGGTAGAACTCCTGGCGGAAGGAGTCGGCCACCTGCGGATCCGCGGGCATGAGGATCCCGGGCTGGGCCCCGTCGACGCCCGACTCCCACGAGCCTTCAGTGCTCACCACCTTCCCGTTCTCCAACTCGCGGGTGTCCTCCCCGAAGTACCACACGTTGCCCTCGCGGTCCTGCGCGTACCAGTCAAAGGTGTCCTCCACCAGCTCGCCTTTCCTGAACACCTGGTCGTGCACCACCGTCGCCGCAACGCCCAGGATCTCCTTCGTCCCATGGGTGACGAAGACCCTGTTTAGCTCCCGCTCTCCCTCCGAGACGCCCTTGTAGACCCACGTCGTCCCGGGGATCCACGGGAGGTGAGGGTTGTCGACGGTCTTGACGAAGTTCGCCGGATCGATGGCCGGGTGATAGCGGGACGATGGCGAGGCCGGGGTGATCGATGCCTGCGCTGGGGGGGAGGGCGGAGTCGGGGATCCCGACGACGTGCAGGTGGCCGTGGCCAGGGCGGCCAGGCACAGCACGACGATCAGCCTTCGAGGCATGGGTCCTCCTCTCGAAGCCTCTGTCTCACTCTTCGTCAGTACGATGCACCTGGGATCCTGAGAGGACGCTGAGGGGCTCCCCAAACCGTCTCTCAGCGTGGTCTCATCTCCATGACCTCAGGATGAGCGGAGAGGGCAGGCCATGAGGGTGCTGGTGGTCGAGGACGAGGTGAAGATGGCGAGGCTCCTCAAGCGGGGTCTTGAGGAGGAGGCCTATGCCGCCGATGTCGCCGCGAACGGTGCGGACGGCATCTGGATGGCGACGGAGAACCCGTACGACGCCATCGTGCTCGACGTGATGCTTCCCGACGTCGACGGCTTCGAGGTCTGTCGCCGGATCCGGGAGGCCGGCCAGTGGGCCCCCGTGCTCATGCTCACGGCCAGGGACGCGGTGCCGGACCGGGTGCGGGGCCTGGACGTGGGCGCGGACGACTACCTGACCAAGCCCTTCGCCTTCGCCGAGCTCCTGGCCAGGCTCCGGGCCCTGGTTCGGCGGGGGGCGCGCGAACGACCGCCGGTAGTCGCCGTGGGGGACTTGAGGCTCGATCCCGCGTCCAAGGCTGTCCGGCGGGCGGAGCAGACGATCGAACTGACTCCGAAGGAGTTCTCTCTGTTGGAGTACTTCATGCGCCACCCCGGAGAGGTCCTCACGCGCACGCAGCTTCTGGCGCACGTGTGGGACTTCGCCTACGACGGAGACTCGAACGTGGTCGAGGTCTACGTTCGATACCTGCGAGAGAAGATCGACCGGCCGTTCGGGCGGCACTCGCTGGAGACCGTGCGGGGGATGGGCTACCGGCTCCATGAGGAGCGGACGGGATGAGGGTGCCGCTCAGGCTCCGACTGACGCTCGCGTTTGCACTCGCGATGATGCTGGTCCTGGGCGGGCTCGGCGCGTTCGTGTACCTCAGGGTAGGAGCGGACCTCCTCGCCTCGGTGGACATGGGCCTGCGTTCCCGGGCCCAGGTCATCGTGGATGCTGCCCAAGAGCGGCGCTCGGTGCTGGTCGACTCGCCGGGGAACCTGATCGATCAGGACGAGTCGTTCGCGCAGGTGCTCGATCCCGCCGGTGCGGTGATCGACTCCAGCTCCGCAGCGACCGAGGCTCCGCTTCTCTCTCCACGGGCGCTTCGATCGGTCACGCGGCCGACGTTCTTCGTGAGGAGCGTCCCCCGGATCGACCAGGACCCCGTCAGGGTGCTCGTCGTGCCCGTGGGCTCCCCAGGAGCTCGTGTCTTCGTGGTGGTCGGAGCGACGCTGGGCGATCGCAAGGATGCCCTCAGCCGTCTCCTGTTGTCGCTCACCATCGGCGGCCCGATCGCCCTGCTCCTGACCTCACTCGCGGGCTGGCTTGTGGCCGGGGCCTCGTTGCGTCCGGTCGAACGGATGCGTCAGGAGGCCGCAGCGATATCGCTCTCCGAGCCCGAACGCCGACTCCCCGTTCCCTCCACCCGAGATGAGCTCGAACGACTGGGAACGACGTTGAACTCCATGCTGGATCGCCTCCAGCAAGCATTCGAGCGCGAACGACGGTTCGTGGACGACGCCAGCCACGAGCTCCGGACACCCCTCTCCATCCTGAAGGCGGAGCTGGACCTCGCGTTGGCACGGACCCGCACTCCCGAGGAGCTGGAGATGGCGATCAGGACATCGGTCGACGCAGCCCGGGTCCGACAAGCTCTGGAGAACCTGCTCGACAACGCGCTTCGGCACACTCCGTCTGGGGGGGTCATCAGGGTCAACGCGTGCGGTAACGGACGAACCGTGAGCCTCGTGATCGAGGACTCAGGCCCCGGCTTTCCTTACGGCTTCTTGGATCGAGCATTCGAACCGTTCGCCCGTTCGGAGGCCGGTGCGAGTGGGGATGGAGCGGGTGCCGGTCTGGGTCTCGCGATCGTCAAGGCGATCGCCGAGGCACATGGAGGAGCGGTTACGGCAGAGAACGCCTCTGAAGGCGGGGCCCGGCTCACGCTCTCCCTCCGGGGGGTGAAGGCCCAGACGTGACAAGACAGACCACGAAGCGGAGGCGGGCGGGAATCGAACCCGCCAGCCGGTTGGCCCCCGCTCCCTGGCTTTGAAGGCAGGTCCGGTGCTCTTGGTGCCTTCAGGCCCGTGACCAGGGACTCTGTCTTCAGGAACCGTCCTCGAACCCAGTAGACTTGTGAAGTCGATTCGGCTCGAAGACTTGTCCGGCGGTTCACGAAGACTTGTCCGGCACCACCTCCTTCCGATCTCCCTGACCATTACACACCGCGCCCCTAACACGGA
>WNGF01023051.1_pt1 | contig 11278 bp, 7 predicted proteins | sample 5400641 | NCBI WGS metagenome assembly WNGF01 (sample SAMN13153371, study PRJNA577476) | soil metagenome | isolation source: 80 cm soil or saprolite under grassland replicate 2 | place: USA:California | collected 2016-06-15 | reverse complement strand
AACGGGTGACGGCCTTGTTGTTGTCGGCGTTCGGCGCGCTGGCGCTGTTATTGGCCGCGGTGGGAATTTACGGCGTGATGGCCTACGCCGTCGCGCAGCGCACGCGCGAGTTCGGCATTCGGATGGCTTTGGGCGCGCGTGCAGGCGATGTGCTCCGCTTGATGCTGAGACAGGGCGCGCGGTTGATCGGCGCCGGAGTGGCGCTCGGCCTTGCCGGCGCGTTCGCCGCGACGCGTCTTATCAGAAGCTTTCTTTACCAGGTTAGTTCCACTGATCCGATGACGTTCGTATTTGCGGCGTTGTCGCTAACCGCCGTAGCGTTGCTGGCTTGTTACATTCCGGCCAGGCGGGCGACTAAGGTTGATCCGATGGTGGCGCTCAGAACTGAATAGATGTCAGATGTCAGATGTCAGATGTTAGTGAAGAAACCACTCGCCTCACTTGCTACTGACATCTGACATCTGACATCTCCTCTTGGAGGAATTATGCAAGCGCTTTGGCAGGACCTGCGCTACGGCGCGCGAATGTTGTTGAAGAAGCCCGGCTTCACATTGATTGCGATTATCACTCTTGCGTTGGGCATCGGCGCGAACACGGCGATCTTTAGCGTCGTCAACGCCGCGCTGCTGCGCCCGTTGCCTTATGAAGAGTCGGAGCGGCTGGTCGTACTTTACGAAACCAACCCGCAACAGGGACGCGACGAGGTGAATGTTTCGTATCCTAACTTCGCCGATTGGCGGGCGCAGAGCCAGTCGTTCGAGCAACTGGCCACACTCCTTTACGGCGGAATGGTTCTTACCGGCAAAGATGAGCCGGCGCGGTTGCAGGTCGCAGCAGTCTCTGCCGACCTTTTCGCAATGCTGCGGGTGAAGCCGCTGCGCGGGCGCGTCTTTCTGCCGGAAGAGGACAAAGTCGGAGGCGCGCCCGTCGTGGTAGTGAGCCACGCGCTCTGGCAAAGCCGGTTTGGCGGTGATGAGGAGTTGATCGGCCAACAGATTACGTTGGACGGCAAGAGCAGAACGGTGATCGGCGTGATGCCGCCAAACTTCGCCCTTCCCCCCGGCGATCAAACCGAAGTGTGGATAGCGATTGGCTCACTGGCCAGCCAAATGCGCCAGTTGCAAAACCGCGGTGTTCATATGCTAACTGTGGTAGGTCGTCTCAAATCGGGCGTAACGTCGCGGCAGGCGCAAACCGAATTGGCGACCATCGCCAATCGCATTCAACAGCAAAATCCGGCCGCCGACCCTGGGCACGGCGTGAACGTCATAAGCGGCTACGAGTCATTGACGAAGAATGCGCGTCCGGCGTTGCTGACGCTGCTGGTTGCGGTCGGCTTCCTGTTGCTGATCGCCTGCGCCAACGTGGCCAACCTGCTGCTGGCGCGCGCCGAAACTCGACAGAAAGAGATCGCCATCCGCACGGCGCTCGGCGCGACTCGGGGGCGCATCGTGCGGCAGTTGCTGACCGAAAGTCTGCTCCTGGCCGTCGCGGGCGGCGCGGCGGGATTGTTTTTGGCCGCCTGGGGCGTAGACGCGTTGGCCGGCAGTCTCCCCGAAGATTTTCCGCGAGCGAAAGAGATCGGCATTGACCGCGTCGTGTTCGGCTTCACGGGCGCGCTCTCGGTCTTGACCGGATTGATCTTCGGAATCATTCCCGCGCTGACACGCGCCAAACCCGCGCTCAATGAAACACTCAAAGAAGGCGGCAGGACGAGCGCGGCTCTCGGTCGTGGGCGGATTCGCGGCGCGCTGGTTGTGTCGGAAGTGGCGTTGTCGTTGGCGTTGCTGGTCGGCGCTGGTCTGTTGATCAAGAGCTTCTGGCGGTTGATGCAGGTCGATCCCGGCTTTCAACCCGACCATCTGCTGACAATGAATGTGACGTTGATCGGCGAGAAATATAAAGAGACGGGGGAGGTGATCTCCTTTTATCGCAATCTCCCCGCTCGGCTCGGCTCGTTGCCCGGCGTGAAGGCGGTCAGCGCCGTCAGCGTCCTGCCGATCAGCGGCGGCGACGGCAACGGCAATTTGACCATCGAAGGCCGTGAATTTCCGCCCGCGCAAACGCCCTCCGCCAGCTTCCGCCGCATCCTGCCGAACTATTTCAGCGCGATGGGCATTCCGTTGAAACAGGGACGCGAATTCAACGAGCGCGACACGGGCGAGGAAAAAGTCGTGATCATCAACGAGGGCATGGCGCGCCGCTTCTGGCCTGAGGGCGACGCCATAGGCAAACGCATCAAGGTCGGCCCGCCGCAAAATGAACCTTGGCTGACCGTCGTCGGCGTCGCGGGCGATGTCAAGAATATCGGTTTGGAAGCGGACGCGCTGCTGGCTACGTACGAGCCGCACGCCCAGCGCCCCTGGACCTCGATGGCCCTGGCGATCCGTACCGAGGCCGACCCATCGAGCCTGTCCGCCGCCGTGCGCGGCGAGCTCCGGGCGATGGAGAAGGGGCTGCTAATTCGCGCTCTCAGCACGATGGACGAACGCATCCGGCTTTCCGTGGCGCCGCGCCGTTTCAACATGACGCTGCTCGCGGTGTTTGCGGCGCTAGCCCTGTTGCTGGCGGCTGTTGGGGTTTACGGCGTGATGTCGTACACGGTGACGCAACGCACACACGAGATCGGCGTGCGGATGGCCTTGGGCGCGCAATCCGGCGCCGTGCTGAAACTGATCGTTGGGCAGGGCTTGAAGCTGGCCTCGATCGGCGTGGCGATCGGATTGCCGGCGGCCTTCGCTCTGACCCGGTGGATAGAGGATTTGCTGTTTGGCGTGCGCCCTACCGATTCATGGACGTATGGCGCCGTCGCGGCATTGTTATTGTTGGTCGCCTTGTTCGCGTGCTGGATTCCGGCGCGGAGGGCGGCGAAGGTAGATCCGATGATCGCGCTCAGATGCGAGTAGATGTCAGATGTCAGATGTCAGATGTCAGTGAAGAGGTCTCTCGCATCACTCAACTTTCAACTTTCAACTGACATCTGACATCTTCCTCTTGGGGGAATTATGCAAAACCTTTGGCATGACCTGCGCTACGGCGCGCGAATGTTACTCAAGCAGAAAGGCGTCACGGCGATTGCCGTGTTGTCGCTCGGCCTGGGCATCGGCGCGAACACGGCGCTCTTCAGCATCGTGGATGCGATGTTGCTGAAGCTGTTGCCGGTCAAGGAACCGCAGCGGCTGGTGTTATTTCAATCGCTGGTCGCGAGAAACTTCGCCTACGGTAGCTATAGCGGCAGCACCTGGAACGATCCTCAGACTGGCTTAAAGCTAGGGACCTCGTTTCCGTACGTCAGCTTTCAACGAATGCGCGAACGGCAGAATGAGCAGAGCGCGTTGTCAGACATCTTCGCGTTCGGCTATGTCGGTTTGAATGTTTTGGCGGACGGGCAAGCGGAGGTGGTCAGGGGGCAGACCGTCACGGGCAATTATCACGCCGGACTTGGCGTGCGGCCGCCGCTCGGTCGCCTGCTGTCGGACGACGACGACAAACCTTCCGCCAATCCGGCCGCAGTGCTGAGCTATCGCTACTGGCAAAAACGCTTCAGCGGCGATGCGGGAGTCGTGGGCAAACAAATCAATCTCAATAATCGCGCGTTCACGGTGATCGGCGTGACACCGCCCGGTTTTGACGGCGCGGGTCAAGTCGGTTCGACGCAGGACGTGACGATTCCGCTGGCGATGGAACCGACGCTCAATGTCGATCCGCAACGCTCGCAGATGTACGGCGCGGGGGGGTGGTGGTTGCGGATCATGGGGCGCTTGAAACCTGGCGCTACGCCGGGGCAGGCCCGCGCGCAACTTGAAGCCGCGTTTCAGCAGTCGGTCGTCGAACATCGCGCCGCGCGCAACACACAGGCGCTCGCCGCCGGCCGCAACGCGGTCAACCCCTTAGACCCGAAAGATTATCCACGCCTGGTTCTCACTTCCGGCAGTCAGGGCGAGATGAATGAGCGGCGGCGTTACGCGCCGTCATTGTATTTGCTGCTCGGCGTGGTCGGAATGGTGTTATTGATCGCCTGCGCGAACGTGGCGAATTTGCTACTGTCGCGCGCCGCTTCGCGACAAAAAGAAATCGGCGTGCGGCTGGCGCTGGGCGCGAGTCGTGGGCGTCTGATCCGGCAATTATTGACCGAAAGCATATTGCTGGCTGTGGTCGGCGGCGCGTTGGGATTAGTGTTCGCAATGTGGATCAAGGACGGCTTGCTCGCGGTCAGCGATTGGGGGCCGAAGGCGTTGGAACCGAACCTGGACTGGCGCGTGCTGGGCTTCACGCTGGGCCTGTCGTTATTTACCGGAATCGTATTTGGATTAGCCCCGGCGTGGCGCGCTACGAATGTGGATTTGACGCCGGCGCTCAAAGACAGCGGCCGCAGTTCGATCGGCGCTTCGCGTTCGTTGCTAAGTCGTGGCCTGGTTGTGATGCAGGTCGCGCTATCGTTGTTACTCCTGGTGGGCGCGGGGTTATTTGTGCGCACGCTGTTGAACTTACAGCGCGTTGATCCGGGCTTCAATACGAAAAACCTGCTGCTGTTCAGCGTGTCGCCGAGCTTGATCGGTTACAAAGACGAGCGGCTGGTTCAGCTTTATGAGCGGATGACCGAGCGTCTGGAATCGCTGCCCGGCGCGCCAAAAGTGACGTTTTCCAGCTCGCCGCTGCTTGCGCAAAACACCAATTCGAGCGGCGTCTATTTGCGCAGCGCGCTCGCCGCCGCGCCGGATGCGGACGGCCGGATCCGGCCGACTGGGAACAGCAATGTCTTGTACGGGCGGGAAAACTTTTTGGAGACGATGGAGATTCCGCTGCTTCAGGGCCGCGCGTTCAACCGGCAAGATGACGAGCGCGCGCCCAAAGTCGTGATCGTCAATCAAACCTTTGCCAACAGGTTTTTCCCCGGCGAAACTCCGATCGGCAAACGCTTCACGTTCGATCTTAAAAAACCGGATGAAATAGAAATCGTCGGCCTGGTCAAGGACGCCAAATATGCGACCCAGCGCGAAGAAACTCCGCCCACGTGCTACTTGCCGTGGCGGCAATCTGTGAACTCCGTTGGGTTCGCTATGTTTCAGCTTCGTACCACGGGAGATCCGAGCGCCGTCATCGCCGCCGTGCGCCAGGCGGCGCGTGAGGTGGACGAAAATCTGCCGCTTTGGAACGTCAAAACTCAGGTCGAACAAGCGGACGAAACATTGCGAATGGAACGGCTGTTCGCCAAGCTCGTGACGTTGTTCGGGCTGCTCGCGCAACAACTCGCGTCCCTCGGCCTGTTCGGCGTGCTGGCCTACGCCGTTTCGCAGCGCACGCATGAAATCGGCATTCGCATGGCGCTCGGCGCGTCGCAAACCGACGTGCTGAAAATGATCGTCAAGCAAGGCATGGCGCTGTCGCTGATCGGCGTGGCGCTCGGCCTGGGCGGCGCGTACGTGCTAACGAAGTATCTGGAAAGCTGGATGCAGCTTTCCAGGATGCTCTACGGCGTCAGGCCTTCTGATCCGACGACGTATGGCGTAGTCGCAGTGTTGTTGACGGTCGTAGCGTTGATCGCCTGCTACCTTCCGGCGAGGCGGGCTACGAAAGTCGATCCGATAATTGCGCTCAGATGTGAATAGATGTCAGATGTCAGATGTCAGATGTCAGAGAGAAAGCTTTGCCGCCACTCTTCTACTGACATCTGACATCTGACATCTGACATCTAGCATCCGGCATCTTCTTTTGGAGGAGATCATGCGTTCAATAATTGCCCGAATCCTGTTGCTAGTTCTCGTTTTCTCGCAGGTCGCGCCCGGACAATCTTCTGTCCAGCCGCGCATCGAACGTATCGAAAAAGGATTGCTGTCCGCGGTACTTGTCAAAGGAGATCTCGGGCGGACGATTCAGGAGCGAATGAAGTTCTGTCACCGCCGAAACTCTGTTCCAGGCCGGTTCGATCAGCAAGTCTGTGGCGGCGATGACCGCGCTCAAGCGAGTTGAGCAGGGGAAGATCGCGCTCGACCAAAACATCAACGATAAGCTGACTTCGTGGAAGCTGCCCGACAACGAATTCACCGCGAAACGAAAAGTCACGCTTGCCAATCTATTGAGTCACACGGGCGGCCTCACCGTGCATGGCTTTCCCGGCTACGCGGTCGGCGAACAGATACCGACGCTACCCCAGATTCTGGACGGCGCCGCGCCTGCGAATACGGCGGCCGTGCGCGTTGATATGGAGCCGGGCACGAAGTTCAGATATTCGGGTGGCGGCACGACCATCGCGCAATTGGCGATCATGGACATAGAAAAGAAACCCTACCCGCAGATCGCGCAGGAGACCGTCTTAGGCCCGCTCGGGATGACCAGCAGCACGTACAGTCAGCCGCTGCCCGCCGATACCAGAAAGAATGCGGCCTCAGGCCATCGCGGCGCCGGCAAGACTGTCGAAGGCAAAATCCACATCTACCCGGAGATGGCGGCGGCAGGTTTATGGACAACTCCAACCGACCTGGCCAAGTTCGCCATCGAAGTCCAACTTTCTCTGGCGGGCAGATCGAACAAGGTGCTTTCCAAGGAGATGACGACGAAAATGGTGACGCCTTTCAACAGCGACAACGTCGGGATGGGCTTCTTCATTGAAAAGCACGGGCAGGCGACTTACTTCGGGCACGGCGGCGCGGACGAAGGGTTCAGAGCGCAGCTTCTGGCGCATCTGGATAAAGGTTACGGCGCCGCCGTGATGGTCAATTCCGACAACGGCGAGATCATGAATGAAATTATCCGAGCCATCGCGAAAGAATATCAATGGGAAGATTACTTGCCGCAGCCGCTGGAAACAGTTTCGGTTGACCCGGCCAGGCTGGGTGATTACACCGGCCGCTTCCTGGTCAATCCGGATCGCGTCTTAACGGTCACGAAAGAAAACGGGAAGCTCTACGCCGAGCCGACCTTGTCGCCGAAGGTCGAGCTGTTCGCTCTCTCCGAAAATGAGTTCACCAGAACGGACGTGAACGTCCAGTACGCCTTTGCAAAAGGGGAGGACGGAAAAGCGGATTCGGTCAAGATTCGGTTCAATGGAGGAACGAACGAAGCCAGGCGACTCGCTCAGGATGAGGTGATTCCGTATGAACAGTTGATCGCAGGCAAATTTGCGGAGGCCATAGAAGCTTATAAAAAGATCAAACGGGAGACGCCGAATAACAATGCGGTGGCGGAAGAGCGCTTAAATAGCATTGGGTATTCGCTGCTGGAGCAAAAAAAGATCGCCGCCGCAATTGCCGTCTTCAAGGCGAACGTCGAAATGTATCCGCAATCATGGAATGTCTATGACAGCCTGGGCGAAGCTTACCTGGCAAATGGGGAGAAGGAGCTTGCCATAACCAACTACAAGAAATCGCTGGAACTCAATCCGCAGAATAAGAATGCGGTCGAGCTGTTGAAGAAGCTCGAGCATCGGTAGCCGAGGGCGGCTTGACTTTCATCACGGCGGCGTCTATTCGCTAATCGCCGGACGATTCTTCAATGACGCTGAAATGATAATCAACCCGTAGAAAAGAGGTAAATATGAGGAAACAACTGTTGCTAGCCTTTTTCATCAGTTTGATCGCCGCGCTTACGGTTTTTACCGGTCATACATCCGCCGCGGCGGACATTTCTGGGACGTGGATTTTCTCGGTCGACCTGGATAATGGCGGTCACGGCGACCCGACTTTCGTTTTCAAACAGGAAGGCGAAAAACTCACCGGGACTTACAACGGTCCGTTGGGCGAGTACAAGGTCACTGGCACAGTGACGGGCGCCAAGGCGGTGTTCGGCTTCGACTTCAAACAGGGCGACATGAGTGGTAAAGCCACATACACCGCAACTATTGAAAGCCCGACGAAGATGAAGGGCACGGTCGAGTTCGTCGACAACGGCGGAGGCGAACGCGGTAAATGGACGGCGACCAAAAAAGAATGACGCGGCGCCTGCGGACGGCTCACTTTTTCGGCTCGGGGGTCACTTCAATGGCGTAGATCAGCGCGTAGTTTACGACCGGCTTGAACTCCAACAGGATGTAGCCTTGTTCATTGGGCGCGACGCCGGTGAAGGTCTTTTCCAGGGCGCGGTCGGCCCCGCCCGCTTCTTTGAAGACGTCGAGGTTTTTCAACAACGCTTCGCCGTTACAGAAGACGTGAAAGATGCGGCTGCCAGGCCCGCCGCCCATCGAATTGGCCGTGCCGAAGTACCTCTCGGCGAACCTGAGCGTGACAGTGTAGCGGCCCGGCGCCACGGGGATGGCGTAGGAGAAATTGCCGTAGCGTTCGACCCGGTAAAGCTCCGGGTTGGCCGTTCCTGCGACGGCCCCGACTCGTTCGACCGTTTGCCCGCCCTTGAAATAGCAGTCGGGGGACCATTCCTGCCCATCTTTCGTGAGGACTGCCGCGTCGTGCGGGGTGATCCTGACCGGATGAATCCGCCCCGGAACGCCGGGGAGAATCTCGACCGCGTTGAGCAGCGCCTTGGCGTTCGGGCGGGAGGAGAATTTCAGGTGAAGAAATCCGTCCTCCGCCGGCGTGATGTCATTGAAGACTCTGACGTCGGCGGTCCTGGCGCCGCCGGCGTTGGCGTATATGTCGTACATCCAAAGCAGAGGTTTCCCGTTCGCGATCACGTGCATCAACCGGCTGGTCTCGCCGCCGCCCACCAATTCCTCCGGGCCGAAAAAGGTCTCGGCGAAATGCAGCCGAAGCTCGTAGACGCCGGGTTTGAGCGGGATGTCGTAAGTGAAATCGCCCTGCCTCGAAACGCGGTAGATTTCAGAATCGAGCGTCCGATAGATGAATTGTTTTTCCGACCTGTCAGGCGTCCCGCCCGTGAAGTAGCGATCGCCGCTCCAGATCTTGCCCGCATGGTCCTGGTATCTGGCGATGTTTGAGCCGGCAAGAATCCGGATTTCGTCCCCTTCCGACGCCCCCCGGTTCGGCGCCGGAGCGGGAATGTTGGCGGCCATCTCCGGCGCCCCCGCCGGTGTTATTGCTGCGGACGCCGCGCCCTTGCGAGACGAGAGCGCCTCCTTGCCGGCGAGCGTCAGGAAGATCAGACCGATTCCAACACCCAGGCCGAGAACGATCCTGAATGTAGTCGGGCGCGACCCGAGCGATTCGACCTGGGCGGGCAATGCGGCGGGCGATCCAGACTTGGGATGGGCCGGGAGAGAATCTTGCGCTTCAACGGGCGCCGGAGAGTCCGTACAAGCTGAGGTTACATCGGATATAACCCGGGACGCCTTGAAGCGCCTAACCTTGTAACCCCGGTTTAAACCATTGAAGCATAGCGCCGTTGCCGAGCTAACCATGTCGATACGAAACTTAGCCCCTCTAACCTTGTCAGCGAGGCATGAAAGTCCCATCTTGGCCTCACAGACTTTGCTGGAACGAATCCGATTTGTTGACTGACCAAATGAGAATCATATCGCGAATGCAAGGCATTACAGCCTCAGTTTGTCTTGTCGCATTCAAGTTCGACTTTTGAGGAAGCCAGGCAAACTGGACAGTTTGCCCTACAGAAATCCGGAGGAATCATTCAGGTCGCTGTGGTGACGCCCTGAAACGATGAAAACCGCATCGCGAATGTAGGGCAAACTGTCCAGTTTGCCTGGCCCACTCTAAAGGCGCCTTTCACTAGAAGTTTGTCGAAACAGCGGCGTGACGCGCATCTCCGTATGTTCCGTTTTTTCCGTTTGTTACGTAATCTTCTTTGCCACTCTCTGGTAGTATAGCGCGCGTAATGATTGAACAGATTCTGCAAACGGCCCTGATTTTATTGCTGTCCCTACCACAGGCGCAGCAGGGACAGGCGCAACCCTCTGCCGCCGAAGCCGCCTTCAACCGCGCGATGGGATTACAACATGAGGGCCGGTGGCCTGAAGCGGCCGACGCGTGGCGCAAATTTCTTGAGCTTGAGCCGTCGCACGCGGGAGCGCACGCCAATCTGGGCGCGGTTCTGTCGCGATTGGGGCGATATGACGAAGCGGTCAAAAGCTACGACGACGCGCTGCGGTTGAACCCGCGACTGACGGAGGCGCTCTTCAATCTCGGCGTGGCGCATTATCGCGCCGGGCAATTCGCCAAGGCCGCTGAAGCGCTCAGCCGTTATCTGGCCGCCCGACCGGACTCGTGGCAGGCCCGGCAAATGCTCGGCCTTGCGTTGATCGAATTGGGTCGTGATGAAGAGGCCGCGCCGTTGCTGGAAGCGGCGCTCGAATCTAATCCGCAGGACGCCTCGTTGCTCTTCGGATTGGGGCTGGCCTATTTGCGCCTGAAGCGCCCCGAAGTCAAAACGATGATCGGGCGTCTGGCCGCGACCTCGGCCGGAGAGCCGTTCGCGCATCTATTGAAAGGGCAGAACTACCTCGCCGATTCCGACTTTCAACACGCCGTCGAGTCGTTGGAGGCGGCGGCGAAACTTTCAGACGACTTGCCGCGCCTCCATTTTTCTCTCGGCGTCGCGTACCTGCGCGCGGGACGTAATCAGGAAGCCATTCGGGCCTTCGAGCGTGAGTTGAAGCGAATGCCGCGCGATTACTGGACGCTCTACTACCTGGCGTTTTTACACGACGCCGAAGGCCAACTTGACGCGGCGCGCGAAAGAGCGCAACTCGCGCTCGCGCTTCAACCGGGTTCCGCCGACGCCGGCGCGCTGCTCGGCAAGGTACTGCTCAAGCAGGGCAAGGCCGCCGAAGCCGTGCCGCCGTTGGAAACCGCCGTCGCGCAGAACCCGAACGACGCGAACCTGCGGTTTCAACTAGCCCGCGCCTATCAACAGAGCGGCCGCCGGCAAGACGCCGCCCGCGAGTTCGCCGAAGCGCAGAGGCTTAAAGATCGTGGGATTGAGAAGGAGCGCAAGGGCGCCACGAAACCATAAAGCGAAGCCTTTGGAGTGCGGTTGCTTGGAACCGCTTTGGTAGTCAATTCATCGATCCGAGCCTTTCGCTGAAACTCGCTCCGTGGCCTACGCGACAACATTGCTGATTGAGGAATCGCTTAGTTGTTCCGGAAGTGGCGGATGAGGCAATGGACTACCAAAGCGGTTCCAAGCAACCGCACTCCAAAGGCTTCGCCAATTTGATTGAGGATGTCCTTTTCAATCTGATCATTCATCACATCACCGAGAGTTCTCAGTCACTGTCATCATTCGATCCACCACTTTCACGTCTACCGATTCTCGCGCGCCGCTCGGCCAGCGAACCTCCAGCTTCTCCACCTTAGTGGCCTTGCCCAGACCGAAATGCAGCCGCAGGTCTGATTGCGAGCAGTAGCTCGCGCCG
>WNGF01019558.1_pt1 | contig 11278 bp, 9 predicted proteins | sample 5400641 | NCBI WGS metagenome assembly WNGF01 (sample SAMN13153371, study PRJNA577476) | soil metagenome | isolation source: 80 cm soil or saprolite under grassland replicate 2 | place: USA:California | collected 2016-06-15 | reverse complement strand
GCTTGCGTGCTTATGAAAAGCTTCAGGGCCTTGTCAACCAGGGCGCGGTCAACCGGACAGTGACAGGAGTCACGAAGAAATACAAAGGCGTCGCTGCGCGAATGGTCATTCTGCGCGCTGAGATGAAGGCTTTGCGCGCTGACTGCGACCAGCGCGCTCGCGCCAAGGCTGCCGCGCGGAACTAATTCCGCTCGAACAGCTACAACGCGCCGTGACGAACTTTTTCGTCAATCGCCAAATAGTCGTTCCGCGGCGGACTAAAGGTATCGAGCACACGCGTCGGTAACAGTGTTTCCACGCCGTGCGGAACCTTACTCGCGAGATAAAAAGAATCGCCCGTTGAAAGCTCGTGCGGCACGCCATCAACGATGAGTCGCATCTGACCCTCGAGAATGTGAACGATCTGCTCCTGCGGATGCGAGTGCGCAGGCATGCTACTCCCGGCCGCGAGCGTCGCCATCATCTGATACATGTTTTTGCCATGCGCGACCGTGCGGCGCGTGATCCCGGGACAAATTTCAATCGTAGGACTTTCTCGTTTCATTTCAGAATATTAGGCCGGAAGGATCGGGCGCGCGAATGTTCGCCTTGCTTGTGACATTTGTCCCATGCTCGATAAGAGTCGGTCGTCAGGGAACTGTAGCGGCAGCTGTGCTCGCCACGCCGAAGCTTCCGCGAAGGCGGGTCAGCTGCAGATTGCACCTTGCCCAGCAGGCGACGCGATTGTAGCCAGTGCACGCTTCGCCAAACAAACTTTTTTCGATTTTCGCACTTGTCACTTGCCACCTGTCACTCGGCGCTGGCAGAATCCGTCCATGAAAATATCTATCCCACTGACTACAATTCTGTTAGCGACGTTGATCGCGACTTCCTCATTTGCGCAAACGACCTCCACGTCGCCCGCAGGTGTATCCAGCTCGAGTGCGGCTCAACCAGCGGCTTCAGGTGGCCAGCCGAATCAGCAGGAGATGATGAAGCAAATGATGGAGATGTCGAAACTCAACGAGAACCACAAACTTCTGTCCGGCCTCGACGGCAATTGGAATTACACGATCAAGTTCTGGATGAATCCCGATCCGAACGCCAAGCCGGAAGAATCAAAAGGCACTGCCGTCAGGAAATCGATCATGGACGGCCGTTTCTCCATTATGGATGTGACTGGCAAAATGGAAATGCCTGGCCCCGATGGTAAGAAAAAGGAAATGACGTTCAAAGGACATGGAATCGAGGGCTACGACAACGCGAAAAAGAAATTCGTTGGCAGCTGGATCGATAACATGGGCACCGGCATCATGTTCTCAGAGGGCGACTACGATCCCGCGACCAAGACGTTCACGTATACTTCCGAGTTCGAAGCGATCCCGGGAATGAAACAACAAATCCGCGAAGTGCTGAAGATCGCCGACAACAACCATATGACATTTGAATGGTACGAGAACCAGGGCGGCCAGGAAAAGAAGACGATGGAGATCAACTACACCCGCGCCGGCAAGAAATAACGAAGTGTCGATTTTCCGTTCATGCGAGAGTCACGACAGCTAATGTCGTGACTCTTTGCATTCTAAATGTGAGTTCAGCGCGGTGTAGCGGCGGCTGTGTCAGCCGCAATCTGATTGGATTTGAATGATTTGACCATGGGTCACGGCGCTTTCACTCTGATGAAAGAACAAACCGATTGCCTTCGCTGTCCTTAAACATCGCGTACCTGCCCCAGGGTTGTGTTTGGGGCGGGCCTTCAAATTCCACACCGCGCTTCTTCAGTTCGGCATGCGTCTTGTCGATGTCCTCGCACACGTACGACATGTTCATGAATGAGCCGATTCGCTTTTCTTCGCCATCGGGCGTGAACAACACGACTCGTGTCTCCGCTTTCGGAATTCGCAATTCGATCCAGCGCTGCTTCTCGTCGAAGGGCTGATCGGTGATGATCGTGAACCCAAGTTTATCGGTATAAAAATCCAGCGCGCGGTTTTGGTCGGCGACCGGAATGCTAACAAATTTGATTTGCTTGATCATGATAGGCCGAACCTAATGTGACCGACGTCTTCGCGTCCAGACGTCACCAGCAGTTCTCGCAAGAAACTGCTGTCCATTTTAAAGTATAGCTGATATCTACTTCGTCTTTCTTGCTTCTCACATCTCACTTTCCTCGTGCCTCGCTTCAAACGAACCATTCCCATCGACGACTACGTTCTCGACGTCTTGATGCGCGATCTGATCGGGCACGATCAGAGGCCAGCCGCCTATCTGGTTTATCTCTATCTTTACGGACAGGCCACGCGGAAGAAATGGAGACAGGTTCCCGCGAGTGTACGAACGCTTGCCGACGCGACCGGTCTTTCCAAGAGCGCCATCCAAATCGCGCTCGCAACACTTCGGCGCCGCGAATTAATCGTCACCACCCGCGACCACGCCACGGCTACTTCCCGCCATCGCGTGCTCCGCCATTGGCGCTCGTACCCATTGTAGCCACCGGCCTGTGGCAGGTTAACGTCGCCGTCAATTTCACGCCAGGGAAAACGGCCCACAGGGTCGTGGCTACAGGGATAGGGGTGCGTAAATCGAAACTAGTTCGTTACGAACGGCGGCGGCGCCATTCGCTCAACGCAGCTCACATCGAGATTTCTTGCATCCCCTTTGTCCAGAAATTCGATCGTGATCCGATCAATACAACCGGGATCCGTCAGGCCATCACCACCGTGGCCAGCCTGCGGAATAATGACATGTCTGCTGTTCGACAAATATTTCGCGACCTCTTCGCCGTACTTTGGCGGAGTCACGGGATCCATGTTGCCGGAAAAAATCACCACCGGCGCGTTTGAGTGAACAGGCTCGAGAAAATCGGTCGGAATCTCACCGCGCGGCCACATCGCGCAGGCGCGTGTTTGCTGGAATACGCGATAGTCCCCGAACGGATTACCCGCATTGAGCCCTGCCGCTTCCTCTTGATTGATCAATGGGACGTCTTCCGCGCACGTGACCGATAAATACGCTCCGTCCGCCACGAAATCAGGGATCGACGGCTGAATTGCTTGCTGGAGAAACGGCGCGAAATCGCCATTAGCCGCATGGTGAACAATCAAAGGAATCCGCGCCGCTTTATCGCGTCCGTACATCCAGGTCCTGATTTTCTCTGCAAACACACCGCGCTGAATTTCGACTGTCGTCGGCGGAGATTTATGCCGGGGAGAATATTCCACACGCGCCGGCTGTTGCTCCAACTGCGCAAGCACGTTCTTCCAATCATCGCGAATTTGCGGGAAGGCTGCGTTACACCTCGCGTCCTGTTCACATTCACCCAGAAGCAGGTCCATCGCGCGCGCTCCGGACTCTGAATGGTGTAAAGGCATTTTCAAATCAGTCGGCGCGACGCCCAACAGGATCGCGCTGCGCAGGTGTTCGGGGTGCCGCCGCATATAAACCAGCGCAGCCTGCGTTCCATACGACGCTCCAAAAAGATTGATCCTGTCATAACCGAGCCACGCTCGCATGTCGTCGAGATCATCCATCGCGATGGACGTTGTGTATTTCGTCAGGTCCGCGCGTTGTTCGAGCGCGTGACGCATTTCCCTGACGTAATCGATTGGAAACATTTCGCTCAGGTAATAGCTCGGTGTCTTCGCTCGTGGAATCGCAAGGCGATTTGATTTCCCGGTGCCACGCTGATGCGGTCGGCAGACGATGCGCCTGGACCGCCAGCCAGATCGAACAGCGGTTCCGCTTTTGCTTTTTGATCGAACGCCGGCAGCACGACGACGTTTAGATCGATCGTTCGACCGGTGCGCGTTTCCCGGTTTTCAAAAACCCTCAGTTTACCGCAAAACAACTCCTCATCGATTCCGCCTAATCTGCACGGCTTCAACTTTGATAGACCGTCCGGCAGTCGATGTTTGGCGCAACCGCCCACATCGAGCAGAAGCAGGACAACGCCGACCGTAATCAGCAAAATAGAACAAACCCAGCGTATTTCGCGCACGCGCGACGTTATTGCGTGTGCATTAGCTCGCGCAAATGCAAATCAGCGTCAGACGCGGAGCATTCAGCTCAGATCTTCGTCGCGCGGGTGAGGAGGTAATCCTGACGAACAACATTGTCCTGCATGTAATCGCCGATGATCGCCTCGTATTCGCGACGGAATTGCGCAAGCCGCGCCGGATATGATCCGCTTAACATCTCCACCAGCTTGCGCATCGGCCCGGCCGCGGCCTCGATGTGGGCGCGGTAATGTTGCGGACTCAGCGCCGGGGCGAGCATCCGTTCGATATGAAATGTGATATTGGTCACGTTTTGTTCGAGTCGTTCGCGCACGATGTTGGGATCGCCCCATTGCGGCGGCGGCGAAACGCCGGGTGGCGGCGGCATGTAACTCGCGACGAGGATAAATGTCCGGCCGATGCAAAGCGTCGGCGGCCAGGTCGCGAACGCGATCGTCCCACTCGGTTTAAGCACGCGCAGCATCTCGCGCGTCGCAATCTCCGGTCGCGGGGCGAAAATGTGGCCGAACTGGCTGAGCACCACATCGAACCCCGCGTCGTCATACGGCAATTGTTCCGCGTCGCCTTGTCGCCAATCGATGGGCACTTCCGCGATCGCCGAGTTTTCGCGCGCGCGGGCGAGCAGTTCGGGCGTGAGATCGATTCCGCACACATCGGCGCCGAGCCGCGCCGCGGTGATTGCGGCAACCCCCGTGCCGCACGCCACGTCCAGCACACGTTGGCCAGCGCGAACGCCGGCGAATTTTACAAGCAACGCCGCCGATGGCGTGGTGACCGCTTCCAGCGGCGCAAAGTGCGCCCAGCCCTGTTTCTGTGCTTCCTTGAAATTTGCGATTGCGTCTTCGCTCATGAGTTTGCATCCACTTCGCACGATTGAATTCAATGTGAGCAGTTGCGCAATCTGTTTTGCGGCAAATTACCGTTAGAAGCAACGGGCCAAAGCATCCCGGGCGCTCAGCGCTACCATCAGCCGTGCCGATCATCCTTTTTGCACTGCTGTTTTTTGTTCTCCTCTCCCTGGGTGGCGTGGTTCTGCTTTCCCTGGCTTTGCGCTACCGCGCCGGCACTGCTCGCCGGCAAGGCCGACGCTGGGTTGCCAGCCTAAACGTCTAGCTTACCACCCTGTCGGCCGTTCTCTTTCTCTCCTTTACGTTGGTAATCTCCATCTGGTCTGCCTAAAGAGTGAAACCCGAAATGTAAGTGCGTATTCCCGCTGGTCGCAAACATGGCGCTCGAACCGGACGCATCAGTTCAATATCATCGCGGCCTATGGACAACCTGGTTCACCTCTGCTCTCGCACCGTGATGGGAAAGTTCTTCGTGACGTGCGCATTTTGTTGCCTCTTCGCATGTGGACCGAAAAAGGCGGCGACAGAAGACTCGACCTCTGCCGATGCAATCAGAACGCCGGCTACAGTCGAACAAGCGGCCCGGATCCTCGATCTCTCGACGTTCCCGCTCATGGACGGTGCGAAGCCGTCCGAGTCGGGCCACCTGGCCAACCTTTCTTATGCGGCAACCGGCGATGTGAACGCGGCCGTCGAATTCAACCGGAAAGCGCTCGTCGCGCAAGGCTGGAAAGAATTACCGAACAGTTCCGTCACCGAGCAGTCGGCCAGCGCGATGTTCTCGCGCAGCGGGTTCGTCATTTCTCTCTCGGTCACTCGCAATGACCAGGCTGGCGACGTGTACGTCAGACTGCAAAATCTTGGCAACGTAAAACCCGGCCGGCTTCCGGTTCCTTCGGGTGCAAAGCCCGTCTATGTCGGCGACCCCACCGCCATGTATGCAACCGAGGCCGCGGTACCCGCGACGGCCGATGCCTGCCGCAATCTCTTGGTCGCGCAAGGCTGGGTGCCCTACGGCGACGCCGGCGATTCCGCGATCTTCAAACAGAACGCAATCCTTGCCACTGCGACCGTCTCGTCCGCACCTGCGCAGGGCGGGAAAACCATGATCCAGTATTCGACCGAGCTAATTTCGGCTGACATTCCCGCGCCGCCCGGCGTCGAGGATTTGCGTTACGTCGACGAGCCCCCGGAATTAACTTTCCAAACCGCGGGGAACGAGGACGCCATCGTCGATTTCTACCGAAAGACTCTTACCGCCACGGGCTGGAAATTCACGCTCGATCACATGGTCGCAGTCGATGACAAGCCGACCATGATCTTTCGCAATCCCGCGAAGGATATGCTGACGCTTTCGGTGCCCGGCGTGCTTCGCGGCAAGCTTCTCTTCTCGGTTCGTTTTCAAAGCGCGGCGGAAATCGCCGAGCGCGATCGCAAAATAAAGGAGCAGGCTCCCGCGCTACGCGCCGCTGCCGAAGCGAAAGCGGCCAGGGAAGCCGCCGAATTGGCCGAAAGGAACAAGGTGCCGAAGGTCACGGTCGCCCTCCCCGCGGACGCGAAGGACGTCAAGCAAACCAAGGACTCGATAAAGTTTACGGTCGGCAAAGGGAAAGCCAAAGCGGCCGTCGAATCTTTTCGGACACAGTTTCGCGAAGCGGGTTGGAAAGAAGACGTCGCGTCAATGGCAGCTATGGCCGGCACACTCTTATTCTCAAAAGAAGGCGGGCAGAGTGTGACCATCACCTACTCTGATACGGGTTTCATGCCGACCGAGGTGAGTCTATCGGCGATGCGCGCCGAACTGGAACGGCGTTAAAAGCAATCGCGAAGAAATTAAAAGTAGAAAGTCTAAAATCTTTCCTGGTTGAGGTGTGCCATTCAAATCGCGCTCGCAAACAACTGAAAGATTTCGGCCCGATCGCCGAACTATGATTAATGGGCTTTCGGTCGAAAATTCGCCGTGAAGCGCTTGGAATCGATCCGCGCTTTCAAAATCGCGAACGGCAGCCCGGCCTCGATCTTCTCCGAGCGCTAGCCATCATCGTGGTCGTCATCTACCACGCCGCGCTTTTCGGATTCAAATTGCCCGGCCGAGTGGACCGGTTCGGCTGGATCGGTGTCGATCTTTTCTTTGTCCTTAGTGGTTATTTGATCGGCGGCCAATTGCTTGCCCCGCTTGCGCGTGATCAGCGGATCAATCTCGGCCGGTTCTTCACCCGGCGCGCGTTGCGAATCATGCCGGCGTACTTCGTCGTCCTCGCGCTTTATTTTTTGTTGCCGTCGTGGCGCGAGTATTCCGAAATGTCACAGCCGCTCTGGAAATTTCTGTTGTCAATGCAAAACATCGCGCTCCATGGCGGAACCGCCTTCTCACATGCCTGGTCGCTCGCGGTCGAGGACCAATTCTATCTCGCGCTACCTTTTCTTTTGCTCTTTCTCTTTCGCCGTCCGGGCGCTGCCATCATTATTCCATGCCTGATCGTCTTCGGCGGAATCCTGCTGCGCACATTTCTCGCTTGGAAGAATCCGTCGATTGACGGTGGCGGCGTGTCATTCCGCGGCTTTCAAGCGTGGATCTATTATCCAACCTGGACCCGGCTCGATCCGCTTGTGTTCGGCGTCGTTTTGGCTGCGATCGAGAAGTTTCGACCTAACTGGTGGCAACGCCTCATCAACTGCGCACCCTGGCTTTGGCTGCCCGCGCTCGGGCTAATCGCTTACGCATTGTATCTCGGCGAAACGGACAACCTCACCGTGTCTGCCTGCGTCTGGCAATTCCCACTCATCGCTATCGGCATGGCCGCGCTTCTTGTTTGCGCCGTCAGTCCGCGATTATTCTTTCGTCGCGTTCCAATTCCCGGCGCCGCCTTCATCGCCAGCATTGCTTACAGCGCCTACTTAATTCAGAAACTCGTGATCCGCTTCGTTGAGCAATTTTGCACAAGACGCAACATCGCGCTCACTTCCGTCCCAGCTCTCATCTGCGTCGAACTCTGTGTTTACGCCGCCGCAACGATTCTCTTTTTTATCGTTGAGCGTCCTTTCCTTCAGCTTCGCAAACGACTTGCGCCGCGCTCTCGGGCCTCCTCTCCGTCGCGTGACGCCCGCTGCCGCTCATCAAGATCGCCATCGTCAGAGAATTCCTAATTCTCACTTCGTTAAGGCGCGCCGGCGCCCGGGGGCGAAATCGTAGGAGGAGCGCTGAATTAATCAGCACCGATCGCGCTGTTTGATTGGACGTCCGGCGTTGGGCGTTCGACGTTCGACCTTCCTATGGCAGAGAGCTCAACCGCAGTCATCGCGAGCGCGAACAACCTTTCCGTTAAGTACGGCCCTCAAGTCGTCCTCGACGGCGCGACGATTGCCTTCAGGGAGGGCGAACACATTGGGCTTGTCGGCCGCAACGGCTCGGGCAAATCGACCTTCCTCCAGATCGCGGCGGGCGTGGCCCAAGCCGATTCAGGCGAATTCACACGCCGGCGTGATCTCGTCACCGGCTATATGCCACAAGTTTCCGGCTTGAACGATGCAACCACGGTCCATGCGAACATTCTCAGCGGCGCGCAGCGGATTCTCGACCTCATCGCCGAATACGAACGCGCCCCGGGCGACAGCCCGCTCAGCGCCACGCTCCTCGACCAGATTGGCGAGGCCGACGGCTGGAACTTGGAACATCGAATCAAGTCGCTCATCACGAATCTGCACGCTCCGGAATCCGATCGCGTCGTGGGCACGCTCTCCGGCGGAGAAAAACGCCGCGTCGCGCTTTGCCGGGCGCTTCTCGCGCGTCCTGATTTTCTGATTCTCGACGAACCGACCAACCATCTCGATACCGGCTCGATCGAATGGCTGGAGGACTTTCTCGCGCGTTATGCCGGCACCTGTTTGTTCGTCACACACGATCGCTATTTTCTCGACCGGGTGGCGACGCGGATCGTCGAGCTGTCGCGTGGCCAGTTCATCAGCTACGACGGCAACTACACGGATTACCTGCTCGCGCGCGTGCGGCGGCAAGCCGTGGAGGAAATGCAGGAACATAAACGGCAGAAGTTTTTGAAACGGGAATTGCAATGGGTACGCCGTGCGCCCCGTGCCCGCCGGACGAAATCGGTGGACCGCGTGGAACGTTATTTCGAGATGGCCGCCCAGGAAGCACCGGAGGCGGAGCTCGACGTCGAGTTGATTATTCCCACGCCGCCGAAGCTCGCGAATCGCATCATCGAATTGCGCGATGTGAGTGTGGAGTTGGGCGGCCGCACACTCTTTCAGCACGCGAATCTCAATCTCGCAGCCGGGGAACGTCTCGGTGTCGTCGGTCGCAACGGACTGGGCAAGTCTTCGCTCCTCAAAGTCATTCTGCAGGAACTGCCCGCCGCGAGCGGTGCAGTGGAGATCGGCGCGCGGACCCAGATCAATTACGTCGATCAAAATCGGCTCCTCCTCGACGATGAAAAAACGGTTTGGGAAGAAGTCGGGAGTGGCGGAGAAAACGTCACGCTCGGCGAGCAGAGCATCACGTTGCGCGCTTATCTGCGGCGATTTCTTTTCAGCGAAGAGCGCATCAACACGAAGATTTCGCAACTCAGCGGCGGCGAACGGAGCCGGGTACTGCTCGCTAAAATCCTGAAGCGAGGCGGCAACGTTCTGATGCTCGACGAACCGACGAATGATCTCGATCTCGGAACATTACGCTTGCTCGAGGAAGCGCTCGTCGCCTTCGGCGGCTGCGTCATCGTGGTGAGTCATGATCGCTATTTTTTGAATCGCGTTTGTACCTCGATTCTCGCTTTCGAAGGCGACGGCCGCGTGGTCTATCACGTCGGGAACTACGACTACTACCTGGAAAAACGAGGTGCACCCGGCCCAGTTCGCGATTCATACCCCACGCCGGCCGCAGCCGTCGCCGAGCATAGGAAAAGCAAAGAAAAACCGAGAAAACTCAAGTGGAAAGAAGAACGCGAATGGGAATCGATGGAGGCGAATATTCTCTCGGCAGAAAACGAGGTGTCGGATTTGGAGGCCACGTTTGCCGCGCCGGATTTTTATGCGAAACCGCGCTCGGAGATTTTCGAGTTGGAAACTCAATTGAAAACGGCCCGCGACAAAGTCGCGCACCTCTACGCGCGGTGGCACGAACTCGAGCTCCTGCAGAGCGTCCCGTCTCCCTAGACGACCGAATCACCGATTGTCGATCTTAGGCTGCTGGCTTCGATTTCGTTGCGGTTTTCTTTCGTTTGCGTGGCGATTTCCGGGACTTTGAAGGAGCTCCGTCACGAACAGCACGGACTTTCTGCTCCTTTTGGGAAACGGACGCAGCGCGCTGGCGACGTTCCTTGCGTTCCCTACGCAGCTTCTTCTCGCTCAAATAAGCTCTAAACTTTTTATCGGGCCATAGTTGGTTATTTCGTTAGGCAGACAAGCAACTGCTAAAGCTCTACTAGGAGTGTCCGCACTGACAAGTTAAATCGCGCGAAGCCTAGGGTGCGGCGTGTGCCGGCTCCGGAAGGTAGAAAAAGAGAATCCCGAGAATTACATAGAGCGAGAGAAGCTGGATGCCTTCGATCCAGTTGGTCTCGCCGTCGCCGCTGATCTGAAACAGGATGTAAACTGAGACCACGACCGCGACCACTTCCGGCGCCGTGAATTCCAAGTTCATTGGTCGGCCGAAAAGGTAGGAGAGAAAAATCAGCACGGGCGCGACGAAAAGCGCGATTTGCAGACTGGAGCCGATCGCGATGCCGACGCTAAGATCCATCTTGTTTTTCATCGCCATGAGGATGGCAGTCGAGTGCTCGGCCGCGTTGCCCACAACCGCTACCACGATAACGCCGACAAACACTTCGGTCAGGCCGACCGAGTCCCGGACGTTTTCGATTGTGCCCACGAGAAACTCCGAAAGCACGGCGACCAAGGCGGTAGAGATGAGCAGGATAGTAATGGCCTTGCCGCGCGACCATTGCCTCCCGCTTTGTTCGGCGTGTGCGTGAGCGCTTTGGAAAAAATGTTTGTGGGTCCAGAGCGAGAAACCGAGCATGCAGAAATAGGTAAGGAACAAAACAACGGCGATTGCCAGAGAGAGCTTCTGCTCGACCAGCGGGCTCCAGCCGCCAGGACTGCGGTCGGCGGCCAGATGAAAGACCGTCGGGATGATGAGACCAATCGCGGCCAGCGAGAGCGAAATGACCGAAGTGCGCGCTGCGGTGCGATTGAAACGCTGTTCTTTATATTTAGTGCCGCCCAGTAGAATGGAGAGGCCGAGCACCAGCAGGACGTTACCGATGATCGATCCGGTAATGGAGGCTTTCACCACATTGATCAGACCTTTGGAAAGGGCGATACCGGCGATGATCAGCTCCGCGGCGTTTCCGAAAGTGGCGTTGAGCAATCCGCCCAGGCCTTCCCCGACGCGGGCGGCGAGCGCCTCAGTGGCGCGCC
>WNGF01009342.1_pt1 | contig 11278 bp, 5 predicted proteins | sample 5400641 | NCBI WGS metagenome assembly WNGF01 (sample SAMN13153371, study PRJNA577476) | soil metagenome | isolation source: 80 cm soil or saprolite under grassland replicate 2 | place: USA:California | collected 2016-06-15 | reverse complement strand
AGCCAGGTGAGTTGTCCCACGGGTGCACGTCAGATTTGTGAGATGCGCTTATCGGGCACGGGCCGCCGCCGCTGCCCGGCGCTCCCAGAAGTCCTCAAAGCGGCCACTGAGCTTACAGCAGCGCAGGGCGATGATCGCGTCGGCACCGGCCACGATCCAATGCATGCCAGCCCGTTTGAGGCGCGTGCCGATGGCGACCTTACAGCCGGCCTCGACGACCCCGGTGGAGGTGCACAGGCCCTGAGCGCGGAAGGCCGGGTAGCGCATCCGGGGACGGTTACGCGTGACATAGTCCAGGGCCTTGCGCGCCTCGTCGTGGGCCTGGGCATGGACGCCCAAGGCGGCCAGGACCGCGTCGATCTGGCCCTCGTCCAACTCGTCGTGCCGCTGCTTGGCCCAGTGCGCGCCGAGCGTGCTCGTGGCCCCGTAGACGGCCTTGGCCGCGTCGGAGAGCTTCTGTTTGGCGTGGAAGAGATCTACGATCTGGAGGGCCCCGGGGAAGTGCTCGTCGGCCAGGTTCCAGATCCAGAGGGCCCCGTCGCCCAGGACGGCCCCGCGTTGGGCCTGATCGAACCCGCGCCGCCGCGCCTCGCGGGTCACGCGCTGAGCGAACTCCGAGGGCACCTCGTCGGTGTCGCGGGTGGCGGCGCTCTCGATGGCGGCCGAGTAGGTGACCGACCCCGCGTCGCGCACCGGCGTGCCGTCGTCGTCGCGGCCCTCGGCGGTCCAGACCGTGACCAGCTTGACCTCGCGTGTCTTGGCCGCGCCATCGGGCTGCTTGCCCGGGCGCCCCACCAGTTCCGCGGCGCGCATGGGCACGCCAGTGCCGTCCAGGCCCAGGTACATCGTCGGGGCCGGCGGCCCCGAGGGCTCGACCACCGTGCGCTCGTCCTCGGCCATCTCGCGGCCCAGCGCCTCGGCGGTGCGCTCGACCTGCTTGGCGTCGACCGGCACGCCGGCGAGCTCGCGCATCAGCTCGCCGCTCTCCTCGAAGCTGACCATCGCCGCCGACAGCCCCACCATGCGCGTCACCGCCGGTGAGAGCGACGTGTCGGGCAGCCCCAGCGCCCGGTCGCGCGGAAAGACGCCGCGTGCGCACGAGGCGCAGTGGTAGTAGGCGCGCTCAAGGGTGAGTTCCCCGAGCACGCTCGTGAAGGTCTTGGTCCGGCGCCCCGCGTACCGAGCCGCCTGGCCGCAGGGACACGCAACGGCGGGCCCGGCGTGATCGCGGGTATCGGCGTTGAGCCGCCGCGCCACGGCCCGTGCGGCCACCTGGAGCGCCCGCCGCCGCGCCGCCGTTTCGATCGCCTCGAAGTCCAGGCCGTCAACCGCGCCCGGGCCTACGAGCGCTTCGATCTCGGCGACGACGTCCGCGGCGAAGGCCTTTTGGAGCCCCCCCCTTGGACCTCCTCGTCGGAGGCCGCCGCGGCCGCGTCCAGCCTGGCGTCGCATAACTGCTCGCTCGTCTCGACCATCTCGCGCACCAGCCCGCGGAAGCGCCGGTACTCGGCCACGTGCTGCCGCGTCCGGGCCACGGCCTCGGTGGGGATGACCCGCGTGACCGTCTTGCCCCCGACCTCGCGCGTGAGGGACCAACTCGGGCCGTGCCCCTCCGCGCCCCGGGCGGCGCAGTGGCAGCCGGCCTTGCCGCACCGGCGGTAGCGCTCCACCAGGGAGCCCGGTCGCAGGTCGCCCACCTGGGCCAGCTTGGCCGTGAGCTCGGCTCGTCGCTGCTCCAGCGTCTGCACCTTGTTGTCGGCGGTCGACATGGGGGGCCTCCTTCTGACAGCGGTAACTGCTGTCAGATTAGAACCCCGATGCCGACGCAAGTCAAGCTTGCTCACCAGGATGTCGTGCGCCCGTTGTCCCACCTGCGCCTTGACGGTGGGGCTGTGCCTGGCTAGGATGCCGCTGAGCAGGTCGGGGTGTCGCGGCTCGCGCGGAGGCCTGTGTGTGAGCCGTGCCGAGGGCTCGGGGGGCGGGCGGCGTCCGAGTCGAGTCTGCCCGCTTACGTCGAGTTCATGGGGCCGAGGGGGTCGAGGGAGGGGCGACTGCCTCCGGATGTCGTGCGTGTTGCCGATCCTCGAAGAGTTCAGGGAAACCTTCACGTTCGTGGAGCGCACCATCGGGCGGTCAGGAGTGGAATGCAGGTTCGCCTCCTGAATGTCGCGCTGACGCTCCTGAGCGCGCTCGCCTTCGGGTCCGAGATGGCGTCGGCGCAGGACGTCCGGACAGTGTATGCGCCGATGCCGTTCCACGCCGAAGGTCGCGATCTGCGGACGACGGCGTGCCTGCAATTGGCGGAGCGCGTGTATCCCGCGGCCACGTGGTGGGAGAACGCGTCCGGCACCGCCAGTGGACCCGAGCGCGCGTTCCGATCGGTCATTGCCGCCATCAAGCAGAAGGATCGAGCCGCGCTGCTCAAGCTGACCGATCCGGCCCAGGCCCGGGATACCGCGCGGTTCGACAGGCAGGCCGACGCCTTCTTCGGGCAATTCCAGTCGATTCAATTCCTCGCCGTGCCGCGTGCATACCAGTTCGACGGACTGGTGGCCTTCTTCGGCAAGTTTCAATCCGCGAGCCAGACCGCATTCGTGCCGCTCGTGTTCGCGTACGAAGGCGAAGACACGTTCGGGTTCCTGCCGTCGCGCACCAACACGGCGACCTTCAGGCTCGTCACGGACTGGTTTGCTCCGTCAGGTTCGGCTCCTGCCGACACGCCGGCGTACTGCGCGGATGCTGACGTCAAACGGGCGACGCATCGGGTGTCGCTTGTGTCCTCGACATGGCGGCCGAGCGCGCTCCTGCTGACGGGCGCTCCCCTCGACGCGCCGGGGCCGCTGTTCGCCATCGCGACGCAGGTGAAGGCGACCATCGATCGGATGAAAGCCGCGCTTCGCGCCGGGGACGTCGATGCGTTCGCCAACGACATGACGCCGGACGGCGGGGGTCGTCTGAAGGAATGGTTCGTCACCGCGGCGCCGGCCGATCGCGACCGCTACACGAACGCATTCGTCGGGCAGCAGCCGTTCTTCGTGTTCGATGAGTCGCCGTTGCTCGTCGTCTACGTCAGAACGGCCCCACGCGGCGTGCAGGTGCTCTATTTCACGGCCGCACCCGACAAGCGGCTGCTGTGGACGAACTCATCGCAGCTCACCATGGCGGATGGAGTGTTCAAGCAAGGTCCGCTGTTCGCGGCGGCCGGCTCGACCAAGCCGTTCAGCAGCCTGGCGATCAAGTGAGCACCCATCGGCGCTGGATCATCGCTGTTCGTCGGCGCGCTGCGCGCCAGGGCGACGCTTGACGAGCGTGGGCCGCGGTCCGGCATCGGACGCGAGGTTGCAGTGCCCACGCACCTCCTCTGACGTACCCTGCCATCCTCAGACGTGCACTCGCCAGGAGCCGATGGCGCAGCGATGAGCTCGCCCAGGGTCTGCCCCACCTGTCGGTTGGAGATCGGCTCTCGGGACACCGCGTGCCCGCGCTGTCGAACGCCGGCACCGAGCCGGCTGGAGGAGCCGGGCAAGCCGGCGCGCCGAGGGTACCGTCGGTTCCTCTTGCACGGCTCGATCACGCTGCTCGTCATCCTCGTGCCGCTCGCCGCCGACTTCTTCTTCGGCATCCTCCGTGTCCGCCTGCCGCTGCGAACCTCTCCCCTGGTGACCGAAGCGGTAGATCGCGCCAATGACCATTCGGGTGCGGTCGGTGCCCTGGGTCGCCCGATCCGCGCCGGATGGTTCGTGAAGGGCTATACGCGAGACGACGAGACCGGCTGGGGCGAGGGTCAGCTCTGGATTCCCGTGACGGGCCCGAAGGGGCAGGCAACGCTTCACGCCCGGGCGGGGAGGGGCAGTGGCCCCTGGGTGTTCTCGGTGCTCGAGCTCCGCCCGGAGGACCGAGCCACGCTGAACCTCCTCGAGCCCGATTCGCCGGCACCGGCCCCGCCGATCGAGCCCGGGCGCCGAGCATATCTCGTCCCCTTGGGGCCACAGCGCTCGATCTCCCTGGACGCTCTTCCCGACTACTATCGGGCCAAGCTCGGCCTGCCCGTCGAGGTCCTTCCGCCCCTGACTCTCGAATCCGGGTCCTTCGATCCAGCCCGCCGGCAGTTCGTCGCGGAGGAACTGATCGCCTCCATGCGGCGCCATCTGCCGCGTCTCGCCGCCGATCCCGCCGCCGTCCTCATCGGCGTCACCGAGGCCGACATGTATACCCGCGCCTTCAGCTGGCGCTTCGTCTTCAACTACTATCGCGGAGCCGAGCGTCTTGCCGTCGTCTCGACCGCGCGGATGACGCCCTGGCTCTATCGTCTTCGCGGGAAGGAGTATTTCCTCCACGTGAGAATGCGCAAGATGATCAGCCGGGACATCGGCATGCTCGTGTACAACCTTCCGCTCAGCCAGGATCCCACCAGCCTGCTGTACGCGAACGTGGGCGGTCTCGATGATCTCGACCTGCTCCAGGAACGCTTCGAAGGACTGGGCGCCAAGGCCGTGGTGGACGACTTCGCGGTATCGCATCGACAGGCCCCCACGGCTCCCGTCATCATTGAGCGGGCGGCGCCCCTCCCACGAACGGGGCGATACCCGTGTCTCCTCGTGCGCCCGGGGACGAGGGCGGTGACGGCGGGGACGGCGACGGCGGAGATCACGGAGTGCATCCCCGACCTCCGCGCGGACAGCGACTTGGACGAGCTGGAGGTCGATCTCCGTTGGGGGGCATTCATCGTGCGGAAGACGGACCTCTTCGCCGCCGACGTCATCCCGCTGGCGCTGACTAGGTCGTATCGAATATGGGACAACCTTCTCCGCGCCTTCGGGACGGGCACCAATCATCCCTACGACACCTTCCCCGTGGGCAGCCGCCAGCCGTACACGTTCATGGAGCTCATCTTCGCGGACAGCTCTCGCCTTCACTACGACCGCATCTCCCAGGGCACGGGCTATGCGGACGCCGTGTACGAGCACACCGCGACCTCCACGCGGTTCCTTCGCTCGCGCATTCAATGGAACGGGAACGGCTGGGACCTGCGCCTGCGCGACGGCACCGCCTACTCCTTCCCGGAGGCGTACGCCGCCAAGAAGAGCGCCGATGCCGCGCTGATCGGGATCCGTGACGCGGAAGGCCACGCGATGCGCTTCGAGCGCGACCAGCGCCGGAATCTGCGGAGGCTCACGTCACCGGGCGGTCGATCACTCACCTTCGAGTACGATGCCGGAGACCGGATCGCCCGCTTGGTCGACGATCGTGGACGCCAGATGAAATACACGTACGACGCCGGCGGACGTCTGGCCACGGTGACAGACTCCACCGGGCGGATCGTCCGTCATCGGTACGACGGGCTCTACATGGTCTCCGCGCACGAGGAGCCCGGAGGCGAGCTGTTCCATGTCGACTACGTGGATGAGCGAGTCGCCGTCCTGCGACTGCCCGCGGGGCGAACGTTCCGGTTCGCCTTCGAGTTCTCCGACCCGATCGAGGGGCCGAGCCGGGCAACCGTCGTGGCCCCCGACGGCGCCATCACGCGCATCGATATACCCGGCACCCGGGCATCGAAGTGACCCTCGCTGACGCGGCGCCGTCAGGGGAGCGCCTTGGTGACGGGCGTGCTCATCCGGGGCGGGCGTGTAGGAATCATTAACGCCGGTCCGCGGCTACTGGGCGATCCGAGGGCCAGCCACCCGGCCATCCCTCGCCCCAGTCCCGGGAATGTCCACCTGCGGAGGGAGACCGCAACGTATCCGGGCGTTGGGCTAGCGGGAGGTCTAGCCTCTTGGAGGTTTGCCCGCGGCCCGGCGTTCAAGGTCCTCCAGCAGCGACTTCGCCTCGCTCAAATCGGTCGTGTCGAACCCCTCGGTGAACCAATTGTAGATGTCCGCGAGCAGGGCATGCGCTTCTCTCGCCTTCCCCTGCCTCGCCCACAGACGGCTCAAGCTCGTCGCCGCGCGTAGCTCGAACAACTTCGCCCGCTGTCGCCGGGCGACCTCGATAGCTTCGAGGAAGCACGACTCGGCATTCCGCTCGACGAGCGCCCCCGGCGCCGCGGCTCGATGGTCGGCCTGGGCGGACTCGCGTTGGCGCGATCCGGACTTGCCGGTGACTCCCCCTGGCCCCGCCTGGAGCGTGAACGTTCCTTTCAACCGATGCAGCTCGGCCGTCCAGTACTGATATCCAGATTGCCTCCCCACGGCCAATGCCTCACTCACCAGAGCCAGTCCTTCCGCCGGCCGCCCGATCCTGCCGTACACCTCGGCCAACCATGCCAGATATGTCGGCATCAAGCAGTCCGCCCGAATGTCACGGCAGACCCCCACCCACTCTCTCATTTGCGCGAGGCCGTCCTCTCCCCGCCCCTGTTCAGCGACTAACCAGCCACGATGGAACTTCACCACCGCGAGAAAGACCTTGAACCCGTGCTCCGTCGATAGGGCAAACGTGGCGTCTACCTGCTCCTGGACGTCGTCGCGCTCCCTACGAGAGAGATGAAATGTTGCGGCGAAGCGGCACGCGTGCGCCAGGGTGAACGGGTGATCGAGCGAGCGAGCCAGCACGAGCGCCTCCCGCATCCGCGCGGCCGCGCGGGCAGGATACCCCAGCACCCACAGCGTCCAGGCGACGTGGCAGGTGCACGACAAGCCTGGATCCAGGCCGCCGCGAAACGCGAGCGAACGATTGGGGCTATGTTCTCCCGGATCGTACAGCTCGATCCCCTGCTCCAGATGGGTGAGCGCGGCCTCGAATTCGCCCTCGTAGAACGACACGAGGCCAATGGCATTGTGCCCGGCGAGGACAATGGCCGGGTCTTGGCTCGCCTCGGCCATGGCCCCCAGGCGCCTTCCCACGTCGCGCGCCGCGCGCGACGGTCCCCGAACGAGATAAAACCACCCGAGGCCCAGCAACACGGGAAAGAGCCGAGGGTTATCCTCCACCTGCCCGCACAGCTCGAGTGCGCGCGCGTAGGTCCGCTCGACCTCGGGAGCCGAATATCCCTTCATGGCCGTCAACGCCGTGCCGAGCATCACGTGCGAGGTCAGTTCCTCCTGAACGCGCTCTTGAGCGCCGGGTAGTCCTGCGAGCAAGTCGAGTGCCCGTCTCGCGTGACTGGCCGCCTCGCGGTAGCCATGCTGGCGCAACGCGTGCTCTGCCGCCTGGCGCCGATACCGCACGGCCCGCTCGATATCCCGGCCGTGCTCGAAGTGCACGGCGAGCTCGCCGGCAATCTCCCCGGCGCGCGGGCCATACGCACGCTCCAGCCGCTCGCCGGTCCGCAGATGCAGGCCCACCCGGCGCGTGATGGGCACGCTCGCATAGAGCACCTGCTGATAGAGCGCATGAATGAACGCATACCGTCCGGCCACCGTCCCGTCCGGCCACTCCGCAACACCTGTCGCGCGGAGAAACTGACCTCGCCGTGCCAGCGCGTCGCACCGTCGTTCTCCTTCCCGCGTGTCGATCGCGTCTGCCGCAGCAACGGCCGCCGAGAACTCCGCACCCGCCACGCTGGCCACCGCCAACATCGCCCGCTCGTCTGGCCTCAGCCGCTCGACCTGTCTGTCGACCATCTGCCACAGTGTCTCCGGTGCGTCCGCCGTGACATCCTTCACCGGCACCGACAGCCCCCATCTCCCGTCGACTTCACGCATCTGCCCGCGGGCAATCAGGTCGTCGATCGTGTTCACCACGAAGAGGGGATTGCCGCCGGTATTCCGGTGAAGCACGAGCGCCAGTTCCGGTGGGAACTGATGCTCGGGAAAGCGTCGCGAGAGATACTCTTGAACGGCCGCCACCCCGAGGAACTCCAACGGCAGGTCCTCGCAGTGCCCATGCACCTGCAATTCCTGTTTCACGGGTTTCAACGGATGCGCACTGGCGGCCACATCGGCGGGCCGGTACGTCCCGAGCATGAGCAAGCGGGCCGGGTCGCGCCGGCGAGCCAGCCTCGCCAGCAGGTCGATCGTGGAGGAGTCGCTCCAGTGAAGATCTTCCAATACCAAGACGAGGGGCTCGTCAATGCTCAGGGCATCGAGCGCGTCCACCAGCTCCCGAAGCATGCGGTCACGCGTCGCTCCCTGCGCCCGGCGCTCCACGGCCTCGAGATCCCGGTCGGTCAGCAACGCCGGCAGCTGCGTCAGCCAGGTTGGCGCATCCTGCTTGAGGATCTGCACGACCCGTTCGCCCCCGCGCCCACGGCCCAATCTTCCGAGCGCCTCGAGCACGGGCAGATACGCTTCGCCCGCGCCGTACTGCTCCACGCATTGGCCACGACCGATGCGCAGCGCCTCGTCGACGCTGATCTGTGAGAGAAACGCTTCGACCAACGCCGTCTTCCCGATCCCCGGCTCCCCGGTCACGAAGACCAGGTGCCGTTGGCCGGTCATCGTGCTCCCGAGCACCTCGTGAAGCCGCGCGAGCTCGGCCTCTCGTCCCACCAATGTCGGGGGCGCCGGTGAGGGGCCCGGGAGCCGTTCCATCGCAGCGTCGGACGCGGGGAGCTTGGCCCGCTGAGCGGAGAGGGGATCCGACGGCCGCGCAATCGGCCCGATGAACCGGAATCCACGCCGATGCACCGTTTCGATGTAACGCGGCGCCTCTGACGAATCCGGAAGCGCCCGGCGCAGATCCCGAATGCAGCTCGCCAGGGCCGCGTCGCTCACGACGGCGTCCCGCCACACCGTGCTCAGCAGATCGTCCTTCGTGACCAGCCGTCCCGGGTGCGCAATCAGGTGCCGCAGGACCGCAAACGCCCGCGGCGTCAGGGAGAGCCGCCGCTCCCCGCACCACGCCCACTCGTTGTCCGTGTCGATGCGAACCACCTGCAGAGCGGAACGCGCGGGGCTCATGCCGGTCCTCAGGCGCCTTCCGTTGCCGCGGCCGGGCGGGATCGCGTCGTCTGGCCCGCCCGCGATGCGCCGGCCCGAGTCTCGAGTTCCTCCAGCAGCAGTTTGGCCTCCCGCAGATCGGCCGTGTCGAATCCTTCGGTGAACCAGCCGTAGATGTCCGACAGCAAGGCGCGCGCCTCGGCCCGTTTCCCCTGGTCCGCCCGCAGCCGGCTCAAGCTCGTCGCCGCGCGCAGCTCGAACGACTTTGCCCGCTGGCGCCGGGCGATCTCGATGGCCTCGAGGAAAGACGACTCGGCGTCTCTCGCCACGGCCGTGCCGGGCACCGCGGATGCAAGCTCGGCCTGCAGCATCAGCGTTCCTTTCAGCCGGTGCAGCTCCGCATCCCAGTGACGCTGCCCCGTGTGCGCCCCCACCGCCAGCGCTTCTGTCACTGCCGACAGTCCTTCTCCGGGCTGCCGGATCTTCTCGCACACCTCGGCCAGCAGCGCCAGAAATACGGGCCTTCGGAGCTCGATTCCGATGGCGCGCAGGGCGGCCAATCCCTCCCGCATCTGGGCGAGACCCTCCTCTCTCCGCGCCTGTTCAGAGAGCACCCAGCCGCGGTGGATCGCCCCCATCATGGGAAAGAGGCGAAATCCGTGGTCGGTCGAATACACGAGCGCTTCATTCTCCAGTTCCTGCGCAGCGTCGCGCTCTCTGCGACAGAGGTGAAAACCAGCGGCGAAGTGGCACGCATAGGCCACGCTGAACGGGTGATCGAGAGAGCGCGCCAAGGCGAGCGCCTCGCGCATGCGCGCGGCCGCGCGCGCCGGATGCCCCAGCAACTGGAGCGTCCAGGCGGCGTACACCGCGCACGATACCCCCGGATCTTGCCCGGCCCGGAATGCGATCGACCGATTGGGACTGTACTCGCTCGGATCGTAGACTTCCATCGCCTGTTCCAGATGGGCGAGCGCGGCGTCGAATTCACCTCCATAGAAAGCCATGATGCCCAAGGCGTTGTGGGCCGCCAGACCGACGGCCGGGTCGTGGGTCGTGTCCGCGATCGCCAACAGGCGGGCGGCCAGGCCACGCGCAATCTGGACTTCCCCCCTCCCCTGATGAAACCGGCCGAGACCGAGTAGCACCGGAAGGAGCCGAACCGTGTCTCCGACGTGCTCGCACAGCTCGCGGGCCCGCGCGTAGGCTCGCGCCACCTCGAGCGCCCCATACCCGTGGGTCGCCGTCAGCGCCGCGCCCAGCATGACCTGGAGCGCCAGTTCCTGCTGGGTGCGCTCCGGAGACTCCGGCCATGCCTTGAGCAAGTCCAGCGCCCGCGTCGCGTGATCGGCGGCCTCCCGGTAGGCGTGCTGGCGCAGCGCGTGCTCGCCCGCTTGCCTCCGATACCGCGCCGCCCGCTCGAAGTCCCGGCCGTGCGCGAAATGCATGGCGAGCTCGCCGGCAATCTCGCCCGCGCGCTCGGAGTACCCGCGTTCCAGCCGCTGGCCCGTCCGCAGATGCAGCCCCGGCCGGTCTCCGATGGAGACGTGCGCATAGAGCACCTGCTGGTACAGCGTATGAATGAAGGCATACCGCCCCGCCACCGTCCCATCCGGCCACTCGGCGATTCCGGCCGCGCGGAGGAACTGGCCGCGTCGCGCGAGCGCCTCGCACCGCCGTTCCCCCTCCTCCGGGTCGATCCCGTCCACGACCGCGACCGCCGCCGAAAACGCTGCCCCCGCCACGCTGCCCACGGTCAACATCGCCTGCTCGTCCGCCGTCAGGCGCTCGACCTGCCGCTCCACCATCTGCCACAGCGTCTCCGGCGTCCGGGACGCAATGTCTTCCACGGGCCCCGGGACCGACCACTGCCCGTCGACTTCGCGCAACTGCCCCTGGCCGACCAGGTAGTCGATCGTGTTCACCAGGAACAGCGGATTGCCGTCCGTGGTCCGGTGAAGCACCCGCGCCAGCTCCGGCGGGAACCTGTGGCCGGGGAACCGTTGGAGGAGGTACTGATCCACGGCGGACAGGCTCAGGAATTCCAGCGGCATCTCCTCGCAGTGCCCGTGCACCTGCAGCTCCTGCTTCACCGGCTTCAACGGATGCGCCGCGCCGGCCACATCCGCCGGCCGGTAGGTCCCGAGGACCAGCAGCCGCGCCGGTTCCCGCCTGCGGGCCAGCATCCCCAGCAGGTCTATCGTGGCCGAGTCGCTCCAGTGCAGGTCTTCCAACAGCAGCACCAATGGCGCGTCAACCGTCAGCGCGTCCAGCGCCTCCACGACCTCTCGCAGCATCCGCTCCCGCGTCGTTCCCAGCGCCCGCCGCTGTACGGCCTCTACCTCACCGTCCGCCAACAGCCCGGGCAACTGCGCCAGCCATGTCGGCGCATGGCGCTTGAGGATCTCAACCAGCTGCTCGCCCGCCACCCCTCGGCCCAATCGCCCCAGCGCCTCCAG
>WNGF01018927.1_pt1 | contig 11280 bp, 5 predicted proteins | sample 5400641 | NCBI WGS metagenome assembly WNGF01 (sample SAMN13153371, study PRJNA577476) | soil metagenome | isolation source: 80 cm soil or saprolite under grassland replicate 2 | place: USA:California | collected 2016-06-15 | reverse complement strand
TGGGACAAGGCGCTCGCCCTCAACGAGGCGTCGAAGGCCTTACACCACCTCAAGCCGGACACCTACCCATCTGCAGATAGCTACGCGCGGACCCGACCCGAGGTCGAGGTCAGTGCGAACTGGTTCGCTAAGCGAGCCCTAGGGCTGCTGAAGGAGCGGCGATCCCACCTCCACCGCATCGTCTTCGTTGTTGACGAGGGAGCTCGCCCGCGTCCGTGACCGCTTCCCCCTGACCGTTGACTTGGTCCCAAGCGATATCGAGGAGGTCGTCAGCAAGCGCGTGCTGGAGAAGAACGAGCCCGGCGCGGCAGCCGTCCGCCACGCCTACGAGACCCATCAGAACCAGTTGCGCGCGAACGTGACGCTTGACAGCCCGACTCGGCGGTCCGATTTCACCGGCGACGAGTTCGTCCGCGTCTACCCGCTCCTGCCATACCAAATCCAACTGTTCATTGACGCCGTCTCGGGTCTGCGTGCACATGGCGGCACGGGACCGATGGTAGGCGGGGCGAACCGGACCCTTATCCGGCTCGCGCACCAACTTGTCCGCACCGCGATGGCCGACCGTCCAGTCGGGGCGCTCACGACCATCCCGATGGCGTACGACCTGATGGACGACATGATCCCGAGCGCCTGGCGCGGCGAGATCGACCAGGTCATCAAACGCCACGGTGATGACAGCACCGAGACCCAGGTCACCAAGACCGTGGCCGTCGTCTCCAACGTCAAGGCGCTCAAACTCGACGACCACAACCTCGCGGTCCTGATCCACCCAGCCTCCGATATGGAGAGCCGACGCCCCCAGGTCGCCCAGGCACTCGACACGCTCGTCCATGAGGAGACCGTCCGCGAGGGCGAGGAGGGCTACCGGCTGCAGTCACCACAGGAGAAGGACTGGGAGAAGACCCGCCGCGGCCGGGAACTCAAGACCGGCGACTTCAACCGGCTTCTCCGCGACAAGCACCTGCCGTCCATGCTCCGGGGTCTTACCGCATCGGCCAGCCGCGAATTCACCGTTGAGGTCCTCTACGACGACGACAAGCTCCTCGAGGGTGACCTTCCGTTGCGCGTGTACGAGGGCGGAGACGACCAAGTCGAGCGTGCCGTCCGACGCTCCCGTGAGTCGGCACATGACGACGACGTGTTCCTCGTCTTCGAACGGTCCGACCGGACCTGGCGCCACGCGGAGGAGGTCTTTCGCTCGCAAGAGATGATCAAGGACGCCGAGATGCGATCGCTTGAGTCAAGCGAGAACGAGCTTCTCTACGAGGAGCGCAAACGCCACGATCGGGCGGTCCGGCAGTTTGAGCGGTCGCTCGCTGAAGACATGCTAAACGGCACCCTGGTCTTCCGTGGCAACAACCGGCCGTTGGACGGTAAGGATCTGCGATCGGCGCTTTCGAGGGCGCTTGGCGACCTCGTCAACGCGATCTACACCAAGCTCGACGAGTTCACCGCCCCGGTGCGCCGCACCGACGCGGCCACGATCGTGAAGGCCGATAACCTGTCCGGACTCCCCGACTACCTCGGCCCTGACCGGCTCCGCGTGACAGCGGTCGACGCCGAGGGCTACAAGATCGACGAGACCGGTCCTGTGGCCGAGTTCGTCAAGGCGGTCAAGGAACGGGTCGACTACGGCAGCGAGCCGACCGGCAAATACCTTGAGGGGCACTTCCAGGACCCGCCGTACGGCGCCGAGCTGGATGTGGTCATGATCCTGGCTGCCGCGGCCGTTCGCGCCGGCCTCGTCAGGGTCATCCATGGCGGGAGTTGGCTCAGCAGCCGCAGCGATCCCCGGCTTGAGAGGGTCTTCAGCGGGGTCCGGGACTTCCGCGCGGCGGCCTTCCGCACCCGCGAGGAACTCGACGTCAACGTGCGGACACGTGTCGCGAAACTTCTGCATCATGACCTGATCGGCGAGCGGCCTGGCCTCGCCACCGAGGATCTCGCGACCTTCGCTCGCCAGCACCTCGACGCGGACCGCGAGAACATCGAGGCGCTCTCGGCCACGCTCACGGGCCTCGGGCTCGAGCTCCCAGAATCGATCTCCAAGGCGCGTCAGATCCTTATGCGAATGCGAACCGAGGACGACGAGGACCTGGTCCAGTCTCTGGACGGCGGGCGGGCGGATCTGAAGGACGGGATCTTGGCCGCGAGAGTCCTCAAGCAGTACGTCGACGACGAACGGCTCGAAGTGCTCCGCCGGGCGAGGCTGGTGTTGAGCTCCGACGGTCAGGACCTGTCCGAGGCGGGACGAGATGCGCTCAGAATGGGACGCGAAATCCTTCGCACCTGCGCGTATGCCGGCCGGTTCGCCGAGTTGCGCGGTGCGAGCGAGACCGTCGAAGCCGAGCGTCAAGCAGCATGGGAGGAGGCTCGGGAGTTGCTCCAGCATGCCATCGACGAGGTCCGCGACCAGGCTGCAGGGCTCCTCGATCAGGTCGGTGAGGGGACGCGCGAGGAGTTTGAGGCCCGGCTCCGGAGCATCGCGGTACCCGACGATATGAGGTTCACGGATGGTCCCTTGCGGGAGGTGCTGCTGGTGCGAGCTGCCCAGCTGCCCCAGATGGTTGACGACCTGCGGGTCGAGATCGGGCGGCGGCAGGGCAAGGAGGTCCACCGGGTTGCCGTCCGCGAGCTGTTCTCGGAACCGGTGCGGAACGAGGAGGAACTCGAGGCGCTCCTCGACCGCATCCGCGCCGCTGCCGAGGAGGTCCTCAAAGACGAACAATACTTCCTGCTGATCTGACCACGGAGCAACCGGCGTGACCCTTACCAAGAACGCGCGCGACGCCATCGGCCGGACGGTCGGGCAGCTGCGAGCCCTCTTTGAGGAGGAGTTCATCCGTCTGGCTTCAGGGAGGTTCGGCCTCCATATCGACTACGTCACGAGTCAGACGGACGAGCAGCTGCCGAGGCAGCTGGCCGGACACGTCGAGCCCCTCGAATCACTGTCGCTCATCCCCTCGCAACGACGCGAGCGCGACGAACTAGTCGGCGCACTCGTTTTCCTCGTTGAAGAGGGATGCGACGGCAACGAGGCGGTCGCGCGCCTGATCCGAGAGGCCACGTTTACAGCGGTCAACCGACTCCTCGCCGTTCGTGTCGCCGAGGCCGTGGGGGTACTACCGGCCGCGCTGTCGCAGGGCCGCCAATCGAGCGGATACCGGGATGTCGTCCGCGACCTCTTCCCGCTCCTCGCGCAAGACGAGGATGAGGGTTTCTGGACCTACCTCCAGATCTGTGGCGACGAGCTTGGCGCGTCCGTCCCGTTGCTTTTCGACCGGCGGCTACCGGTCTCAGCGTTCGTCCCATCCCGCACCGTGCTTGACAGCGCGGTCGCTGCGATCAATGACACTCTAGTCCGTCACGTGTGGACCGAACCAGAGACGCTCGGCTGGGCATACCAGTTCTTCAACAGCAAGGAAGAGCGGCAACGGATGCGGGTCGAGCAGGCGCCGCGGAGTCCTCGGGAACTCGCTGTCCGGAACCAGTTCTTCACACCGCGCTACGTGGTGGACTGGCTTGTGCAGAACACCTTGGGTCGTCGCCTTCGCCAAGCTGGCTATGAGGTCGATCTCCCACTGCTCGTCGGTGGGGTGGGCGATGATCGTTCGTTGGCCCTGGAGGACGTGCGGGTCCTTGACCCTGCGGTAGGTTCCGGGCACTTCCTGCTCGGTTGTTATGACCTTCTTGAGCAGGCGTGGCGCACGGTCGATGTCGCCCCGGCGGATGCGGCCTCGAGGATCCTTGGGTCGCTGTACGGGATCGAGATCGACCCTCGCGCCGCGCAGGTTGCGCAAGCTGTCCTCCTCCTTCGGGCACGGCGAGCGGCACCCGGACCTCCCCTTGCTCCTCCGGCGATCGTGACGGCCAGAGGCCTTCCGTCAGATCGGAAGATTCGCGCCCAGGTGTTCTCGGAGCTCGGTCCGTCAGCGAGCGAGCTTGCGCTGGATATCGCCGATGCGCTTGAGCAGGCATCGGAGCTTGGGAGCCTGCTGAAGGTCGAGCTGCGGCTCCAAGAGGGCGCCACCACGCAAGTGACGCGCGCCCAGTTGCGGCTCGGGGACCGTGCTGACACGACTGTAAAGGAGCTGGGGGAGGAGATCCTCGCCGCCCTGCGGGGAGTCGCTGCCCGTGCCGACGCGTCGCCGACCCTTCGAATGTTCGCCGCCGATGCTGCTGACGCCATCCGCTTTGTAGAGATCTGCCAGCAGCGCTACGACACGGTGCTCATGAACCCGCCCTTCGGCGACCCCATCCCATCCACCCGTGAGTACCTGAAGGCGGCATACGGAGCCTCCGCTGTCGATATGTACGCCGCCTTTGTTGCGCGCGGGATCGACCTGCTGCGCGATGGCGGGTTCGTCGGCGCCATCACATCACGATCAGGGTTCTTCCTCACTTCCTTCACGGAGTGGCGTAGCGAGACGATCCTGCCTCGGCTTCTGGGACTGCTTGACCTCGGGCTCGGAGTAATGCACGACGCCATGGTCGAGGCAGCCGCATACATCGTCCGAGCCCGGCCACATCACGGCGGAGCCGTGTTTCGGCGACTACTCGAGGCCAAGGACAAGGCGTCCGCGACGTACGCGCCTGCTGCTGACGACGCATTCATCCGGCGGCCAGACGACTTCATGCGCATCCCCGGTGCCCCAGCGGCCTATTGGCTTCCGTTGTTCCTGATTGAACTGTTCGAGAGGTTCCCGTTGGTGGGTTCAGGATCTGGAGTCGAGGCGCGCCGGGGCGCCTACACCGGGGACGACTTCCGGTACCTGAGAACGTGGTGGGAAGTTCCTTCGTCCGGAGCATTCGGCGGCACTCCCCGGTGGGTTTCATTCGCCAAGGGAGGAGACTACTCGCCATTCTATGCAGACATCTTTCTCTGCGTTGACTGGGACTACGAGCGCGGCACCTTTAGGGACTTCCACGGAAGGAAAGGCCGGCCAACTCCAATACCTGAGAATCGTGACTATTTTGGTCGCCCTGGATTGACTTGGTCGCGGCGGAGCCAAAAGGGCTTCTCTGTGCGCCCCATTCCATCGGGATGCATCTTCGCAGACAAAGGTCCCATGGTCTTTGTGAAGGACGACGACACCGACGCGCTTGACGCCGTGATGGCCTATCTCAATAGTGGCCTCGCGGCTGCACTGCTTGAGGCGCTGGTTGCCTTCGGTTCCTACGAGGTAGGGGCAATCCAGCGCCTGCCAGTCCTGCCCCTCACCTCGGAGGCCGCGCAGCATTCCAGGCAGCTCACAGCACTGCGCCAAGTCCTAGCCCAACGCGATGAACTCGATCATCTGTTCGTGTCTCCATGGGTCGTGCCGGACAGCCCCGCCGATGCCGTCCACATCAGCCGCGAAATCGATCGGGCCGCCGCAGACGCGGTTGGCGCGGAGGAAATTCTGCCGCTGTCCACAATGCACCCGACCGCGTGGTTCGAGTCGGACTTCGTACCGGTGGTCCAGCCAACGCCAGAAGACGAGGTGTCCTACCTGTTGGGCGCAGCGATGGGTCGGTGGGACATCCGCATCGGCGCCGGGTCACAGAAGCCGCCGCCACTGCCCAGCCCCTACGCGCCACTGCCATCAACTTCACGGGGGATGCTTACGACCGCGGGCACGCAGCGGGCTGGCAGCTTGCTGGCTAACTATCCGCTGGAGTTCCCGCATGACCGCATCCTCCACGACGATCCGACGCACCCTGCCGACATCGTTCGCGCCATCGAAGCTGCTGCGAACGTGATCATGCAGGCGTCCGGCCAGCAAGAGTTCCTGTACCAGCGGAAACTGCGTGATCTACGGGGATACCTGCGGAACCAGTTCTTCGCCGCACACGTCAAGCGGTACTCGGCTTCCCGGCGGGCCGCGCCGATCTACTGGTATCTGTCCGTGGCGTCAAAACAGTGGGGACTTTGGCTTTACGCGCCTACTCTTTCGCGGGAGACGCTGTTCGCCATCGCTGGCGCCGCTCGAGACAAGCTACGGCACCTGCATGACCAGGTGCAGCAGCTTCGCCGCCAGATGTCCAACCCTACTGATCGATCACTCAGAGAACGCCTCGAAGGTGCTGAGCTGCTTGCGTCGGAGGTCCAGACGTTCGCCGAGCGGGCCGATGCGGTCGCGCAGTCGGGATGGGAACCAGATCTCAACGACGGTGCCGTCCTCTGTGCAGCGCCGCTCGAGAAGCTCTTTGTCGATCGCGGCTGGCAGCAGGAGATCGCGAAGCACCGCAAGAAGCTCGAGAAAGGCGAATACCTGTGGGCGACGATCCAGGAGACGTACTTCCGGAGCCGCCCATGAGCCGGATGCGCGCGTACCTCACGGGGCAGCTCGCCTCGAAAGTCAGCCGGTACGGTGTCGTCGTCTGGGCCGACCCGCACGGCGAGTACCGGGATGCCGTCGACGCGATCGTGCCCGAGGGCATCGCTCTCCACCGCTTTGACGGGAGCTGGTACGAACTGCGCCGCCGCATCGAGCCGGAACTCAGCCGACCCGAACCTCACTTGGTCGTCTATGTCGACGCCAACGCGCCGCAAGAGGACCCGCTTGAGGAGCTCCGCGCCTCGGGCACCGAGTACCGCATCCGACTGTCGACCCTCCTACGCCAGACGCTGTCCGAAGAGCTAACGAGCGCGAAGATCGACGAGATCGGCAAAGCCGCCGCAACACTCATGGACGCAGAGGCGCTCGTCGCCGGGGGGACCAGCGGCGGACCCATGCGACTCATCAAGGCACTCGGCCTCAGCGAGTCGACCGACATCGTGCTCGCCCTCGTCACACGAGCGCGCGAGGTCTCCGCGTCTGACACCGAGCTCCAGAACGAGGCAGCGTCGTTCCTCGGAACCCACCTCGGAGTCGAAACGGATGGATCCCCCGATGGCCTGGTCGACTCGGTCGCACGCCACATCATCCTGATCGAGCTCGCCGGCCGGATCGGCGACCTCCCAGCCTCGCTGGCTCCCGCACTGAGAGGCGTCAACGACGAGCAGCGCAAGCACTGTGGACTCCTGCTACGCCGATGGCGCAACGACCGGACCATGCTCGACGTCTACCGGCAGGTGATGGGCCGAGCGAGTTCCGACCTCGACCTCGCTGCCCAACTCCAACCGTCCCGGCGTACGAGGACCTCGCCTTCGAGGAGTTCCTCCGACGTCTCGGCGCTCGATCCTTCACCGAGGCAGAGCATCTTGCGGTTGCCCGGCTCAACTCCATCTGGGCGCCGGTCGGCGACGAGACGCACGAGTGGCACCAGCGGTGGCTCGTCAGCCACGCGATAGCCCAGCTCAGATGCCTTATCGACTCTACGAAGGCGCGGGCTGGCGGCGTCAGATCGGCGCTTGAGGCCTACGCTGACCGCGACTGGCAGATCGACCGAGCACACCGGCGGCTTGAGTTTGCGCTCCTCTCGCTCGTGCACCGCGAGCGGATCGAGGAGGCCGTCCGGGATGCTCGGCAAGCCTACGACGACTGGCTCGACAGCTCCATCCGGGCGTTCACGTCGATGCTCGCTACGGAGGGCCTCGCGCTCGGTGATCTGCTCTCCCAGGGAGACGTCCACCGCAAGATCGTCATGCCATGCGCCAAGCGCGGCCGTATCGCCTACTTCATGGTGGACGCCCTCAGGTTTGAACTGGGCCACGACCTTGTCGATGCGCTTCAGCACCAGTTCGAGGACTCACATCTGCGTCTGGTGCCGGCGGTGGCACTGCTGCCCTCGATTACACCGGTCGGGATGGCCAACCTGTGCCCCGGTGCTGGGGAGAGCCTCCGGCTGGACCTCGACGACGACGACCATCTCGTCGTTCGGATCGGCGGGTTGGAGGTGAGGGGCGTTAACGACCGCTTGTCGCTTCTCCGGGCGGCGCATGGCAAGGTCGCTGACCTGCGCCTGGATGACGTGTTCCGGCTTGGCGAGCAGGAGCTGGGTGAGCGGGTCGATGGTGTGGACCTTGTTCTCGTCCGATCGCAGGAGATCGACGAGATCGGTGAGTCCGGGAAGATCAGCGCTCACCTGCAGAGCTTCGACGCCATCGTCCAGCAGCTCTCCCGCGCCGTCGCTCGGCTCGCCCAACGAGGTATCACCCAGTTTGTGATCACCGCCGACCATGGGTTCCTCGCGCTCACCCGCGACCTCGGACCGCATGCGATCATTCCGAAGCCGGGAGGCAAGGGTGAGCTCCACCGTCGAGCATTCGTTGGTCGCGGCGGTGCCGTTGGTGACGCGCTCATTCGGGTGCCGCTTTCCAAGATCGGTCTACCCGGCGACCTCGATGTCCTGGTTCCCCGTGGCCTGGCCGTTATCGCCGCTGGCGGGGCTCGCGGGTTCTTCCACGGTGGCGCGTCACCGCAGGAACTCGTCGTCCCCGTCATCACCGTCGAAGCCCAGCCGCCGAGGGCAGCGGCCGTCTTCCTCATCGAAGCGAGCCTGACGGCCAGGATCACAAGTCAGGTCTTCACCGCCAAGCTCCTGACGCCGGAGAACCTCTTCAGCGCGCCACTGACCGTCCGCGCCGTGCCGGTCCGCCAGTCCGACCATCGCGAGGCGGGCGTCTTGGTGACCGCCGGCGGAGCCGAAGAGCGGGAGGGGCTGATCCGGCTTCGTCCGGGTGAGGAGGTCAGCCTCGGATTCCGGGCCATCGTGAGCCTCGCCAAGGGCGACAAGGTCGAGCTCCAAGTCTTCGACGCCAAGACCGACCGAAGACTCGCAGTCTCCAAGCCCGCCATTGTCGCCCGCGCCCTGGAGGTGGACGATGAGCTCCTTTGATGCGCTCGACCGGCTGGCGAACGAGGCCTTCCCTGGCCGGGTCGTTCGAAAGGACCTCGTTCGACGCACGAAGGTCGGCGCCAACGTCCCCGTCTACGTCCTTGAATACCTGCTCGGCAAGTACTGCGCCTCCGATGATTCCGAGACGATCGAGATCGGGCTCGCCGAGGTCAACCGGCAGCTCACCGAGCACTTCGTGTGGCCCGACGAGGCGGGCAAGATCCAGGCCAGGCTCAAGCAGCGCGGCAAGTACCGGGTCATCGACAAGGTCAAGGCTCGCCTGGTTGAGAGCGAGGGCAAGTTCTGGGCCGAGCTCGTGAACTTCGGGAGCAGCTACGTGCATGTGCCCGAGACGGTCACCGACCGGTACGAGCGGCTGTTCGAGAGCGGCATCTGGGCTCAGGTCGACTTGGTCTACAACCGGTTGGACGACGACCCTGTCGGGTCCAAGCATCCGTTCTGGATCGAGTCGCTCCGGCCCATCCAGGTGGCCACGTTCGACCTTGAGGAATATCGGCAGTCTCGATCGCAGTTGGACCGTAATGCGTGGTTAGACCTGCTAATCCGTTCCGTCGGCCTTGAGCCCGAGTTCTTCGACAGCCGACTGAAGCTCCACTATCTCGCCAGGCTCATCCCGATGTGCGAGCGTAACTACAACCTGATCGAGCTTGGGCCACGCGGAACGGGGAAGTCATTCGTCTATCGCGAGACCTCACCGAACGCGATCCTTATCTCCGGCGGGAAGACTACGGTTCCGCAACTGTTCGGCTACCTCCGGCGGCAGCAAAACCCCGGACTCATACCCGTGTGGGATGTCGTCGCATTCGACGAGGTATCTGGCATCGAGTTCTCTGACCCCAGCGCGGTCCAGATGTTGAAAGATTACATGGAGTCGGGCTCGTTCTCCCGCGGCAAGGACGAGATACCCGCCGAGGCCTCGATGGTGTACCTCGGAAACACTGATCTTCCACCTGAAACACTCATACAGACGTCGCATCTGTTTGCGGATCTGCCGCAAGCGATGATCGATGCGGCGTTCCTGGATCGCGTCCACTTCTACCTCCCGGGTTGGGAGGTGCCGAAGATGGAGCAGCGGTTCTTTACGAGCCATTACGGGCTCGTGTCGGATTATCTGTCCGAGGCAATGCGGGAGCTGCGGAAGATCAACTTCAGCGACGTCCTCGCGAGCGAGTTCAGCTTCGGACCGCACCTCAATGCTCGGGACGAGAGGGCTGTCAGGAAGACTGTCGCCGGCTACCTCAAGCTGCTTCACCCCGACGGGCGATGGGCACACGCCGACTTGCGCGAATATTTCGAGCTTGCTCTGGAAGGACGGCTACGTGTCAAAGAACAACTAAAGGTCCTTGCGCCACACGAGTACGCCAAGACGGAATTCAGCTACATCGAGAATGACACCGGGCGGGAGATCTTCGTTCAGGTGTCCGAGCAGCCGGCGGACATCGATCTTCATGCAGCTGAGGAGCTTGATGCGGTAGAGGAGGAGATCCTCCAACACGCCGATGACATGCCAATCGCGGAACTTGCCAAGCTCCCTGAAAGCCAGACGCTCGAGTTCAAGTCGTCCATGCGTTGTGACCTCACGCAGGGCGGAGCGAGCAAGATCCTTGAGCAAGTCATCGTCAAGTCCGTGTCGGGCCTCATGAACGCGCGTGGCGGCGTTCTGCTGATTGGCGTGGCTGACGATGGCGAGATCCTTGGCATCGAGCACGACCTGAAGGTGCTCCCGAAGCGGCAGGATATCGACGGGTACGCTAACCATCTGACTACACTGCTGGAACAGGGCGTCGGGGCCGCAGCAACAGCGAACGCGGACATCGCGTTCGAACAGGCAGCCGGGAAAACTGTTTGCCGCGTCGCCGTCAAGCCCAGTTCGTCCCCGGTCTGGACGAAGCAAAAGGGTCAGGAGGAAGCGTTCTATGTTCGACTCAACAACTCAACGCGACCGCTGGGCCCTCGGGAGGCGCATCAATACATCATTCAGCACTTCCGGTGACCTACATTAACGGTAACTGTTCAGGGGCCTGTCGCCGTGGGATGGTCCAGGTTCCAAGCCCAGTCGGTCTCGCGGGCCACCACCAGCGCGAAGGCGTCGTCTGCCACCTTTGTCCTCCTACGGGTTGATGACAACGTAGCCGCGAATGCCGAGGCCGCGCATGGCGCGCCGCGACGCAGATCGGCCAGTCGCCGCTGCCGCACCACCCAGGTCTTGTCTTCAACACGCCTGTCAGGAGGGGTTGGCAGGAGCTGCCTCGTGTGCTAGGTTGACCGAACTTCTGTTCGATACATTCGGGACTCCGTCGCCGTCCGGTGCGGGTGAGTGGAGCGAGGAGAAGGACATGCCGCCGCCGACCAAGGGCACCTTGTTCCCGCTACCGGTTCGCGGTGGCGAGCAGGCCGCAGGGACTCGCGTGCTTCGGGACGTCGCCGACGCCCTCGACGGTGCTCTGGAGGTCTTGGCGCAACTCCAGATATCCGTCTACTGGTCGGCTCGCG
>WNGF01016680.1_pt1 | contig 11280 bp, 6 predicted proteins | sample 5400641 | NCBI WGS metagenome assembly WNGF01 (sample SAMN13153371, study PRJNA577476) | soil metagenome | isolation source: 80 cm soil or saprolite under grassland replicate 2 | place: USA:California | collected 2016-06-15 | reverse complement strand
CCAATTCATTGTTTTATAAAGATTTGAAGGAAGTATATGAACTTGATAAAAATCGTTCAAGGGAACAGTTAGAGATTGCGATGTTCTGGGATTGCAATCCTTTTGCGCTGGAACAGGTTGGCCATCTTGAATTCGGGATTAAAAAGATATCTCCGGGCGGACACTGGATGGGAATTACCGGCATTGCGTGTAAAAAGCAAAAATTAAGTTTATCAAAAACTGCTTATGTGCATGCAATAGTTTCAATCGGAATAGCAGATGCGTTCATTTCGAGTTGGAATAATAAATACAAGTATAACAGGGTACGACCTGTGACAGCTATTAAAAGACTCATAGATCGCAATTGGTCACCATTGCTTCAAACCCCGCCTTTCCCTGAATATACATCCGCCCATAGCGTTATTTCAACAACTGCATCTACCATTCTCACTCATTTATTTGGTGATCACTTTTCTTTTACTGACGACACTGAAAAAGAGTTCGGACTTCCTCCAAGAAAATTTAATTCCTTTACTCAGGCATCGAAAGAAGCGGCCATATCAAGATTGTATGGAGGCATTCATTTTAGAGATGCAATTGAAAACGGTGTAAAAGAAGGTGAACAAATTGGAAAGTTTGTTATTGCGCGTAGTCCCGAAAGCCAGGCAAATAATAACGGCAGAACAATTTCTGAGCAGGTAAAAAAATAATATCAACAATGCGTTTTCGGCAATTTATTTCCTTTAAATTTCCTTTCGTGAAAATTAAACTTCTCTCGATCATTGGCTTTACATTTATATGTGCCCTGTTTCTTTCTGCCTGTTCACTTATGACTGCAAAAAAGAAAAGTGTTGTTGTATGGAATAAAGATCTTCCCGCGGTTGGGTCACTCTCTTCTCCGCGCGTAACAGGCGATAGGGTTAAAGATATATTTATAGGCGGACGATCTCCTCAGTTGAAAGCGATTGATGGGAGAACCGGGGCCTTAATATGGGACTATAAGCACGAGCGGTACACTAACAATCCGATCCTTCATTATGCCCGCTTCAATTTCAATAATAGTGTGCTGGTTCCCGATCAAAATAATGATGGCGTGGATGATTTACTTACAATAAATGGAGGTAATCCGCTGGCGAAGCCCTATTCTGAAGTTGATCGTTTTCCCGGGGTACTTATGCTATTCAACTCAAAAACAGGAGATGTGATTGCAGCAGATACAATGCCCGATGGCAAAGAATCTTATATGACGCCATTGTGTTTTTCTCAACCCGGAAGCAAAGAACTTTTTATTCTGTTTGGAACAGGAGGAGAAACGATCAATGGTAAGCTTTACCTAACCACACTTTCACAGTTGCGCGCAAAAAAATTATCATCGGCTGAAGTTATTGCCACTGAAAAAGGACATGGTTTTATTGCTCCACCTACACTCGCTGATATTAATAAAGATGGATATATTGATATCATTGCAATCACTCATGGAAGTAAAGCCATGGCAATTGATGGAAAAGATCATCATATTTTATGGACCAGAACTTTTCCCGGAACTGAGTGCAGCAACAGTCTTGCACCCGGATATTTTACCGATGACGACATCCCTGATTTTTTTACATTTATAAGCAAAGGAGCATGGCCGAACAGCGTCGGCTCAGTAGAGGTTATGCTCGACGGAAAAAATGGGAATATCGCCTATATGGATTCAATAGGGTGTACAGGATTTTCATCACCAGTTGTTTATGATCTGAACAACGATGGACGTGATGAAGCAATTATCAGCATTAATAATTTTGATTGTTCGTTAGGATATGCATCAAAGTCTCCTTCAACAATGGAAAATAAACTGATAGCAATTGACTTTGCAAAAAAATCCGTGAACACTATTGATCAGACGCAAGGTTTTAAAAATATTTTTTCTACTCCCTGGATTGGGGACTTAGATGGAGATGGTTATCTCGATATTATCTATTGCCAATACTTTAATTATGCCGATCTCACCTCTTTTCTTGGAATGAGGATAAAACGGATTGATACACCCGTAAAAATAAAAAAGAATGTCGTGTGGGGAGCATATATGGGATCCAATGGTGATGGTGTTTTTGATGCAGGACATCGGGTTGCGGACTAACAATTATTCTTGCACCATTTCGTAAGGCCAATTATTTGATCTTTAGAATCTAAAATTGTTTGAATGAAGTTTATATATCCGTTCTTATTTTTTTGCCTTATAACTGCTTGTCATAACAGAAAATCAGGTGACAATAATTCTGATAATAATTCGCCCACATTGTTTCACTTGTTAAAACCGGAAGAGACCGGAGTTGACTTTGTTAATGAAGTAGTGGACGGCGAAAATTTTAATATACTCACCTATCGTAATTTTTATAACGGCGGCGGTGTTGCCATAGGAGATATTAATAATGACTCATTGCCCGATCTTTACTTTACATCAAATCAAAAAAAGAACAGGCTCTATCTTAACAAAGGCAACTTTCATTTTGAAGATATCACTGATAAGGCCGGAGTAGGCGGGAAGATGGCATGGAGCACAGGGGCAACAATGGCTGATGTAAATGGTGACGGATTGCTCGATATTTATGTTTGCAATTCAGGCGATGTGAATGGAAATAATAGAAAAAATGAATTGTTTAAACCATCACCGACAGGACACAAGCTTATGCGAAATGATGGGAACACTTTCACTGACGTTACTCAACAGGCCGGCATTTATAGCAGTGACATTGCCTTTGGCTTGGGAGTAGCTGTTTCTGATCTTAATGGTGACCATCTGCCTGATCTCTACATAAGCAATGATTTTTGGGAGCGCGATTATTTGTACATCAATAAAGGAAATGGTAAATTTTCGGAAGAGTTGCCATCCAGAGTAAACTATTGTTCACTGGCAAGCATGGGAGCCGACATAGCCGATATCGATAATGACGGCTATCCAGAAATATTTACAACCGACATGCTTCCTGCAAATAATTACAGGCTAAAAACCACCACCGCTTTCGACCCGTATCATCTCGAGGATTTGAAATACCGTGCTAACTATCACTATCAGTTCACGCAGAATTGTCTGCATCTCAATGATGGCAATGCAAATTTTTCAGAAATAGCCCAGATGTGCGGAGTAGATGCAACCGACTGGAGTTGGGGTGCCCTGATCTTTGATTTTGACAATGATGGTAACAAGGACATTTTCGTGAGTAATGGAATTTTGAAAGATATTGGCTCAATGGATTTTATTGAGTTCAATGGAAATCAGCAAAGTGTGCGTTTCGCAAACACCGCTCAGAAGGTTGACTACCGGAAGCTTATTTCCAATATGAAATCAACACCATTACAAAATTATGCATTCACAAATCTGGGTAATTTGATGTTCAAAAACAATGCGGGAAGTTTAGGATTGTCTCAATTGTCGTTTAGTAATGGCGCAGCTTATGCGGATCTCGATAATGATGGTGATGAAGACCTGGTCGTTAATAACAACAATTCTCCCTGTTTTATTTATCGCAATGATGCAAACAAGTACTCAGGCAATCATTTTCTGAAGGTGAAGTTCATTGGGTCTGAAAAAAATCGTTTTGGAATTGGTGCTGAAGCAAGGGTGTATTCAAAGGATGGTCTCAAGATGCTGCAGAATTACAACACCCGTGGATTTCAAAGCAGTATTGAACCAAATTTATTATTTGGCCTCGGCAAAACAACATTGATTGATTCCTTACAGGTCATATGGCCTGATGGAAAAGAGCAGGTTTTGAAAAATGTAAAAGCCGACCAAACAATTACTTTAAAAAATAGCGAGGCATCAACTGTTAGAAACATTGCTAAAAATAAAATCGAACCATTATTTGAAGAAGTGGGACAGAAATTACTTGATAAAGCTGCAGTGCATCATGAGGACAGGTATAATGATTTTGATCAGGAGATCCTGCTTTTTAAAATGCTTTCAACTGAGGGGCCGAGAGTAATAAGAGGTGATATGAATAAAGATAAGCTCACTGATTTTATTCTACTCGGTGCTGCTGGAGATCCAGATAAACTCTTTCTTCAGCAACCGGATGGAAGCTTTCACTTTCAACCAGTTCCTGCATTCAATAAAAATGCAGGCACCTTTGAAAGTACTTGTGGAGCTTTATTAGATTATGATAAAGACGGTGACTTGGATCTTATGATTGGCTCTGGGGGAAATGAAATTGAGATGAGCAAAATGAATTTTTCTATTAGAGTATATAACAATGATGGGCACGGAAATTTCTCCATAGCACCCTCGGCCGTTCCGCCCGTGATTGGAAATTTTTCAACGCTGAAGGTTGACAACACTGATGCTGCCGGCAATTACCATATTTTTTTAGGGGCACGAACTGTTCCCGGTAATTACGGCCTTCCTCCACGATCTTATTTATTGGTAAATGATAATGGCAAATGGAAAGACATCGCTCCTCCATCACTTGCAAATGTTGGTATGGTGACTGATGCGTCATGGACGGATATAGACGGTGACGGCGATAAAGATTTGGTTGTCATTGGAGATTGGATGGCTATAACTATTTTTAAGAATGAGAACGGAACATTTGAAAATCCAACCACCATTCCCAACAGCAATGGATGGTGGAACAGGATTGAAGCCGCAGATTTAGATGGTGACGGTGATCAGGATTTTGTTCTGGGTAATTGGGGATTAAATACCAAATTGAAGGCAAGCCCTGAGAGGCCATTAACAATGTATGTAAATGATTTCGACAATAACGGAAAGAGTGAATTTATTATTAACTGGTATCCGCCACTGGATTCAATAGCTTATCCATTTGCCACTAAACAGGAACTAACCGCACAATTGCCGGGATTAAAAAAACAGATTTTGCGATATGAAGATTATGCAAATAAAACTTACGATTCCCTGTTTTCTCCCGAAATACGCAGCCGGTCTCTACGTTACGAAGCAAATAATTTGCAAAGCGCAATATTATGGAACAATAATGGAACCTTTGAACTTCAAGCATTGCCTCTTGAGGCTCAGATATCACCTGTTTTTGGAATTGTTGCTGATGACCTTGATGGAGATGGTAAAATGGATCTCTGGCTTGGCGGAAATTTTTATGCACTTAAGCCGCAGGCAGGACGAGAGAATGCAAGCAAGGGTGTTTTTTTGAAAGGGAATGGGGAACGGTCCTTCATATATATTTCTCCCCGGGAATCAGGAATCAGGGTGGATGGGGAAGTTCGCGATGCTGGTGTTATCCAGGTCAATAGATCTAAACACCTGATTATTGGAAGAAACAATGCAAGTGTTTTGTTATTCGGGAAAAGAAAAAAATAGCTCATCACCAAAGAAAAAGCCTCCAGCTCTGACCGGAGGCTTTTCATCATTAAATTATAGAATAATAATCAACTACTCTGGCCCACCTGCCCACCAAACTTTTGTTATGTAATCATTGGGGCTTGCACCCTCAAAATTCGGGTTTCCAGCCACCTCCGAACTTGGATATTTCAACCGTTGGAAGATCTTGCCACCTGTTACGTTACCGGGATAATTGACAGGTATCAATACAGGATAACCATTTGCTGTTGCAGGATCACTTGTTGTTCTTCTCCAATTTGACCAGGCTTCCCACCAGTTAAAAAAGTGGTTAACCCAATATTGGTCACCAATCATTTCCAAGGCAGGTTTTTCAACACCATAAGGATGAGCAGCGAGATATGTAGTGACCTGTGCATCTGTAACGACAAAGGAAGGATCATAAATCGTGTACATTTGCATTGATGCCTTTACACCCACGTTATAATAAGTTGCTGCAGCGGCAGGAGAGAGCCCACCAATGCTTCTTTGTGCAGCTTCAGCCAAAAGCAGTTCAACCTCACCATAGTTCATAAGCATATACGGTTCATCTCTGTTTAACAACTTCGGATTCATCCTTGAATACGTTGTAGTCGGATCAAGATTTGGATTATTTTCAATTACTTTAAGCATATTTATGTCCTTTCCGTTTGGCATACCTTTCTGAGCAAGTGGATCTAAGGTTATTGGAGTGTAGTTATCCTCACTCGTCCATGTATAAATACCTCCACTGAGGATCATCAGTCTTGGATCATCATCAGCAGTTGATGTATTATTAGATCCTTTCAAAAAATTAACCAGCTTTTCACTTAAAAAAGCATCTGCTATTTCACCGCCATCTCCCGGAATATAGGCACGGGAGATTCCGTTCTGGTTTGTCCACAAACTCGGTCCTACTGCCATTGGAACAATAACGTTGTCATCATTGCTTTGGAACACACCTCCCGCTACCGCTTTTGCTACATAGGTATTGGCGTCCGCTGCATCAACATATGAAATCCGCATAGCCAGTCGGAGCATGAGTGAGAAGCTCCATCTTTTCCATTTGGCAACATCGCCGCCATAATAAAGATCTGCTGCAGCAAAATCAGGATCGGCATCTGTTGTAAATGCTGCTGCTGCTTCATCAAGCTCTTTCAATAAATCCAGATAGATATCCTTTTGTTTATCGTAGTGAGGAAAGAATGTTCCCTCCTGTGCTTGTAAGGCTTCAAAATAAGGAATACTGCCATAATAATCAGTAAGGCGATGAAAAAGAAATGCTCTTAGTACTCTTGCAGCTTGTCTTGTATTATTGTTCTGACCTTCTGCAAATCCCCCTGTACTCGTTTGTCTTAGAATTTCGCCGATATTCTTCAAGGGTTGATAGATATGATCCCACGGAGCGGTGTAACTTTCTGTATTTTGCTCCAGATATTTATCACCGTTGTTGGAAATACCGCCGTCGGAGGCAAGTTGCTGTATAGTAGTGGAGGCTATTCCAATGTTTGTTCTCCAGTCTATGTAACGGTTGTCTCCTTCGGAACCGCCCGATGCTGCGCTAAGCTGTACGGAGGTAAGCAGAAAGTTCATATTAATTGTAGGTGCCGCCTGTGGATTGATATTAAGTTCTTTAAGTTTGTCTGTATTGCATCCGCTTGTAAGAACGGCTGTAATAGCGCTGCTGTATATTATTTTTCGTAAATAGTTCATAGTTAATCGTGTTAATGGTTAAAAGGTTGCCCGCAAGTTGAAACCATAGGTACGGCTTGCCGGCATGCCGAAGTAATCAAGCCCCTGGTTATTAGCACTTTGATAAGATGATTCAGGATCTATGTTCGGCACGTTCTTATGCAGAATTGCCAGGTTGCGTGCAACAAAAGAGAGCATTAAACTGCGTATGGGCGTTTTAGTAAATAACTTGGCTGGGAAAGCATACCCCAGCGTTACTTGCCTTAATTTGATGAAGGAGGCATCGTAGACGAAGTTTTCCTCTGCTCTTTCACCAAGGTTGCCCCAGTAATTTGCTGCTTCACCCGGTGTAAGTGTTTTGGTAAATGCTGAGTATTTTGGACTGCCATCTGCATTGGTACCGCTTTGAACCACACCGTTTATGGTGAGCGGAGCCTCACCTGCACGTCCAAGCAGTGTTTGCTTGGTGAAACCTACTTCAGTCATTCTCACATTCGTACCGGAATAAATGTCTCCACCTGATTTGAAATCAATCAGGAAGCTAAGATTTATACCTTTCCAGGTAAATGAGTTAGTTAAACCACCGGTAAAATCAGGTACGCCCTTACCGAGTATTTGGTAAGTTCCATCTGTTAAAGGAGAACCGCTTGAATCATACACGAGGAGGCCAGTTGCAGGATCCCGCAATTGCGTTAGTCCTGTGATCACATCATACGGCTGACCCACTATTTGTTTGATGATAACCGTTCTTGTTCTGGGCTCTGCTGTAAAGGGATCAACTACAAGGTCTGTCGATCCTTCAATCAGCGAAACAACCTTGCTGTTGTTTTTTGCAAAATTGAAGGAAATGTCCCAGGTTACCGAAGAAGACCTGATGGGTGTAACGCTAAGCAAAACTTCCATCCCTTTGTTTGTAAGTTTACCTACATTGACAGATGTGCTGGCGAATCCTGAAGCCTGGGATATACCTATATCCAGAATATCATCCGTGGTTTTTTGATCATAGTAGGTGAAATCCAATCCCACCCTGTTGTTGAAGAACCTGGCTTCCAGGCCGTACTCTGTCTCTGTCGATGTGAAAGGTTTTAAGTGAGGATTTGGTAAATTATTTCCTGATGTAAATCCACCTATAGGTCTTCCCACGTGAGTGATATTGGCTCCATATGTCAGTAAGGTCTGGTAAGGTTGTACCGATTCGGTATTACCCACCTGTCCCCACGCTACTCTTAATTTTCCAAAACTTAACCATTTTGGCAGTGCTTTGAAAGCATCTGTAAATACAAAGCTTCCACCTATGGAAGGATATACAATACTGTTGTTCTCAGGGTCCAATGTGGAGAACCAGTCCTTTCTTGCGGTCCCTGTTATGAATAAATAATTACGGTAAGACAATTCAACTGATCCAAACAGGGAGTTGATTCCTCTTTTTCCATAACCATAACTATAGTCGTGCAGTGTGGCATTGCTGATAGCAGCGAGAAAAGGTGTATTAAAACCTGTTCCGTTAAGAGACATATATTCGGTAGTGCGACGCATAAGGTTTCCGCCCACGAAAGCATTAACGCCAAACTGGTTAAAGGTTTTGTTGAAGCCTACGGTATACTGAAAGTTGTATTCTCTGATGCGGTTTTCACTCTCGCTCATACTTCCCCCACGGTCATATCCGGTACCTTGGGGAGTCAATCGTGTATTTCTCAAAGTGTACCAGTCCATCCCCGCCTGTCCTGAGACATAAAGAAAATCGGTGATGTTATACCTTGCTTCGCCACTCGCGATAATCCGGTCGCGAACGTCATTGTTTTTAAACTGATAAGCTGCCCACCAGGGATTTTGTTGCCATAAGTCATAATTCACCTGGAATTCTTCTCCGGGCGCTTTTTGATCAAAAATGGTAATCCCTTTCTCTTGTTGCATTTCAAGAGAGGGTACCGCACCCCGTTTATTGGGATCACCTATCATATCGCGTATGTCAACGTCGTTCGGCGTATAGTACACCGCCAAATTCGCATTTCCGGGAGCATCAGAAAGGTTGGGTCTATTTTTCGTTTTCTCATTTGCATACAATACTCTTGCAGTGACAGTAAGCTTCTTTCCAAACTTTGAATTTGTAGCTAAAGTTACATTTGTTCTGTCGAAGCCTGAGTTAGGAAAAACACCGTCGCTTCTTAGGTCGGACATGGAAAGCCGGAAGTTTTGTGTCTCACTTCCACCCGTAAGGGCAATGGTATTTGTAAGCGCGTGTCCTGTTTCGTAGAAACGGCTCCAGTTATCACCTTTATAAGAATAAGGTCTTGTTACCCCGTCAAATTGAACGACCGGGCTACCATCTAATTTGGGCCCCCAGCCATTAAGCCCCCACCAGTTGTTCCAATGATCGTCAATGGATTCAGCTTTTTCAGCTACCTGATTTTCCAGCGTTGTCCCTACATAGCCACCATTACCATACGTATGCTGAAAGTCTGTTAAGTTCTGAACCGTTTCCAAAACAAAATTTGAATTAAACTCAATACCAAGTCCTTGACGTGCTGTTCCTTTTTTTGTTGTGATCAGAATAACGCCATTGGCTGCCCTGGATCCGTAAAGGGCTGCGGCACTTGCTCCTTTCAACACAGAAATGGATGCAATATCATCGGGATTAATGCTGTTAAGAGCGTCACCCTGGTCGGCACCACCCCATATACCTGCTTGCCCCTGATTTGAGTTGTCAATGGGAACACCGTCTACTACATAAAGCGGTTGATTTAGCGTTGAACCAAGGGTTTTTGCACCGCGAATCACAACACGGGTAGAACCACCAGGTCCTGATGCTATCTTTGACACATTGACACCAGCCACCCTTCCTTCAAGTGCGTTCCCAACATTGGTCTCGCGGGCCTGAGTTAAGTTTTCACCAGCCACCTGGGTTATTGAGTACTGTACTGATTTTTTGGTTCTTTCAATACCAAGAGCTGTGACTACAATACCTGCCAGTTCACCCACATCTTCCTGCATTGTAACATCTGCAGTTGTACGGTTTGAAATGTTTACCTCCTGGGGTACACTCCGTCGGAATTAGAAGTTGTTCCAACGGTAGTGCCTTTAACGGTGATATTGACAAATGGAATTGGTTTTCCATTTGCGTCAGAAATTTTACCAGAAACGGTTCGTTTCTGTGCAAAGGCTGCAGGAATTCCCACAACCAGCAAAAGTGCGAAAACTAATACTACGCGTAATTGTTTCATAATTGTTTACTTGGTTGTTAAATGATTAGATAATTAGATTGGGAATCACCAACTGATGACCTTACCACCCATTGTCGGACGACATAGTGTTTTGCAGAATTGTACCGGATCATATAAGTGTTATTTTGGTTTCGCAAATTTGGTTCAAGCAGATGAGGGACTCACTAAATGGTTGCAATCGTTAGCCTGTTAAAGTTACTATAGATTTTAATATGCAAAATGAATTTTTTTATCAATTAATTTTATTATTTCTTTTACTTATCAGGTAAATTTCAATTAAGTATTTACAGCATCAGAAGCCGCAATTTCAAGATTGGAAGTATTCATTTCCACGATTCTACTGAACAAAGCATTAAAGAAGGTAAAGGCAATTGCAGCATTTATAATTAAAAAAAGTGTTGGTGCGTTTACTATAAAAGATGAGTATAACTATTTAAACCAGCTTACAAATAAAGCATTACAGAGAACTGAAATCACCGATAAAGAAAAAGTGGCTTTATACAATGTACTTGCCAGCCTGGAATACAGTATGAAAAATGATTTACAGGCACTCGAATACCAGAAAAAAACCCTTGAGCTTATGCCTGATGAGCCTGCCTATCAGTATAATGCTGCCACTATTTATAAAGTATTAAACAAGGAGGATGAGTTAATGGACAGTGTGAATAAGTTAATTGACATTTACAAAAACAAAGATCCTCAAACAGAAGTTAATAATTTGGGATACCTGCAATATGCAAGAAATATCTTATTAAATTCTGACCAGGCGGATAAGGTAAGTTTGATTGATGACATTATCAGTAATGCAAAAAATTATCCTAAAAATAAGTATTGATTGCTTTTCCTGGTCGTGAGATTTCTAACGTTGTCGTCTCACGTTTCACGATTGATACTCCAACAGAATTCTCATTTCTTCCTGCTCCATGCAATAAAAGTCGGTGTTGGGAATTTTAATGATATTCAAATGGTGCAATATTGTAACTACCTGTCCGCGATGATAAGTGCCGTGATTAAATAAATTTATCAATGCTTTCCATACAGGATTTTTAAAATATTCTTTTTTGCTGTTATAGT
>WNGF01009338.1_pt1 | contig 11282 bp, 12 predicted proteins | sample 5400641 | NCBI WGS metagenome assembly WNGF01 (sample SAMN13153371, study PRJNA577476) | soil metagenome | isolation source: 80 cm soil or saprolite under grassland replicate 2 | place: USA:California | collected 2016-06-15 | reverse complement strand
TCTTCGACCGGATCAATCTGAACAGCGTGACGCTCGGCGTCGGCGGCGCCTCGAAGCACATCTCCGGCTCGCTCGGCTTCAACTACCAGTTCGGGTCCTCGGAGCAGCGGCTGGTGGCCGACCTCGCCGGCACCGAGCTCACCCGGACGAAGGTCAAGATCTCCAATATCGGGATCATCTACTCGGTCTCCTACGTGTTTTGAGACGTTTGTCCATGTCTTCGAAGTACCCGAGAAACTTCCCTTCAGCTCGAGTCGGTCGACAGTGCTATAAGTTTGTCCGCCATGGACTTGGCCAGGCCAAAGGCGGCGATGGCGAGGCTCGTGCTGCTGGACAGTGCCGCCGCCGAGGTGGCCTTCTTCCTCGCGCTGTCTCTGGTGCCCTTCGTCGGGATCACCATCGCGCTGGTCAGCCTCTTTCCCGTCGGCCTGAGCGCGTCCATCGGAAAGGTGTTGCACGACGTGCTGCCGGCGGAGTCTCCAGTCGCCGGCGAGGTGCTGCGCTGGGCGCGCTCCTCGGCCAGCAAGGGGTGGCTAACGGTCGGCTTTCTGCTCGCGCTCTGGAGCTCGTTTCGCTTCATGTCGTTGTGTCTTCACGCGCTCGGCTCGATGATCTCGGGCGATGTCCGCTCATCTGCGTGGACCTGGCGGTCGACTATCAGATCACTGCTACTGCTCGCGGTTTGGATGGTGGCGCTGGTGGCGACGGCGCTCTTCCTCCTCGTGGCGCCCTCCATTCAGCGTGGACTGCTCGGGCTGCCTGCACTGTCTGACCTTTCGTCCTCGGTCTTTTCGACGCTGCGGGTACTTCTTGTCCCGGGCATTCTGTTCGGCGCAATGTGGCTGACCTACCGTGTGGCCGCCGGCACGCTTGCAGGCTCGTTCCGGGTGGCGCTGGTCGCGCTGCTGGCCTCACTGGGCTGGATCGGTGCCAGCCTGGGGTTCTCCCTCGCCGTCCCCGTTCTGTGGGGCGCCGCGCGGCTCTACGGCACACTCGGCAGTCTGGTGCTGTTCCTGATCTGGGCCTACCTCATCGCTTGGATCCTCTTGCTCGGCGGACTCCTGCTGGCGCGGCCCGGTTGGGCGCGAGTTGCCAGCGAGCGGGGAGGGATGGCATTCCCGCACGCCCTCCCCTGACCTGCCGGCCTCCACCGCGTTCATTGCGATTCGTTCTGAGCCTCCGCCGCTCGGTGGTCGCGATAGTGCCAGTAGGCCAGTGTGAGCACCGCAACGACAGGGATCGCGAGGAAGATTCCCGCCAGGCCACCGAGCTGCGCGCCGCACAAGATGGCCAGGATGACGCCCAGGGGATGCAGGTGAATTCCTGTCCCGACGATCTTCGGATAGACGACGTAATCCTGAACGGCCCGGAGCACCACCAGGAAAAGCAGGACAGCCACTGCCTGCCCGAGTGAGTGGAATGCAGCGAAGCCTGTTGCCAGAACGCCAATCGTCAGAGGTCCGGCCAGGGGAATGAATTCCAGCAGGCCGGCCGTGATCCCGAGCACGACCGCGTACGGCACGCCGATCACGAGGAATCCGATTGTGCAGACCACGCCGATGAGGAGGCAGGCCGTCACTTGGGCGCGAGTGTAGGCCGCCAGCGTGTCGTTGAGCTCTACAAGAAACACATCCCCGCGCGACCGCAGGTGTCCCCGGGGGAGAATCCGCAAAGCGGATTTGCGCAGGAGCTCGGCGTCTTTGAGCAGGAAGAACGCCAGAATCGGAACGAGAATCAGCCAGGGCAAATAAGCGAGCCAGCCGGCGAGGCGCGGGAGCAGGTCGGTCGTCACGTATGTTCCTCCGGCCGTGACCGCCTGACGAGTCGCCCGATCGATGGCCTCACGCACCTCCCGTGGAAGCGAGCGGCTCTGGTAGCCCGTCTGCCAGCTATGCCAGCGATCCTGAATTCGTGCCAGATAGCCTGGAGCCGCTGTTGCAAGCTCGCCGAGCTGGTCATTGAGGACAGGGAGGAGGAAAACAAAGGCAGCCGCCAGAGATCCGAAGAGAAAGACATAAACCACGCCGATCGCCGCCGGCAGCGGAAGAAAGAACTTCCGTCCCCTCACCGTGACGGGCCGGCGGCAAAAGCCGACGAAAGGAGTGACCAGGTAGGCGAAGAACACCGCAAGAACCAGCAGGAGGAGGATGCCTCGCAGGCGGTACAGGACCCAGAGCGCGGCAGCGACACCGAGCACGAGAAGCAGAATCTGGAGAGCCGTCTTGATCACGAACTGGCTGGATGGAAGCAGCGGTCGCTCCTCACCGGCGGTCCGGACCGGGTCGGTTCCTTCCTGCCTGGACCTCAAGTCGGCCATAGGTTCTGTTCCCCGCCGGCCGCCCGCTCGCGCTGCCGGCTCCGCCCATCATCGTGATGACGGGAGAAACGACAGCCTCGTTTCCGAGCGGTCCCCGGATCTTTCACGGGGCGGTCGGTTCTCCCCATCCTGGCTTTGGAAGAGAGGTGTGGGACCGAGGCTTTCTAGAATCCGCAGTTGATGAACACTCGGGTGCCTCACCTTTCCTCTTTTAAGAGGATGGCGGTTCTTCGGCTGTGCGTCGGCTCTAATCGCCCCGCCGTCCTAATTCCAGCGGAACAAACGATTGGACGCGGGGCAGCAAGGTGACCTATCGTAAGTGTTCCGAATCCTCCGACGGAGCGAATCCAGCAAACCACTGAGCTGCACGCCGCCGGTTCTCGGCAGAAAGCGAGTGCCTCATGAAGAGAATCATTCTATCGGTGGTCGCCGCCTTACTGCTCACCGGGTGTGTGACGCACCGTGACCCTCGCTCGCAAACGGAGCTCGATCGTGACACCGACATCTGGACGCGCGCCCACGGTTTGCGACTTGCAATTAGTCCAGACCAGCTTAAGGATTGCTCATCGCTTGGGGTTGTGAGGGAACGCTACTATGACGGCCCACCGGGCGACCCCGCGAAGAGGCCGATGGGCGCAGCCTGGCCGGAGTATATTCTCAGATTCAAGACAGCCCAGCTCGGTGGAAATGCCGCCGTCGTGAGCGTTCCCATCAAGAGATGGACGGGTCAGCTCAACGAATGGCGTGTGCTCGGCGAAGCATATCTCTGTGGCGAACCGGCGCTAACAACTGCGTCCCAGGGCTTCAAGAAATGATCGCTCCAATTCTGTTAGCGGCCATCATTGCCCGCAGGCCGGTTGTGCCGGTGAAGCCGCCGGCCACAGTCACCGACTCATGGCTCTGCTCTTACATCTCAGTCTTCTACTGCCCGATCTTTCCGAAGCTCGGCGGGTCTGCTTCTCCGTCCCGGATACATGTTGTTAAACCGAGGAAGGTGTGAAGGCCGCGAGGATACCGGGGCCGGACCCCAGGAACCCGAGTAGAAGAATGGCTCCAATCCTCCGGATGGGCCGCAATTGACGAGTGCCCTTGGACCGGACGAGTACTATCAGGCAGCCAAATCGGCAGCGCAGCGTCCCTTTGGCGCGACCGCGAGATTCCTGCCTGCGTTCAGCGGGATCTCGGGATGCGCAAGCCCTTGGAAGTCGGAGCGAAGCGATTCGGATCGATCAAGATCCGAGGGCGAGGATCGTCGTGGGAGGCGGGCCTTCGGCAACGCCGACACCCTGACGAACAAGGAGAACTCAGAGAAACCTGTGGGCCTGACCCCATCTCCTCCCCCGCATCAGGGAGTGGCCGGCGTCCGCGGGTAGTCCGGAGACGCGAGCTCGATGCGCCAGAGCGGCCCGCCCTGGTAGAACTGACTCTCCGACCTCACGAAGCCGGGAGCCTCGCCGCCAATAATCCAGACCGCGCCGTCCTTCGGCTGCTTGCCCACGAGCGGCGCGAGCAGGCCCGCGAGGCCGCCGATCTCGACCTTGACGTTGAAACGGGTCGCCCTGTACGACGCGCGGCCGACGGAAAACGGCTCGACGCCCGCCGGCGTGATCACGAGCTTCACGAGCCGCGGCTTCGGCGTCGCGACCAGCATCGACACCGTCGTGGAAGCGGCATCCGGAGCGATGTTTTTCAAGAGCGTCAACGTCATTCCGTTCGCCAGGTCCGAAGGCAAATCCATCCGCTCCTCGATGATCTTCTCCTTGCCTTCATCGCGATGCCGCACGGCCACCCGGCCGCTTGCCGCGTCAATGGAGACCTCCATGGGGTGCGGAAAGCTCGGGCCGCGCTGGACGAGGTGGTAGCTCAAGAGCTGAAATCGCTCGCGCTCCGAGTACACGGCGATCTCGTCCTGGAGCGATCCGTCCCTGAAGTGGAACACGAGGCGGGTCGTCACGCGGTCGCCTCGCGAAAACTGGATTTCGTCGCCATTGGCGAGAACGGAGCTGTCGGGCGCCCGGAGAACGAGAAAGCCGCGAACGACGCCCTCCGGGTAGCGTACGGCCACGGATTCCGCCCGCAGAGGACCGCCGCCGGCCTGGCAGGCGAGGACGAACAATGCCGCGCTGAACCTCTTCATGATGAATCCCTGTCGAATCCGGACAGCAAGACCCGTACCCCGGCGGGAGTCGCTTTCGCGCTCGCTCGATTTGCGCGGCCTATCTTCAAGGGCACCTCCTTCGGGCTAGAGCTCCGACCGGAAGGGCCTTGCGAGCCATTCCGTCACACGCTTCTTCAGCGGGCGTTCCTTCCACATCGCGTGCGTGTAGGGGCGGCATCGCAACAGGTCCCGCCGGTAACGTTCCTTCATCAGCCCGGCGAACTCGGCGTCGTACACGAAGAGATTGATCTCCTCGTTCAGATGGAAGGACCGATCGTCGAAGTTCGCCGATCCCAGCGTGGAGAAGATCCCGTCCACGACCATCGTCTTCAGATGGAACATGGTCGGCTGATACTCGTAGATCTTCACGCCTCCCTCGAGGAGGGGCCCGAAGTTCGAGCGTCCCGCCGCCTTCGTCGCAGGAACGTCGTTCTGCTCGTCCGACGGGACGATGACGCGCACGTCCACGCCCCTCTTCACGGCGGTGACCATGAGATCGATCGCCGCGTCGTCCGGAAGGAAATAGGAGTTCGCGATCCAGATTTCCTTCGCGGCCGCGGCGAGCGAGATCGCGTACACGCGTCCCGCCCCTGACATCGCCGCCAGCGGCGACGAGGGCACGACGGCGGCGGAGCTCGAGCCGGCCTGGGCCAGCGCGGGAAAGAATTCGTCCCCGACGAGCGCCTCCCCCGTCACCTCCGACCAGTTCTCCTGGAACGCGCGCTGGAGGCCGCGGACCGCGGGCCCTTCCACGCGCACCTGCGTATCGCGCCAGTGCTCGGGCGAATCGGCATCCCCTTGCCACTGGTCGGCGAATCCCATCCCGCCCGTGAAGCCGACAGTGCCGTCCACCACGAGAACGCGCCGATGGCTGCGGTGGTTGAACACCCAGAGCATCCACGGCTTCTTCGAGTGGAAGAACTCCACGCGGCAGCCGGCGCGGCGCATCGCATCGACGTCGCTCGCCTTCAGTCGCCGGCCCGCGGAGCCGACCGCATCCAGGAGGACGCGCACCGCGACGCCGTGCGCGGCCCTTTCGGCGAGCGCGTCGCGGAAGCGCGCGCCCACGTCCCCCGACCAGAAGATGTAGGCCTCGAAATTCACGGTCTTTCGAGCGGAGGAGATGGCGGCGAGCATGGCCGGAAAGACCGCATCGCCGTTCTCGAGAAGCTCGAGCCGGTTGCCGGACGTCATCGTCGGGCCCGGCAGAGCCGACGGCAGAAACGTCGGATCCCCAACCGCGAAGCCGTGAGGCAGCTCGTAAACGGTCTGCTTCGGTGCGCCCGCCTTCGCGACGCTGATGGCGAGCGCGTAGCCCGCCGCGACCGAGAGGAGCACAATCGCGAAAAGATGCAGCGGCTTCACACGCCGGTGGCCGGAGGCTCTCACCGACCTCAAGAGTACCCCGTCTGGTTACGCGCCGGCCCGAGACGCTCGACGCGGGCGTTCTCAAGCAGCTCGCGGGAACTTACGAGACTCCCACCGGGGCCAGGTTCCAGGTCGTCCTGAAGGAGGACGGAGGCATGTTCCTCGTCTTCGTCGGCCAGCCCGAGCAGAAACTCGTTCCTTACAAGGGCTTGAAGTTCCGGATCAAGGAGTTCTCGGACGTGGTCTACGAGCGCGTCATTGTCCACTTATGGAGCAAACAGCGTCATAAGCGCGAAGGAAAGCCCGGCTCATTTTCCTGTCGCGTGATATGCTTCACCCACCGATCCCCTCCGACGGCCCAGGCCCTCCAAACGGCACGCCCGTCGCCGGCATTCGGCGAGAAGGAGAGTGCCTCGTGCAGCAACTGATCCGAAACTGGAACTGCAGGAACTGTGGTCGGTCCAACGACACCGAGATTGCGTTGGATGGGACGGTAAAGTGCGAGTACTGCGTCGATGTCATGAAAATCCAGCCGAGTCGAGCTCGGGGAGGCGAGACCCCGATCAGCCATCTGCATTCATTAAGACGGACGCCATGAGTCAACAAAGGGCGTGGGCGAGAGCGCAGGGCGCCGCCGCGTCAGCGCTCGGGAGTCCTGGCCTGGCGACGGGTGACAAGGCGTCGGGCGACCGCGATCTCCTCGAAGACTCCGAGAGGCGAGAGTCTTTCGTCCAGCTGCGAGAGCGATACGCCGAAGCGCGGAAGCTCGTTTCCTCGGATGAGCCATACGCGAACCTCGAGTGGATTCTTGGTACTCGGCGGAACATCACTCAGAATCCTCTGGGCCTGGAGACGAAAACCATCGAGCTGGCTGCATTGTGGCTGCAAGACCTTGCCGTCGAGGTCGACAACCGGCTGCCCCCGCCGCCTGCCGGCGATTCCGATGGCAGTGCTTTATCGTCCTATCAGGCGGCCAAGTCGGCGGCGCAGAGTCTCCGTGACGCGACGACGAGATTCCTGCTTGCGTTCAGCAGGATCTCGTCCGCGAACCGGGCCGAAGGCTCGACCTCGCGGCGCTTCGATGGCGGGCCGCCCTCGCGATGAAGCCACTGACCGTGTTCGACGCCGAGGCCGAGGCCCGTTGGAGGTGGGGTGGTTTCTTTGCGCGAGGCTTTGCTCGCTACTCGAGCGGAATGCGCAAGCCTTTCGAAGTCGGAGCGAAGCGATTCGGATCGATCATGATCCGGGGGCGAGGATCGTCGTGGGAGGCGGCCTTCGGCAACGCCGACGCCCTGACGAACCACGAGAGCTCAGAGAAACCGGTGGGCTCAGGCGCGAGTAGCGGTATTGTTGGAGGTCGACCCCGCCGCCTTCTGTAACGCCATTACGTCGAAACAGACGGATCCGTCATATTCACGTCCATTCGAAAGTGAAGCCGAGTGAGCTTCTCCGATGCTACACGTGACGCCAACCATCCTCATTCCCGACGACCTTCTGGACGAACGGTTCGTGCGCGCGTCGGGTCCCGGCGGCCAGAACGTCAACAAGGTCTCCACCGCGGTGGAACTGCGCTTCGACGTGGCCGCGTCGCCGCTGGCCGAAGACGTAAAAGCCCGGCTGACCGCGCTGGCGGGCAACCGGATGACAGCTGACGGAGTGCTCGTGATCGACAGCCGCGAGCATCGCACCCAGGCACGGAATCGCGCCGAGGCGCGGGCCCGCCTCGTGACCTTGTTGCGACAGGCCGCCGCGCGGCCCAAGCGGCGCAAGAAGACCAAACCCTCCCGGGCCGCCCGGGAACGGCGCCTCGTAGCGAAGGCGCAGCGCGCGCGCGTCAAGGCGCGACGCGGCCGGGTCGGCGGCGACGAGTAGGACCTGGAGCAGATCCTTCGCCGCTTGCCTGCGTCATGCCACCATCGCGAAGAAAACAAGACTCCGGCTGCCCCATCCGTTCGCTCCGGTGGTACGTTTCACGCGGCTTCCATTCGGAGGTGAACCGTGCCGTTGCCAGATCGCCGCGCATTGGCCCTGCTGATCCTTCTCCTTGCTCCATCGCTTTTCGGCTCCGATGACTTCAAGGTCGTCGCGGGCACGGTCGAGGACCAGCGATACTCCGAGGCCCGACTCGGCGGCCTAACGATCGAGCTGAAGCTGACCGGCGGTTCCGTCAAGGAGGTCAAGGCTCTTCGCGCGAGAGTGAAGTCGGCCAAAGACGACGTCGGCTCCGTCCTCTCCAAACCGGACAAGGACGAGAAGTCCGCTGATTTCGAGGAGTTTTCGCCCGATCGCCATCCTGGGCCGAGCCTGCGTCTCTCGAGTCCGAGCCGCGAGGCCTCGACCGTCGACATCGCGGCGGAGCTCGAGTTGTTCATCCCGGCTCGCGATCCGAAGACGAAGCAGAAATTCGAGGCGTTTCTGGCCCGGCTCGACAAGCCGATCTCGAGCTCCGCCCTGAAGGCGGCGAAGGTCGAGATCACGCCTCTCTCGCCGGGCGCGTACAAGGCCCGGCAGGTACAGAACAAACCCACGAAAGAGCAGATCATGGAGGAAGGCAGAAAACATGGAGCGACGGAGGCCGAGATAAAGCAGGCGATCGGCCTGATGGACGCCCTCTCGGCCCTGGGCGGAGAAGAGCCTTCCGAAACGAGCGTGCTGCTGGAGACGAAAGATCCCGACGGCAGAGTTATTTCCATCGATGTCGCCGCGGCCGATGGCAGCGATCTCCATTCGGGGAGCCGAGGCAGCCAGGGAGGCCGCGAAAGCAAGCTCGTGAAGATTGATCTGTCGGCGAAGCCTCCGGCGGACGCCGCTCTTGTCGTGACGTTGCGCACCTCCAGGTCCGTCGTGACCGTCCCGTTGAATCTGAAGGGGGTCGCGCTGCCATGAGCAAGAAACTCCTGCGAACCCGTGTCCTCCTCGCGTGTGCTCTCGCGGCCGCGACTCCCGCCTTCGCCCAATCCAAGAAGCCCGCGAAGAAGGAGAAGCCGGCCGCGCCTGCGGCGCCTCCGAAAGTCCAGATCGCGTTGGAGTCCCTCATGGACCGCCGAACCACCGGCGATTTCCCGCGCGCCGCGCTCACGGTCAATCTGACGCTCGAGGGCGAAGACGCGCGCGCCGTCATGTCCGCCCGGCCCCGCGTCACGAGCGCATTGGACGACACGGGCAAGAGTCTCGCCGCGGACTCGTCCCTGCAGAGCTCGGACAGCTGGCAGCAGGCGCGCGAGGATGCGCCTCTCACAGTGAGGCTCGAGCTCACAAGTCCTTCGCGCAAGGCGAAAACTCTGGCCTCGCTCGAAGGCGTCCTCGAGACGTATCTGCCTTCGCGGGATCCCGCTTCGACGGTGAAGGTCGAGCGGGTGCTGACGACGAGAGACAAGCCCCTCACGGTGCCGGCACTCGCCGGGCTGGGCGTCAAGATCCAGGTCCTTTCCAAGGCCGGCCTCGAAAAAGAAAAGAAACAGGCGGAAGCGAAGAAGAAGGCACAGGCCGCGAAGAAAAAGGGGACGAAGGGAGAAACGGAAGGGCTCGAAGGAATGGCCGACGCGATGGCCGACGCCTTTGGGAGCATGATCGAGAGGCTGTTCCTGAGCGCGGGCGAAAACGATCTCATCGTGAAAGTCGACGACCCTGGAAAGAAAATCTTTTCCTTCGATCTCGACGCCTCCGACGGGACGCCGATTCGCTCCTACGGAACCATGGACCTCGACAACTATCGGATCGTCAGAATGCTCGAGCCGATCCCCGAGGGAGCCTCCCTCCAGGTCCGCCTCAAGACACCCCGCTCCTTCGGAGAAGTCCCCTTCACCCTCGCCAACGTGAAGCTCCCGTAGGAAACCGTGGGAACCGTGATCTCGCGCGAACCGTCGTTCTTCATGGCCGCCGCGTGTCTGCTTGCCGCCGTGGCTCTCGTCGTCGGCGCCGCCGGTCCTGCGGCGCCGGGTCCTCCCCGGAGCACTCGCTACGAGGACCTGCTCTCCTTCTTTCGAGAGTGGCGAGCGTTCCAGAAACCCAGGCTCGTTGACGCCGTGCCGGACTACAGCGGCGGCGCAATGGCCGTGCAACAGAGAGGGCTCGCGTCCTGGCGTCAACGCCTAGCCGCGATAGACCCGAGCGGCTGGTCCGTCGCCCGGCAGGTTGACTACGACATCGTCCGCGCCGAGATCGCCGGCCTCGACTTCGATCACCGGGTCTTGAAGCCCTGGGCCAACAACCCGGCCTTCTACGTCACGGTCTTCACGGAGGAGAGCGATCAGCCCGCCCGCGAGGGCCCGTTCGCATGGGGCGCCGTGGAGCTCTGGACCTACGAGTTTCCTCTTTCCGCGGAGCGCGCCGCGCAGCTGGACTCGCAGATCCGCGGGATCCCGAGGCTCCTGGCGCAGGCGAAAACCAACCTGACCGGCAACGGCAGGGACCTCTGGATCTTCGGCGCGAAGAGCCTTCGGCGGCAAAGCGCCGACCTGGCACACCTCGCGTTGCGCGTCGCCGGGACCCCCGGTAATCTCAAGGCCGACGTCGAACGGGCGAGGCAGGCGACCGACGACCTGGTCGCATGGCTCGACTCGCAGGCGCCGTCGAAGACCGGCCCGTCGGGCGTGGGTGTCGAGAACTACGACTGGTACCTGAAGAACGTCCAGCTCGTCCCGTACACCTGGCGGGAGGAAGTTGCGCTCATGGAGCGCGAGCTCGCGCGCGCCCACTCTCTCCTCGCGATGGAAGAGCAGCGCAACGCGAAGCTGCCTCAGCTCGCGCCGATCTCGAACGCCGAAGAGTATTCGCGCCGGCTCGACGCCGCGATCACGGAGTACATGACGTATCTGCGGGACCACGAGATCCTCGAGGTCCGGGACTTCATGGAGCCCGCGCTGCGCGCGAGGGTCGGCAGCTTCAGCCCCGGTCCCCGCGAATTCTTCGGCGAGGTGGACTACCGGGACCCCGGGGTGATGCGCACCCACGGGTATCACTGGTTCGACAAGGCCTGGATGACGCGCCTGCCCCACCCGAGCCCCATCCGCCGGGCACCGCTCCTCTACAACATCTTCAACACGCGCACCGAGGGGCACGCCACCGGCTGGGAAGAGTTGATGATGCAGGCCGGCATGTTCGACGCACGGCCGCGCGCCCGGGAGCTCGTGTACATCCTCGTCGCCGAGCGCGCCGCGCGGGCGCTGGGAGAGCTCAAGATGCACGCCAATGAGGCGAGCCTCGAGCAGGCTTCCGCTTTCGCCTGCGCCAACACGCCGCGGGGCTGGCTCCGGATGGATGGAGAGCTCGTCCGGGACGAGCAGCATCTCTATCTTCAGCAGCCCGGGTATGGGACGAGCTACCTCATCGGCAAGATCGAGATCGAGAAGCTCTTGTCCGAGCGAAAGCGAGAGCAGGGCGAGAGCTTCCGGATGAAGCGCTTCATGGAAGACTTCAACGCCGCCGGCCTCATCCCCG
>WNGF01020821.1_pt1 | contig 11286 bp, 10 predicted proteins | sample 5400641 | NCBI WGS metagenome assembly WNGF01 (sample SAMN13153371, study PRJNA577476) | soil metagenome | isolation source: 80 cm soil or saprolite under grassland replicate 2 | place: USA:California | collected 2016-06-15 | reverse complement strand
CGCCCGCACCGGCCTCTACCAGCAGGCGGAGACCGCGGTCCTGGCGCAGGCGCCGGTCGCGCCAGTGCTGGAGTACCGCCACGCCGCGGTGCTCGCGCCCGGGGTCGAGGGCTTCGACCTCACGCCATGGGGCACGGTCGACCTCGCCAGCGTCGGTCTGGCGAACTGGGCGAAATAGCCTCGGCCCCTCGGACCTTCACACCCTCTGCTACAATCCCGCAGCGCCCAGACACGCGGACGCGCGCACGCGCCAACACCTCAACGCACAGGCACGGCGCCCTCGTCGGAGTGGCGGAATAGGCAGACGCGCTAGGTTGAGGGCCTAGTGTCCGCAAGGACGTGGGGGTTCAAGTCCCCCCTCCGACACCACCCAGCTACCAGCGGAAACACGGTCTCCGAGGTTCTCTCCGGCACCGACCGAACAGGACTAGGCTGCCGCCGTTCTCTCCGTTTTCTAACCGACGCGCGCAGCACGCCGCTCGGGCACGTCCCCGGGTGCGCCGGCCTTCTGCACCACCAGGCTCGAGTACGAGAGGCTGTCAGCATGACCGGCCAGTCCTGGAGTCCGACGAGCAAGCGAGGTCAGTAGCCGCTCAATCCTGTTCGCCTGCTCGTCGGACCCGGTCCTGCCGCCACCTCGAATCGACGGGGAGGCAGTGGACGACATCCTCAAGGACGGCGGGCGTGTTCCTCACGCCAGCCAGTTCGCCGCCATCCGCACGCCCTACGAACCGGTCGGCCTCCGCAACCCCGCCGACGAGCTCGGAAAGACACCGGAGACGCCGCAGATTTGGCAGCACCGCAGTTTGTTGCGCGAGCCGCACTGGCCGGATGTGAGCGGTCGGCCGGCGTAGTGCTGACCGCACACCCTGCGGCCATGGGCGGAGCGCATCAGCCGCCTCAACCAGGGCTCGCCCGACCACCTCTGACCAACTCCGGGAAGCATCAGCAATTGCTTGCAATTCACGTCGATTCACGATACGATCCTGGTGTCAGCCGAGAACAAGCCAGGAGGAAGCGGTGCCCCAGAACCAGACCGCGTACCGGTCAATCGAGCTGATGACGCTGGTGTTCGGCCAGGACGCAAGCCTGCACGCCCGCACCAACCCCATCACCGACTGGAAGGAACTGTGCTCCACCCTCCGCGCGGTCGGTGGCTACAACAACTTCGACCCCGAGCGCGTCATCGACCAGCTCCGCCCGCTGTTCGGGGACCTCTCCAGCGTCGAGGTCGGCCGCGAAGCCAGCCCCGTCCTGTACGTCCACCTGCCCTACTGGACCCACCAGCAGATCACCCGGACCGACGGGCACGAGTGCGGGATGGGGGAGCGCATCGACGACGCCGACCGCCGGACCCTCGCCCGTGGCCTGTTCGCCGCTATGCGCGCGGCGGGTGCCGACGAGATCAGCGACGAGCGCGCCGACGCGTTCGGCCAGGTCTCCGAGGACCCGTACCGGCTCCGGTTCTGGTGGGACTGACGAGAATCGTGACGGGAGGGAGCACCCGATGAGCACGAGGCAGCGGGTCACCGACGACAGCGGGACCGAGGTCGGCGAGGTCTTCCTCAGTCCGGTGAGCGTGCGCTGGGTCGGCTTCCACCGCGAAACCAACCAGCGCGTCCCAGGCGAGTACGGCACCCCGGAGGAAGCCACCGCCGCCCTGCTGGCCGCCGCCGCTGAGCACGCCGCCCGCCTCGCCAAGGAAGCGGCCATGCCGGCCGGGGCCCGGTTCGCGCTGGCACTTCGCCGCCAGCTCCACATCGGCCCGACCACCCACCGCCGCCGCGGCGGCGTCGAGCTCAACCGGCGGATCCTGGAGACCATCAGCGAAGAGCTCTCCTACCCGGTGGGCACCCCCGACGGGCAGGCGATCCGGCGCGGGTCCACCGCCTCCTACCTGTACTGGAAGAACATCCTCGGCGCGCGGTACTCCGCGCGGCTGTGGACGTGGTTGCACGACCCGACGCCGTACAACCTGATCGGCTTGCTCGGCGACATGATCGACCAGGATCTCACCACCAACGGCGACTGCGTGGAGTACTTCTGCCGCGGCACTCGCTGGCACCGCTACGCCGACACCCGCTACGAGAGCCTGCCGGCTGGTCCGCTGGAGACAAGGCGGCAGGTGGCCTTACGGCCCGCAGCACGGGCAGGCGGGACACCGCACGGTACGGCACCGTTCATCATCCGCCGCCGAGAGCGATGAGCCTGCACGCTGGCCATCGAGGCGGACGACGGCTGGCCAGGCCCCGAGGGGAAGCGCTGACGAGCCGCGTCACACCCCACGGATAACGCCGGCGACCGCCGCGGCCGCGTCGGCGTCCATCGCCGGTAGGACGTGCTGGTACAGGTCGCTGGTGATCGCGGTGTTCGCGTGGCCGAGCCGCTCGCTCATCACCTTCACCGGCACGCCGGCGGCCAGGCCCGCCGTCGCGTAGGAGTGGCGCAGGCCGTGCAGGGTGAGTGACGGCAGGCCCGCGTCGGCGGCCAGGCGCTCGAACGCCTTGGTGACCCAGGTCGGCCGGAGCGGCGTCCCGTCCTCCCGGCAGAACACCAGGCCGTGGTCCTGCCACGCCGGGCCCCACCGGAGCCGCTCGGTCGCCTGCGCCTTGCGGTGCGCCTTCAGCATCGCGGCCGTGGCCGGGTCGAGCGCGATCCGCCGGGCCGACTTCGGCGTCTTCGTGCCGCGGCGGATCGCCGGCTTGCCGCCGATCATGACGAGCCGCTGCACCACCGCGAGCTCGCCGGCCTCCAGGTCGAGACCCTCGTCCCACGGCAGGCCGAGCAGCTCGGAGCGGCGCAGCCCCGTCGTCGCGTCGAGGTGCCAGAGCGCCGCGAGCCGGTCGGCCGCCATCGCCTCCAGGAACCGCCGCAGGTCCTCGGGCGCCCACACCGGCCGCTTCGCCTTCGGGACCTTCGCCGGCCGGGCCGCCTTCAGCGCGGCGACGTTGCGGGGCACGAGGTCCTGGTCGACGGCGTCCTGGAGCGCCCGGTGGAGGAGGCCGTGGACGTTCTTGACGGTCTTCGGCGCGAGGCCCTGGCCGTCACGGCGGCCGTCCACCGCCAAGCCGGTGTAGAAGGCGGCCAGCGCACCCGCGGTGAGCTGCTGGAGACGGAGGTCGCCGATCCGCGGGGCGATCTGCGCCCGGTGGTAGGCACGCCAGATCTCGAGGGTGTTCGGCTCGACCTTGCCGGCCATCCCGTCGAGCCACCGGTCAAGGTAGGACCGGACGGTCAGCCTGGTCGGCTCGACGTAGACGCCCCGGTCGAGCTGCGCGAGCAGCCGGGTCAGCTCCCGATCGGCCGCCTTCCTGGACGTGTGGCCCGGATGCCACTTCTGCCGGCGCTTGTCGGTGACCGGGTCGCGCGGCAGCTCGACGACCGGGTAGTAGCGCGGACCGTCCTTGGTCAGCTTCTTGGCGACATGGCCGCGGCCAGCCATCGGCTCCTCCTCCGCTTGCGCCTGCACGGACGGGGCAGGGGGAAAACTGGCTACGAGGGGGGCCGCCGCCGGCGCGGCCGCGCCGCCGGCGGGGTGTCGCCGAGGCGCTCGCGGATGAAGTCCTCCAGGTCCTGGACGCGGTCCTCCAGGCGGCTGATCCGGTCGACGGTGGCCGCGCTCGCCGCACCGACCCCGAGCCGGTAGCGGTCCGGGTTGCGCTGCTGGTAGGTGCCGCCGACCCGCTCGTAGAGGCCCTCCACCTTCAGGCCGAGCGCCAGCGCGAGCTTACCGAGGGTCACGTCGGTCGGGTTGGGGACCCGCCAGGACCCGTCCGGCAGCCGCCGGCCGCCAGCCAGGAAGTCCCGGACGGAGTTCTGCGCCAGGCCGGCCTGCTTCGCCAGGGCCACATGGGAGGGGTAGCGCCGCCGCATCTCCACCTCCAGCCACGCGCCGAACTCGCGCCAGCGCGCACGCTCGTCCTGCTCCAGCGCGTGCTGGTCCTGCTGCTCCACGTTGCCCGCCTCGCTTCGGTCGCTGTGAATCGTGATGGATTCACGTCATCTGACAGCCCCAAGTATGGCAGACCCAGGCGGGACGTTGCGAGAGCCGCACGCCAGCGATGCAACAGCGATGCGATGAGACGATCGACGGCAGGCGCTTGCAATACACGTCAATTGAGATATCATGGGCGTGGCACCACCACCGGAGCCAGGAAGGACGCCCATGCTGCTGAACGGGCCAGAGATCGTCCGACGCCGCGAGGCGCTCGGGCTGCGCCAGAAGGACCTCGCTGCGCTGCTCGACATGGAGCCGAGCCAGCTCTGCAACTACGAGACCGGCAAGCGCGGCAACCCCCGCCGCCAGCGCCGCGGCGCCGGCGTCCACCCACGCATCGGCCTCCGCATCGCCGAGGCGCTCCACTGCGAGCTGGAGGACATCACCCTCACGGAGATCATCCGGGACGAGCCGCCCGCCCAGGACCGGCCGTCCGAGGCCGCGTGATGGGTCGTCACGCCGCCATCCCCGACCCGGCGGCACGGCCGGTCCTGGGCGCTGAGGAGGCGTTCCGCCTGCTCGGCATCGGCCGGACCGCGGGCTACGAGCACATCCGGCAAGGCACCTTCCCGATCGAGGTCCTGCGCCTCGGACGGGTCATCAAGGTGCCGACGATGCCGCTGCTCGCCGCACTCGGCCTCGCCCCGGTCGCCGCCGCCAGCCCCACCAACGACTAGAGCCCCTGCCGGCAGACAGGGAGCTCCTAGTCACCACGAAGCGAGGTCGTTGTCCATGAGCACCGCCATCGGCGTCGAGCAGGTGGACCCCGCCACCGGCGAGGTCACCGCGCCAGTGACCAGGCTGCGGGACGGCCGCACGATCGACGAGGTCTGGCGGCAGCTCCGCGAGCCGTTCGCGTCCGACCAGATCGGCAAGCTCCCCAAGTGGGGCAAGGATACCCCGCCCCAGAGCGAGTGGGCCTACTGCCAGGTCTGCAAGCAGAAGGCCCCGCCGCAGCACGGGCACGTCGACTTCGTCGGCCACGCGATGGTCACCAACCGGCTGAACCAGGTCGTCGGCACCGACGGGTGGAGCTACACCAAGCCGGAGCGGGTCCACGACGACCGCGGCAAGCTGCTCGCGGTCATCGGCGAGCTGACCGTCCTCGGCCACACCAAAGGCGTCGAGGTCGGCGGCCCGGCGACTGGCGCGACCACCTACGCCGACCAGCTCAAGACCGCCCTGTCCGACTACATCTGCCGCGCCGCGATGCGGTTCGGCATCGCGCTCGAGCAGTGGTCCAAGCAGGAGCTCGAGGCCGCCGGCCACCAAGCCCGCCAGGACGCCGACCAGCCTGCTGCGGCGCCGCCGTCCCGCGCGCCCGCCGCGGGGTCCAACGGCCAGGGCCACGGTGACCTGGACCGGATCACCTCCGTCGCCAGGGCGCGCGCCTACGTCAAGGGCCAGCCGAAGGCGTGGCAGGCCGCCTTCCGGCAGCTCAGCGGCGCAGCGCGTGACAGCGGTGAGCTGCGGGCGCTGTCCGAGCTGGACGGCTTCCACCAGCTCATCACCCGCACGCATGCGCAGGTGACGCAGGCGAAGGGCGGCGAGGCGGCATGAGTGCCGCCCGCCGGAGGTCCGCGCGCGGGCGCCATGTCGTCAACCCTGACCAGGGTGCCCTGTTCCGCTCCGCACCTGAGCCGTCCAGGTCGGCGATGGACCCCCACGTGTTCCTGCCCGCCGAACCCCGGCCGACCCAGGTCGAAGCCGCAGCGGCGGTCGAGCCACGGACGGGGACGCAGCGCGCCCGAGTGCTCGCGGCGATCCGGACAGCGGGCGGTGACGGGCTGACCGACGAGGAGATCAGCGCCCGCCTGGGCTTGTCGCTCAACTCCGCCCGGCCCCGCCGGCTCGAACTGGTCACGGCGAGGCTGGTCGTCGCCTCCGGCCGGACCCGTCCCACCCTCGGCGGCGGTCACGCGACCGTGTGGATCGATGCCGGGAGGGTGGCGTAGTGCGGCGCCGCAGTCCCCTCGACGAGACCGACCTCGCCACGCGCACGCGGTTCGCCTGCTGGTTCGTCCGCAGGGCGGCCCTGCGGTGAGCGTCCTGCGCGTCCACCGTCACAAGCGGGACTTCACCATCACGGCCAACGCGACCCCGCGCAACCAGCAGTTGTCGCTGCGCGCCCGCGGACTGCTGTGGTTCCTGCTCTCCCAGCCGGACGGCTACCCGGTCAACGCCGCCGAGATGGCCCGCGAGATGGCCGAGGTCCGCGACGAGCGCGCCCCGGCTGTCAAGGAGGGCCGGGAGGCGGTGGAGACGGCAGTCAGGGAGTTGGTCCTCTACGGCTACCTGCGCCGGCGCCGCGAGCAGAACCGTCTTGGCCAGTGGATCACCTACACCGACGTGTTCGAGGTGCCCGAACTGGTCTTGGACGGTGGTTGCGCCTGACGGCGCGCACACCAGCGAGCCGACCAGCGCCGAGCTCGTCGCCGAACCAAGCAGCACCGGTCACGCCGAGGTCATCCCGCTCCGCTCCGCTCCGGCGGTCCAGGCTGTTGCCACCACCTTCGACGGCCTGAAAGCCGAGATCGAGCGGGGCGGCCGGTCCTGGTCGCTCACCGACGCGGCCAAGCGCGCCTGGGACCAGCTCCTGGACTCCGACGCCAACCTGCGGGCCGCGCAGGAGTTCCTCGTCTGGTACATCGCCTTCAACGCCGGCCGCGACCTCCGCGACCTGGCCCGGCGCCACTGGTCGATGGCGGGCCAGAAGGTCGGCCGCCACCGCGCCCTGGCGCTGTACGGCGTCGACCAGGCCATCACCCGCGTCGACATCGACCAGCCCGACGAGCGCGGCCAGGTTGGCCAGCCGTTCTGGAACTACGTCGAGGCGGTCTGCCGTGCGGCCCGGGCCGAGGTCGCCGGTGGTGGTGCCCAGTGAACCCCGACCCGACGCCGATTGCCGACCCGCTCGCCCGTGAGGTGGCCGCCCGCCGGGCCGCGCAGGCTGGCCGCGCGGAGCGCGCGCGGCTCGGCGAGGTCGACCGGGAGATCGGCAACCGCTGCCCCGAGTGCGGCCCGGCCGGCGCTGGCGGCACAGCGGCCGGGCCGCACCCCGGGTGGGTGCCGGTCACTCGGGAGATCCCCGCCGAGCAGGCGGGGACCGTCGAGCCGTCCCTGGTGGTCGAGTGGCGCCCCTGCTTCACCTGCAACCCGGACCGCTGGCAGGCGTGGCAGGAAGGCACGCTGCGAAGCCCGGGCCGCGGGAAGGTCGAGACGCCGCAGGATCGTGCCGCGCGGGAGCAGGAGCGCCGAACCCGGGAGCGGTCGGCGTTCGCCTGACCTCCTTCAACAATTGACATATACCGCTTGCAATTCACATCGATTCACGACGCGGTCCGTGGCGAAGATCACCCCGACCGGCGAGCAGCAGGCCATCCTCGACGCCTACCGGGCCAGCAAGCACCTCGTCGTCAACGCCGGCGCGGGCACGGGCAAGACCGCCACCCTGAAGCTGCTCGGCGCCGCCACCCCCGACCGGACCGCCCTCTACATCGCCTACAACCGCGCGGTCGCCAAGGACGCCGAGCGGTCGTTCCCCCGCAACGTCACCTGCCGCACCGCGCACTCGCTGGCGTTCCGCGCGGTCGGCCGCCGGTTCAAGCACCGGCTCGACGGCCCGCGGCAGCCGGCCCGGGTGGTCGCGCAGCTCCTCGGGGTCGACCCGCTCCGCGTGGACGCAAGCCTCCTGCTCGCGCCGACGCAGGTCGCCCGGATCGTCACCGACACCGTCGCCCGGTTCTGCCGCTCCGCCGACCCGGAGCTCGGCGCGCGGCACGTCCCCCGCGTCGAGGGCATCGCCACCCCGCAGGCCCGCGGGCAGGTGCGCGAGGCGGTCGTGCCGCTGGCCCGCAGGGCGTGGGCGGACATCACCCGCCCCGACGGGCGCCTGAAGTTCACCCACGACTACTACCTCAAGCTGTGGCAGCTCACCGCGCCGCGGCTCGAGGCCGACGTGGTCCTGCTGGACGAGGCCCAGGACGCCGACCCGCTCATCGCCGACATCTTCGGGCGGCAGCGCGACCACGCGCAGCTCGTCGCGGTCGGCGACGCCTCGCAGGCGATCTACTGCCAGCCTTCCGGCACGATGGTCGACGTGGTCTGTCGCGACGGCGGCAGTCGGCCGGCAGACGCCGATCGGCAGTGCGCGTACGACACCTGCGACCGGCGACGCGATCACAAGGCGTCTGGCCTTTGCGACCAGCACGAGCGGCAACTGCGTGCGGGAAGCGCGCTCGCGGACATCCCGCACGCACCGCGCAACGTCACCACCCGGCGGGTGCCGATCGAGACCCTGTCGGCCGGCGACCGGGTCGTCTCCTACAACCAGCGCAAGCGACTTGGGGCCATCCGCAAGCGGGGCAGTGTGGTCTCCGGCGTGACCCGTCGTCCCTGGCACGGCCTGCTCGTGCGGGTGACGACCTCGTCCGGTGACACCTCGGCCTACACGCCGGATCACCACTGCGTGGTCATGCTCGGCGATGCGCTGCGCGGCCAGTGGGCCGTCTATCTCGCTCGGCGCGGCGGCCACTACCGGGTGGGTGCCTGCGAGGGCCGCTACGCCTCCCAGGGGGACCGGTTCGGACCACTGCTCCGCGCGTACCAGGAGGGCGCCGACGCCGTCTGGGTGCTGTCCACGCAGCCTACCCGCGAGGCCGCACGGCGCGAGGAGACGCTGACGCAGGAGTTCCACGGCGTGCCTGGCCGCTGCTTCCACAGCGAGGGCGGCGAGGCGTGGTGGGCGGGCCGTCCCTCCAACCGCCAGGCCGCCGCCGACCTGCTCGCCGCGTTCGGCCTGTCGGTCGACGCGCCGCTGCTCGACCTGCGGGACCGGCCGTTGCGCTCCGGCCAGAGCGGGATGCACACGTGGCGTACCCCGCTGGTCACGCAGGCGCGCAACCTGCTCGATGGCATGTGGGTGCTGCTGGCGGACCGGACGGTCAGCCACTCACGCTCCGCCACGGTGCGCGTGTCCTCCTGGGAGCCCGTCAAGATCACGCAGGAGTGGTTCGACGGCGAGGTCGTCTCGATCAGCGTGGACGGCGACCACACCTACGTCGCCGACGGGATCGTCACGCACAACTCCTGGCGCGGCGCGGTCGACGCGCTCAGCGGGCTCGACGCGGACGTGCGCCTCCAGCTCTCCGAGTCGTTCCGTTTCGGCCGGGCCGTCGCCGACGAGGCCAACAAGTGGCTCCAGATCCTCGGGGCGGGGCTGCGGCTGACCGGCCGCGCCCCGCACCCCTCCCGCATCGCCGCGCTGCCGGCGCCGGACGCGGTCCTGTGCCGCACCAACGCCGGCGCGGTCGCCGAGCTGCTGGCCGCCGACGAGCTGGGCCGCCGCGCCGCGCTGGTCGGCGGCGGCGACCAGATCAAGGCCCTGGCCAGGGCCGCCCTCGACCTCCAGCGGGGCGTCCCGACCAGCCACCCCGAGCTGCTGGCCTTCTCGAGCTGGGGCCAGGTCAAGGAGTACGTCGAGCAGGAGTCGGCCGGGCAGGACCTGAAGGTGTTCGTGCAGTTGGTCGACGACCACGGCGCCGAGGCGGTCATCGCGACGATGGACCGGCTGGTGGACGAGCGGTACGCGCAAGTCGTGGTCTCGACGGCGCACAAGTGCGTGCATCCCGACACGCTGGTCGAGACGCCCGAGGGGCTCGTCCCCATCCGGTCCATCCCAGACGCTGGCGTGATCGCTACCCCGACAGGAGCACGCAGCTACCACGACAAGTTCACCAAGGCGTGTGGCCCGGTCCGCACGATCACGACCAAGCACGGCTATGAGATCACCGTCAGCCCAGAACACGGCCTTACCGCATGGCGGGACAGCGCACATGTCCGTGTCGCCGCCGATGAGATCCGGGTAGGGGACTGGCTCCGGTTGCACCTCGGCATGACCCTCCAGCCTGCTGAGCCGCCGCTCCTCCCCGAGCCGCCCACCGTCAACGTGCGGGCGCGCCGCTACCCGATCCCCACCCGCATGACAGCCGCGCTTGCGGAGCTACTCGGCCTGTTCGTCGCGGACGGGACGATCCTGGGTGCCGGCGACGGGTTCCGTCTCACCAAGCGGCACCACTCTGTTGTGGACCGGTTCGCCGTGCTCGTCAAGGAACTGTTCGGCTATGACGCGAAGCGGGGCTTCCAAGCTGGCACGCCGAAAGCGGAAGTCCACTCCTCGCTCATCGGGAAGTGGCTGCTGGCCGTCGGCGGCACGGCCCCGCACCGCAAGCGCATCCCAGATGTGGTGCTGCGGTCACCACGCACCATGCAGGGCGCGTTCCTGCGTGGCCTGTTCGAGGACGGCACCGTCAACCACCGCGACGGCAAGGTCGACCACATCCACTGGGAGAACAAGGACCCGCAGGTGGTTGGTGTCGTGCAGACGATGCTGCTCCGGTTCGAGATCGCGTCGGCACGCCGCTACCACCACGGTATCGGGTCGCTGTACCTATATGGCCAGAACGCGCGTCGCTTCGCTGAGCTGATCGGGTTCGTTGCCAGTGAGAAGAACGCGCTGCTGGACGGGGCCGAGTTCGGCGAGGACTTGCACTCCCTTATCCCGCTCACCAGGGACGAGCTGCGTCCACTGGAGGCGGCGATGAGCATCACCGACAAGCAGAACGCCAGGGCCCGCGGCTACATCTCCAGGACCGTCGCAGCGAAGGTCATCGATGCCCTTGACGATGAGCAATGCGCCGTCTTGCTGGAGCGGCTCGGCTGGCATTACGAGCCCGTGACCGCGATCACCAGCGGTGAGGCCGAGACGATGTGCATGACCGTCCCCGACGGCGCGCGGTTCCTCCAAAACGGCTTCGACGGCTGGAATAGCAAGGGCCGCGAGTGGGACCGGGTCCAGGTCGCCGACGACTTCCGGGAGCCGAAGCCGACCAGGGACAACCCGGACCCGGAGATCGAGAGCGCGGAGGCGATGCTCGCCTACGTCACCGTCACCAGGGCCCGCAGGGTGCTGGACCGCGGCGGCCTGGCGTGGGTCGACGGCTGGGTGCCCGCACCAGTACCGGCCGCGCCGCAGCAACTCGCGATCAGCGAGCCGGACGACCTGGCGACCAGCGACGAGGACCACGTCCGGCGCCTCGAGGAGGTCGACCGCGAGGCCGAGCCGGTGGCACGGGTCGCCCGCTGCCCTGCCTGCTACGGGCTCGAGGTCGAGATCAACGCCGACGAGCTGCGGTGCCGGGCCTGCGGCCGGCGGACCCCGGTGGCCGCGCTGCCGCAGGTGACCTACCAGCCGACGAACTGGCTCGACCGGCGCATCGCGCAGGAGCTGG
>WNGF01017704.1_pt1 | contig 11287 bp, 7 predicted proteins | sample 5400641 | NCBI WGS metagenome assembly WNGF01 (sample SAMN13153371, study PRJNA577476) | soil metagenome | isolation source: 80 cm soil or saprolite under grassland replicate 2 | place: USA:California | collected 2016-06-15 | reverse complement strand
CCGGAGAAGACGCGCCTTGGACGCATGGCGAATCGGTGAAAGACAAGCCATTCTTGGCGCAAGTCAAAGTGCGCTTTATCGGCGAGCCCGTTGCGGCGGTCGCCGCAGAGGATGAAGACACGGCGCAGGCGGCGGTGAAATTGATCGAGGTCGAGTACGAAGATCTGCCGGTGTACACGGATCCGGAAGAAGCCTGCAAGCCGGGGGCCGCGGAAATCCACCAGGACTTCGGTAAATACCGCAAAGCCGAATTCATCGTGCAAGGCGCGATGCCGAATGTTGCCGAGCATTTCAAGCTGCGCACCGGCAACGTCGAGCAAGGCTTCAAAGAATCCGACCTCGTGCTCGAAGAAAGATATTTTGTGCCGATCATCCAGCATGCCGCCATGGAGCCGCATTCGGCACATGCGCAGTTCGACAAAGAGTCGGGACGCCTGACGATCTGGGTCGCCAACGATGCGCCGTTCCGGGCGCTGCACGAAATCACCGAAGCGTTGGGCATGCCAAAAGAAAAGATCCGCTTCATCAATCCGCTGCAGGGTGGCGGCTTCGGCTCCAAGGGCGGCTTGAAAGTCGAGCCCATCGCCGTCGCCCTCGCCTTTCATACCAACGGTCGGCCGGTGCGCGTAAAATTCAATCGCGAAGAGACTTTCATCTCGACCCTGACGCGCCACGAAGCCGTGGTCTACTCGAAGACCGGCGTGAAAAAAGACGGCATGCTAGTGGCACGTGAGATGACGATTTACTGGGGCGCTGGCGCCTACGCGGAAAAAAGTCCGACAGTCTGCATCCGCGGCAGCTTGCCCGCCCCGGGACCCTATAGAATTCCACACGTGAAAGTTGACGGCTATGCGGTTTATACGAATAAACCAGTCGCGGGTTCTTACCGCGGCTACGGCATTCCCCAGGGCGCATGGGCGGGTGAGCAACAAATGGATGAAATCGCCAAGCGCTTAGGCATCGATCCCGTCGCCATTCGCATGAGAAACATTTTCGTCGAAGGCGATATCTCTTACTGGGGCGAGCAACTCCATGCCGTCGGACTAAAAGAAACTTTGCTCAAAGCAACGGAAGCGATCGAATGGGGTAAAAAACCCACCATCTCAAAGCCCGGAGTCAAAATCGGCAAAGGCTTCGCGTGCATTCAAAAACCGACTCGCTCGCCGACTACTTCCGCCGCCGGCGTCGTCGTCAATGCCAAAGGCGAAGTCACCGTACTCGCTGGCACAGTGGAAATCGGCCAAGGCTGCAACACGATTCTCTCGCAAGTCGCGGCCGAAGAACTCAAAGTGCCGATGGACAAAGTGCGCATGCATCCGCTCGATACCGACGTGATTCCATTCGACGCGTCGACGACGTCGAGCCGCAGCACGTATCACATGGGCAACGCCGTGCGCCGCGCGTCGATCCATGCGCGCGAGCAGATTATGGAGGCCGCAAGCCCGATGCTCGAAGCCGGCGTCAAAGATCTCGACTACGCCGACGGCAAAGTTTTCTTGAAAGACCAGCCGCAGCAGGCACTGCCGATCGGCGAAGTCGTGCGGCGAAAGCTCGGCATCAATGGCGAAGTGCGCGGCGACGGCTCCTACACCTACGAGATCGGCAAAGACTTGGATGTCGAAACCGGCCACAGCGATCACGCCTCGGCTTTTTACATGTACGCGACGCAAGCCGCCGAAGTCGCCGTAGACGAGGACAGCGGGCGCGTGCGCGTGCTCAGAATGTCGGCGGCCCACGATGTCGGCAAAGCGATCAATCCGCTCAATTGCGCTGCGCAAATCGAAGGGGGCGTGGTCATGGGCATCGGATCCGCGCTGCACGAAGAAATGGTGGTCGACAACACCGGCAAAGTGCGCAATCCATCCTTCCTCGATTATCATCTTGCGACGTCGCTCGACATTCCCGAGCTCATCCCGATCATCGTCGAGTGTCCGGAGCCGCAAGGGCCCTACGGCGCCAAAGGTTTAGGTGAGCCGGGCCTTGCGCCGACGCCAGCCGCCATCGGCAACGCGGTCGCCGATGCCTTGGGCGTTAGAATTTACGATCTGCCGCTCAAGCCCGAAAACGTCTACTGGGCAATGCAGAAAAGTAAGAAAAAACCCGCCGCATAGACTCACCAATCTCGAATTCCGCTAGATTTTCGTCTAACATTCACGCCACCGTCGGGAATCCTTCTCGCTCGGTGAGTATCTGATCGGAGGTAAGGCGATGACGGATCGTCGAACTCGTTTCCTAGTGTTAGCGAGTGTCGTGCTCGCCACATTCTTGTGGTTGCCGCCTGTGGCGACCGCTGGTGAGCCGGCGCCGCGAACGATCCAAACCGTTCCTGGCATGCCGCCGGTCATAGATCCCAACAATCTCTACAGTGAAACCCGGCCGGAAAAGTTAAACCCGCTCGTTGCTAAACATCTGCATCGTGTGTACGTGCCGAATCGTAGCTCGAATGATGTTTGGGTCATCGACCCCGTAACGCTCAAAGTCATCGATAAGTTCAAAGTCGGCGTTCACCCGCAGCATGTCGTGCCGTCGTGGGATTTAAAAACTCTGTGGGTCAACAACAATGCCGAGGGTCGCACCGACGGCAGCGTCACACCCATCGATCCGCTCACCGGCAAGCCGGGAAAGAACATTCCGGTCGACGATCCCTACAACATGTATTTTACCCCTGACGGAAGCGCGGCCATTGTGGTCGCTGAAGCACATAAACGACTCGATTTTCGCGATCCACACACGATGGCGCTCAAATATTCGATCGAGACACCCAATTGTCGCGGCATCAATCACGGCGATTTTTCCATTGACGGCCGTTATGTGATCTTTACTTGCGAATACGCTAAAAGCCTGACGAAGATCGATCTCGTCGAGAAAAAGGTCGCGGGCTATCTCAAATTATCGAGAGGTGGTATGCCCCAGGACGTGCGCATCTCGCCTGACGGCAAGATCTTCTATGCGGCCGACATGAAGGCTGAGGGCGTGTTCCTAATCGATGGCGACAAGTTCACAGAGATTGGCCATATCAAGACTGGCATCGGCACCCACGGCCTGTACCCGAGCCGCGATGGCACGAAACTTTACGTCGCCAATCGCGGCGTCGCTCGCGTTTACGGCCCACCGAAAGGTAAAGGCAGCGTCAGCGTGATCGATTTCGCAACGCGAAAAGTGGAAGCGATCTGGCCCATCCCCGGCGGCGGCAGCCCTGACATGGGAAACATCAGCATCGACGGCAAACAGCTATGGCTCTCCGGGCGATACGACAACTCGGTTTACGTTATCGACACGACTAACGGAAACGTTAAAAGTATCCCGGTGAAAAGTGAACCCCACGGCCTCACTGTCTGGCCGCAACCGGGGCGATATTCACTGGGTCATACAGGGAATTTGCGCTAACACTGATCATTCCGATTATACGCTGTTTGCATCGACTAGGACTGAATTTTTCAAACGGTTTGAACTCGCTGCATCGCACAGGAGGAGATATGTTCCGATCGGTCAGCCTCATCTTGCTTGCATTCGTTATTTCTGTGCCCGAACGGACTGATGCCGCCTCCGTCGATCAAGATTTCTATCGCGGCAGAAATGTTCGCATCATCGTTGGTTTCGCCGCCGGTGGCGGGTTTGACGCCTACGCGCGCGTCATCGCCCGACATATGGGACGGCATATTGCCGGCAATCCTTCGATAATCGTCGACAACATGACGGGCGCCGGCAGCCGTGTCGCGGCGAATTTTTTGTTTAAAGCACCGGCGGATGGTCTCGTCATCGGCAATTTCATCGGCTCCCTGGTCTTGCAGCAAATCATGGGCGACAAAGGAATCGAATTCGACAGCCGCCGGTTCGAATGGCTCGGCGCGCCGGTGCAAGACGAAAACGTCTGCGCGCTGACCAAAGCCAGCGGGATCAATTCTCTAGACGACTGGTTCGCTGCCAAGAAGCCGGTGAAACTCGGCGGCGAAGCGCCGGGCGCCAACGACTCCGACGTCCCGCAGGCTGACGATATTCCTAATGTTCCCAACGCCATCGACCATGCCAAGACGGCCGACGCCCGCGTGCTGATCGACTCCGGTATTCACGCGCCGTCGGCGATCCTGCGCGCCTACGCTTTACCGCCCGGAACGCCGAAAAGCCGCGTCGATCTTTTGCGCGGCGCGTTCCACGCGACGATGAAGGACCCGGAGTTCCTCGCTGAGATGAAAAAATCCAAGCTCGAGATCAACTCGCTATCTGGCACTGAAGTGGATGGCATCGTCAAGAAACTCTTTCAGATGGATACCAAAAACGTCGCTAAGATCCGTGACGTGCTCGTGCCTAAGAATTAACCCAGCGCTTTGCGGGCCTTACGTTGGCTTCGCGTGCGCTTGCATGAATATTCCTCATGCCGCAAAGGCGAATCCTACCGTGACAAGACCAAGCATCTGCAATGCCGCTTCGATCCCCCACCGATCAGCTCCTTCCCAGGCAAGTAGCTTAGCTCGCGGTTTTTTCCTGGAGTGAGATGAAGAACAACGCGCTGTCGGCGCATATCATGATGTATCCCACGACCGGTCGGCGCGCGCATATATAAATAGTCACAGGAGCGAGAGTGCCTGAATTAACGCCAGTGAATGATTTTTAGGACATCGGTAAAATCGTCCGTCCAAAGATCGCCGCCTAAGCTTCCATCGAGGTGATGCCAGCGTCGGTCGGCGAGGAATGACTCAAGGGCTTCCCGTTGGCCCGCCATGACGATCCAGCGTGACGCGGACTTACCCTCTCTTTGTTCCTCTATAGTGGAATGAAAATCATTTCGTATAAGGGCTACCAGATTCAAACGATGGGCCAGACGGTCCAATATCGGTGCGAGCTCCATATAACGATTCGAGACGTGAACTAGAACCAGGCCATCTTGCGCGATCTTGGAATAATATAATTCGATCGCTTCGAGAGTGAGCAAGTGGGTCGGAATTGCATCGGAGCTGAAGGCATCCAATACCAGCAAATCAAAATGACGATGCGGTTGCTTCGCCAAAGATAGCCGGGCATCGCCGATCACGACGTCGATCTGGGTCGGACAATCTCTCAAATAGGTAAATAAGTTTGCGTTCCGGGCAATTTTTTCGACTAACGGATCGATTTCAAAAAAAGTAAAATGCTGACTCGCGGTCCCATGGCAGGCCAGCGCGCCGGTGCCAAGGCCGACAACGGCGATATTTCCCGTCGGACGGGTTTGCGCCAATACCCCAAGCACCTGTCCGGCCGGACCGCTCCGATGATAGTAACCGATTGGTTGGAGGCGCGCCGCCAGATTCTGAGCCCCGTGAACGGTGGTCCCTTGAAACAGCACGTGTTTTTTCGCATCAACATCGATGGCGCGATAGACACTGAAGAAACTGCGCGCCGCATACAACGTCCTGCCAAACGGGTGAGGGGAAATCAGAGAGCTGAGCAGGATCGCAAGCATACCGAGCCCGAAACGGACGGGACGATAAGCGAACAACAAGCAAATCACTGCGGCAACGCTCAAGGTCGACAGCAGCGCATTCAAAGGAGAGAACGAACCGACGATTGTGGCCGCATAGATCAGCGATACGATGGCTATGAAAAGTATGCTCGGAAGCAGCAAATCTGCCCAGTGACTACTCGGTTTATCGCTCTTTTCGCCGACATAGGGCCTGAGGAACGCCGCTACGGTCACCACTAGAGGATATTCCAGAACGCTATTGAACAGCAGGGGCGCAATTACGTTGAACAATCCGCCCAACGCGCCACCTAGAGAGATCCAAAGATAAAATTCGGTTAGACGCGAAGGGGCCGGCCTATCCTTGGCCAGTTGACCATGACAAACCAATGCCGTCACGAAAAAGGAAATGAGATGGATCGGCAGAATAAGCCATACGGGGCTCGTTGCGTGGACGATAACCGTCAAAGCCGCGACCAGCAACAGGAATGCTTGCCGGCGGACGAGGAACAGGTGGGTAGCCCAGCTATCTCGCGCAAAGGCTAACACGTAGGTGAGGAGATAAATTGCCAGCGGCAACACCCAAAATAGGGGCGCCGAGACAATATCCGTAGTTATATATGACGTCACCCCCAAAAGCAGGCTGGACGGAACGAACGACCAGCATATCCAGCGCAATCGACGCACCAAGGTGACGCCAGCCGCGCCCGTCTCATCAGCTGCGGAATCCCCAGGCACGGGAGCAGGAATGATGGTTGCAGTTTTCAGCGCTCCGCTGATTGGTTGCAACGATAACAAGACGGAGCCTGACGTGACGAGTAGAAGAAAAAGATAGCCGTAAAACCAGAAATGGCTTTGCTGCGAGAGAGTGAGATTGGGTTCCAACAAGACCGGGTAAGCGACGAGACCCGCCATGCTGCCCAAATTGCTCGCGCCATACATGAAATAGGGATCGCGGGCCGCAGGATGTTTTACCTGGGTAAACCACTTCTGCAACAGCGGCGCTCCCGCTGATAGCACAAAGAAAGGATACCCAATGGAACAGACTAACGCCGTGAAAATCGTCAAGGACGAATTTGTGCTCTCGTCCAAAAACCAATGACTCGGTATCGCGATCGGTAAGAACAACAGTGCCCCGAGTACCAGAATTAAATGAACCAGTGCATGCCGTGCCGTACCAAGCCAGGCACTAGCAAAGTGAGCGTACAAATAGCCCGCCAGAAGCGACACTTGGAAAAACAGCACACTGGTGTTCCAAACCGTCGAGCTGCCGCCGGCCAAAGGCAGAATCATTCTTGCGACCATCGGTTCAACAATGAACAGCAAGGCCGCGTTAAGAAACAGGGTTAGCAAATAAAGAACAAAGAGCGGGTTGTCCCGTTGCGGCGCACTCGACAGATCAAGTGGACAGTCCGGGAGCGCACGACCGCGATCAAGGAAATTTGTGACTCCCGACCACCAGCCTGGAAACGACATAAGGACACTCCAAACGACTCGACAATTATATGCGCTACTCGCGCTGCACGAAGCAAATATTCTGTGCCGACGAGCAAGACCAATGCCACTCGATCTTGCCGGGATTTGCAAATCATGGACCGAAACAACAGGTCCTTTGATCCTCCACGAAAGGGCGGCAGCCGCGCAGCAAAACTATCCTGGCTGGTGAATTGACAAGTAGCGCGGCGCTTGGGTAAAAGACAAATCTGTTATTTCATCGACAAATTCACGATTGACAAACCGCAGGACGCGATCATGGAACGAGAAATCACGCTGGACAATTTGCGAACGATGGCTCAGCTCGCGGGGTTAAAGCTCGCTGACGAGGAGTTGCAGCGTTTGCTTGCGGGGGTCACCCGGTGAAAAAACAAGTTACGGAACTGCGCGCGCTTATTGCAACCGAGAGTGAACCGGCCGCAACTTTCAATGCTGCAGACGGGAAATAGAAACCCGTGAGCCAAAACGAACTCTGTTATTTGACGATCACTGAAGCCGCGGCTGGCCTCCGCCGAAAGGAGTATTCACCTGTCGAACTGACGGGAGCATTGCTGAAGCGCATCGAATCGCTCGACGACAAACTACATTGTTTCATCACGCTGACCGCAGAACTGGCTTTACGGCAGGCGAAACAAGCGGAACAGGAGCTTCGATCGGGAAAAGATCGCGGACCGCTGCATGGCATTCCGATCGCGCTCAAAGATCTCTACATGACTGAGGGAATCCGGACAACTTGCCATTCCGCTGTTTTGGAAAACTGGGTGCCGAATTTCACCGCTACGACTGTGGCGAAGCTTGAAGACACAGGAGCGATTCTCTTGGGTAAATTAGGCATGCACGAGTTCGCGTTCGGCGGTCCATCGGTGGACGCGCCCTTCCCGGCTATAAGAAATCCGTGGAACACGGCGCATATCCCCGGCGGCTCCAGTAGCGGCTCCGGTGCCGCCCTCGCCGCGGGACTTTGTTATGGCTCGCTCGGCTCCGACACCGGCGGCTCCATTCGCACGCCATCGTCTCATTGCGGTGTGGTCGGCATTAAACCGACCTATGGTCGCGTTAGCCGCCACGGGGTCGTTCCGCTCAGCTGGTCACTCGATCATGCCGGACCGATGGCGCGGACCGTCGAGGACTGCGCTATCATCTTACAGACTATCGCCGGATATGATGCAAAGGATCCGGCGTCGGCGGACGCTGCCGTGCCAAACTTTCGGGGTGAAATCGGACACGGAATCAAAGGCACGCGCATCGGCGTGCCGCGCCTCGGCTGGTTCGATGAAAACCTGGGCGTCGACCGACAAACCGAAACCACATTTAACCGCGCTCTGGAGAGGCTCGAAGAACTTGGCGCGACCATTACCGAAATCGATGGCAAGCCATTCTCCCACGCGCGCAAGGCCAATCAAACGATTCTGGTTTGCGAAGCTTACGCTTATCACGAAAAGCGACTTCAACAAGCGCCGGAAAAATTCGGCAGTTCGGTCAGAAGACGTATGCTCGAAGGCGCATTTCTCAGCGCGGCGGATTACATCACCGCACAACGTGCCCGTGCCGTGCTGAACGAGCAGATCCGGGCGAACTTCACACGAGTAGATGTCTTTGCTACGCCCAGCGCGCCGCGCCCGCCCGAAGCCTTCGCAACCATGGATCCCAACGAGCAGAATCTTCGTCCTAGCTTCACTAACCCGTTCAATCTCACAGGTCTACCTGCCATCTCCGCGCCCTGCGGGTTTACTCATGAGAACCTACCGGTGGGCTTGCAGATCAGCGCGCGATCGTTCGATGAAACCGCCGCGTTTCGGGTCGCCTAGGCCTACGAGCAGGCGACCGAGTGGCACAAGCAGAGACCGGTGCTGTAATCGAACGCCAGCGGTCTCGGAATCTTTCCCTCCAAATCAACGCTCAAACCGAATAAATGGCCGCTTGACCAAGGCCCGGCCGTCGATATATAGCGATTTATAGACACCTCGGGGGACGTTCACATGCAGCAGATGGTTTTGATGGTCGGGGTAGTTCTAGCTTCAACCTTGGGCTTGGCTCTCCTTGCACGAGTCCTCGCAACCGCTTTCAGGAATTCGCGCACAGCCTGCCGTTCGAAGAAAATGCGTCCGCCGTTCGTCCAAGACACAGTCGTTTTTAACGAGAGTGATTTGACGCAGGCGATACGTGGGTACGACACTCCGGAGCTTTATCGACAAGACGAGCTGTTGCGCTCGCAATTCTCGTCACATAACTCGCCCGACGATTTATTCTAAGATCGCTTGGCGTCTGCCATTGGTTACTCGTCAGCTTGATAACAGCGTCCACAACTGGCTAAAGAATTGATGCGCAATTTTGGCTGATTCGACCCTTCAACTTGCGACGGCACCGCGAACTTAAAAACATATAACATGCCCGCCTGGCAGGTTTTGCACCCTCACCTGGCCGTTGCCGGTTTCTTTATTGTCGTGAATCGAACTCTAACGAAATACCCGGAAGTACATTTCTGAAAGCTTAGATTCCAGGGCCTTCGCTGCAGCCATTTCTCTTTGAATCGATGGCTCGAGCCGGCTGCGCGCTTGCTCGGCGAGCCTGAGAACTTCCATCTCATCGACCTTCGTCAGTCGGCCGTCTTCAACCACGAGCTCCCCGTTCACAATCACGCTATCGACGCTGCTCCCATTCTCGCAAAAAACCAACTGGCTCATTACATCATTCAACGGTGTGAAGGCTGGAGTATCGCGCTTGAGCAAAATAATATCGGCAAGTTTTCCTGGCGCGAGCGCCCCTGCGTCAAGACCGAAGGCGCGAGCGCCATTGCGTGTGGCCATGGATAGCGCCTGCACGGGTGTGACCCAATGGTTAAAGTCGGTACCCGCTTGATTGTGGATCAGCGCGACTAGCCGTACGGCGTCAAACATGTTCTGCCCGTCGTTCGATGCCGATCCATCCGTACCGAGCCCGACGTGGACGCCGGCTGAAAGAAATTGTTTGACCGGTGCCAGACCACTACCAATGCGCAGATTACTGGCAGGGTTGTGCACGGGAGTCGCGCCGCTGGAAGCGAAAAGTTCCACATCGCTGTCCTCGAGCCAAATTGAGTGCGCCAAAGACAAATTGGCGGCGAGGACGCCAATGGAATCAAGGTGCTTCAGCAGCGACGTTCGGTAGATTTGCTGTCCCACAACCGCCTGCGCCTTGGTTTCGGCAAGATGGATATGCAGCGGCAGATTTCTTTTTCGCGCGATTTTCGCCGACTCGCCCAGCAGTTCGTCGGTGCAGCGCTGCACGGCGGATGGACCGGGGCATGCTGTGGTGAGTCTTTCGGGAGCGTGAAAAGTTTCGACGAAGGCTTCGCACTCGTCGAGCCAAGCCTTCGTTGCCTTAGCTTCGCTCGCGCTCATGCGCTTGATCTCGTCGGCGAGATTGGCGGTCGTTTCTCCCAACGGGATCGTCTCCTCGTAATTTTTGTCCGACAAAGTAAGCGCTACGACGTGACGCAGGCCGAGATCACGCATCGCTTGGATCGCCGCGCCGGCGCCCATGAAGCGGCAGGCCTGATTGCCAAAGAAGTGGTCGAGCACGGTAGTGGCGCCGTTCTTGAGCATCTCCATCCCCCCGAGCAGCGCGCTCGCGTAAAAGTCCTCATCGCGCATGCCGCGCAGCGACGCACGGTAGTAAGCCCGCCAGATTTCCAGCGGCCTGCTCGGCATCATGCCGCGCACTAGATTTGCCGGCGAGTGGCAGTGGGCGTTAATCAATCCGGGCAGCGCGATCCATCGATCGCCGTCGATGGCGCGTTCGAAGGGCCCCGGCGGCGTCCATTCGGATGGACCGACGTACGTGATTCGAGTGCCGTCGATGGCAATGGCGCCCTTGTTGACGATCTCGTTGTTCTCATTCATGGTGACGATGAGAACATTTCGAATCAATGTCTTCATTCTCACCTCCGAGAATCGTTGAACGAGCTCCAGTGCCTCTGAAAACAGTAGGGGCACGGCATGCCGTACCCCTATGTGTTGAAACGAGAAGCGCGATGTTGCTCTCTTACACGAATCCCATTGTCCGGCCCCAGTTGTCGGGATCTTGCAAGAAGTCGATGATTTGCTTGCTCGACTCCTCACTAAAATAACTCTTGCTCAAGCCGGTGTCCAAGACGTCGTCCCAATTGGCGAGTACGTGCAGCGCGATATCGTTTTTAGCCAGATTGATTTTACCCTCATGCTGGTTCAACCGATCCGAAGCATAGTCGAAGACGCATAAACAGTGCGTCATCTTCGCCCCCGCCCCTCGGATGCCGATATTGAAGCGTAGCTTGCTCAACCCGTCCGTGATCAAATCTTCAACCAGCATGACGCGCTTGCCGGGCTCCAAAATTCCTTC
>WNGF01012587.1_pt1 | contig 11289 bp, 11 predicted proteins | sample 5400641 | NCBI WGS metagenome assembly WNGF01 (sample SAMN13153371, study PRJNA577476) | soil metagenome | isolation source: 80 cm soil or saprolite under grassland replicate 2 | place: USA:California | collected 2016-06-15 | reverse complement strand
ACGGCGGACTGCGCGGACCACTCGAAGAGCGTGTGCCGGCGACAGAGATCGACGATCTCATCGCCCGTCATGGCTTCGGCAATGGTAGTCATAGGACCGCGATGCTATCCAAATCGCAAAGGTTTTACAACGGGGAATAAGGCAACCGGGGGAAAAGGGGAAAAGGGGAAAGAGTAAAGGGGAAGGAAAGGACCCCCTTAACTCCATTTCCCCTATTCCCCTTTTCCCCGTCCCCGCTTCCCCTTTACGCCTTTCCCTCTGCTCTCGGGAAGATCCGAAACAGAAGAAAACCCAGACAGGCGCCGAGCGTGTTTAGCAGGACATCATCAATATCGACGGCCCGCGCGCTACCAATGAAGCGGGAAAAGAACTGAGTCGTCTCAATACTCAGAGAAACACAAAACGCAATCGCCAGCACGCGCTTCAGTGAGTCAAAGCGCTCAAACGTTAGCGGTAACGGAATACCCAGAGGAAGAAAGAGGGCAACGTTCCCGAGCGTGTTCCGTAAGCAGAACGTCATTAGATCAGGATGCCGTTTATAAGCCAGCAGGATACACCTTAGTGAATAGTTAGCCGGGACGAGATTTATGTGATCTGAATGAGGACTCCTCAACGGCGAAAGGTGCGTGGGAATAATCGTGAGCGCCACGACAACGATGAGATAGGCGACGAAAATCATCGCGAACAATTTCTCTTTGAAGGATTTCGGCAAGGAGGGGAAGGCTACAAGAGAAGAGGAAACTAAGAAGATGCTGCCGCGAGAGCGGTTGGCGTGTAACCTAATCCTCGGCGCAGTTGTCGATCAAAAAGCCGGAGGGAGCCGACGCTAGGGATCGGAGGTAGAAAAGTCCATATCTTTACTTCCCCTCTAAGTTCTGTTTGACAACGGAAATACCGGGTGATGGAACACCCGTCGCAAAGAGCAGCGTTAGACATATGGTTCAAAACTTCCTGGGGTTCTGGGTCAACTACAGCTGGCAAAATGTGTTTTCATCCTGACGAGTGTTAGGCATCGAACGATACTTCAGTGTTAACGCGCAGGACTCTAGCGGATTAAAGCTTCGCCTGTCAATATTGTGACAAGACTCAATGATGCTAAGTATTCGAAGTCCAAAACAACCTGCCACCGGGCAGCGCGCAACTATCCCTGGTTCCGTTGTGCCGGCTCCTATCTATGGTGTGACGAGTACCACCGAAGTACTTATATTGGCACGCAAGGCTGAAAGTGGTAGGCTTGAAAACCCCCAGCATCGATGTGAATTTTTTGAAAAGCAAGACACCGGGCGGAATTCCGCAAACTGTGGCGGTTCGCCTTCCAGCGAAACTTGTCGACTTTGCTTCGCCGCCGGTTGTCACTTTCCAACTTCAAACAGAAACAAACGTCGTGTCCACTAATCCCAACAAACCAAACGATGACCGCCGCCGCACGATTCTCATCGTCGATGATTTTGACGACACGCGGTTGCTGTTGAGAACCTGGCTGCAAAAGAAGGGTTTTCGCGTGGTCGAGGCCGAAAACGGGAATCGCGCTATCGCGGCTACAGAACGCAATCGGCCAGACCTAATCATCATGGATGTTGAAATGCCGGAACTCGACGGGCTCTCGGCCACGCGTAAGATTCGGGAACTGAAAGATTTTGCCGCGGTTCCTATCGTCGCAGTGTCCGCGTATGGTGCTGATCAGTATCGGGGCCATGCTCTCGCCGCCGGCTGCAATGAATATGTGTCAACTCCATTCGAGCCGGAGGAGCTGGAGAAATTGATTAGAGGGCTGATTAAGTAACAAACGAACTGTGCTTAATCAACAAGCAAGATTTTCCATTTATCATTTTCCAGTTTTCATTTGTGGATTCGGTCGCAGCGCAACACAAGTAGGTTTTCTACGACGATGCTGCTCACTCTCATTAACACCTGAGAAGAAATACTCGCGTTGCACTTCCAGGTTGATTCCCCAATGGAAAATGAGAGCTGGAAAATGATAAATGGAAAATCTGCTTAGCTTTACGACTCCGTGATCCATCATTCACATGAGACTTAAGCCTCTTCTTCCCTTACTAATCCTCCTGTGTGCCACCACTATCTTAGGGCAAGAGAACAAATGTACGTTGAAGGTTTCTGAACTGCGCGACGCTCCCGAATTGTTTGGCTTTCGGATGGGGATGTCGACAGCGCAGGCAAAGCTGCGCGTTCCGCAAGTTGTTTTCGGAAGAGTCAACGAATTCGGATTGTCGAAAACAAGTCTTAGCCCGGACTTTGATCAGCAAATCGACAAGACCAGCTTGTCGGGAATTAGAACCGTTTCGCTCGACTTCCTGGATGGTCGTTTAACTTCCCTTTGGTTAGGTTTTGATGGGTCGTTCAGATGGCAAACCGTTCCAGACTTCGTTAAGGGAATCTCGCAATCGCTTCAACTGCCGGATGTGTGGAAGCCATGGAAGATGCGCGGCCAACAACTAACTTGTGCAGATTTTCAAATAACAGTTTCGATTGTGGCTGAGGGACCAAGCTTTCATATTATCGACCAAACTGCAGAGCAAACGGTGGCAGCCCGCAGAGAGGCTAAAGAAGAACAAGACGCAGCGGTTGAAGAGGGTGAGCAGGGCGAGATAATTGCCGACAAGCAAGCGAGGGTTTACTACCTCGGAGGTTGTCAGGCCTTGAATGAGATTAAGCAAGAAAACCGCGTCGTGTTTAAGACAAAGGAAGAAGCGGAAAAGGCCGGCTACACAGCAGCGAAGAACTGCCAATGAAGTACAACCTTTTGAGTTGCCGACGAAGAACAAGCTGGAGTTCGGACGCTAAACAAGAACCTGTGAAAGGACAGCCACAATGTTAAAGGAATTTCGCGACTTCATCGCCCGCGGCAATGTGCTTGATTTAGCAGTTGCCGTAATTATCGGCGCAGCCTTTGGCAAGATTGTCACCTCACTGGTGGAAGGCATCATCATGCCGCCCATCGGCATGCTGCTGGGGAAGGTAGATTTCGCAAATCTCTTTATCGATCTCTCGGGTGAGCGTCCGGTATCATTAGCTGATGCGCAACTAAGAGGACTTCCGGTGATTGCGTATGGTGCTTTCATTAATGATCTGGTTAGTTTCCTGATAATCGCCTTCGTGATTTTCTTGATCGTGAAAGCCGTCAACCGGAGCAGGCGCGTGGAAAAGGGGGAGCTGACAAAAGAGTGTCCTTTTTGTTTGTCGTCAATTCCTGTAGAAGCGACGCGGTGCTCAGGATGTACGTCCGAGTTGGGAGCGGCTTAGTTGTAGTAGTCAGGCAGAGCGAACCGCGAAGGACGCGAAGTCTTTGGAGTGCGCTGACCAGTCAGCGCTTTGGTCGGACGCGACCTGTCGCGGCTATGTTCGCTTGAATGTAGAGTACGCCTGCGGTCAAGTCGCCGCGGACCAATGCGGTGACAGGTCACCGCACTCCAAACCGTTCATTGACGCCTACCCGGCCACACCTTATTCTCTGCTCGCGACGCTGTTGTTTCTTTATTAATTGTCTCTACCCTCGAAAGCCTTCCCATGCGCGAGTGTCCACGTTGTGAAAGTTGTTTTGAAGACGACGAACTCACCTGTCCGCAAGATGGTGCCAATACCAAGCACACTCTACCAGGACCCCGGCTGCTCTCGGCGCGTTACCTTCTCGAGAAACGCCTTGGCCGCGGCGCCATGGGGCAGGTCTACCTGGCGCGCGATCAGAATCTCGTTACACGTCGAGTAGCCATCAAGACCGTGCGGCCCGACATACTCAGCGACGAAATGCTTCAGGAAGGCGAAGCGATCGCGCGCTTCGAGCGCGAAGCTCGCGCGGCCGCATCCATCCGACATCCAAACGTTGTTGACGTCACGGATTTCGGCAAGAGTCCGGAGGGCGTATTTTTTCTGGTGATGGAATACGTCGATGGTGAAAGCCTTTATCAGTTGCTGCGGCGCGAGGGCACCCTGGATATTCAACGCACGGTGACGATCCTCGGTCAGGTGGTGGCCGGCGTTGAAGCGGCGCATGACGAGGGTATACTCCACCGCGATCTCAAGCCCGCAAATATCTTTATCACGCAAAAGCTGCGGCGAGCCGGGAGTAGCAATGCCGACGGATTTGTAAAAGTTGGTGACTTTGGCCTGGCGAAAATAGTTCATCCGGATCGAACGGAAACAACTTCTGCCAGTGGTCCTGAATCACGCGGCATTATTGGGACACCTGAGTATATGGCCCCTGAACAAATGCAAACAGGCGTGCAGTTGGATGCTCGCGCAGACATCTATGCGTTGGGCGCGATTGCCTATCATATGCTGGGTGGCCGTCCGCCATTTATCGGCGACCTCCCCCAACTGGTCGCACAGAAACTAATGCAGCCGCCTCCGTCGTTGTTGAGTTTGCGATCAGACATTTCCGCCGAAGTCGACAAGGTGATTCTGCAGGCTCTCGCTCGAGAAGCTTCTGAGCGACCGCGAGATGCGAGCGATTGGTTTGACCTGTTGGCGGCAGCAGCAGGAAAGCAACTTGAAACTAAAAGCCAAAACGATTCGCCTCTGGTAGTGATGGCCCCGCAGGGTTCGGAAGTTTATATTGACGACGAGAGACACGGCAGCATAGGACGTTCGGGACGCGTGATTCTCAACTCAATTCCTCCCGGTCAACATGTGCTGCGCGTAGCTCGCGCTGGTGAGGTTGACGACGAGCGCGTAATAGAAATCAGGCCAGATGGTATAGAACAGATCATCCAGTCGCAGTTTAAGAGCGCGCCATCAAGCGAGCAGTTGACACCTTCGCGAGGAGGAAGTCTTGACAGCCGAGCGGGAGGCGCAACGACTGCTCCACGCGTGGTCGCGTGTACAAACTGCGGATCACGCTTCGCCGAAGGGATAAAGTTTTGTGGGCGCTGCGGCGGCACAACTTTCATGTTCGTCAAAGATGATGCGGAGATCGCTGGCGCTATTAGTAGTAGCAATCCGGCTCCTTCATCAGTGACTATTGCTTGCCCTCGTTGTAAACAGGAATACCCTTACGCCATCAGATTCTGCGGTAAGTGTGGCATTCCCATCGGCTCGCAGTCATTGGACTGGAGCCAACCGCGGCCCGTTGAAGTAGTTTGCAAAATTTGCGGCAGCAGTTATTCGGGCGCCACAAAATTCTGCGGCCGTTGCGGTAAGCCCATTACTGCTTGATCCCAACCGTCGTGAAGACGGGTTAAGCAGTTGACCGGCTTCGCCAGGTGACAAATGTCATAACTAGCGATGCTTTCCAATCAGCAGCCTCCTACGGACCCAGTTCGAGCCGCTCATATGATACTGATATAGTTCGAATGAACCTCGCTCTCATTAGCGCGGCGGCTTTAGCCTGGTGACCAGTCGCCCGACAGAAGACTGGAAAACCGTTAAACGGTTTCCGATCCTCTGGAGCTGCTAGACATTATTCGATCACGTGCTATAAACATGTAGCGCCTAATGGCGCTTGGACATTTCGATTAGTTTAAGGGCCAAATGAAATATGAAAAGCTGCCCCACTTGTAGTCGCACTTATACGGATGCGTCACTAAACTTCTGTCTGGAAGACGGCACGCCGTTGGTCAACAACGCCGCAACGGGCATAGATCCGAATGCGACGATTCGTTATACCGATAAACGCGATACGAAAGCGCCTGCGGCCGAGGCTTATCGACCGGCGCCTCCTCCGGTATATCAGGTCTCCGATCCTGCCGCACATTACGGATCGCAGTTTGGCCAGCAACAGCAGTCCAATCTGCCTGGGCCAGGCGCACAGGGTAAAAAATCAAACGCAGTATGGTGGATTCTCGGCGGACTTTTGGTGCTGGGAGTAATCGCCGTCGGCGGCATCATCATGATCATTGCGCTGGCCAGCATGGGTTCAATCTCGAACGCAAATCGCGGAAACGTCAATTCTCGAGCGGCTAATCGCAACGCTAACGCGAACACAAATGCGAATGTGTCCAGTACAAATGCAAACGCAAATCTTCCCAGCTCACTTGCAGATAATTTTTCAGAACAAAAATGGGGCACAGGCAATTACGCCTTTGGCGACATCTGGTACGCTGACGACGAATACCACATGCGCGCCAAATCGAAGACGTATCTCGTTATGTATGCACCCTCGACTGACTACAAGACAGGTAACGCCGCGGTTCGCGTGACGGCACGCAGTGTTGACGGCACGCCGGCGGCAACCGGATTCGGCCTTATTGTGCACGGTGAGAAATCAAAAAGCGGCGAGCTCGAGGATTATGCTTTGCTCATCTACACAGGCAATGAGCCGAAGTACGAAATCATCAAGCATAAGGCGGGAGCACAGACGGAGATCGTGCCCTGGACTAATTCAAAAGTCATCCGGTCTGGAACCAACCCTAATCAACTCGAGGTGCGCGCTAAGGGCTCGGAACTTACGTTCTATATTAACGGCCAGTATGTTGATCGCATTACCGACACCGAAAACTTTAAAGGCGGAATTGCCGGACTCTACACTAGCGACACTGCCGAAGTTGCCTTCGACGACCTCGAGATCAAACGGTAGAAACCTGTCCAATGTCCAATGTCCAAAGTCCAACGTCCGATTCTCTAGGATCAGCTGTTTGTGCTGTGCGGAGATCGGGGTTTTGACTTTGGACTTTGGACTTTGGACTTTGGACTTTGAGTGATGCAAGTCAACTTAAGAGTAATGGCCGGACCTTACCAGGGTCGGGTCTTTACCTTCACCCAGTCCGATACTTTCTTAATTGGCAGAAGTAACGATGCCCACCTGTGTCTAACTGACGACAGATTCTTCTCTCGCAATCATTGTCTGCTGGAAATCACTCCGCCTCATTGTTTTCTTCGCGATCTGGGCTCAACCAACGGCACGTTTGTAAACGGCGAGCGAGTTTCGGAAGCATTTCTGCAAAACGGTGCGGAAATCCAGGGCGGCGAAACCGTATTGCTCGTCGAGGTAAGCACGGGCCAGGCAAACGCAGGGGGCGATGCCTCACCAGCGGAACCCTCGGTCAAGCCAACCATTGTCACCGTAGCCTGCTTGAATTGTGGCCGGCGCGAAGAAGCTCAGGCGACTTCTTCGGATGAGCGCTTAACATTTCTGTGCGAGGATTGTCGCGTTGAGTTAAAGAAGTCGCCGCAGCCGATTCCCGGCTACGACATGGTGAAGATTTTGGGCCGCGGTGGAATGGGTTGTGTGATGCTTGGCCGCAACCAGAAAACCGGAAGCGCCGTCGCTATTAAGACTCTGCTGCCCGAATTCGCCGTCAGCGACAAACACATGCGCCGTTTCATGCGGGAGCTGGACGTGGCGGCGGCGCTGAAGCATCCCAGCATAGTGCAGTTTATAGATCGCGGCGTTCACAATGGCGTCGTTTACCTGGTAACGGAATTCATCGATGGTGCCGACGCCGCGAAACTCGCCGACGCTCGCGGTGGGTGCCTGCCGCAGCCTGAAACTCTGGCAATTATTTCTCAGGCCCTCGATGCGTTGTCCTACGCGCATGCGCAAGGCTACATTCATCGCGACATTAAGGACCAAAATATTCTGGTCAGCGGAGAGTTGCCAAATCTGACGGCGAAGTTGACAGACTTTGGTCTTGCTAAGAGCTTCACGCAATCGGGTATGAGCGGAGTTACGGTGGCCGGAGAAATGGCCGGTACACTCGCTTACATGCCACCAGAACAACTCAAAAACTTTCGTGATGTAAAACCGCAGTCAGATATTTATGCCCTCGGGATGACCGCCTACAGTTTGCTCTCAGGACAGCTAGCCTTGAATATCGCCCGGAAGACGAGCATGGCTGAAACTATCAAAGCGATTTTTGAGCAACCAACAATTCCCTTGCGTCAGCGCGCCCCTCATCTTCCCGAGGCTGTCTGCGAGATCGTCGATCGGGCCCTCGTCAAAGATCCCGCGCAACGTTGGCAATCCGCCAAGGCTATGCGCAATGCGCTACTTCACGTGGTTTAAGAAATGCGGTGTTCGTGTGACAAGATACTAATGTAGCTCTCTGAAATCTCAGGCCCGAAGGGGATTTAATAGCCACGTCCGTTAGGGCGTGGAACGGTTGACCTCCCCGTCGCCTCAGGCCCGAAGGGCCGACACTCTCAAGTTTTTCGTCAATCACGAGCTGGTGCCGCACCTTCGGCGCTCATGATCCTCGAGATTCTTAATCCACGCCCTCACGGACGTGGCTATTTAATATCGGCCCTTCGGGCCTCCCTTGTGAACATTTTCTGGGTAACGAGTAAAAGAATCAACGAGGCAACAGCAGGTGCTCAGCTGGCTCGAACACCTCAATTTAAGTCTTTACTTCGACGCGGTTGGAACAGCATAATACGGGCCGTCACCGGCCCAGAGCCGGTGAAAAAGTCTACAAGGCGGGGCATGCTCCACGCCCAGGGTTCATCAAACTTGAGTTTGCCCGACAGCAAACCGGAGACATTCGCAATGAGATCCATCTGGAAAGGCCACATAAGATTCCTGTTGGTCGCTATCCCTGTTCGCATCTACAACGCGATCGAGACCGCTGAGAAGATCCAGTTTAACCAGCTCCATCGCGAAGACTATGGCCCTATCGGCTACGATAAGCGTTGCAAGAAATGTAGTCAGGTCGTCAGCAATGATCAGATCACGAAGGGCTATCAATATGAGCCCGATCGCTACGCGATCGTTGAGCCGGAAGACATCGCCAAAGTCAAAATCAAAACTACCAGAGCGGTGGACATTATCGGCTTCGTCGATAGCTCCGAAATTCCCAGGACATTTTATGACGCTCCTTATTACGCCGGACCAGACGGACCAGTATCGGAAAAGCCTTACGCGTTACTGCGCGAAGTGATGAAACAAACCGGCAAGATTGGTATCGGTAAAGTTGTTCTCAGAGATCGCGAAGACCTTGTCGCCCTCTTTCCTCATGAGAATGGATTGGTGATGCAGAAGCTGCATTACCCGAATGAGATCCGCAGTATGAAGGACGTGCCGGAGCTCGAGGGAGCGACGAAACGAAGATAAAAGGTAAGAAGGTCATTGAATTTGAGGTTGAAGAAGTCCCCAGACTTGATATTATGAGCGCGCTGAAGAAGAGTTTGCAGGCATCAAGCCGGAAACCGATGGTCAAGGCAACGACTCCGGCAGCAAAGAAGAAGTCGCTTACTCTGGTGAAGTCGGAAGCCAAGCCAAAGGCTGTCAAGCGACGAAAGGCGTCATAAGCGTGCCTGGTAACGCAAACTCTTTAGTTTGCGTCATGATGAGGCCGGGTCGCAAACCAACAGTTTGCGTTACGTCTTTGTTATAGATGAAAGAAAACAGCAATAAGGTTTTGTCGTTTCCCTCACGTGTTCCCGCGAAGGCTGACTACCAACGCGTTAAGTCAAACTATTCCATTCGTGAAATCAAACAGCTCTTCGGGTTGAGCGAGCGCACCATACGTCGCTGGACTGAGCAAGGCATCATCCAGGGCACGCCGGCGCCGCAAGCCAATGATTACATCTACGACTTTCAGGCACTGACGCAGTTTAGACGTGTTCGGGAATTGCGCGCTCAGGGTCAGAGCATTCGCCAGATCGAGGCTGAGCTTCAGGGGCAACTAAATCTTTTCCGGGGCGCTGCAGGTGGAAAACTCTCTCGCCTGTTGACTCCTTTTGAAGAGGCGTTGCTGCTCCATGAGCAGGGCGATCCCAAAGCGGCGGAGTCATATCTCGAAGCAATAAGCGACGGCGACAATGTGGCCGAGGCCTACTGCAATTTGGGGATCATTAATAAGGACCTGGGAGCAATTGGCAAGGCGCTCGACAATTTTACGCTCTCACTGAAGCACGAGCCGAGACACGTCGAGGCTCACTATAACCTGGGCAATCTCTATTTCGACGCCGGCGAACTTCCCCTGGCGCGTCTTCATTACGAAGCCGCCGCCCAAATCGAACCAGGCTTCTCTCTTGTCTACTTCAATCTTGCCCTAGTACATTACAAACTGGGCAACCTCTCCGGCGCGCTCGAAGCCCTTGAGACTTACAAGCAACTTCGCCAACCGGATGATGAGGAGATTGACGCCGTCAATCAATTGCTCAAGGTGATGCAGGAACCGCGCACTCCAGTTCGATAGTCCAGCAATTCGCCCGGTTTTGGTATGAGTTATGACTTGGCGACCGCGACCAAATAAGTTTAGAATTCTCTTCCTTCAGCATTCTTAATCCCAGGAGGTTCGCTTATGTCCCAAGCGAAATGTCGCATCTTGTGCATTGACGATCATGAAGACACGTCTGAGATGCTCAAGCTTCTGTTAACCCAGGAAGACTATGAGGTAATGACCGCGGTTACGATGCAGGAAGCATTAAGCCTGGCGATGAGCCATGAGTTTGATCTTTACGTATTTGATAAACACCTGCCTGACGGGAGCGGTATCGAGCTATGCACAAAACTTACGCAGGAGACTCCCGGCGTTCCGTGCATCTTCTACAGCGGTGATGCTTACGACATTCACAGGTCGGAGGCGCTGGCAGCTGGCGCTGACGACTATGTGGCGAAGCCCGACATTGACGCTTTGATCGAAAGCGTCCACAAACTTCTCTCAGAAAGAGAATGCGCCGCGACATCTTAGAACAACCCGCGCAGACCTTGTAACGCAACCTGTTAGTTTGCGCGAGTTGTTGTAACGCAACCTGTTAGTTTGCGCGAGTTGTTGCAATGCAAACTGTTAGTTTGCGCGAGTTGTTGCAATGCAAACTGTTAGTTTGCGCGAGTCGTTGCAATGCAAACTGTTAGTTTGTGCGGGTGGTTGCAAGTCGACCTGTTGGAATTGCGCGCGGTAATACTCTTTCTACGCAACAAGGTACATTCATTCCCAACGGCGTTCGCTTGACACGTCAGTTTACGGACGTATAATTTTTCTTCCGTTGTGGGCCGTTAGCTCAGTTGGTAGAGCAGCTGACTCTTAATCAGCGGGTCGGAGGTTCGAGCCCTCCACGGCTCACCATTTATTCACGCCTATTGCCGCCTGCTTACGTGTAGTCCTGGCACAAGTTGGTCACAAAGGGCCAACGGCAACCAGGCGTATCAGACTATGGTGGTGGGCTTAAATTGCGCAGGCATCATTTTACAGGACGATTCGCGCGGTAGTTTGTTGGCAGGAATCTCGACCATAAACGGACCTCTTGTTTCTTATCAGCAGGTCGCGAGCCACACGCCATATGAGATGGCCAATAGAATCAACAAGTTATTGATCGCGCATCGTGACTCACTCTCCTTGTGCGTGAATACCGTGACAACAATTTTGGAAAGCCATTCTGTGCCCACCTCAGATC
>WNGF01016659.1_pt1 | contig 11290 bp, 10 predicted proteins | sample 5400641 | NCBI WGS metagenome assembly WNGF01 (sample SAMN13153371, study PRJNA577476) | soil metagenome | isolation source: 80 cm soil or saprolite under grassland replicate 2 | place: USA:California | collected 2016-06-15 | reverse complement strand
ACAAGCAAGTGCTTGAGCACGAACGCCGTGCCGAACAGGACAATGAGGCTTTTCAACAAACGCCGCGCGTCGAACGTCGAAAACTGATTAGTCCAGAGCGTCCAAAGAAAAAAGAAAGAGAACATCCAGTGCAGCAGACCGCTTTCCGGCAATACAGAATTGAATGCTTGAGCTGAAGCAAAGAAAAGCGACATTAGCGTCAGCAGATGCGAGAGGTTTGTGAGCATTGGTTGTTCGATGGCGAGCCAATGATTCAGGTCGATGGCCCCGGCGCGCACAAAGAGCGATCCTAAAAGAATCGCCAGCACCAGCGTCACCAACGGCGGAGCAATGAATACAAATTGTCTGGTTTGCCCGTCTATTCGCAGTCCACCCAGCAATCCCACCGTAAGCAGGATAGTCGGCAGTACAATGAAGTGCAGCAGCGCTCGATTTCTCTCCGCGTAGTCCTTCATTTTCGTTGGCGAAAAAGCTTCAATGGATTGAGATCTTTCCAACTCGTTTCGGTTCCCTGTTCCAGCTCCGTCTTCAATTCGGCGGCAGTGTGCATTTGCAGATTCGGATCATCAACTATAAGCGTGCCGTTTGGCGCCAGGTTGATCGCCCGGTTGACGGCCTCCAGCCCTTGCTTGAAAAGCGCATCGTCGTAATAGACGCGACCCCAGCCCTCTCGGTAGCAGGCGTAGCCGATATAGAACTGTGTGCGCGGATCTCTCTGGGCCGGATCGGCGCCGGCCCACTCGTCACGCGCCGCGTGAAATTGATCGCGATGGAAGAGTGCCAGGCCGTTGTTAAATTTTTCCTGATTGATTTCGTAGATCCCGGCAGCGACTTGTGAGTTCGTCGCTACCTCCTTAAACGAGCGCGGCTCAGTGGCATAGATCCATACAATGATGCTTGCGTAGACCAGAGTCCAAATAATGCCGGCGATCTGAATAAGCTTTTGTTGCATAAGACGGCTGGAGGATTATAGACACGAATTGGAATTGCAAAAACCCCGCGCACTAAAACGATTGATGCTACCGCAAGTTCCCGGCGAAGCGCCGGAACTATCAGAACACGCCCTCACTGACGGCCGCGCGGCAGCCCGGTTAGTATGGTTGGGGACGTGCGACGGTGAGGACAAAGACAACCTTTCCCGCCTTCCCGAGTCTGGTTGCGGCTGTATGCCGCAGCGGTTGTGATTCCGCTTGCCATTTCGATACACACCGGCAGATCATCCTGTTGTCGAAATTCTTTGCCGAAGTTGATCTTGAGTTCTATGACTTTAGCGGCTCCGCGCCAGTAGCAAATTGGCGTGAGCTTTAGGTCATGCTCTTTGAGTCAGCTTGCGTCGAGAGTCGAACGTTTGGGTTGCTGCTTACCAGGAGCAGGCTAACCTTAAACTGCCTATTACCAGCTCCCGGGTACTGGCGAAATTTCAAAACAGGAGGCTATATTTCACTGGGAACGCGGGCGCCCGCGCCCGCAATGAGTGCGCAGCGCGAAAATATACTTCGATGTAGGTTTTCGTTTGTTTTCGATCGAGCGCGCTGGTGGAGCGGTGCGGGCGAGGGCGCCCGCGCTCCCAGTAATAGCCGGCCTTACGAAATTGAACCACTACCAGGTCATGCGTGTGCTTGCAACGCAGCCTGAACTTTGTGCTACGATTCTCACTGTCCGGTAATTCTAAGCAAGAGCAATAACTGAATCACACGTGGAGGCTGATTTGGATGACCTACATCGTTGCTGAACCTTGTGTTAACTGCCGCTACACGGATTGTGCGTTAGTTTGTCCGGTGGATGCGTTTCATCTCGACGATGACATGCTGGTTATTAACCCGGAAACCTGCATCGATTGCGACGCCTGCGTGCCTGAGTGTCCGGTTGAAGCAATCTTTGCCGAAGACAAGCTGCCGAAAGAATGGGCCAGCTTTACGCAGATAAACGCCGATCGGTCGCTGAGTGGCCTGCCGACAATCAATGTTCGGCTCGATCCGTTATGCCAGTGAATCGGATGGCAGCGACTGCATTTCGCAGGGGCGCGGCGACCGCAGCCAACGAAAGCGGGAGTCGCGCCTTTTTAGTTTCTTCAGGAACACACCTTGCAAACGAACTCGTTTGATGTTGTAGTCGAATCCCGAAATGAAAAAGAGCACGAAGCGCTTGTTTGGCGGACTAGCGATAGCGGCCGGTGCCGTGGGCGCAATGGGAGCTGTGTTAATGAGAAAGAATAGGGGATCCCGGCGTGACCGGCGCTACAAACAATTGCGCTCAGAGAACAGTTGGGCGCGTCCAGGCATGAAAGTTACTTTTCGCGCGGAGCTGATGCCCGGGCGCGAAACTTCAGAACGAACTTTCCATGTCGTGGAGTTACTGCCAAGCGGCCGCGTTTTGCTGGACAGAGTTGCAGGTGAGCATGCGGAAAAGGAATTTGAGCCGCTTAGGTAGCTGATTGGCTTACCACTTATACACCCTGCCCATTTCCATTACGCTTAACTTATCAATTCCCAGGGCAGCTAATTCGTTTGCCACGGCTTGTCGATAAGCAGGCTTGACATGAACAGCGAGAATGTCCATGCCGTTGTGGCTAAGCTTGGTCAATTCTGTCCTCAGCATTGACGGAGTTAAGTGCTTTGAGGCTTTGGCTAGCTCGTTCATCGAGTTTGGAAATGATGCCTCGATGAACAACGCCTCCAGGTGAGGGGCACGATTAACCATGCTCCAGAATTCATCGGTTTCTGCCGTGTCGGAGCTAAAAGCGACTGTGCACGCGCCATCGCTCATCAACAGGCCAACGGTCGGGACGATATGATTTACCGGGACCGCGGTGACCGTCAGATGGGCGACCTTGAATTCTTTGCCTGGATTAAAAGGCACGTACTCCATCACTCGCCCGCGATTATTCTTCAACTCATCAAATCGCGGATAGACGTTGTCGTTGAATACATCGCGCTTCAGCAGGTCGATGACTTCCTGCGTTGCATGGATCCGGATAGGCTCTTCCAATTCTCCAAAGAGATCGTCCACGTAGATCGGCAAGCTGGCGATATGATCCATGTGTGGATGCGTGACGATAACATCGCGCACGGTTCGCCGTTGCGCTTCGGTAAGCGCGATGCCAATACTGCCGGCGTCAACGGTCACTCGATCGTCGATAAGGAAGCAAGTTAGCCGCTGCGCCGGAGTTGCGCGCCCCTGGGCATCGAACGAACTGGGTAAAAGTTGTATTTGCAAGAATCGGGTGTTGTCGAGTTCAGGTTCAGTTGGAGCGCCCCAAGTATAAGCCAACCGCTGTGAAGTCGCGAGAGTTTTTCCTTGTTCGGAGAATCAAGCTAACGGCTGATTCGCCGTGAAGCGAGTTGCTGTCGAAGCTGCTGCAATGTTTGCAGATAGATGTGCTCGCGCTCCTTTATCGACTGTGGATTGCGGCCGATTCCCCGCGCCACTCGACTGCGATGAAAAGCCAACTCGCTGGCAATCTGGTTGCAACGCATACGCAGGCGCCAGTCTGAAAAGCCGCCCGACATAAGCGCCTCCCACGACATCCCCATGCGGCCCCGAACACTGCAGAGCCGTTCGTATTCTTGCGGCTCGAATAGCCCACGCTGGTAATCGGGGTACAAAAACTCTCGAACAATACGACCTTCGCGACGCAACGAGAAAACGATGGTCATCAAAGTAATAATGAACGCAGGTCCCATGATCAGAAAGTACGCTGCGAAGAAAGCGGGAAGGTTGCCATAAGTAGCGAAGCCATTCCAGGTACCGTGAATCAGTACGGCAAGCATGAAGCCCAGCACCGGCATTGTGACTTTCACAAAACCGTTGTCGGACTGGCGCGCCCAGCCCAGCCCAATGCCAGTCATGCTGGTAGCCAGCGGATGAAAGAAAGGCGCCGCCATTCCCCGCATTATGAAGACGACAGTTAAGCTGCCGAGTCCCCCCTGAACTGCCCTGCCGTAATAAAGAATATTTTCCGTCATGGCAAAACCCAAGCCGACCATGCCGGCGTAAACGATGCCGTCGATGATGCCGTCGAACTCGTCTTTCTTAAAGAAGAACAGGACAAGGAGAATAAAGGCCTTGGCGCTTTCCTCGACCACGGGCGCCGAGATCACCGCGCCAAAGTTTTGACCGATGCGCATGCTGTTGGTTGCGGCAGCCACAACCAGCTCGTTGAACGTATTAAGAATTAACGCAATGAAAACGGCGATCAGAGCGCCCCAGAAGAAAGCTGTGGCCAGCATCCACAGTGGCTCGGATTCATAACGATCGATCCAGAGCAGAAGCATAACGTAGATCGGCACCGGTATACTGGCGCAAATCAATCCGATGATCATTTCAACGGGGCCGGTTTCGGCTCCGATAATCAGCAATACAATTAGTCCCAACAGCGCCGCAAACATTGCGGCGAAGATGGCAAGAATAATCTTTAACGCGCTTCGATGGCCGGAAGGTGCCATTACGACCGGCGCTTGAGGACCTGGCGCGTTAGGCATGAAAGAGTTATTCATCTGTTTGACGGAAACGCTACTACAATTCCAGCGAAGTATATCCAGATTTTATTAAAGCGACTAGAGTCAGAAGCCCGACCGTCAGGGAGGGCTCAGTTGTTAAAGCAACGTGGCCCTGCCTGACGGTCGGGCTTCTGATACGAGAACAGGCGTGAGCCGTTAGTTCCGGATGCGTCATTGAACCGCCAAGAACCTGAACGCGACCCCACTATCCGCTTTGGTTTTCGCTAGTAATTTTCTTTGCTTGGTACCTCTTCCAGAGCACACACTGCACTTACGCAGGCTGGGAAACTTGCTTGACGGATCGAAACTAGAAAGTATACTTGCTGTTGCTTATTTGGCTTCCTACCCCACGTCACCGGATGTCTCGGTAGTCAGCCTCGGTTCTTCCACTCATAAACCGAAGGAGACACTATGATCAATCGAATCGCGAGGCAAAACTGGATTTTTTCTTTTCGATTCGATGCTACGCACGAATGATCCAAAGATCATTTTGTACATTCAACACCCGCAACTCTTTCGAGGCTGCGGGTGTTTTTTTTCAAGGCCATCGGATTATGTGTTGGGATCGGCTAAGGGCAAATCCAGTAGGCCTCGAACCTGTTTGGAGCGCTCGCTGTTCATTGCAAGATCATCTGCGTCAAACCAGGGCTGCTGTCGAACAAATCATCTTGCGTGACTCATTGCCAGCTATGCTAAGGCAATGTGCGTCATATGATTAGGCGCAGACTGCAACATGGTTGCATTAAAGCAACGTAGAGTTTATGCTACGCGGCTCTGAGGGCCTTTTCGTCGGGCTCCGGCCAATCCGGAGACTCTCAAAAAGAAGAAGACACACAAAGACCGTTTTGCCAAAGAGAGCTATACATGGCAACGAAAAGGTTTTTAGAAATCAGGCGGCTGCTATAAGACCAGCATGCTTTCGACGAGGCTTAACGCCAGGTCGGTGATTGAGTACTCCGTCCCCCCATTTGAAGCAGGGAGTGTCTCAGTTTGCCCGGAGGCGGCAGAGCCATAGGACGTCGTCTGAGCAGCGGAACAGGGCGGCGTTGATGTTTGGCCCAGATCGGGCGGGGCGCATGGTGCTGTTGGCGCCTCGCTCGCGAGAGTGGTCAATCCGAACGCGAGAGTCAAAACGGCGGTAGCGCCTAGTCTTTTTAGGTTGTTCATATATTTTTTCCCCTTTAGCTCGTTGGATTGCGCGTACGTTCTTTCTGAAAAACGAACAAGAGAAAGCAGGTTTTAGAGGCGACGTCCGGTCTTCCATAGAGCGATTGACGCGGGCCGCGCCCCCCGGTGCATGCTTGTTATCAAGTATACAGAAAGGCAAACCTCACATGAACTTACAGTCTCAGCTAACAATGCTTAAGAAACAGAATCGCGATTTGACACTTGATGAGCGGGCTGAGCTTTCCTGCCGCTTAGCTAAGGAATTCGAGAAGGCCGGCGAATATGAAGCAGCCTGCGAAGCCCTGGTCGAGTTTTGGCCGGATCGTAATGAACCGCCCAACGTCAAGGGTCTTCATAAGGAGGTATCAGCCCAGCTCCTATTGCGGGTTGGAGCTTTGGCTGGATGGTTAGGTAGCTCGGATCAGACTGAAGGTAGCCAAGAAACGGCAAAGAATCTTATCACGCAGAGCATCGAGATCTTCGAAGGGCTTGGACAATCTGCATATATAGCCGAGGCTCGCGCTGATCTCGCGCTCTGTTACTGGCGCGAAGGTTCATATGACGAGGCACGAATTCATCTAGCAGACGCTTTAAATCGTTTGGGAGATGAGGACATTGAACTGAAAGCAAAGGTTCTTATTCGTGCAGGGATTGTGGAGGTTTGGGCACAACGTGTGAATGAGGCGTTACGACTTTATTACGAGGCCGCCCCTTTATTAGAACAAACTGAAGATCATGCTCTCAAAGGGGCCTTCCACAATGAGTTCGCGCTGTTGTTTACAAGACTTGGTACGGAGGAAAAGCGGGAAGATTATTTGGACCGCGCATTAATCGAAGCCGCTGCCGCCAGTTTCCACTTCGAACAAGCTGGGAATAATCGTTATCTCGCTCGTGTAGAAAACAATCTTGGTTTCTTGTTCTTTACCATCGGAAGATATAAGGACGCGCACCGCCATCTCGATCGCGCTCGGCATCTCTTCTTTCAATTAAGAGACGTTGGAACAGTTGCTCAAGTTGACGAGACACGCGCGCGCACTTTGCTCGCCGAAGGACGCGATGCCGAAGCTGAGCGGGTGGTACGATCCGCGGTCAAGACGCTTGAAAGAGGCGGACAGCAAGCGGTCCTGGCGGAAGCCCTGACTACTCACGGAACGGCGCTCGCGCGCCTGGGCAAATACTCGCGAGCGAAAGTTTTACTGGAACACGCAGTTGAGATTGCCGAAACAGCGGGCGACCCGGAAGGTGCCGGCCGTGCCAAGCTGAGCATGATCGAAGAGCTAAGCAACCAGACATCCGCCCTGGTCCTGGCGTCGATCTACGAATCCGCGGCCGATCTACTGGAGCGCTCGCAAGATCCATCAGCCAGCAAACGCTTGATTTCTTGTGCGCGAAGAGTGATTGACGCATTGGCAGCCGCAGAGCACGAGCAGAAAACTGACGCGCAGAAACATTCGTGGGAAGGTTTCTCCTTCAAACAGGAAATAGTAAAGATTGAAAAGACTTTAATCGAACGCGCGCTGAGAGACTCTGGAGGCTCAGTGTCGAAAGCTGCGCGTTTGCTTGGTTTCAAGCACCATCAGAGTCTGATTTCACTAATACAAGGCCGGCACAAGGACTTGCTCCACACCCGGTCAGCGGTGCGAAAGCGAAGACATCATCTTTTCTTCAAGCCCAGAAAGAATAGAAAAAAAGTCGAAAAGCGCGGACCCGAGCGGACCACCTCCAAGATCTCCATTTTGCACGTCGAGGATAACCCACTCATTGCAAAATGGCTTGTGGAGGTTTGCATCGACGGCGACAGTGCTTTGAGAAAGCTCACTGGCAACGATCATTATGATGTGCTTGTGGTCGATAACGAGCTGCCGGGCCTGAGTGGTCTTGAGTTGGTGAGGCGAGCCCGCAAAATGACGCACCGCCGGCGCACGCCAATCGTCATGCTTTCAGGAAGTGATTGCGAGAATGAAGCCTGGGCTGCTGGCGTAGATGCTTTCCTGAGAAAGCCCGAACAGATTACTGAACTGCCATCGACGATCGGCCGGCTGCTGGAAGACGGGCCCGCGGACATTTAGGCTTCAGCCTCATCGTGCGCAGGTAAGCGCCCTTCCGCCGTCAATCGAATAAGTAGCGCCGGTGATCCACGAAGCTTTTTCGGAGGCCAGATAGAGTACCAGCTCTGCAATCTCCTGAGGGTTGCCGACGCGTCCAAGCGGATGCGTGGTTTTAGAGTGCTCCAGAAAGCGTTGATACTCATCTTCTGCCATCCCACCACGCTTGTGAATCTCAGTAATGACAACGCCGGGATTCACGGCGTTTACCCGCACGCCTTTGGACGCGAGTTCCAGTGCGGCACAGCGTGTCAATTGATCCACGCCGGCTTTTGAGACGCAATAAGCCAGGACGCCCGGGAACGAGCGCAAGCCGGTCACGCTGGAAACATTCACGATATTGCCTTTTGTCTTGATCAGGTGCGGCGAGGCTAGTTGCATAAGCTGAAAAACCGCGCGAAGGTTTACATTCATCATCGCGTCCCAGGCCTCCAGTGAAGTGTTCTCGATCGTCCCGTTAGAGATGTGACCCGCCGCGTTTACCAGGACATCCAGTTCGCCAAAGTTCTGCGTTGCACTCTCGAGTGCGCGTTGCACATCACTCACATTTGTTACGTCAGCCGAAATTGTCAGCGTCTGGCCACCGGCTGCGTTGATTTCGCTCTCGACTTGCTGCAGTACCTGGGAATTGCGGGCCAACGCCACCACGCGCGCGCGACTTTGCCCAAAACGAAAAGCGATGGCCCGGCCAATTCCCGAAGTTGCTCCGGTTACCATTACGACTTTGTTGACGAAGCCATCCTCCATACAGCATCCTTTCCTCGGCGACTCCAAACGGCTGGCTTACCGGACAGCAGCACCATTAGCGTCGAGTTTCTCCGACTGAACCAGAGTTTATTCGGCGCGTATATTGACATACGCGCCTTGGGGTTGACTATAATTCAATCGCGGCCTGGTTGCGACCGCCTATTGGTATTGCGAGCTTGATTTATTTTCAGTCATCATCGCACTTCGCTAGTCATCGGTAGTTACCTTCTGCAGTCGGAAAGTTAGCCAATGGAATCGCAAGACCGGACCTTTCACAGATCGATGCGCGAATCGGGCGAGTTTGCTTCAACACGCCGGCATTCGCGTCCTCGAATGCCCTCAACGTCCGGCTACATGGTCGCGGCGAGCGCAACCGCCGGAGCTTTGTTCTTCCTGCTTTGGTGGATGTTGCAAGGGGAAGAAAACCCCTGGGTGCCCGCCGGTTTGGCTGCCAGTGTGGTAATACTGGTGGCCGTTGCGGCGCGAGAGGTTGTCATTCGCCGCGCGCTGACGCGGCATGTTCTGGAGCACGACAGCTCCGGGCGACGCGAACACGGAAGCGGTAGGCGATCCTCACGGAGTGCGCGCGTGGCAAGCTTGCAAAGCGCAGCCTGGCGTGCGTTGCAAAGACAATCCGCCGAAGTTAATGCGAACGATTCGCTGCCGGAAGCTCATCGCGAAATATATCAACTGTGTACCGATTATCTGGCCAGTACGGAAGAGGCCTTGCGCGAGCCTGGTGTAACGGCCGAGAATCGTCTTGCCTTGCGAGCGGCACGGGAACGCGCGCGATCTCTGCAAAGACACCATCTATTAACGTGGGCTCGAGACTCCGCGCGTTCTCTTACGCGGGAAGCACAACAACACGTTCGCCTTCACGAAAAAATCGAGATAGCTAATCGGGCCCTCAATTGTATAGATTCTGCGTTACTCGCGTATCCCGATGAGGAGGAACTGAATCAGTCAGCCGGCGCCGTGCGGGAATTCATCACGTCCAGCCGAGTCGCACACTGGGTTGAGCTGGGTGAGCGCGCAGCGTTCAAGGGCTATTATCGACGAGCGACCGATTGCTATCGCGATGCTTTGTTTTATTTGATGCGCGATGGATCGGACCAGGCTCGCGAAGCGACCGCTGAGCGCATTAGCCGAGAAATCGAAATGCTACGTGCGCGCCTCACTACTCAAAAAGAAGTACAAGGTTCAGGCGAATCAGATCGGCAATGAATATGAGTCATGCGGAAACCGCGTAATTCAGTTTCGCTTTAGGATCAGAACGAAATGCTCGTGTAAGCAGATGTCCCAGGTGTCGAAGCAATAAAATCAGGCGCGGATACCGCCAAACCTCGTGGCTGCTGCGATTGTTTGGCATACATAGTCTTTTGTGCGATCATTGCAACTGGTTATTCACTGGATTTGGATTCCCCGGGCTTGTTTCAAGACGCTTCAAGCGACGAAGTTAGGGTTCCCCAGACGCCTACCTCCTGGCTTTCGCGCTGTTGAAGCGAACCACAGTGCCGGTCTTAGCAATTAGCAGTTCAGTGACTTGATTTCGGGATTACGCTATGAACAAGAAAAGTTTGCTCGTCTTCGCGTTGATGTTTGGTTTGGTCGCGGTGCTTTCGGTCCTGGCACAAAGCCAGACGCCCAGTGATCCGGTGACTACTGGCGCTTCTCAAGAATCGCAGTCGTCTCAGCCTTCACTCGATAATCAGGGAATCAGGCGGTATCGATTGGGTCCAGGCGATCTTCTAGACGTCAGGGTCTTTGGTCAACCGGATCTAAACTCGACGGTAGAGATCGATGAGGATGGCAACATCTCTTCGCTGCCTTTTATTGAGGAGCCGATTCCGGCCAGGTGTCGCAATGAAAAAGAAGTGCAAAAGAGCATTACCGACGCTTATGCGAAGTACCTGATTAAGCCGCGTGTCAGTGTGCGTATTCTCGAACGGCGGAGTCGGCAGCCCGCTGTCATATTCGGCGCCGTCCGTAACCCCACGCGCGTTCAAATGATGCGCCGCGTGCGACTGCATGAGTTGCTGGCAACAGCGGGAGGAATCACTGCGAACGCCAGCGGCACCATTCAGATCATGCATACAGAACCTGAAATGTGCCCAGAGCCGGAGGACGTGCAACTGGTTTCTGCCGGGGCCCGGGAAAAAACGTCAAACTTAGATCTCGGTCAGCTTGAGGTTTACCAGGTCAATACTGTCAAAGCCGGTCTGGGAAAAAGTGATCCCTATGTTCGGCCAGGTGATATTGTAATTGTGACCGAAGGTTTGCCCATCTATATCACGGGCGCAGTCGTTTCGCCGCGTGAGATTGTTATGAAGGATCAAATGACTCTGGCCAGGGCCATAGCTATGGCCGGTGGTGCGCAGAGACTTGCAAAGACATCCGAGGTTCACATCTATCGTCAGAAAGATGGCCAGATCGGCTCGGAGGATCTAAAGTTCAACTTCGAAGCGATCAAAAAAGGCCAGCAGAAGGACGTGGTCCTTCAGCCTTACGACATCATAGATGTTCGGGCCAGCGGAACGTTCTCTCCCAAGAATCTCGGGGACATGTTGGTGGGGATAGGCAGAGGTACGATGGGAGTCCTACCCCAGAGGATAATTTACTAAGCTCGGCGCAATGCAGGCTTTGTCAGGCTGGCGAGTGAATTGCCAGCCTTTCAATTGTTCAGCGTCACCAGTAAAGTCGAGAATCAACAATGAGTCAAAGAATCAAAACCAACAAAATTAGAAGACGACGAGGCTTTACTTATCTATGGAT
>WNGF01009330.1_pt1 | contig 11290 bp, 11 predicted proteins | sample 5400641 | NCBI WGS metagenome assembly WNGF01 (sample SAMN13153371, study PRJNA577476) | soil metagenome | isolation source: 80 cm soil or saprolite under grassland replicate 2 | place: USA:California | collected 2016-06-15 | reverse complement strand
CGCTGACGCACGAGCTGGATTTGGCTGGCTTGGCCAAAGTGGACGCTGGCCGGCGTATGGAAACCCAGGCTCGAGTGGCGGTGCTCGTGATTGTACCAGTGGAAGAAGCGCTGGCAGAACGCGCGGCCATCCTGAACCGAGCCGAACCGGCCGGGGAACTCCGGGCGGTACTTGAGCGTCTTGAACTGCGCCTCGGAGTACGGGTTGTCGTTCGAGCAGTGTGGTCGCGAGTGGCTCTTTGTGACGCCCAGGTCGGCCAGCAGCAGCGCCACCGTCTTGGACGCCATGGACGGGCCGCGATCGGAGTGAATCGTCAGCTGATCAACGGTGATCTTCTGCTTGCGGATGCTTTCGCTGAGGAGGTACTCAGCTAGTTCGGCCGTCTCGCGCGTGGCCAGCAGCCAGCCAGGGACGTACCTGCTGAAGATGTCGATGACCACATAGAGGTAGTAGTAGGTCCACTTCACCGGACCCAGCAGCTTGGTGATGTCCCACGACCATGTTTCGTTCGGACCGCTGGCCACCAGCTCGGGCTTGACGCGAGCCGGATGGGTGGCCTGGCGGCGTCGTTCGCGGACCTCACCTTCAGCACGCAGCAGGCGGTAGATCGTCGGCACCGAGCACAAATACCGACCTTCATCCAGTAGGTTGGCGGAGAACGCTGGCCGGCGCCTGATCCACGAAGCGCTCCGCGTGCAGCACGTCGAGAACTTCAGCGCGTTCGGCCGCGCTCAGTGTGCGTGGTTGAGACCTGCGCTCCCGCGCGCGCCGCTGTGGAGGCGGGCTCTTGCGGTGGCGCCGGTAGTAGGTCGCGCGTGAGCGGCCGACCGCCGCACACGCCGCCCGCGTCCCGATCACTGTTGCCAAGTCGCCAATGGCTTGATCGGCCATCACTTCGGCTCGCCCCCGCTCGTCTCGGCGCCGCCCGTGGCGAGCTGCTCCAGCAGCGCGGAGAGTTTTCCTTGGACTTCGATCACTCGATGCGCCTTGGCCAGGTCGGCTTGGAGGCGAGCGTTCTCGCGGCGCAGCTTTGTCAGCTCCTGGTCGCGTGCATCGCTGTGCGGTCGGCCGGGCGGAGCCGCCAGCGCCTGGAGAGCGCCCTGATCGCGCTGCTTGCGCCATTCAGAGATCAACGACGAATACAGCCCCTCGCGTCGCAGCAACGCGCCCTTGTCGCCGCTGTCGCGGCGGTCATATTCGGCCAGGATCCTCAACTTGTATTGCGCGCTGTAGGTCCGCCGGCTGGCTCTCTCAGGAACCTCAGGCTCGGGATGTTCGTCCACCGGCTCAGCATGCCGGCCGGCCAGAGTAGCTGTCACTACCATCGCATGGTTCTCCTGGCGCCCTCCGACTCACTGATTTCGGCTCTCGATCTGCCTCACCAAATGTAGACACGGAGGGGATCAAGCGCATGCGAGTAGAGCGCGTGGCCATCGGCAGAATTGATCATCATCCCACGAGGACTATCCCGACGTCTCACCGCCGGTTGCGTTTCGGTTGAGGCGTGGACCCCAGCGCACGCGCGAAGCGTGCCCGCAGTGAAGGCGAGCTGATAGACGCTCGCGACCGACCTGTGGGGAATTCCGAGTCGCGGCGCGGTCGCCGTTTACTTCACCTGGCTCAGGAGGGTGAGCAGCGCGCTCGGTCAGCAGTAGGGCTGCGGACTGGTCGTAGGATGTAGGATGGCAGGCTGTTGTCGGCGAAGATGTGCTCGCTGCCGGGGTAGAGGAACAGCTCTCCGTTGTCGACGCTCGCTACGAGCTCGCGGGCGGCTTGCAGGTCGCCCTCATCGACGAATGTTGAGTCGCCGTGCCTGCCGTGAACCCGGAGCGGCGCCCTGTGGCCAGGGCGTACCGAACGTGCTGGCCGGGACACAGGCGCTGAACAGCAAGGCGCCGGCGGCGCTCGGCATAGCCTCGCCTGACGAGTTCTCGGGTGAAGCCCGCCACATGCACTGCTATCGGACCCAAACTGGGGGCCCGCAACACCGACTCGTCCATGAGCCAAGACTCCCTTCGTCGGGGGCCATCGCCCCTTGGCAGGGACTCTCGATCAGCGGGCCAGGATTATGCCGACTCCTTCAAGTTCACCAACGCTGGTTCGCTCTGGCCCAACCGCGCAGGCGCGGGCTGCTCGGCATAATCCAAGACTCGGGATAATTCGCCTTATGCCGAGTTCGGCATAAGGCTATCAGCGGGTCCGTCCGTCCAGCCAGCGCCAGGTGATGGCGGAGGTAGGTTACCGTTTCGCCGAGGTCCATCGGCATCAACTGGTAGCGCAGGGCGATGCGCTGATCGAGCGCTGCGTTATGTCAAATTTGAGGCGACGGGGTTGCCGGCGACGGTAGCTGCGCGCCTGCCACCACAGATCCGCCCCAACGCCGCCAGTCATGGATCTCCTGGCTGGGATGTTCCCGACTGCGCGCGACAAACGCGGGCAGCCAGTCACGGCCGGTGGGCTGTCCGAACGGCTGGTAGCGCAAGTCGAAACTCCAGCGCACGCCATCGCTCACGTTGCGCAGCGAGGAGTGCATCGTGAGCCGGTGCATGAACAGTGCGCTGCCGCATTCATCTCCAACGGCAGCCCGTTCGATCCGCGAATGACTTCGGGGATGCGCAGGGCCGTCCGTCGGCGGCGCCCAGCACATCGGCATCGTTATCGCCACCCCATCCACGCGCCCAAGACGAACGCTGTCGCGGAGCGAGTGATCGGGACGCTCCGCCGCGAGTGTCTGGACTATGTGATCGTGCTGGACGAGTGGCACCTGTCATCGGTGCTCCGCGAGTTCGCGGCCTACTACAACTAGAACTAGGATCGGCTGCATCGCACGCTTGATTTGCAGACGCCCGAAACTAGACCACGCCCAGTGACTGGCGCGATCCCGTCCCGACCGGTGCTCAGGGGACTCCACGACGTGTACGAGCGCACAGCCTGAGCACGGCCAGGGTTTTGCCGCCCCACAACCCGGGATGGCGCCATTTGTAGGCGCGAGCGAGCCCGGGCACGTGCCGGGGGCTTATGTCGTTTCGCCGTTCGCCGTTTTCAGCTCTTGTAATAGTACGTGGAGGGATGGGTGCATCCAGGCGTCCGGGCACGGGTGCGCCACGACAGCCGCTCAGGCACGTTATCCAGCCTATTGCTGATGATGCGCAGGTTGGGCGTGAAGCCGACTGTGCCAATGATCCACTGATTCTCGACTTCCAGCTCCTTTATTTGTTTGGCCATCTGCATGCGCTCGGCTTCTTCGACCCCCGAGCCTGCCCGCAGCAAGTCCATCGCCTTGAGCAGGTCGGGCTCCGCCGGCTTCTTCCCTTGCGCGCCATTGGATGCGTACCACTTGGCGTACAGGGCGCCGCTGAATGGTTCATTGGGCTCGACTGGCAGGTCGTGCCTGGGCCACATGAAGATGTCCTCGGAGCCGCCTCCCCAGATGTAGATCTGGGTCTCGTTGTTGATCGCTTTGGTGTTCGCCAGACTGCGCTCGGTTTCCCTCACGTCAGCCTGGATGCCGATCTTCTTCCACTGCTGGGCGACCATCTCCATTTGCTGTGTCCACGGCAGAAACGCCGCGCCGACGGTTGTGATCTCGATCCGCAGGCGGCCCATGCCGTCGGTGCGCACGCGGAAACCGTCTGAATCCTTCTTGTCCAACCCGATGCTGTCCAACAATTGGTTGGCCTGATTTGGATCGTAGGTCGACCACTTGGTGCGAAATTGCGGACCGGGGCTATCTGGAGCACCGTCTTCTGGCGCCAGTGAGCTGGCCACGCCGAAACCGAGCCAGAAGGCTTCCTTCAGCTGCTCGCGATCCATGCCCAGCGAAAGCGCCCGGCGGAAGTCACGTGTGGACAGCCATTTGCCGATCTCAGCGTCGGCCTCATACGACTGGTTGAGGTGGAGAGCGGTGGCAGCCGCGCCGGCCGTCGGGTCGAGCCGCACGGTGAAGTTGCCCTTGGACTGATTCTCCAGATACACCGGCAGCTTCTGCATGTCCAGGTGGCGCGTCTGGAGATCGTACTCACCGGCGATTGCCCGCAAGTTCGCGACCTCGAGATTTTCAGCTAACGTCAGCGACACTCTGTCTATGTATGGCAGCTGGTTACCGTCCGTGTCCACGCACCAGAAATACGGATTGCGCTCCAGCACCCAGTTCGGTGTGTTGATCGGCGAAACCGTTCGCCATGCCGTCATGACCGGGCATTCGACGTTGAACTGGTAGTTGTTCTTGAACTTCAACTGGGCAAGCCAGCCGTCGAGATTCGCCGCTCTGGCCGTGCGGTTCAACTCGTCCGCGTTGACGTACTTGGGATGGAATTGCTTGAGGTAGTGCGACGGTGCGAAGGCACCCATGAAGCCGCCAAATTGCGTTCCGCCGAGCGCGTGGCCGCCGCCGACCGACGTGAAGCCGGACAGCACGTCAATGAACATCGGATAGGGCTCGGGAAACTGGGCCTGGACGGTCAGATCGTCGATCTTGACGAATTTGCCGGGTTTGCCGTTGATCGACATCTCGGCACTGCCCGTCGGCGTGATCTCCGGATTCGAGTACATGTCTTCGAACCAGAACATGATGTCGTCGGCGTTGAACGGCTCTCCGTCGGACCACTTCAGGCCCTTGCGCAAAGTCAGGGTGATGGTTCGGCCGCCGTCGCCCAGTTTCCAATCCTTTGCCAGCGATGGGACGGTCTTGACGCCGGTGTAGTCCACAAACAGCAATCTGTCGGTGGCCATGATCCGGTTCATGTTTTCGCCGTCTGCGGGGCCGGTGAAGCCACGGCGCCAGGTGCCACCGTACTTCCCGATTGCGTGCAGCGGCTTGATGACCATCGGCTCGGCCGGCACCCGCTGTTCGACCGGCGCCAGCTTGCCAGCCTTTACCAGCTCGGCCAGCATAGGCGCCTCGTTGAACTTCTTCGGGATTCGGGCCGCGTCGACAATGATCTCGGGTCCCTCGAGCTTGCCGACGAGCTGCTCGCCGAGCTTGGCGGCAGGCTTGGCTGCCGCGGTCGTCGGTGCCGCGGTCGTCGGAGCGGTGGCCGGCGCCGTAGTCGGCGCAGCGGCTTTGGGAGCTTCGGCGGGTTTGGTTGGCTCGGCTGGTTTAGCCGTGGCCGAGGGTGGACTCGGCGCCTGAACGCCGCACGCGGCCAAGAGAGGCACAATCGCGGTGCCCACGAGACCTGCACACACAGTTCGCCGAGTTACGCGGGTGGACCGATGCACCGCCTGCATAGGGCTCTTCCTTCCACGCTTGAAGCGCGATTGTCGCTAGTGTGAGCCGACCGGCAGCGTACGACTGACCCAACGTATCAATCAAGGAGGAGAGGCCGTTTCTTGAGGGAGCTACTGTCAAGAGAGGCTCGGCGGCGAGTCCGGTCGCCGCGCTTGACACACTAGCCGGTTAGATAGAACATACGTTCTAGACACGAACGGCGCCGGTCAGTACCGCGTTGCGTCAGAATTTTGCCGACCCGGCAGGGCAGGTGTGCCTCAAAACAAATCCGACCGGAGGCGATGACGATGGGCGCGTACAGCAAGCTAGTCGGCACGACCTGGCGCGAGCTCTTGCGCCGCGCTACGCGCGTGTCAGCAGACGGGAGAAGAGCCAGCTTCTGGACGAGTTCTGTGCCATCACCGGCTACACCCGGAAGCACGCGCTGGTGCTCCTGAGCGATCCTCCCGCCGAGCATCGACTGCGGCGTGTCGGTGGCCGACCAGCACATGCGCAGGAGGGCCACCTCCGCTGGCCCATAGCTGCGCGGGCGGCCACCGACGGCATCTGTTCCAAGCGCCTGGCGCCCTTCCTGCCCGAGCTCCTCGACCGGCTGCGCCACTGGCACGCCTTGCGCCACGTCTCCGCCGAGGCGATCGAGCGCGTGGCGCACATGAGTCCGTCAACCATCGATCGTGCGCTTGCCTCGTCGCGAGCTGGGCTGCCGAAACGCGGCATCAGCACCACGCGGCCGGGCGCGCTGCTCAAGCACCAGGTCGCGATCAAGACCTTCGCCGACTGGACGGAGACGGTGCCGGGCTTTGTAGAAGTCGATCTGGTGGCGCATTGCGGCTGGACAGGCGCCGGGCCGTTCCTGTACACGCTGACGCTGGTCGACGTAGCCACGGGCTGGGTCAGCTGTGCTGGACTGCGCGACAAACGCGCGCAGACCGTGTTGGCTGCACTACGCACACTGCACGACGGTCTGCCCTTCAGGATCCTCGGTCTGGACTCCGACAGTGGCAGCGAGTTCCTGAATACACCGTTGGTGGAATACTGTGCGGCCCAGCGCATCACGTTCACCCGCGGACGCCCCTACCGCAAGAATGACAGCTGTTTTGTCGAACAAAAGAATTGGGCGGTGGTGCGTCGCCTGGTCGGCTACCAGCGTCTCGAGGCGCCAGCGCTGGCTGCCCTGGAGCGAGTCCACGAGTTATCTCGGGACTATGTGAACTTCCTCCACCCGGTGCGCAAACTGACCGAAAAGGTGCGCCGTGGTGCTCGGATCACACGGCGCTACGACGCGGCTCAGACGCCCTACCGCCGCCTGCTGGCCAGCGGCGTTCTGACACGCAAATCCGAACGCAGGTTGACCCTCCGCTGGGCAGCGGTGCATCCACTCCGGCTCAAACTGGAGCTCGAATCTGCTCAGCGCACCCTCGCCGAGCGTGGCGTTCATCCCGTCATCGCTCACCCCGTCCGGTCGGAAGAGTTATGAGGCAACCTCCGCGTCTCTGGTCGGATCCTCTATTGACGCATCACGGGGCCGCCCGGAGGATCCGTGGAGGCACGTTGCAGCACCCATGGACGCCAGGAGCACCGCGCGCCGGCTCTTCAGCGCCGCTTCGTACCAGGAGTAGTTCCTATGTTCACCATCCGTCGTGACGTCAGGCTTGTGCGTACCGCCCTCGTGAGTTTCGTAGTCGTCTTCAGGGTGCCTGGTCGCGGCGCTCCCGCTCGAGAACGGCGCCGATCTGAGCGCGGCTATGGAGTCCGAGCTTGTTGAGGATATTGGCAACGTGGCGCTCAGCAGTTGGCTCGGCAATCACGAATGCCGCGGCGATCTGGCGGTTGGTGTGGCCCGACACGACCAGCGCGGCGACCTCTCGTTCGCGCGCGGTGAGTGGGTCCGAGCGGGGCGAGCGCGGCGCGTCCGCGAGCGCTTCGTCGAGCGCCTGATCGACCGTGAGCATCCGCCCCTCGGCCATCGCGGCAGCTAACGGCTCGTGTTCGAACTGAGCCTGCATCGTCGCCAGGTTCGGCCCAAGCTGGAATCCCTCGAGCGGCCGTAGGCCTCGGGGAACTTCGCCAGCGCGTAGCGGCGAAACGACGGCAAGCTGCCTTGCAGCCCATCGTCGTCATGCATCCGCTGCCAAACGGTGCTCGGTCGATTGATCTTTAGCCGCTCGGCGATCTCGTTATGGCGTGCAGCTAACTCCTCCCAGGCTGCTCCGTTCTTGCGCGCACTGCCTAACTGCGGACACCACTGCGCTACGAACGCTGCCCAGCCTTCGGGTGGCGGCCCGGTACCAGGCCCGAACCCCGCCTGGCGCGCCGGCCCAACGTACTTCGCCACCGTGTTGCGATCCAAACCAAGGCTCTTGGCGATCGCTCGCAGTGGCCGCCCGGCGGCCCAGGCCAGTAGGGCGACAAGGCGGTGGCGAGCAGGTGACTGACGGGTGTGAACTCAACGATCGCGAAGCTCAGGACTGGATCCACGCGCATCCACGGCGGCCGATTCCCCGTTTCCAAATCACCGGCATCTCGGACGCCGCAACCAAAGCGTAGGCCGCAGTGCGCACTCGTGCCCTATGTGCAGCGGCACTGTCTGCGGTCGACGTGCACGCGCTGGTTTAGTCATTCGGTTAATTGCCAGGCTGCCACGCCAACGAAGGTTATGACGATCATGCCTCCGCCAAGCATTTGTTTCTTCTCCACTTAGGGAGCGGTTCTCGCCGAATTCTGATCGCAATTGGCGTCCGGCGTCGTCAGGCTGATTACGCATTCGCGCTGCAGAAGAACGATCGTGGCACGCTCGCCGGACACACCCAACATTCCAATCCCAAACCCGCCAGCATCGCTGTTCGGACATGCGTCCGCTTGTGGTCACGCGTACACGGGAGTAGACTGTGCCCGTCCGAGGGGGACGGGCGTTACGCGGTGCGACCCGGCGAGACGGGACGGGTGGGTTGCGCCTCGGAAAGGATCGTTCCGGACCATCACCTGAAGTCCCGGTCTGGTAGGAGCCGCCCGAGAGCGCGGCTGCCGGAGCAGAATTGCATGATGGTAATGGCGCGCGGGCGGCACTCCCTCCACGTTGGTGGATGGTGGGGGATCGTCTTCAGCGTGGGGCTACTCATCGAAGGCGGAATGGTGTCCGTTCCGACCGCCGCCATCAGCGGTGAGGAGATTCAGGCGTTTTACGCGGCGCATCGGCAGATCATCGTCATTCAGCAGATCGTGGCCGTGGCGCTGTTGGTGCCAATGCTCGCGTTTGCCCAAACGCTCGATCGCCGATCGCATAGCCGCGATCGACGCCGCGTCGGATGGGTGATGCTCGCCGCGTGGGCCGTGGCCACCGCCGAAGTCGCTACCAACGCCCTGCCACTTGTACTAGCGGTCTCAGCCGAAGTAACCGCTGGAACGGCACACGCACTCGCCTTCGCTGGCGATCTGGCAGATGCCGCACTGTTCGCCGCAATCGCGTTGTTTTCGGTTGTGGCGGCCCCGACCGACTGGATGTGGCTGCGGCGCATGGGTGTGCTCGTTGCGGTGATAACACTCGTTCGCGCACTTGCCAGCCCCATTGGCGTGACCTCGCTTGATGCGGCTGCCCCGATCGCCTTCCTCAGCTACGTCCTGGCGTTGAGCACGCGGACGATTCTCTTCGATCGGGCCCGCCATACAGCAAACTGACGACCCTCAGGAACTGAGAGGAGAAATGTAACCGTGAAGACTTGGGTGCGCACGCATCAGTTGACCGCGTTTTTGCTGTGGTTCTTCCCGATCGGATGGGCAATCGCCTCGATTCCGCTCGTAGCGCAGCGAGTTTCGAGTGTGGACGTACCGGTCGAGGCGTTCTTGATTGCAGCCACGCTATTCGGACTGCTGCTACCTACTCTGGTCATTACGTGGGTGGTAGACGGACGGGCCGGCATCGTTGCGCTGCGGCGACGCGTTGTTCTGGTGCGTGCCTCGCTCGCGTGGTATCTGCTGGCTGTGATCGCTGTGCCAGTGTGTGCGTTCGCGCTAGCCACAATCGTGTATGGCCCACCACAACGCACACCAATGGAGCTGCTTTCCGCACTTCTCAACGGCTTGATCGTCCAGTCGGCCATTGGGCTGGTGACGATCAATCTGTGGGAGGAAACGGCGTGGATGGGATTCGTACAGGCCCGCCTGCAGGCGCGCCACGGGATCTGGGTCGGTGTCATTCTGACCGCGGGCTTGTTCACACTCCAACATGTGCCACTGTTTCTGGACAACGGGCCTGCGGTGTTCATCATCTTGCCGATTTTCTTCCTGGTGGCGATCCCGTTCCGGGCACTCACCGCGTGGATGTACAACCGCACCGGTAGTCTGTTTCTGGTCGGCCTGCTGCACGCGGTAAGCGACGGGACTGGCAGTGGTGGTTTCGACGCCGGCTTCCTTCCGCGCCTGTACGACAGTGGAGACGTCGCTCTGTTCGCGAACCTGGCGGTGGTGCCGCTTGGGTTGCTGGTCATCGCCGCGACGCGCATGCGACTCGGCGCACCGCCACGCTTGACACCTCGCGCACCCGTGGTTCTGGCCACACCGGCAGTCGATCCGGTCGTCTGAATCTGCTCTGCGGCGACCAGCGGAGAGATGCGACGAAGCCCCACGGCAGTGCTGGCCTTGCTGCATGCCGAAGCGATCAATGGCCTGTTCGTCGGCGACCTGGATGCGGCCGAGCGGGCGTGTTTGAAGGGTGCACGGCTCAGTCGCGAGGCGGGGTTCGACTACGTGCTCGAGCTGATGCTGCGGAATCTCGGGTTCGCTGCGCTCGCGAGGGAGGACGTTAGCGCGGCCACGCCATTGCTCGCCGAAGCGCTGAGGATCGCAGGCGAGATTGACGATCGCGTCGGGCAGATGCACCTGCTCAACGCATTTGCGTGGCTGGCGATGGCGGCAGCCCATGCAAAACTCGCAGCCCAGCTCCTTGGCGCGGCGGATGGCATCAGGCAAGGCACTGGCGCTTCAGCGGTCGGATTCTTGCAGCCGCGCGTTGAGGAGGCGCGTACGCGCGCGGCGGGGCAGTTGGGTGCGGCGCGATTCGCGAGCGAGGTTGGGGCTGGTAACCGCATGGGCCGGGAGGCGGCCATGCGGCTTGCGCTCGGGGAGCGCCTGACAACTGCCGCGGCGTCGCAAGAACCTGACGAACTCGCAGGGCGCGAGTCAGAGGTCGCCGGGCTCGTCGCAGAAGGGCTCAGCAACAAGCAGATTGGGGCGCGCTTGCTGATTTCTGAGCGCACCGTTGAAGGCCACGTGCGGGGCATCCTGAACAAGCTGGGATTCAACTCGCGCGCGCAGATCGCAGGGTGGGTGCGGGCCGCCGAAGCGAACCAGTAGAGGCGTCTCGGCAGCCGTGGGGGCCGCGGGCAACCGGCTACCTCGACGCGTCGCTGTCGTTGCCAGAGACGGCAGAGCTGAGCGCGCGGCTGGGACCGCCACCACAACCGCCGCGCACACCATCGGGAGCGGCGCATCCACCGATTATCATCGGTGCGATTCGCGACAATCGCGTGCCAGCGGTAACCGGTGTCGACGGACGACGCGTCGTCGCCGCCATCCAGGTGTCTAGCAATCGGACAGAACCGGCAGTCCGGTCGAATTTGAGTGACTGAGACGACGCTCAGATTTCCGTGACCGGAGGCAGCAGCATGCCACCGTCCACAAGCAGGCAGGTGCCAGTCACATACCGGGCATCATCAGATGCCAGGTAGACGGCCGCCCCCGCGATGTCGGAGGGCCGGCCCGGCCCCAGCAGGACCTCGGTCTCAGCACGGAGGTTGAACTCGTCGTACCACCCGCCGCGCTCGCCCGCGAACAGCCGGTTGTCGATGAAGCCCGGCGCGATAGCGTTCACGCGGATCTTGTGTGCCGCGAGCTCTCGTGCCTGGCTCATCACGAGCCGCTTGAGCGCGGCTTTCATCGACCCGTAGACCGAGTCCCAACCCCACGCCCGCTCCTGATGTACGGAGGTGATAGTGATGATCGCGCCAGGGCCGCCCTGTTGGATCATCTGCCGCGCCGCCAGCTGCGTGTTCACATAGGCAGCTT